>WNFL01306808.1_pt2 | contig 26019 bp, 25 predicted proteins | sample 5400361 | NCBI WGS metagenome assembly WNFL01 (sample SAMN13153351, study PRJNA577476) | soil metagenome | isolation source: 40 cm soil on Douglas fir-dominated hillslope | place: USA:California | collected 2013-09-17
GCGATGAATGTTTCGTTGTAAGAAGAAATGTGTAATACTTCTGAGATCAACAAAGTCTCATTCAGAATTATTCTATGGATAGGAACGGCCAGCGTAGTTGCGCTGAATGAATGAGCGGGATCTTTAAATGGAAGTCGATTATCATCCGCATCGTGCGAAGCGCTGGTATTGTAGTGCATCACCAGAAATTCCCAGAAGGAAATATCGCCAACTAATTTTTTATGTTCAGTGAAGTGCTCGATAAGTAAAGGCAAACGCATTATCTCGTGCAACTCGGTGTTGGAGTTGACGTAAAGAACGAGAAGCGATATGGCCAAAAGGCGTTTCACGAGATTCAAGCTAACGTAAAGTTATAGAAAAAAGTTTGACACTGGCTAAAAGAGCTGATAGCTCCCGCCTTTTCGGAACTTGGTCAAATCATAGGGAGGCATCTCTCTTCCCGCAAAATATTTTTTCCTAGAGGCTCGAAAGAGCTGGTGAATGACGTCAGCTACATTTCCTTCTCCCCGCATTCGTCTGCCAAACTGAGAGTCGTTAACATTTCCACCGTGCATCGAACAGATTTGATTCCAGACTTTATCAAATCGATCGGGAAAATTTTTGCGAAGCCAGTCTTCAAAAATTTTGCCTATGGATCCATTTAGGCGAACTATGGTCATGCCAGCAGTTCTTGCACCATGATCGGCCGCAGCTTTGAGGATGTCAGGAATTTCGTGATGATTTAGGCCCGGAATAATTGGGGCATTCATTATCCCAACCGGAATATTTGACTTCGATAATTCTTCTACCGTTTTCAACCTCTTAATGGAGCTTGCGGTGCGAGGCTCCATCTGTCTGCGCAATTCTTCATTAAGTGTTGTAATTGAAATCATCACATGCACAAGTCGGTCTTTTGCCAAATCTTGAAGAAGATCAATGTCCCGGGTGATAAGACTATTCTTGCTGATCAATCCAACAGGATGCCGATATTTGACAAGCACTTTTAATATTTGCCTTGTGATCTCCAGTTTTCTTTCTTGAGGTTGATAACAATCGGTATTGCCACTCAGCATAATGGGTGCGGCATTCCAATTTTTATTTAGCAACTGCTGCTCTAAAACCTGTGGTGCATTTTTCTTTACGATAATCTTACTTTCGAAGTCCAGCCCTGCACTAAAACCATAATACTCGTGAGTGTTTCTCGCATAGCAATAGATGCATCCATGTTCACACCCTTGATAGGGATTCATCGAATACATTCCGGCCAGATCAGGGCTTTCAATTTTGTTGATGATCTTTTTCGGATTTTCGAAGAAAATTTGGGTGTGAGGATTTTCAAGCAACGGTTCGTCAAGGCCTTCAATGTGCTGAGCTACGTACTCGGCCTGAAGGAATTTATTCCCTGTTTTTATCTGGGCGCCCCGGCCTTTGAAATAAGAATCGTCCACATACAATATTACTAAATAAATTAGTAATGCTAAAATATATTGATACTTCAGTTTTCGAAATTTTTGATGATGTTTTAGAAAAAGGTCAATTGAGGCTTTTCATAAAACGTGAGGATCTGAATCATGATTTTGTCTCAGGTAACAAATGGTGGAAGCTGAAATACAACTTGCAAAAAGCAAAAGAACTTGGCCATGAAACCTTACTCACTTTTGGAGGAACGTTTTCAAATCACATTTACGCTACAGCTGCGGCCGCCAAAGAACTTGGATTTAAAAGCATTGGCGTCATCAGGGGTGAAAAAATTTTGCCCCTGAATGAAACTCTCGCTTTCGCGGAAAGCGGTGGTATGAAGTTGCATTTTGTTACTCGTGAAGAATACAGGAGCAAAACAAGTTCTGAATTTATGGATCATCTCAAAAAGACTTTTGGAGATTTCTATTTGATCCCTGAAGGTGGCACAAATGAATTGGCTATAAAAGGTTGTGCCGAGTTTGCACGCGAAAAACTTTCAGGCCTCGACTTTGATTTTTTCTGCTTGCCCGTGGGGACTGGCGGAACGATGGCGGGTATTGTCGCGGGGCTTGAAGGGAAGAAAAAGGTGATTGGGTTTTCTGTTTTAAAGAATGGCAATTTCCTGGAGGAAGAGATAAAGAAATTGATAAAAGATTTTTCCGGAAAAGAATTTCAGAACTGGCGCATTGAAACTGATTACGATTTCGGTGGCTACGCAAAACACACCAATGAGTTAGATCAATTCATCTTGCGAATGAGCCAACAACATAAATTGCCACTGGATTTTGTTTACACCGGAAAAATGGTTGCCGGAGTTTTCGACCTGATTTCGAAAAACTATTTTCCCAAAGGCTCTAAAATAGTAATGCTCCACACCGGAGGACTGAGGAACTAAATTCCTTCTGCCACAAACACCCTCTTCACACGGGCACTTGTATTTGTTAGGATTTCATACGGAATAGTACCAATGCTTTGGGCCACATCATGAATGGGAAGGTCATCGCCAAAAATAATTACATCATCTCCTTCTCTTGCTCTTATCTCTGAGATGTCTATCATCGTCATGTCCATGCAAACATTACCGATGACTGGGGCCTTCTTGCCATTCACTAAAACGAAACCCTTGCCTCGACTAAAACTTCTGCTGAAGCCATCAGCATATCCTATGGCAATGGTGGCAATCGTCATGTTTTTTTCAGCTTTACCTTTGCGACCATAGCCGACCGTCTCTCCTTCTCTAATTTCTTTTATTTGAGAGATCACTGTTTTTAAAGTAGCGACCGGCTGCAAACCTGAAAAATTCTCTGCTGTCGGATCTATCCCATACAAACCAATTCCCAGTCTCACCATGTCCATTTGAAAATCGGGAAGACGCAGAATGCCCGCGGAATTGAGGAGGTGCCGTAGTGGTTTGGCATTTAATTCAGATGAAAGTCGATTGTAAAACTTTTGATATCGATCGAACTGCTCTTTGGAGAATACATCGTGAATAGACTCATCAGAACCAGCGAGGTGTGAGAAGACCGAAGCAACATGAATATTTTTATTTTCTCTCAGAATTTCTAAAACCTCATCCATATCATTCTCACGCATGCCTAATCGCTGCATCCCTGTCTCGACTTCGATATGAATGGATGCATTTCGGCTGTTTAAAAAAGCAGCAAATGCTTTAAGCATTTTCAGAGAGTAGATTGCGGGTTCCAGTTTGTTGGAAAGAAGGGATTCAAAACTTTCCTCTGTTGGGTTCATCACCATGATCGGTAGTGAAATATTCTTCCTTCTCAATTCAAAACCCTCATCAGCATAAGCTACTCCCAAATAATCTACTTTATGATATTGCAGCAAGTTAGCAACCTCCTCACTCCCACTGCCGTAAGCGAAGGCTTTCACCATGGCCATGATTTTCACTCCCGGCTTCAATTTCGATTTGAAAAAATTCAGGTTCTGAATCATTTTACTCAAATCGATTTCCATTATTGTGCCATGTGCTTTGCGCTGAAGCCGCTGAACTATTTTTTCAAATTGAAAAACCCGAGCCCCCTTTACTAATACGATTTCATTTTCGATTGAACTGAAGTCAAATTGCTTTACAAATTCCTCGGTTGTTTTAAAGAATGAATTCACTGAGGTATTTCCAAATTTTTTTGTGTGTGAGTGCAGCGCTGATCCAATCCCGATAAACCGGGTCACTCCGTTTTTACGGAGCATTGATTCTATGCTTTTAGCGACATCAGCTTCACTTGTTCCTGATTGCAGAACATCAGAAAGAATAACGCTCTTTTTTTTCTTCTGCTGACTTGTTAAGAAATCCAAACTGATTTGAAGCCCCGCTAAATCGTTGTTGTAAGTATCGTCAATGATTTGAGAATTGTTGATTCCCTCTTTGAGCTGCAGCCGCATTGACACAGGCTGTAGATTTGAAATTCTTTTTTGAATTACATCGGCATCGTAGCCCAGATGCAACATCACCGCAACACAATGAAAGGAATTTTCCAACGAAGCCTTATCCACAAATGGAAATGAAAGCTTAAACGACTTCATCTGATAATTAACCTCAACCAGTGAATCTCCAGTCAATTTAATTTGAGCACCTTCTTTCCTTCCCCATCTCAGCGAGGGAATCGCGGCCTGACGAACAGCCTGATCGATTTCAAAATGATCCGAACAATAAATCAAAACTTTTACATGCGTGAATAGCTTAAGTTTCTCATTTATTTTTTGCTGACTATTTTCAAAGCCTTCATCGTGCGCTGTGCCGATGTTGGTGAAAACACCGAGGGTCGGCACAATAATTTTTTCCAACTTCTCCATTTCTCCGGGCATCGAGACGCCAGCTTCAAAAATTCCGAGCTGATGAGAAGACTGCATTGCCCAAACGGATAAAGGCGCACCAATCTGCGAATTATAACTACCGGGATTTTTAACAGTAGGGTGATCAGGAGAAAGTAATTGATACAACCACTCCTTGACAATTGTCTTACCGTTGCTGCCGGTTACACCAATCACAGGGATGTCAAAATTAGAACGATGAGCTCTTGCGATCGACTGCAAGGCGTCAATTGATGAATCAACCAAAAGAACATTCGCATCAGCAAAGTTTCTGAGGTCAATAACTTTTTCAATAACAAACTGTCGAATACCTGTATGATACAAATCAGAAATGTATTGATGGCCGTCATTACGCGGTCCGCTAATCGCAAAGAAGACAGAACCCTCACTTACGATAGCCTTTCGACTATCGATTACTAAATTTTGAATACTCGCATCTCGATGAAGTCGAAGAACTTTTCCCTTCGCAATTTTTTCAAGTTCAGAAAAAAGCATTTTCAAAAAAGTTTAGATCCGTTGGGAACAGGTTTGTCGATTGCCGTAAGAATTACGTGACCATCTTCATTTGGAAAACCGGTCACCAATACTTCTGAAATAAAATTTGCGATTTGCTTTGTCGGAAAATTAACGACACAAACCACTTGCTTTCCAATCAACTCTTCCGGTTTGTAAAGTGCGGTGATCTGCGCGCTTGATTTTTTTATCCCCCAATTTGGGCCAAGATCAACCCAAAGTTTATAGGCAGGCTTTTTTGCTCCATCAAAAATTTCCGATTTGACGATCGTTCCTGCCCGAAGGTCGATTTTATTGAACTCTTCCCAAGTAATCATATTGTTTTTTTACTAGCTTGCTCAACCAAGTCGAAAGTAGTTACGTTACTTCATTTTCAAATGCGTGCTAAACTAATTTTTTCACTGTTAACTGTCGCAGCTCTAGGGCTCTTCGCTCTCCCGGTAACAGCCCAAGAGGATGCGCAAAGCAACGCAGAAATTCAAGAGCTGAACAGCCACCAGGAATTAAATTTGAATGAAGACAAAACACTGATCATGGATGCTGATGCAAAGTCGCCAAAAACATCTCAGGCAACTCGCGATTCTTCGCCTGCACAGATCAATGTGAAAAAGCAAGAGACCCAACAGAAACCATCGAGTTCTTCTGCTGACAAAGCGGATGACCCGCTTTCGTTCAACTTTCTTTATTTCATTATCCAGAAATTCAAGATTTCTGATATTGTAGATAATTGACCCTTCAGAACTTTAGTTTTCCTTTTTTACTAAAAATTGCTCGAGGTCTTTGAGATTGAGAATCCCCTCGTAATAGGCCTTTCCGAAAATCACTGCGAAGATACCCATGTCGTTGAGCCGCTTGATGTCGTCAACGCCACGGACGCCACCGCTGGCCAGTACTTTTAAATCAGGAAACTTGTCGACAATTTCCTGATAGAAATCAAAGGCAGGGCCTTCAAGCACACCATCGCGAGAAATATCAGTGCATTTTGCATACTTCAGGCCGCGGTCATAAAAATATTGCAGGTGATCGAACAAATGGATTTCAGATGTTTTTTGCCAGCCGCGAAAAGCAACAATTTTTGATTTGATATCGGTAACATCTGCACCGAGCGTAACTTTTTCACGACCATAAGAAATAATCCACGATGCAAATGTTTCAGGTTCCGTTATCGCAATGCTTGAAGCGGTAACATAATCAGCTCCGTACTCAAAGGCTTTTCCAATATCTCCATCCGTGGAAACTCCGCCTGTAAAATCGATTTTCATTTCAGAATAACCTGCCACCTGTTGCAAGACATGATAATTTTTCGGGCTTCCCTTTTCAGCTCCATCCAAATCCACCAGGTGCACCACTTCAATGCCGTGATCTTCAAAGCGCTTGGCCAGATCAAGTGGGTTTTCGTCATAGGCTTTTTCGCTATTCGGATCGCCCTTACGCATTTTAACCACTCTTCCTTTTCGAATTGCAATGGATGGAATTACCTGAATCATGACTTAAATCTAAATATGTGTTTTGTAAAGAGGTGCGATAAGAATCTATTTTACTGAGAACGGAACTGAAACAATTGTCTTATCCCAAAATAAATTCAGTTCCAGTCCATCGCTCCCCTTTTCAACCGAGATCGTGAATTGTTCAAACTCTTTTTCTTGAGAATGATTTGCTGGAACTTCAACGACCAAAGCATCAGTTGGCAGATTGCGCAAGGCCTCTCCGTTAAAATTTATTCCCCATGATGGAATTTCTGAATTGAAAATGACTTGCCACGTTTGTTCATTGGGCACTGTCCATAAGCTATACTTCCCGGCTTTGAGCGTTTTATCTCCAAATGCAAGATCGGCACTAGTTTCAAAAACAGTTGCTTCGTTTGCACCTGTTCTCCAGGTTTTGCCATAAGGCACAAGTTTACCCTCACCAAAAATCACCCTTCCCTTTTTATATGGCCTGTTATAAAACACGTGAATCTTGAGATTGCCATCACTAAATTCAACATTGCCCTCGGGGCTGTATGATTTGGCTTTAATTCTCAAATAGACCAAAGCGCATGCAATAACCACCACCACTACTCCAATTACGATCAAGGTCTTTTTCATAGAAAGATTTTTAAGCCACCTTTTTATTTTTTCCACACAATTTGCAAATATTTAGAAAGCAAAATCTATTTTTGACCTATAAAATTTAAGCCATGCCAGTTTTTGCAGTAGTTATCGCTTTGTTCATTCTCGCCATCGTTTCGATCTGGCTGTTTCCCAACAGTAAGGTGAGCGACAATGAGCATGACGTGAAGCACTAAGCCAGCAAGCAGCGAATGAATATTTGTGTCTTTTGCGGATCAAGCAGTGGCACTGATCCAATCTATGCAAAAGCCGCCAGAGAGCTTGGACAACTTATTTCAAAAAGCAATTCATCACTTGTTTACGGAGGAGGCAACATCGGCCTCATGGGAATTCTGGCTGATGAAGTGTTGGCATCTCATGGAAAAGTAATTGGTGTGATTCCTGATTTTTTAATGAAGCGCGAAGTTGGCCACACCGGAATAACGCAACTCGAAATTGTTGGTACGATGCACGAGCGCAAAAAAAGAATGGCCGAAATTGCAGATGTATTTTTAGCAATACCTGGCGGATGGGGCACACTTGATGAACTTGCGGAGATTCTTACCTGGAACCAGCTTGGCCTGATCAATCAGCCAATAGGCCTTCTCAACGTGGAAGGTTTTTTTGATCCGTTGATTGCACAAATGAAAATCATGGTTGCAAAAGGCTTTCTTAGCCAACCGAGTTTCACATCAATAAAGATTTCAGAAACCCCTCAAAAGCTGCTCACCTTACTGGGGGTAAAATCATTTTAAGACGACCGTCTCACCTTATTTTTCGTTAGCTTGGTAGGGATTTACCTATGAAGCGGATACTACTGTTTATTCTTGTTGTTTCTGCATCGAATGCATTCGCGCAACTCGGTTTTACGCTGGCAGATGGGGCGACCAAAGTTCAAATTCCGATTGAAATTCATAATAATCTGGTTGTAGTTCCGGTCATCGTTAATAATCAGCTGCCTTTAAAATTTATTGTTGATACGGGCGTCCGCACCACCATTCTCACCCAAAAAGTGTTCAGTGATATTTTGCACCTGGCTTACACGAAAAAGTATACCATCGCAGGGGCTGGTGGAGAAAATTTGGTTAATGCATATATCACAAATAATGTAACGTTAGATCTGCCCGGTGTTCACGGCCGAGGCCATGCGATGCTTGTTTTAGAAACGGACTACCTTGAACTTCGCAATTCGCTTGGGTCGGATGTGCATGGCATTTTAGGATATGAGCTCTTCAGCAGGTTTGTAGTCAAAATAGATTATGAAGCCAGAACGCTCACGCTCATGGCTCCGCATAAATTCAAGCCGTCAAAAAAATATACACGCCTTCCTATAACTGTGGAGGATACGAAGCCCTATTATGTTGCGGAGGTCAAAATAAATGACACAACGAGTATCAGCGCAAAACTAATGGTAGATACAGGCGCAAGTCATGGACTTTTTTTGGATCCTGAATCGAACAGCAAAATAGTAGTTCCGCAAAAAAGTATTGCTTCTGTAATCGGAAGAGGATTGGGCGGACTGATTACAGGAAAAACTGCACGCATTAATAGTTTGCGCATTGGCAGATATGAAATTAATGATATGATTGCGAATTTTCCTGACCCCTTAAGCATAAAGGATACTGTGCGGCTTGGTAAAGTTTATAGAAACGGATCCATAGGTGGTGAGGTACTTAGCCGTTTTCAAGTTGTATTTGATTTCCCCAGGGAAAAAATTTACCTGAAGGCAAAATCGGGCTATCGCAAAAGATCTTTTTATAACATGAGCGGCATCACTGTAAAAGCAGACGGTCTGCGACTTCGTGATTTTGAAATTACAGATGTGAGAGAAAATTCTGCGGGCTATTTTGCAGGCATCAAGACTGGCGACAAGATCATTTCTATAAATGGAAATCCAACCAGCGAAATGGATTTGAGTGAACTGAATAATTACTTTGATTCTAAGCCTGGAAAAAGAATAACGATGCATATTTTAAGGGGAGTCCAAAGCATCGAAAAAGAATTTAGGCTGTTCAGTGAAATCTGATCCTCAATATCAACTCATCGGCTGACCAATACCGGTAAGCGGTTCTTTTAAAGATTCTTAGGGATTCATCAACAAAATGTCATCTACAAACTCTCTTGAATTGCTTAGGCGAGGCACTTTGTTTTGTCCGCCTAGTTTGCCTCTTTTCTTCATCCAATTATAAAAGGTGCCCTCGGCAACGCTATGAACTTTAGGGCCAACCAGCGCAATATTATGAGCACGCTTGGCATCGTAGTCAGAATTTACTTTGCGCAGCATTTCATCAAGGGCCTCAGTGAATTTCTCCAGGTTCTCCGGTAGTTTTTTGAACTCAATGATCCATTCATGCCCACCGCGTTTTGATTTTTCCAGATAGATTGGCGCAGCAGTGTAGTTGTCGATTACCGCTTTGGTTTGTTCGCATGCATAAGAAATAGCAGTGTCGGCATTTTCAATGATCACCTCTTCGCCAAATGCATTGATGAAATGTTTGGTGCGTCCGGAAATTTTAATTCTGTACGGGGAAAGACTTGTGAACTTCACGGTATCGCCAATATTATACCGCCACAACCCGGCATTCGTAGTTATCACCATGGCATAATTTTTACCAAGCTCCACATCAGCTAAGCTTACCGCATCAGGATATTCTTTGTCCCACTCTTCTATCGGAATGAATTCGTAAAACACCCCGTAGTCGAGCATAAGTAGTAGCTCTTCTGAATCTTTTTGATCCTGAATTCCAAAAAACCCTTCGCTTGCATTATAGGTTTCCCAATAGCGCATGGAGTCTGAAGGAATAATCGACCTGAAAAGATTTTTATAGGGCTTGAAGGCTACGGCACCATGAAAGAATACTTCAAGATTAGGCCAAACTTCAAGAATGCTGTTTTTCTTTTCGAGCTCAAGAATTCGCTGCAGCAAAAGCACAGTCCACGTGGGTACACCCGATATGTGCGCTACGTTTACTTTGGCGGTGCTGCTCGCAATCCTGTCGATCTTTTCTTCCCAATTTCCCATCAGGGCCACATCCAAACTTGGGGTGCGGATAAACTCAGCCCATGGCGGAAGGTTTTGCATGATCACAGCAGACACATCGCCATAATGTGATGAGGCCGAAGGATCAAACTCATTCACCTGGTAGCTCCCGCCAATGGCGAGGCCCTTGCCGTCAAATATTTTTGTCTCCGGAAAATTATTGACGTATATCGAAAGAAGGTCTTTACCTCCTTTAAAATGACACTCCTCAAGCGCTTCGGGAGAAACAGGGATGAATTTACTTCGCGCATTGGTAGTGCCACTTGATTTGGCAAACCACTTCACTTCGCTCGGCCAGAGAATATTTTGCTCGCCCCGCATAAGCCGCTCGATGAAAGGGAAAATTTGCTCGTAGGTATGAACAGGTATCCGTCTTTTGAAATCTTCGTAATTGACGATCTCATCAAAAGAATATTTTCTTCCGAATTCTGTAAAACTTGCTGTGCTCAATAAGCGCTTCAGCACCTCCTCCTGCACCTCGTGAGGATACTTCATGAAAAGCTCAATCTGGTGGATGCGCTTTTTCATGACCCAAGTGAGGATGGAGTTGATGATTTGCATAAAAAATAAACGTCAAAGTAACAGTTATGAGAAGTAATACCCAAACTGAAAAATTGATATTCGAGTGAAAAAAGTACTTAGAGTTCGGTTTCCACTTTTGCTCTGCGCAACTGGAAGTTCTGACCAAGATAGACTTTACGCACAAGGGGATCATTCGCAAGTTCTTCGGCCGTACCCGCTTTGAAAAGTTTTCCTTCTACCATTAGATAAGCACGATCTGTAATAGCAAGCGTCTCGTCAACGTTGTGATCGCTGATGAGGATGCCAATATTTTTCCTTTTGAGGCGAGCTACAATGCCTTGAATTTCTTCTACTGCGATAGGGTCAACACCAGCAAATGGCTCGTCAAGCAAAACAAATTTTGGATCAACTGCCAATGCCCGGGCAATTTCAGTTCTGCGTCTTTCGCCACCGGACAAAACCAGTCCCAGGTTTTTTCGCACGTGGGTTAAACTAAACTCCTCCAGTAATCTCTCTACTTTTTCTTTGCGGTCTTTTTTTGGGATATCGCGCATTTCCAATGGAGCAAGGATGTTTTCCTCTACAGTCAATTGCCTAAAAACAGAGGCCTCTTGTGCCAGATAGCCAATGCCCAATTTTGCGCGCCTGTACATAGGCAAGCCGGTAATATTTTCATCGTCTAAGAAAATACTGCCTTCATTTGGTTTGATGAGACCAACGATCATGTAAAAACTGGTGGTTTTTCCTGCCCCATTTGGCCCGAGTAAACCAACAATTTCACCCTGCTTCACTTCTACTGAAACGTTGTTCACCACAGTACGCTTCTTATATTTTTTCAGCAAATGTTCTGCACGCAAAATCATGTTATTCAAATTTGATGTCTTTTGCTCTCAATTGAATAGAAGTTATTCCATTATACATATTTTCCTCAATGGTAAAGGCCATTTTAAAACTATCTCCATTGGCTAACCGCGAATAATGCTCGCTTAGATCAAAACCAACTACCTGAAAAACAGTCTCACTTCCTCTTTGGCCAACTAAAAACCTTACATGCTTGTCTTTAAAACTTGAAAGCGAATTGGCTACATACAAATTCCTTGCCTCAAATGTTGGCTTGGGGTTTTCCGGACCAAAAGGAGCCATCTGTTTCAATACGCTAATAAATTTTGGTAAGATCGCATTCAACGGTATGACAATATCAACTTCAACTACAGGAGTCTGCATCTCTTCAGTGATGGAAGCCGAGACAACCTCTTCAAATCTCTTTTGGAAAGCATCAACATTGTTTCGGTCAAGCGTCAGTCCCGCAGCATATTTGTGTCCGCCATATTTTTCGAGAAGGTCGCTGCAATTCTCCAGCGCCTGATAGAGATCAAAATCTTTAACGCTACGAGCTGAGCCTGTTACTTTGTCATTTGACTCTGTAAGGATTACTGTTGGTCTATAATATTTCTCAACGCAACGAGCTGCTACAATTCCGATCACCCCTTTATGCCACGTATTTTTAAAAAGCACCGTTGATTTTGCGGTGCGCAAAGCTTCGTCCCCTTCGATCATCGCCACGGCTTCCTCAGTAATATTGAGATCGAATTCTCTTCGAAGATCATTTTTGATGTTTACCTTCTCTGCGAGCTCGTTTGCTTCTTCTTCAGTTTTCGCGATTAGAAGTTCTACAGCTGCTTTTCCATGCGCTACTCTACCGGCAGCGTTAATGCGCGGACCGAGTGTAAAGACTACAGCGGAAATATCAAGATCGGTTTTGATAGCCGCTATTTCTTTTAGCGCCTTCAAACCTGGACGAGGATTTTGATTAAGCTTTTGTAAACCAAAAAAAGCAAGAGCTCGGTTTTCACCATTTATCGGAACAATGTCAGAAGCAATGCTTACCGCCACCAGGTCGAGGTATTCAAAGACTTCTTTTTCGTCTCTAAATTTTTTTGAAAAGGCCTGAATCAATTTCAAGCCAAGCCCACATCCACTAAGTTCATTAAATGGATAGGCACAATCATCACGCTTCGGATCAAGAACGGCAACTGCATTGGGAATTTGACCTCCGGGCAGGTGATGATCACAGATTATAAAATCAATTCCCTTATGCGATGCCATTGTTACCATATCACCTGCCTTGATTCCAAGATCAAGGGCGATGATCAATGAGAATCCGTTTTCTTCGGCCCAAACGATACCTGCTTCTGAAACTCCGTAGCCTTCTGCATATCTATCCGGGATATAGAAATCACAATTGGGGTAAAAACTTTTCAGATAACTATAAACAACAGCGACAGCGGTAGTACCATCAACATCATAGTCACCGTAGATTAGAATTTTCTCATTTCCATCTATTGCTTGCTTTAATCTAACTACTGCTTTTTCCATGTCTTGCATAAGAAATGGATCGTGAAGATGCTCAAGCGATGGTCTGAAGAATTTCTTTGCTGAGGCGAAGTCGGTAATGCCTCTATGCAATAGAATGGCTGTGAGATAAGAGTTGATGTTTAGTTCTTTGCCCAGATCAGTGATTTCCTTAACGGGAGGAAGGGGGTAATTTATCCAACGTTTATCCATCAGTTCCTACTCAGGTTTACAACTCCGTCTTTACCTTGTACAGCATGCGCTCCATTAGATCCGCGAATTCCGTTTTTTCCGTCTCCAATGGGGCCGAGCCCTGCCCTGCCACCAAAACCACCATCGCCACCGATGCCGCTTAATCCACCAAAGTTTTTAATAATTAGTTTATGCCCCATGATTAAGTGAAGGTCGTCACAATTTTTGCAATTGATAGTTACATTTCCTCCTTTACCGCCACCGCCTCCGTTAGCACCATTTCCTCCACGTCCACCATCGCCAGCCACACATACACGTGCGCCAGAACCACCATCTCCACCCACACCGCCCTTCCCACCATCGCCCCCATCACCTCCATTGAGGTTGATGATCAGCGAACCGGAGATTTTCAAATTGTCGAAGTACAACGACAAGTTAACCGCGTTTTGTCCACCACCACCGGCAGACGCATTTGATCCCGGGAACCCGCTTCTACATGGAGTTCGTGAAGTATTTCCACTCAGTCCCGCACTTCCTGGTTTTCCATTCACTCCATGTCCAAGAATTGAGCAATTCGCTCCGATCAAAACTTCTTTGGCATGAATAAAATTATCCCTTTTGGAGAGATTAAGAAGGATAGAAGACGAATCCAGCATAACGAGAGTATCAACAACAAGAATATCGGATTTTTCAATATCAAACTTTTCTCCCGGATCAAGCACAAGCTTAGTTACCCTTAGTTGAGAATAGCCCACATGGACAATGAAGACAAAAATGAAAGTGACAAAAGCTCGCAACATCGGGCAAAAATAGCCAACAAACTTTATCGCCATAAAACAAAAAACCCCGAGTGGGCCTCGGGGCTTTCCAAATTTATAATAATCGCTTATTTTCCTCCTTGAGATTTTTCTGCCTTCTCAGCAAGCACGCCTTCAAGCACATCTTTTATCTCTACGCGCTGTCCATCTTTGAAAGGGACGATCCAGGCATCTTTCACGCCCATTTCGCGCATGTATTTTTTGAATTTATCAGCTTCCCAGTAATCGCGAAAGATACCGATAGTATATCTCTGCTCTCCTTTGTCAGTTGCTTCACCTCCAAAGTTGGGGTTGTTATCAAAGTATTTTGCGAGGTCTTTATTTTTAAAAGCACCGATCTGCACTTTAAAGACTACACCTGTAGAAAAGTCCATGGGGTTAACTACAGGAGCTGGAGGATTTTCCTTTAGCTGGGCTAACTCTGCACGAGTTGAAGTAAGGTCGCCACGCATTTTAGAAATTTGATCTTCGAGATCAGAAATCTTTGCGTTCTTGTCGCTGATCTGGCTGTTCAGTGTACTCACTTGGCCCTTTATACTATTGGCTTCAGTTTCAGCAGCCTGTTTAGATTCAATGAGGCTCTTCAGTTCAGCAGGATTTTTTGAATATTCTTTGGCTTTCTTTTTCCATTCTTTTTTTTCAGCCTTGGAGAGCTGAGCGAAAACTTGCATGCCGGAAAAAATCAAAGCCAGGCAGACGATAATAACTTTAGTTTTCATCATTGCATAAGTTGGTTTATTAAGTAAAAGTAAAAAATTATTTTCTAACATCCGTTTTGAATCCTTCGGAGTTAACCGCATCCAAGATTTTTTTTGAATTGCCGATCGGGCAAACCCCCAAAGTCGAATTGTTTTTTGTCCTCTTCCTTTGAGGAACTCGGTCTTTTGATCAAGCTTTCCTTTTGCTTCTTAGCTTCTCTTTTTGCTCTCTTTAAATCGTCAATATTAGCCATCGGAAACTTTTTAGCTGACTAAAATCTTTGTTTTGAATGGAACTGACCTATATCTTGCGGTTGTTTAAAATTAATCTAAATAAGGGTGGAAACCAAGCTCAAATCAGTTGCAGATATGGCAAAAGGAGAAACTGCCATCATTTCTGGTTTTACGGATGAGCAACTGTCGGTGAAACTTTTGGAAATGGGCTTTCTGCCTGGCACAGCTGTCAGGTTTAATTTTACGGCACCACTTGGCGATCCCATCTGCGTGAGCGTGTCCGGTTACGATCTCTCTCTTCGACTGGAAGAGGCATCAACAATTTCGATTCTTAATTAATGGCGAGCGGCTCGAAAATAAAAATCGCACTTGCCGGGAAACCAAATTCAGGCAAGTCATCCTTATTCAATCAACTCACCGGCCTCAATCAAAAAATTGGAAATTTTCCTGGCGTCACCGTTGACAAACGAACAGGCGCTTGTCAACTCGATGATAAATCTGTAGCTGAAATAATCGATCTGCCCGGTACTTATAGTTTGTATCCGCGCACACTAGATGAAAAAGTTGTCGCTGAAGTTTTCACCGACCAAAAAGGAAAATTTTATCCGGATAAAATAGTGCTGGTAGCAGATGCCACCAATTTAAAAAACTGCTTGCTGCTGCTCACTCAACTTATCGATCTGAGATTGCCGACAGTGCTTGCATTGAACATGGTTGACCTCGCTGCGAAATCGGGTCAAAGCATTGACTTAAAAAAATTAGAAAAGAAACTCGACCTCCCTGTTGTCATGATTAATGCACGAAACGGCACGGGAATAGAGCGACTAAAAAGTATTTTGACGGGATCGTTCAAGCCGAGCAGCAAAACAATTTATCAGCTGGATGAAGAAAGTAAACCATTGATCGAAAAGATTAGAACCAAATTCAGCCTCACCTCCGACTACGAAGCTTATCAATTTCTCCAGCAATCTGACAACCTCGTTTTTCTACACAAGGAAGACCGTGAGTTCATAAGACGGACCGCAAAAGAAAATAATTTCTTTGCGCACAAATATCAGGGAGCAGAAACGGTGATGCGCTATGGATTCATTCAGGATTTATTAAATGAGGTGATCTTACGATCCTCCGATGAAGGCTGGAAAAAAGTCTCGCACGGTATTGATCGGGTACTTACTCACAAGGTGGGTGGCTATGTAATTTTCTTTTTGATCTTGTTCCTGATCTTTCAATCCATTTTCGCCTGGGCGCAAATCCCGATGGATTTTATTGATTCAACATTCGCTCAATTGAGCTGGCGGTTGGATAGGCTGTTTCCTGAGGGACCATTCTTTGAACTCATTTCGCACGGCATTGTGCCGGGCATCGGAGGCATAGTCATTTTCATTCCGCAGATCGCGATCTTGTTTGCTTTCATTTCAGTGCTGGAAGAGACCGGCTACATGGCTCGCGTAGTTTTTCTTATGGACAAAATCATGCGCAAGTTCGGTCTCAACGGAAAAAGTGTAGTGCCACTGATGTCGGGTTGGGCTTGCGCCATTCCCGCGATCATGGCCACGCGCACGATAGAGAATTGGAAAGACAGGCTGATCACCATTTTTGTAACACCTTTGATGAGCTGCTCCGCACGGCTTCCTGTTTACACAATTCTCGTTGCGCTGATCATTCCTGATTATAAAGTTTTGGGCTTTTTCAACTACCAGGGCCTGGTATTGATGGGTTTGTATTTATTGGGTTTTCTTGCTGCCATTCTCTCGGCACTGGCAATGAAATTTCTGATTAAAGTGAGAGAACGAAGCTACCTCATTATGGAATTGCCCACTTACAAAATGCCAAAGTGGAGCAACGTGGGCTACCAAATTATTGAGAAGACAAAAGCCTTTGTCTTCGAAGCCGGTAAAACTATTCTCGCCATCTCAATTATTTTGTATGTGCTCGCCAGTTATGGGCCGGCAGATATTATGAATGGGGCAAGGGAAACTGTTCGTAAGGAAACTTCGGGACAGAGCTTATCTGAGGAGGAGATTCAAACGCGAGTTGCGTCTTATAAACTTGAACATTCATATGCGGGCGGGCTTGGGAAAATTTTAGAACCCGTTATCAAACCACTTGGCTACGACTGGAAAATCGGGATTGCGCTTGTCACATCTTTTGCCGCTCGTGAAGTTTTTGTGGGCACGATTGCCACAATTTACAGCATCGGCAACACCGATGATCAATCTACCATAAAACAGAAATTGAAATCTGAAGTTAACCCGGAGACGGGTGGACCGCGTTACACTTTAGCCGTTGGGTTATCCCTATTGGTATTTTATACTTTCGCTATGCAGTGCATGAGCACCCTTGCTATTGTGAAGCGCGAAACAAAAGGCTGGAAGTGGCCTTTGATTCAGTTGACGTACATGACTATGCTCGCCTATTTATCCGCTTTTGCGGTCTATCAGTTCTTGAATTAACTAATCAAGTTTTACTTCTCATTCAATGGCATTTCATTTATCTTTAAAAAAAATCTAGCGATGGCCTCGAGTAACTCGTCTAAAAACTACCAATTGGGGTTGCTTTATCTTTCTCAAAGCCTCATCAGCGCTGATGGTGTCATTCACGAGGAAGAGCAAAAAGCATTAGTAAGATTTAAAGAAGAGGAAAAAATACCTGACTCACTCTATGATGAATTTCAGCGCGATGTGCAGTCCAAAAAATTGAGCGCTATTTATCAGCGAGGCATCGATATGATTAATACATGTACGGTAGCCGAGAAAAAAAGAGCGTTTACACACTTATTTAAGCTATGCGCAGTGGATGGCAATATTCATGTAAAGGAAGTAAAGCTTCTGTTGTATTCTTCCAAGATGACGGACTCCGATCTCAACGAGATCATGGTCGAGGCTGCGAAGTGGCTACCTAAGTAAATCATGTCTCAAAATTTTTATCAGGAATTTAAGCTTGGAATTTTAGGAGGAGGTCAACTGGGCAGAATGCTCATTCAATCCGGAATGGATTGGAATATAAACTTTTCTATTCTTGATCCCGACCCTTCCGCACCCTGTAAATCAATTGCAGAATTTAAAACCGGCAAACTTACGGATTATCAAACCGTGATTGATTTTGGCCAATCCTGTGATTTGATCACCATCGAAATTGAAAACGTAAATGTTTCTGCCTTAAAAGAATTGGCTAAGCAAGGCAAAAAAGTTTTCCCTCAACCGGAGGTCATTGAATTAATTCAAGACAAGCGGAAGCAAAAGCTTTTTTACAGGAAGAATGGAATTCCAACTGCTGATTTTGTTATTACCGAAAGCAAACAAGAAGTTGTTGCTCAAAAATCATTTCTTCCGGCAGTGAATAAACTTGGCCGTGAAGGTTACGATGGCCGTGGGGTGCAAATTCTTCGCACGGAAAAAGATTTGGAACTGGCGTTTGATGCGCCCGGCTTATTGGAGAAACTGATCGACTTTGAAAAAGAGATATCGGTAATCGTTGCACGAAATGAGAAAGGAGAAACAAAAACTTTTCCTGCAGTCGAAATGGTTTTTCATCCGGAAGCCAATTTGGTAGAGTATCTGTTTTCTCCGGCAAACATTTCAAAGCCAGTCGCTGAAAAAGCAGAGTCTATCGCAAAAAAAATAATTTCCGATTTGAAAATGGTAGGCCTTCTTGCGGTGGAGATGTTTGTAACGAAAGATCAGCAAGTTTTAGTGAATGAAATTGCGCCACGACCACACAACAGTGGTCATCAAACTATTGAAGCAAATGTCACTTCGCAATATGAGCAGCACCTTCGTTCAATTTTAAATTTACCGCTAGGAGATACATCGATCATCCGGCCAAGTGCAATGATCAACATTTTGGGTGAAGAAGGCTTTTCCGGTCTGGCCAAGTACAATGGATTGGAGGAAGTATTAGATCAATCCGGAGTGTACGTCCACTTGTATGGAAAAAAATTGACAAAACCCTTTCGAAAAATGGGTCACGTTACAGTAGTCGACAATGATATTGAGAGTTTGAAAAAGAAAACCAATTTTGTAAAGCAAACTTTGAAAGTAACCACATGAGCAATCCTGTTATTGGTATAATCATGGGCAGTCAGTCTGACTTAAAAGTGATGAGAGAGGCCGCTGAGTTTTTGGAAGAAGTAAAAATCCCATTTGAGCTCACCGTAGTTTCGGCTCACCGCACCCCCAAGCGGATGGTAGACTATGCCTCTTCTGCCAGAGGCAGGGGCCTCAAAGTAATTATTGCTGGCGCAGGAGGAGCAGCTCACTTGCCGGGCATGGTGGCATCACTTACCTCATTGCCAGTGATAGGCGTGCCAATCAAGTCATCCAATTCAATTGACGGATGGGATTCGGTCCTATCCATTTTGCAAATGCCATCTGGTGTACCTGTTGCTACGGTTGCCCTCAACGGAGCCAAGAATGCCGGGATTTTGGCAGCCCAGATTATTGGTACAACCGACAAGCCGGTGGCAAAAAAATTGGATCATTTTAAAGCCTCAATGCAGAAGAAAGTGGAGGAATCCTTTAAGGAAATCGAGGATAAAGGCTGGCGGAAGGCCAGTACCTAATTAGCCATCCATCGAAGAAACCTTTACAAGTCTAAAAAAAAACGTAACTTCTCGGTCATTTTCATTCCATGATGAAGCCCTCAGAGAAAGGTTGGTTGATGCAATACCTTGAGTTCCGAAAAGAACTACTGAAGGATTTGACTTCGGAAATAAAAAACGGAGCTCACCCCGACCAATCACTTTATCGAGTAATTCAACCTTCGGGGCTTATGTACGGGCAAGCTGTGGGGGTTGAGCTTAACGGCAATGGTTCACATTTCTGGGCCAACAAAGATCGTATGAAGATCTTGCTGGCTGAAAGCTTGATTAGTAGTTCACTGCTTTTTCATGATAAGCAGATCAAAAATGAGGACGAGCTTTCGGACGTTATCATGAAGTCGCTGGAAAACGTTGGCAATTTCTATAATCACGTTTTTCCCGAGCTCGCAACCCCAACAAAGACTCTATTCGGAAGAAAGAAAACACCTCTTGAACTTGCTGAAAAAATATTAGACAAACGGATTGACTATTCACAGGAAATCAACCAGAATTTTTGGGTTCAATTTTTTCATAACAGTTTGCTGTTCCTTGACATTTTCATTTTTGGCCAATGGATACACACGAATGCCGACCGAATCGTTGCGGACTTTTTTAAATATGAACGGGAGGAGTTGAGATTTTCTGTCGTGAAGGTGATGGCGGCTGCAGCACACGCCAATACCACTATTGAACCGGAGGAGCGTAAACTCCTAGAATACTTTTTACAGAGTGCAGACTTATCTCCGGAGCGAAAAAAAGAAGCGGCCAAAATTTTTGAAGAAGGAATTGACATTGAAGAGATAAATCTGCCCACAAACAATTCGTGGATTTTAAAGAAATATTTTTTGGAGATAGCAATTCTCATGATCTGGTCGGATAAAAAAGTGGAAGGAGATGAGCTGGGATTTTTGCATAGACTTTGCGCTTATATGGGCTTTGGAGAAGAAGATCTCGAAAACAGCATGATGGCCATTGAGGGTTTTGTACTTGAACACTGGCATGAACTTGATTATCTGCAGAACAAACAAGACTTTCAACAGGTGAGCGAGCAGTTCATCAAAAGGCTTTCAAAGATCACCGATAGCAACAAAAACAGACTCGTAAAGGAAGTTAGGGCGAGCGATGAGCTGATGCAGTTGTTAAGAAAATCAAAATCAGGTGACTTAACGGATGCTGAAAAAGAGCAAATGCACAAACACCTGATCGTTGTACTTAAAACAATTCCCACATTTGTGATCATTTCATTGCCGCAGCGCTTTCTTACGTTGCCAATGCTTTTGAAAATTTTGCCCTCTAATTTTTTTGCTGAAGTAAACAGCAGATAAATCTCATTCCGCTTCTTGAGCGCCTTCTTCACCTTTTTGAGGCACAACTACCGATAAAATAATCGAGAAGGTAAGAGTAACAATAATTACCGTAAAAGAGAGTGTTGGGCTGATCTCGTACTGAAAGATTTCCAGTAACATTTTTGATCCGATAAAGAATAGAATAATTGACAATCCTTTTTGCAAAAGATAAAACTTGTCGATGATACCGGCCAATAGAAAAAACATGGCACGCAGTCCCATCACAGCAAAAATATTCGAAGTATAAATCAGAAATTCGTTTTGAGTAATTGCAAATGCCGCGGGGATTGAATCAACAGCAAAAATTAAATCAGTAGTTTCCACCAGGGCAACCACCAGAAACAGCGGAGTGAACATCCACTTGCCATTGACAACGCCCATAAATTTCCCCCCCATTTCATCATCGGTCATCGGCAAGTACCTCCGGCACAAGCGAAGGATTGGATTTTTTTCCGGATCGATCTTCTCATCACTGTCTTCAAAATAGATTTTGATGCCGGAGTAGATCAGGAAGACCCCAAAAATGTAAAGTATCCAGTGGAAATTAGAGATGAGCAATGCCCCGACAAAAATAAAAACTCCCCTAAAGACTACTGCACCTAGAATTCCCCAAAACAAAATGGTGTGATAGTATTCTTCCTTTACAACGAAATATTTTAGAATCAGGAGTATTACAAAAATATTATCAACTGAGAGTGCATATTCTGTAAGGTATGCAGAGAAATATTCTACCATTGCTGTAGACCCCGGCACATGTATCAGCTCACCATTTTCATAATCCGGATAGGGTCCGTTCAAGTAAATCACGTACCCGAAAGCAGTACTTATGAACACCCAAAAAATAGATTGATATAAGGCAGACTTGGTTGAAATTTTATGTGCCTTTTTATTTAAAATGCCCAAGTCAATGACCAGGAAAACAACAATTACCGCAGCAAATACACCAAACAAGATCGTTTCATCTTGGGTGCCATTGCGGAAAAGAGAGAAAAGAAGTACGGCCATGAAGCAGATTAAAGACACAAATAAACGCTAAAGCTACAAATATTATTTATTCACAAAACTTCCCCTTGGTTAATACATAATTTACTAAAAAGGGAACCAAAATTCGAGCTTAAATTTTGAAAAAAGCGCTAATCTTTTATGGATAGGATGATCGGCCTTTTGTGCATACGCAGGCCAAGTGCTTTCGTAAATTCTAACGACTCATCCGGCCGCTCTTTCATCATGGGTTTAGTATAAAGAAGTGAGTCGTTTCCCATTTTCTGCAGATTGTCGCCTAAACTTACTGACCCGTTTCCCGATGTATATGCCTCGATGATCTGTCGCTCAACGGCACGCAACTCGGAAGTGCTTGGTTGCATAAAAAGAATTTGCACATCGTAAGCTTTCTCAAGCGAATCGATAAATTTTCGATCGTTACTCTTATTATCCTCTATGATTTTTGTGATTTTACGGGCATAGGTAAGAGCGGCCACAGTGAGTTCAGCGTCCGAAACTTTTTTTAAAGACTTAGCCTCCATATTTTCCCTTAATTTTTTTCGCTGCTCGCTCGAAAGAGAACCACCGCAGGAAAAAAGGACAAACGCAAAAACGACACATAAAAATTTCATACCACAAAAGTAGTTCTTTTGAATGCAGAATTAAATCTTGGGCGCAAGCCACAAAAATCCGGAAGCGAAAATAAAGATCAGGTAAAAGAGTAGAGGCGATATTTTCCTATTTTCAAATTGAAGAACTGAATTCCCGGGTTGCATTGTCCGGGCAAGTGAAGTTTCTTTCATTTGATTTGCGATACGAAGAGACCTCCACTCGCTGGGCTGTAAAATAAAATAATTTAATGCTGAAGAATCACCAGCGGTGAACTGATGCCAGCCAAATTTGCCAGCCCAACTTTTAGTTTCCCAATAATCGTCCAGTAAGACATCTTCCCTTGCCGGTACTTTGATGCCATCGGAGTGAATAACTGGTTTTTCCCCTGACGATAGAATAGACAAACGGAGTGGTTCATTTGGATAATGAGGAAACGTGGAGATCAGCTTTAAATCAAATTTTTTATTCTGTTTTCGAGCAGATCTTTCAATGAGAGACGTCCAAACGAAGGCATAATCTTCTTGGAGTCCTTCAAGTGCAAGCCGATAGGTTTCCTGCAAAAATTGAAATGCAATTTTTCCAGCGCCAAAGAATCGATAACCGGCTAAAACTCTGTCTTTGCTCTTAATCACTGATTCAATCGAGGGCTGATCGCTTACTTTGAATGGCAAAGCAGGTAAAACACGCTGAGCGCTCGGCAAGCGAAGACGAACTGTGTCTGAATAGATTTTTTTCCCCGTATTCAGATAAAAATCTGCTTTGGAAGGAGCGTCATTTTGAACAACGACTAGGCCCAAACCTCCGGAGACCGATTTCTGTAAAGTAGACTTTTCATCTTTCGTCAGCTGGTCAATCGTTTTTGAATCGATCAAAACTAAATCGAACGAACTCAATAAATCATTGGTGAATTGGCCCAACCTAGTTTTGGGGGAGTTAATAAACTCTTCATTAAAATTGTTTTTTGAAGTCTGAGTACGGACAGCAATACTATGACCTTTGTCGGCAAGAAAATTTTTCAAGTAGCGCATCTCAGCCGATGGAAATTTTTGAACGAATAAAATTCGCAGTGCACGTTCTTCAAGAACCTCAATCGGCAATTTTTCTGTGGAGGTGTTTCCAAGGCTATCTGCAGAAATTAAATCATAGAGGAATAAGCCAGATTGTTTTGGTTGAAAAGACAGCGTGAAAGAATTATTCCCCGGACTCAAATTAATTGAGTCTTCTACTCCTGAGGGGCCAACGAGTTTTAGTTTGGTTTTCCCAAGTGAATTAAAGGATCCGTAAACAGAATTTTTTCTGTTGGAAAAAATTTCAGGCACAGTCAACTCGACAACACCCAACGGCAGTCGGCACGGAATGAATTGAAAATCTCTTTCGCTCAATAAATCGAAAGCGTGGCCCGGGATACCTTCACCAAAAATGTATTTGATGTTTTCGTAAAACAAACTTTGAAAGGAAATGAAAGTTTCTGAATTGGGATAAGACTCGGCCTCAACCAACCTGATGATTTTTACTTGAGGCTCAAGTCTCAGCAAGCTGTCCACCTTCGATCTTTCAAAATTGGGAGTGAGAAGAACGGCTTCCGTTTTTTTCTCGGTCTTATAGAATGGCCGGAGCAAAAGTGCAAGAATAGAAATTAGGATTAAGATCAGAGCAATGATGCGAGGAATCAGGAGTGCTTGATTCCTTTTTAACTCAAACCATAAGAAAAGAGCAAAAGCAAAAATGGAAACGGATAAAACTATCCACCAGGAGAACAATGGATCAAAACTCAATCTAAAATCACTCATGCTTTACTTTTTCGAGGCTTTGCAAAAACTTATGATTTAACGAGTGATTCGCGGCCTGATGTTGAGTTGGTGAAGAGGCTTGCTCAGGCATCGCTTTTAATAGAATAGTTCTGAGCTCATGTAAAGTTTTGGTATCTAACCCGGGTTGATTTTCTGACAAGAATTTTAATGTTGATAATCCTTTCAAATAAACTACAGGCGGCCAGAGCAAATGTTTTTTGATTTTGAGGCGAAACGGATAAACTATTCTCAACAATCATTTTTTCAAGAGCAATCAATGCCTCTCTGACTGCCGGAAATTTTCTTTCTGATTCTATCTTTCGAACGTCAGTATTAGTTTTTACTTCCGACAAATCAGCAGTTAGCCGTCTCTCCTCTTTTAGGGGAGGCGGATCAAATCCCGAGCGATGAACAAAAATTCTTGAATCGCTGCTGATCTCTTTCAAAAGATTCAATGCCTTATATTGATAAGGCAGCGATTTTTCAGGTTGGTAAAGTCGCAGGTAAAGTTCAGCATCCCACATTTGCGTAATGGCAGCCTTAAGTTTTGATTTCAAAGATTGAATAAAGAACGTTGCCTCCTCCGTATTGTCGTGCTGGTGAACAAATGCTTTTAGCGGATCTTCTTTTTCTTCACCCTCCCCTTTTGCTTCAGCGGCATGATCGTGCTTCTGGTTTTTCTGTTCTACTAAATTGTGTTCGTTCTTTGTGTCGTGTTGATGGCCATATTGTTTTGTTACACTTTGCTCTTCTCCTTCCTGTGGTTCTTCCGGTTGCCCAATTCCAGCTTCGTCTTCTTCTCCTAAAAATTGGCCGTACCGAAGCCGCAGCACTTTTTGATCGTAGCCGAGCTCGTTGCTCGTTGAATTGAATTGAAATTGGGATATCGTCTTTTTGGCCCTCAACAGTTTTTCAGTATCGATGATAATTTGCCGTTGACTTCTGAAATATTCGGGCATTAAATCAACACCAAGCCCGGAATCTACAGAAGAGATTTCAGATGCGGTATCTTGCAAGGCTATAAAGAAAGTTTCGGTGCGACTGCGATTAGGAATTGGAACTTTGTTGTCGAAGGCCTCCACATAAAAATAGAGTTCATCGCCCGGTTCAAGACCCAGTTTCTTGAGATCAATGTATCGTGTAGCTTCTAATCGCTTGCCAGAAATTTTTTGAGGAGATGTAAATCTTAATTTCTCCTCTCTGAATTTTACACCTTCGCCACTCCCCTTGCTTACAGTGGCAATGATTTGCGCATCAGTTAATCCGTAATCATCACTCAAATCGGATTTTACTTCTACATTAAGCCTGTCAGCGAATTTGAGCTTAGTAAATTGATTAAGTTCTTTAATTGAGATTTTCGGACTCTGATCTTTAACAACTTCGATTTTATAAAAATCAGATCTAAAAGTTTTTCCAGTATCGACCCACTGCAATTGATAGAACCCTGATTCGGAAATTACTTTTCGAAGTTTGTAAGCAGTTTTTGTTTCTGGCAAAAGATCAGCAGAATCTCTTCCTGAGAATAATATTTTGACATCATTTGGTTGCTCCGAAAATTTTGCCAGCCAATCAACCCTGCTTCCTTCGGGACAAACCAAATTAAAATCAGTTGTCTCAAATGATGAATGGCCGGTATACGATGGTGGAGTAACAGACACGGAGAGTGAGCGAACAAATGCTGCAGATGGACTCTTGTCTGGTCTTATTTCTTTTGAAAACTGCGATACTTTTTTTGACTTGTTAGAAAAAGTGAGGGAGGATAAGCCTATTGAAATCATAGCGCAGATAACAAGTACACCAAAAGAACGAAATAGGTGATGAGGCAATTTTACTTCAGGAAAAATCGAGTCAAAAAGATCAAGAACTTTCTTTTTTTGGAGTTGTTGCAAAGAGGATAAATCGCCTTCATCAATCAGCAACAAGTCAGCACTTTCATTCATCTGCTGAAAATGTCGGTTGAGATAACTGGTGAAGAAATTATGA
>WNFL01206982.1_pt1 | contig 26008 bp, 18 predicted proteins | sample 5400361 | NCBI WGS metagenome assembly WNFL01 (sample SAMN13153351, study PRJNA577476) | soil metagenome | isolation source: 40 cm soil on Douglas fir-dominated hillslope | place: USA:California | collected 2013-09-17
CGCCAGTTTCCCGGGCGCGCCCGCCGGCGCCACGGGACCTGCCATTCAGTACAGTTTCGCCGGCATGCTGGGCCGCGGCCTGCACGCCGTGTTCGCGCCACTCGGTTTCAACTGGCAGATCTGCGTGGCCCTGGTGCCGGGCTTGGCCGCGCGCGAGGTCGCCGTCGGCGCGCTGGGCACCGTGTACGCGCTGTCCGGAAGCGCCGATCAGGTCGGCACGCAGCTGCGGCCGATGATCGCGTCCAGCTGGAGTTTTGCCACCGCGCTTTCGCTCCTGGCCTGGTATGTGTTCGCGCCGCAGTGTCTCTCGACCCTGGCTGCCGTGCGCCGCGAGACCAACTCCTGGCGCTACCCGCTGATCATGGCGGGCTACCTGTTCGCGATGGCCTGGGTGGCTTCATTCGCCACCTACCACATCGCCAGCGCGTTCACGGCGGGAGCCTGAGCCATGTGGCAGAACATCATCGTGGCTGCACTGGTGATCGCCGCGACCGTGTATGCCGCGCGAGTGCTGGGGCCGAGGCGCTGGCGGAAACGCTCTACGGAGCCGGCTTCAGGCGCTGTGAAAGGCGCGGCGGGGCCGTGCGGTTGCGGCAAGGATGACGGCGGCTGCCATTGAGGCCGCCCCGGGCTGCTGAAGCCGTGGGCCACTAGCGGATCCCGGGCACTATTTCCGTTCCGGGTTGGGTCCGGAACAGGACCTCGCGCCGGCGATAGTCAATGGTCAATTCCTGCAGGGTGCCGAGCACATCCATGCCGAGCAACAGCGCCGGCTGCGTCTGCAGGCCCCAGAAACGGAACACCTGAAAATCGCCGAATGTCACGGCGGTGTTCGTCACCTTGATCTGTCCCATTTCGATGGGCGAGACGATGCGGACGTTGCCACTCTCCGTCGTCTGCGTGGCATCGACGACATCGGCCGTGGGCGGCGCCTCCAGGTTTCGTGTGTGCCGCATCAGCGCGGTGTACAGCGCCGGGTTGCCCAGGCTGTGGCTGGCGCCCGTGTCAATCACGGCGGTGACCACCTGCTCGCCGGCGCGCCCGTCGATCTGGAGCAGTAATCCCGACACAGTGCGTGCCTGCACCACGAAATACTTCGAACCCCCGCGCCGGCCAGCCGATTCGCTCACTGTTACGCGGTCATGCACGAAATCCGCGGTGATGCGCTTGTTCGTCAGATGGTCCATGCCGAGTATGCCGTCCAGTCCTTCCAGCACGTAGCCGCCCAGCACCGGCAGGCGTGGATTCGGGTAGGTGATGCTGCCGAAACGCAGCGTCTTGAACGAGCAGGCCTGCGTCGAGACCAGCCCGGTGACGCCGTGGACGAGCAGCGCAGGTCCGGCATCGGTCTTGAGCTGCAGCTCTGTAACCAGCCGGTCAGACACCGCCGAATGTGTGGCTCCGGTGTCGAGCAGGAACCGGTACGGACCATGATCATCGATGTAGACCGGTACCACGATGCGCCCGGACCGGTCCAGCCGGGTCGCGATCGCGAACTGCGGTTCGGCCGGCGCGGCAATGTGCGTCTCGGTTTCCGCGCAGGCCTGGGCGGCGCCCAGGCAGGCGAGTGCGGCAAGTAGGGCGTGAACCTTGTGCATGCGCGTGGCGCCTCAGGCTCAGTCGGGCCGTTCGGCCTCGACGAACAGGGAATAATACCGCTCACCGTATCGCGCGCGGGCGACGGAGCTGGCCTCATCGACGCGCAGCTCGGCAAGGGCGCTGGCCATGTAGGCGGACTTCTCGATCTTTGCGAAGCCGGATTCCGCGAGCGCCTTGCTTAGCGTTTCGAAGTCATAACCGTACTTGTGGGACTCGAACAGATAGGTGGGTTCGGGACCGGCGCCCGCGTAGGCCAGAAAATCCTCCAGGCGCGTGGGATTCTCGGGCCACCATGGCCAGGTTTCGCGCCGGCTGGCAAAAAATTGCGCATCGCGCCCGGTGTAGGCTTCGATGCATTGCTCGATATCCGGCACCACGATGCGTAGTCTGCCACCGGGTTCCAGCACGCGGCGCAGCTCGGCAAACAGCGCGCGCACATCGCGCGGGAAGTACAGATGCTCGAGCAGGTGCGAGAGGAACACGACGCGCACTGAGGCGCCCGCGAAGGGCAGGCCGCGCAGTACATTCATCGCCAGCTGCGCCGGGTGCACGTCGATGTTGATCCAGTCCGCAAGACGGTGTTCTCCGGCCCCGATATGGAGTCTTAGCCCACGGTCGCCCTCCCTGATCCCGAGGCTGTGCAATTGTTCCAGCAGATGCTTGGCTCGCGAGTCCGCCAGCTCCTGGCGCAGTCCATCGAGTCCCATGAGCAGCGCGGTCAGGCGCCGCTCCAGGCCGATGCCGCTGCGCGTGGCCAGTTCATTCTCGATCCATGGGCCGAAAGCCAGCGTATCGCAGGCGGTCTCATACAGCGTGCGCGCGAGCGCGCGCAGGTGCTTGCGAGTCTGTTGCGCTGCCGTTTCGGGGTCTGCGGCCTTGGCAGCCGCGGTGTCCGCGGCAATCAGTGTGCCGCCGCGCACCAGGTAGTCGATGAGTCTGGCTCCCGCCTCGCGGTCGCCCTCCGGCAGGTCTGCCAGTGCGTCCACGGCGCTGCGAGGCGTGGCGAACTGGCAGAGCCAGCCGATCAGCATCGGCTGATCGCTTTCAAAGGCGGGCAGGCTGCTCGTGGTCGTGTGTACCAGCAGCCGGCCGCCGCGGCTGCGTATCAACGCGTCAGGGGCCAGGACCAGTGTCGGTTCCAAGGTCGATTCCTGCTCGGGGAACGAATCTGCACCTTAGCACAGCGGTCGCTGGCGCTTGCCGGGTGCGGACATGACGCTGATCTCAGGCGTAGGTTAGAGTATCGCGATGCTGGATCTGCCTGGTCTGCCGGTGCTTGATAAAGCCCGCCTGGTCGGTGGCTGCTTGCGCTTGCCGCTGACGATCGACGCTCCGCGACTGCGGCACGAGGTCGAATCCCTGCCCGCCGCGCTCTGGCAGGGCAGCGGTGGGCGGGTCGGCGTGCACCAGGTGGCGCAGGCCATTTTCCTGCGCGGCTACGCGCCTGCCGAGGGCCCCAAGCCCATCGAGGAGCGTCCGCCGCTGGCGCTGCTGCCTTACGCGAGATCCATCATCCAGGAAGTGATCGGCGCCGCGCCGCTGCGCTGCCTGCTGGCAAAATTGCCGCCGGGCGCGGTGGTCAGCGCGCACATCGACAAGGCACCTTACTTCTCCAAGTCGCTCCGTGTGCACGTGCCCGTGGTGAGCTCAGAGCAGGCCTGGATGTTTTGCGCCGGTCTGAGCTACCGCATGCGGCCGGGCGAAGTCTGGGTGCTCAACAACAGCGATATGCACGGTGTCTGGAACGCCAGCGACGGGCAGGCCCGCGTGCACATGATCTGCGATTTCGAGCCGTCGCCGGCGCTGCTGGACGGCATAGCGCGTGGTGAGCGGCACCTCGGTGTCGACGAGCCTGTGGTGAGGGAACGGCTGGCGGTCGTCGTGCAGGCCCGATGATCGTCACGGACCGCTGCGTCTTTCTTCACCTGCACAAGTCCGGCGGCACCTTCGTCAATGAATGTCTGGTGCGCTTCGTGTCGAGCGCGCGCCGCGTGGGCTATCACCTCCCGCGCTCGCTGGTTCCGCCGCAGTATGCGCAGCTTCCGGCGCTGGGGCTGGTGCGCAGCCCCTGGAGTTACTACGTTTCCTGGTACACCTTCCAGGCCCAGAAGAAGCAGCCCAACGCGCTGTTCGGGATCCTGAGCGAAGGCGGGAAACTCGATTTCTCGCGCACCGTGCGCAACATGCTCGATCTGGGCAATCCGGGCAGCAAGCTTGATGCCGTGCTCGCGGCCCTGCCTCCGACCTACACCGGGCGCGGCCTGAACATGCCGGCGCCGGCGCTGGAGCGGATGCGGGCCTCCAATCTCGGGTTCTACAGCTTCCTGTACAAGTACATGTATGACGGCTCTGGGCTGCTGCACGTCGGCCGCCTCGAGCATCTGCGTGCCGATCTGATGCAGATGTTCAGCTCGGTCGGTCAGGTGGTAAGTTCAGACATGCACGCCTATATCAATGGCGCCAAGCGGCGCAATGTGTCCGAACACGCCGATTACCCGAGCTACTACGACGATAAACTGCGAGCGTTGGTCGAGGACCGCGATGCCCTGGTCATCCAGCGGCACGGATACCGGTTTGGCGACTGAGCTGTTCTGCAGCGAGACGGGCGCGCAGCGCGCCCAGTTGCGGCACTACCCGATTGATCAGCTCAGCGTTCTTGAGCCACTTGTCCGCCGCCGGCGGGGTCTGCGTGTATCGCGACAGGGGGAGCGGTGCCGCCAGGCGCGCCTCGAGTGCGCTGTCGAATGCGATCTCCGCGAACTCGCATACGCCTCTGATGCAGGCGGCAGGACTGGCAATGAGATCGGCGTAGTTGATCACGGTCCAGCGTGAGCGCGGCAGCTGCTGCAGGTCATCGAGCGCGATCCGGTTCGCCGCTTCCCACTGAAACGCGGCGATTTCGCCGAGCGAGCGGCCGTTCATGGCGCGCCATCCCGGCGGCAGCAGCAGGGACCAGGGACCGGAAAAGCCTTCGAGATTCTTGTAGGTGATCCAGCGCCCGGCCCGCCAGGCCTCGATGATGCTGCTCAGGCTGTCGCGGGGCTCACGCCACAGCATGATGAAGCGGGCATCCGGGAAAATCTGGCTGAAGAAGGGGATCCGCAGCGAATTCTTCGGTGTCTTCTCGAGCAGTCTCAGGCGGCTGTCACCCGCCAGCGGCCGGCCGCTAGCTTCGCGCAAACCCGCCAGCAGCGTGGCGCGGATTTGCGTGGCCACCGGACCGGTGGCGTGGGTGGCAAGCAATCGATTGGAATCGACAGCGGCGGCCCCGGGGCGCAGTTCGGGAATGTCTTCCACGAGGCCATGTGCCTCGCCGCCGAGGCTGCTGAGCTGATTGCTCACGGCGAGTGTCTCGAACAGCAGTGTGCTGCCTGAGCGTGGCGCAGCCACGATGAACAGCGGCCGCTCCAACTGCGGGACGGCGGATCGCGAACTCGAAGGTCTGGCAGCCGCGGTCGCCGATCTGGACGCGGGCTTGGGTGCGTCCTGCTCAGGGATAGCGGGCAGCAAGGCGCGCAGCAGCTTGGCCTCAAGTACCCGGTGGGCGTGCACCCCGTTACTGCGCATGACCAGCCCCTCGGCTGCAGCGCGGCTGGCCGTGCGCAGGTCCTGGCGCAGGGCGGCGTAGTCCTTCCAGCCGTCGCGATTTTCACCGTACAGCAGATAGCACTGCCGCCAATCACGGCCGAAGGCGTCCAGCAACTGGCGGTACAGGCTGAGGCGCGCGTTGCCCTCCGGCGAATCTTCCAGGGGCATGAGTTCCGCGCGCACGTCCGTCAGCAGCAGGTCTACCTCCGCCGGAGCCATGACCGGCGCCAGCGTGATGCGCTCAAGCAGCAGCGGCACATTCCGGATCGGGTCGTAATGATGATGCTGGACGGCCGTGCCCGGCTGTGCGGACAGGCCGGCAAAGCGCCAGAACGCCGCCGTGCCTGTGGTATCGGCAACCAGGTGGATGCGCTCCTGGTCTGTGGGATTATCGACCCGGTGCAGGCGCCAGCTGTCGAACAGCCAGGCCTCGCCGGCGGCCATGTGCACCTGATCCCCACCGCAGTGGAAAATCACCTCGGGGCGCGTGATCACCGGGATATGGATCCGCACCCGATAGTGCCAGTGGTAGTTGATGTCCGCGTGTTCGACCACCTGCGCGCCGGGAGCGAGCCGCATCAGCCGCGAACGGCCCCAGACGACCGCGAAACTGGCGAGCACCTGCCGCACATAAGGCAGGTGCTGCAGCGCCGGCGTCGGCTTCATCAGGCCGTCGACCTCATCGTTCTCGCCACCGTCGACGCTGATGAGGCGCACGGCCGTGTTGCCCGGGGTGCCGCTGGGATGGGCCGCCCAGGACTCCGCCGGCAGGGCGGCGATCTCGGTACGCAGCCGTTGATCGTCAAAGAGCACCGGCAGGCGGTAAAACGGCTGTGCCAAACGCATCGGGTTCAGCCCTTGTCCACCAACTCGCGAAAATCTCCCATCGCGGCCACGAGCAGGCTGATCGCGGCCTGTTCGGCCTCGCTCAGGTGGGGATTCCAGATGTCGAAGATCAGCACCACGCGGATCTCGGTGCTGCGATTCCACGCCTCGTGCTCGTAGGTGTCATCGAACACGACGATGCGGCCTTCCTGCCAGGCGTGCAGTTCACCGCCCACTCGCAAGGCGCAGTCGGCCGGTATCAGGAGCGGCAGATGGGCCACCAGCCGGCTGTTGGTCACCCCACGATGCGGAAGCAGGTGGGTACCGGCGGTGAATACCGAGTACAGCACTTCCGGGCCGTGATGGCGGATATGGCACAACGGCACCGATTCGAGCGCCGCGGCCGTCGCGGGGCAGGCCTTGCAATTGTCCTCGCGCCGCAGGCCGTAGCGATAGAAGTAATAGCCGTTCCAGCTGGGTGGACCTCCGCTGCCGCGCAGGTTCGAGCTCTCGAGTTCCGCGGTGCCAAACACGCGCTCGCGCCCCTCGGTGCTGGGGAGCAGGCGCTGCAGCTCGACTTGCATCGCTGCGGTGCTCGCCTCCATCGCCTCGATCCACGGAAACAGCTGCCGATCCAGATAAGGCGTCGCGGGCAGTCCCGGCACGTAGAAGAAGGTGGGTTGCTGGCGCGGATCCGGGAAATTCGGGACCGCCTCACGAATATGAATGCGTACCGCCTCGCTAACGCGCTCGAGCGCGGCTGTTCCGAATTTCGACTGCAGGGGTTCCAGCAACTGCGCGCACATCGCGCGACGCGCCTCGCGCACCAGTTGTACGCCGCGTGTCACGATGGGTTGCAGACCGCGGGGTGTGCTGGCCGGATCGAGCCAGTGCCCCTGCTGCTGCGCGTCCTGCAGCGCGCGCAGGTAGTGTATGGGCGCGCGTTCCATGTCGCCGGCGCGGTCGAGGGATTCAGCGTAGTGCAGCCGCGCGACATGAAAATCCGGCAGCAGGCGGATGGCCGAGGCGTAGGACTGCAGTGCGCCCATCAGATCGCCCGCCACGGAGTGCGCGCGTCCGAGGTGATAGTGCGAGAGGGCGTCGCCGGGCTGGAGGGTGACGGCGCGAACCAGCAGTTCCACGGACCTGCGGCTGTCGGCGCGCCGCAGGGAGGCGAGCGCCACCGCGTTCAGGGCCTCTACGTTGTCCGGCGAGCGCTGCAGTATCTGATCGAACAGCTGCTCGGCTTCCGCTACGCGCCCCTGGCGCAGCAGGGCCTTGGCCTCAGCAGTGGTGCTCATGATTTAACACTATTATAGGCTGACTTGCGCTGCAGCGCCTGGATTCGGCATGATGCACCACTGTGTCGGGGAATGACTACCGCCGCGGACTTTTTCATCGCCAAGGAGCCTGCAGTGCGCGACGCCCTGACCATTGCCTTCTGTGCCCTGCTGATTTCAGCCTGCGCTGGGCAACCCGATTCCCGCGCCAGCGGGACCGCGTCCGTTCCCGTAGCGAGCGCAGCACCGCCTGCAGCAACGAGCGCTGCGCCGGGTGCCATACCAGGCGCTCCCCCGGCTCCGACTGCTGCTCCTCGCGTTGCCGGTTATGTGCGTGTCGTTAAGGGCGGCGTCGCGCGTTACTGCCGCGACGACTTGCAGACGGGTTCGCACATCATGACGCAAACCACCTGTCTGACCGAGCAGGAATTCAGTGCGCTTGAGGATCAGACTCGCCGTGATGTGAATCGGATCCGCAACACGATGTCGGGTTCCAATACCATGTAGTGACTCCCGCTGGCTCGCGGTGGCGTCAAGGCCGCCATTTGCGCCGCGGCCGAGGTGCACCCTACCATGGCACTCATGGCGATCAACGAGCTGAGCCACTATGTGCGCGTCTACGACAACAACCTCGATCCGGCTTTGTGCCGCCAGCTCCTGGATTCCTTTAACAGCCTGCAGCGCTTCCATACCACCAACGGGCGCGGTGTCCGCGCGGGGTTGGAAGAATCTGAATGGACCGAGCTGAACGTCACGCGTTACGCCGACGCGGGCTTCCTCGGCATGTTCCGGAATATTATCGACCTGGCGCTCGAACGCTACAACCGCGACATCGACTTAAGCATACCGATTCCGAATTCAGCGCTGACTTCGGACCTGGTGATGAAGCGCTACCACGGCGGCGGCGACCAGCGTTTCCAGCTGCATTTCGACGCGGTCAATCATGTCGCCAATCGCTACCTGGTGCTGCTGTGGTATCTCAACGACGTCGCCGCCGGCGGTGAAACGCGGCTACCGGGGCTCAAGCTGACGGTGGCACCGCGTGCTGGCCGGCTGCTGGTGTTTCCGCCGTACTGGATGTACCAGCACGAGGGCCTGCCACCCCTGAGCGGCGACAAGTACATACTGTCGACCTACCTGCTGTTCAGGATGCCTCAGACCGGATAATTCCAGCGCTGCAGATAGGGCTGCAGTTCTGAGAGCACCGGTTCCAGATAGGCGCGGTAATTCTCCCAGCGGCCCACCGACCTGCCGTGGACCGGCTGTACCACCTGGGCATAGCTGGGGGTACTGATGAAGCGCTTGGCGTGCGCACTCTCGGCGGGCGCGAGCATGGCCGGGTCCCAGGGCAGGCGCAGGTAGTCGGCGAGGCCGCGCACGACGGCAGGAAAGTCCGCGACCAGCTGCTCGTAGCGCACTTCCAGGATGTCCGGTTCCAGCATGGCGGCAAGCTGGTACCAGTAATCAACGGTCTTGCGAAAGCCCGCCGCCAGCGCCGGCAGGTCGGCGCAAAGCATGGCCCAGTCGGGGGCGCTGAAATGCTGCATATAGCAGCTCAGCACGATGTCGCAGGGATGGCGGATCGCTAGGATGATCGGCGCATTTGGAAACAGGCGGCGCATGACGGGCAGGCGCAGGATGTTCAGCGGGTTCTTGTCGACCAGCCGTGCACCGGGAAGTAATTGCACTTTCTTCGCGACGCGGCGCCAGTAGTGGCCGCGCACCTCGTCCAGCTGCTGCGCGCTCAGGCGCCCCAACTCCGTTGGGTACTTGACCCCGAAAGCGGTCATGTCCTCCAGCGCATTCTGGATGAATGGCTGCTCGTCCATGGACTGCAGCAGGGGATGCGCATCCAGCGTGAGTTCGAGCAACGTTGTTCCGGAACGGGGGAATGCAACCACGAAAACGGGGCTGCTCGCGCTGGACGGTGCCCCGGAGTGGTCCCAGTGCCGCACGTCCTCCGGGTCGCAGGCCAACTCCGTCACCTTCAGCTGTGGTGCGCCGCGCGCCGCCGCCAGCGGCGCGACGCGCTCAACGCGCGCGACCTGCGAGGCGTGCGCCTTGACGAGTGCGGCAAAGGCCTCGGCGTATCGACCGAGCGCATCGAGAGTCACCGCCATTGGGTAGAGGACCCGATGCCGCTCGTGGGCGCGCTTGAAATCCGGCATCAACTGGATGAGCAGCTCGAGGGCGAGTTCGTGCTTTGACTGGCGCTGCGCCACGATGGCCTTGGCGATGCGCAGGTCCGCCCCCAGCCTCTCGGACCTGGGATCGGCAAGCAACTCCTCGAGCAGCACGGCGGCCTCGTCGACCCGGTTCGTGCGCTCGAGCAGCTGGACCAGCGTCAGCTTCGCCACCAGGTTGTCCTGCCCTTCGGCCAGCGCCCGGCGCACGGTCGCTTCGGCGCGCTGCGGCCGGCCCAGGTTCATGAGCAGATTGCCCACCGCCGGCGCCACCCGGGCCGGCGTGTCCTCGGCCGTGGGCCAGGCCTCGAGGGCCGCGAGCGCGTCGTCGTGGTCGGTCGCCTGGTAGCAGCATTCGGCATAACGGAGGCGAATGTCCATGTCCTGCGGCGCCAACTGCAGCCCCTTGGCTAATAGTGCCTTGGCGGATTGCAAATCGGCGCGCGCCATGTGCGTCAGCCCAACCTGGTAATAGAAATCCACTGAGGCCACACCTAGTGCGGCGGCGCGCGCATAGGCCGCCAGTGATTCCTCGTGGCGTCCGGCGCCGCGGCGTGCCGTGCCGAGATCCATCCAATAGGCGGGCTCTTTGGGCCGCAACTGCAACAGCTGCTCGAAAACCGCCTCAGCTTCGGCATACCGCAGCTGCGTGAGTTGGATGACGCCCAGCATCGTCAGGGCGTCGATGTGGGCAGGGGCTACGCCCAGGGCGCAGCGGCAGTAAGCCTCGGCCGCCTCGAAATCCGCTGCGTCAAAGAATTTGGAGGCGGCCTGTAGAAGTGTGTCTGGGTTGGGCGGAGGTCGATTCATGGCTGGAAAAAAAAGGCCGCGGGAGATACCCCGCGGCCCTTAAGTCTAACTGTTCCTGTGAACTTAGAACTTCTGATTGAAAGTCAGGAAGTACCCTCGGCCCAGCGTATCGTAAGTGCTCACGTCCGTATCCGCGTTGATGACGTTGTTCTGGTAGAACACGGGTGGCTGCTTGTCGGCGAGATTGCGTACGCCAAGCTGGATCTTCGTCTTCGTGCTCTTGATCGAATAGCCCATGGTGAGATCCCAGTAAATGACCGAAGGTATATTCAGGTCATAGTTAGGGAAACCTCCGCCGCTGACAGGAGAGCTTTGCGTCGCCGGGTTGTGAACAACCAAGTGGTGGACATAGCGCGTGGACACCAAGGCACTGAAGTCACTGAGCGCCCAGCCGACGCTACCGATCCCGCGCCAGCGGGCATAGTTGCCGAACTGGGTATCAAACGTTCCCGCGATCTCCTGCGAAGCCGCCCCGGGGAAAGGCGTGTTCAGATAGCTGTTGATGTAGGTGGCGTCCAGCGAGAAATTGAAGTTGCCGGCACGCGTATTCTTCAGCTGGTACTTCACGCCGAAGTCGGTACCGTCTTCCTTCAATTCGCCCAGGTTGATGGTCGGCAGCTGGAAGGCCCTCACCTCGCCCTGGTTCACCCCAAAGGTATAGCGGGTGTTCAGGCTGCAGAAGGCCGGATTGCCACTCGCCAGGCACTGATCACTCACGTAATTCGGATCCAGTGCCGTGATCAGGTTACTGAGTTCGTACCGCCACATGTCAACGCTGATCGACAGGTTCTGCACACCCGGGACCTGCAGCACGAATCCGTAGGTAACCACGTTGCCGGTTTCCGGCTTCAGGTTCGGGTTGCTGAGCAGTACGGCCGTAATCTGGGAGGTGCCATTGAACGCGTAGGAACCGTCCGGTTTGCCGTTCCCAAGGACGCCCACGCAGGCAGCCGCCAGATTCGGATTGGCGGCCGCCTGGGCCGCAGTCAGGCCATAGCAGGGGTCGTTGAAGGTCGGATTGCTGATGGCCGGCGCGGCAAAGAGATCTCCGAGTGTCGGTACACGGAAGACCTGCGAATACGTGCCACGGAGCAGCAGGTCGCTGATCGGCCGGTACTCGACTTTGAACTGCGCCTTGGTCGTGTTACCGAACAGGCTATAGCTCGAATAGCGGACGCCAATGTCCAGGTTCAGCGCTTTCGCGCCGGGCATGTCCTTGAGCAAGGGCACGAAGAACTCGGCGTAGACTTCCTTGTCGTCATACCGCCCTGTGGACGGCCCGGTGCAGGCCTCCTGGGAAATGATGCACTTGATGAAGAGCGGCGGCTGCGCGATGACCAGGTGGTCGGCTTCAAAGATCGTGCTCAGCTTGCGGTACTCAACGCCTACCGCAGCCTGCAGATCCCCGGCCGGCATCGCAACGACCTTGCCGTTCAGGTTGAATGTCGCCGACTTGGTGACGAAGGTATTGTCCGTCTTGTAGTCGGTGCTCATCTGCTTCAGGGCACCGATCGTGGCGGGCAGATCGGTATTGAAGATATCGATCGGTGTGCAGTTGGGAACAACCACCGCCGGGATGACATATCCGGTGGCCGGGTCGACACTGGAGGGAGTGCCGCAAGTGGGTGCTCCCGTCACCGGATCGATGAACGACGGTCCGACCGCCTTCGCCAGATCCGGGAAGTAGATATAGCCGTCGATGTCCGCGCTCTGGTCCAGCCGGCCGTAGCTCATGTTGGCGTCCCACTGCCAGCCGGTATCAAACAGCTTGCCCTTGATGCCCGTAGTAAGGAGTTTGCTGTCGGAAGTGGTCTGGCTATGGCGCGTACCCAGTGTCAGCAGGCGCAGGCGGAAATTGCCATTGGGTGTATTGTCGCCACCGAAATCAAGGCCGAACGGGTTGTAAATGCTATCTTTGGAAACAATGACGTCGTCCGAGGTCGCGTCAAAGGGCAGTGGCGCGATCTGGTACCCCGAATGCGTGCGGTTCATCAGCATCTCGGCGTAGATCTCCACGCCGTCGGTCACTTTGTAATTGACCGTGGAGAACACCGCGCCGCGCTCCTGCGGCGTGACCAGCAGGTTGTAGGGCTGATAGTTGAAGGCGTCGGAGCCGTGGTAGCAGCGGTAATCCGTCAGCGCATTGCCCAGAGCACCTGGAATGCGGATGACGTTAAAGTGTGCCTGGCTGCTGCAGCCGTAGAATTCGCCCAAGGTTTTTGCTGGCACGACCCCGGGCGCCGGAGCGCTTGAAGTCAGCGATGAGCGGCCCGTCGGGACACGGCTCGAGCCGGCATCGAATTCATAGCGCTGCGGTGTGGTCGTGTAACCTGCCGGGCCATACAAGCCGCTGTACAGGTAGCGTGCCAGCCGGGAGTATTCGCGGTCACCCGCGGAGACCTGCTCCTGCTTTGTGTAGCTGCCGCCGATCGTGATATCCATCTTTTCCGAGCTGTTGCCGAACAGCCCGCTGATCGAGGTGTGCTTGCCGTCGCTCCTGGAGGTCTGGCCCGTCTCACCCGAGAGCTCGAGGCCCTCTGAGTGGGTCTTGGTGATGAAGTTCACGACGCCGGCGATGGCATCCGAACCGTAGATCGCGCCGGCGCCTTCCTTCAGCACTTCGACGTGATCGATCATGTTGATCGGGATCTGGTTGACGTCGACCGCGCCGCTGGCGCCGATCAGTCCAATGCGGCGGCCATTCAGCAGCACCAGGGTGCGGATCGCGTTGAGTCCGCGCAGTTCCACGTTGGCTTCGCCGAACCCACCACCGTTGTTGACAGCGGGATTGACTGCCGCTCCGGCCACTGTCGGCAGTTGAGCGACCAGTTCACCGACCGTCTGCAGACCGGAGGCCTCGATCGCGGTCTGGTTGATGGTAAGGATGGGGCTGGCTGTTTCAGCATCGACGCGGCGAATGCGCGTGCCGGTGATGACGATTTCAGTCATCTCATCGGAGGCGGCGGTTGTTCCACCGGCTGTCTGCGCGGTGGCCGGCGCTGGTAGTGCTGCGCCGATCGCCGCAGTGGCGCCCGACAACAGCGCGTACTTCACGGCGGCACCGATGTTGCTCTCCGGCGCGATGGCCGGCTTTTCAGACGGATGCATGGTACTGAGGCTCCCCATTAGTGATTCGGTTTCGGGCGGCTGTATATCCGCTGCAGCGGGTTCAGGCAATGTCCAGGCAAGCAAATAGTTCAATCCAGACATGTCCCTAGCTGCCCTGTAGGCACAGCATAGCGCCGCTGTAGAGTAGAAGGAAGGGTTGTGGCGTTTTCGCTACAGATACCGTCGGCGGGCCAGATTAGGATGCAGGGCGTGTTAATGCAAAATTGGGAGGGACGCATGCTCGAATCGAGGGGCGCGCTGTCCGCAACGTTTTTGATTATTGCGTCGACATGCTGTGCCGAGGTGCCGAACGCGCGCAATCCGGCCGAAGTGTGCCGCGCGGTCGCCGACAACGCGGAGCGCCTGGCCTGCTATGACCGGATCTACGGAAGCCCCGCGCCTCAGACCGCGGCTCTGGCTCGCGACCCGGCGGCTGCAGAAGCAGCCGGGGTCGCCTCGCCGGTTACTGTGTCGCCGCCGGCCATCGCAGCGGCGGCCGCGATGCCGTTGTTGGCGCCGGTGGCGGCGGCGCCTGGGGCGGACACGGTGGCGCAATTTGGCCGGAGCGCCGCCCAGCGCCGAGCGTCAGCCGGGCAGCCGACACTGCCGCCAAAGCTTGAAAACATCACCGGTACTGTGACGGAACTGCATCGTGATGCGAACGGCGAATTCGTGGTCACGCTGGACAACAGCCAGGTGTGGCGCCAGATCGAGCTCGACTCGAGAGCTTGGCCCGAGAAGGGTGACACCGTTACGATCCGCCGGGCCGCGCTGGGCTCGTTCCTGCTGGTCACGCCGGATCACCGGGCCACTCGCGTGCACCGAATCCTGTAGGAGTCCGGCCTTAGGGCAGGCGTGTGGGCAAATCATCGATTCGCAGGCGAGGCGTCTTTGCCGAATTGTGCGGTAATATCCGAACTTCGGACCTTCGATAGTCAATCATCAAGCCATCAACCGTGCCCAATACGTCCATGCCGAGCAGGATGGCGGGCTCGTCCACAAGATTCCACAGGTGGAACACCTCGAAGTCACCAAAGGTGACCGGCAGGCTCGCAATCTCCAAGTCATTGACACGAATGCGCGGCGCAGCGACTAGATTCCCCTGAACGGCCTGGGGTGTGGCTCCATACACACTCGTGGCCGTTGCGGGATCTCGCACCTCGGTCTCCAGACCAAGTGCGCGCACCAAAGCAAGATTGCCCAGCGAGCGCTCGGCGCCAGTGTCAACAATTGCCCGTACCCGCCTATCACCAATGCGAGTGCGAATGGCGACCAGCCCATTGGGCAGAATCTTTGCTGTAACCACGGTCCACTCCGGTGTCGCCCGGGCGCAGGCGCCCTTGTGGATGCGGACTCGTTGTTCGGTGAAGCTGACCGAGAGGCACATGCCGGCGAAGCCGTCAATTCCAAGGAAGCCGTCGGCGTCCGCAAAGATCCGCGGCGTGACAACCGGCAATCGTTGCCGGGTGAGTTCAATATCACCGGCACGCAGGGAATCGACGGCGAGCGACGGCACGACTTCCTGGCCCGTGACGCCCCGGAGACTCAGCGGCCGCTCGACGTCCGGTTTCAGGCCCAGTTGTACTGCCGTTCGAGGGGAAATCGCCGAACGGGATGCCCCCGTGTCAATGACGAAGGCGAACGGGCCGCGGTCGTTGATATAAACGGGCGCCATGACACGCCCGATGCGGTCTGGTTGTGTCGAGGCGACATAGGCCGGAACCGGCTCCGTATCGGATTCGGCACGCGCAACATTCACCGGCGCCACCCAAGTGAGCAGCACGGGGATGCCGTACCCCAGCAACCTCACTTGAAAAAGAAAGGGGCGGCACATGCCGCCCCTTTCTAACAGAGTATCGCCAATATTGGTCAACGCTCAGAGTTTAACGCGGAACCCTGCGTACCAGCGCCGTCCAATGGCGTCATAAGTACCCGAATCGGTCTCGGAACCCGTCACGTCGCTCGGTAGGCCGGAGATCAGCGGCGGCGGTTCCTTGTCGAGCACGTTATTCACACCCACGTAAATGTTGTATTTCTCGTTGGGCGAGAAGTTGACCTGGAAGTCGTGATAGATGACGGCGCCGACACCCACCGAACCCACTGGCAGGCCGTAAGCAAGGAGAAACTGGTCGTCGAGGTTGGCGCTACCAATATAGGTCGTACTCCATACCCCACTGAACTTTCCGTATTCATAGCCGAGATTCAACAGCGCGCGATCCCTCGACTCACCCACCTCACCCGCCGTCTGGTCTTTGTCCGCACCGGGCAGCGGCACGATAAATCCAGTTATTTCATGCGTATAGGACAACCGGGTCCGGAAACGCCCCGGCCCGAGCTTGTGAGCATAGTTGACCGTGAGGTCGATACCTGATGTGCCCTGGCCGCCGCTGTTGGTAGAGGCGCTGTCTATGGTATCAATCGAGCCTGCGCTATAGGCGCCCACAGCGACCGGCCGGCGCTTGATGAACTGGCAAAAACTTACGTTGCCGCTATAGCACTGTCCCAATATGAACTGGCGAGGCGTGCTGACGATGGCCTTGTCGATGTCGATCTTGAAGTAATCGATTGTCACGCCAAGATCATGCAGTGCGCCTTCCGGAGTAAACACGAAGCCTAGTGTCCAGGATTTGCCTTTTTCCGCGCCGAGGTTCGGGTTGCCGCGGTCGTACCCGCTGATGCCCTGCTGATCGGGCTGTGTCAGGGTGAATGAACCATTGGCGGCAATGTTCGCGGCCACGCCTGGATCGGCGCGGCAAGCCGCATCATAAGTGCCTGTGGACGTTGCGGTTACACCGTCGCAGGGGTCTTGCAGCCCAGTTGGAAAAGTCTGGCTGGGAGGCTGATACAACTCAGCGATATTCGGTGCACGGGTCGATATGGCGCGGATGGCCCGGAAGCGCAACGAAGGGTTGATCTTCCACTCCAGTCCGGCATTCCAGGTTGTGGCGTTGCCGACGGTGGAGTAATCAGAAAAGCGCGCGGCTCCGCGCAAAGTCAGTGCCTCAATTGCCGGCAGCTTGGCCAGGATCGGCAGGCTGGTTTCCGCGTACACCTCGTTAACGTCGAATTTGCCCTCGGTGCGTGGAATCGCGTTGCCGGCATTGAGTCCGAGCTGCGTCAGCGAGTCAAACTCGCTGCGGGCATACTCGGAGCGATGCTCGACGCCGGCGGCGACTCCGACCGGGCCGGCCGGAAGACTAAAGGCTTCGCCCGAAATGCTGGCGCCGGCCACCTTTTGCGTTGTCACCGTCGCAAGCATGCCTGGAGCCGTAATGTAGTTCAGGGCGGCGGCCGACAAACTATTGAAGCCAAAGACGTTGGCGGGTACGCAGCCTTCGGCGCGTGCATTGGCATCCACGCAGATGGGCTCGGTGGTATTGCCGTTGCCGTTCACGTCATTGACGTCGGGCACCGCCATCAGGGCATTCAGGAAGTTCTGCACGTTGACCTGACCGCCCGAGACCTGCGATTCCTTCGACTGACCGTAGGAATAGAATGCCTCGTACTTCCAATTGTTGAACACCGTGCCTTCGAAGCCGGCAACAATGCGGAACATGTCGCGATCGGCCGTCTGGCCACGGTTGCCGACCTCCGAAAGGCGGCGTGTGAAGGAGTAATCGCGCAGGCCATCGCCATCCTGGTCGGAGGCGTTATTGTAAATTTGATCGGGCACCAATGGGTTGCGAGTCAGTACGCCGTTGACCATAAATTCCGCCGGTATCAGACCGCCGGTGCCCGGCGAGATTTGAGCGGAGCTGAGCGGGAATGGCTCGAGCTTGGACGTCGTTTGTGTCGACGCGTAGGTGCTCTCGAGGAATGCGCTGTGGTTGTCCGTAAACTCAAAATTGCCGCGGGTGGCCAGCAGGTAGCGCTCCGTCGGCACGGCAATAGTTCGAAATGCGGAGCGATTGAACCCGGTTGCGCCTACACCGTCGCCATTAGGACCGTTTGTGCTCCAGGGGATGACGTTACCATTGGCATCGTAAGTAAAGTTGTGGTTAACGGGCGTACCTGTACTGGTATCCACGTAGAAAAAGCGGCCCTGTGGGGCAAAGCTGGAGTAGAACGGCCTCTGGATCGTGAACATATCTTCGGCAGCGCCCGTAAAGAACGCGCCCACGGAGGCCTGGTCAACGGCAGAGCGTGGGCGATCCTTTGAATACACCGCACCCTGATTCGTGTATCCGATGTGCGTCATGACGTTGCCGCGGCCGTCGGCAAAATTCGTGCCCAGCGTGATACCGAGCTGAGATTCCTTGTCATCGTTCTGGCTGCTCGCGCCATACTGAGCGTCATAAGAAACACCTTCAAAGTGCTTCTTGTAGATGAAGTTGACGACCCCGGCCACAGCGTCTGAGCCGTAGACAGCGGAGGCGCCGCCGGTCAACACATCAACACGGTCAATGAACTGTGCCGGGATATCATTCAGATCCACCGCCGAGTCGCCTGGTACGCCGGCGACGAAGCGCCGGCCGTCGACCAGCACCAGCGTTCGGGAAATGCCGAGATTGCGCAGGTCGATCGTGGAGACGCCGGCGCCCGAAGTCAGGAAGTTGGAGTTGGTGCGGCTCAGGGTCGGAGTGCCAAAGGTTGGATTTTTCAGCAGCAGATCCTGAATATTGGCGACACCGGAATTGGCGATGTCCTCACTGGATACGGTCTGCACCGGCGAAACAGAATCAGTGCCTGGAATGGCGATGCGCGATCCGGTGATGACCACTTCCTCCAAAGTATCCGGATTGGCAGTTGCCGCACCGGCGAGTTGGCCGGCCACGGTCGCCACTCCGGCCAACGCCGCAATAATTGCGCGTTTGGCTAGCGATCGATGGTTAATCATTGAATTTGTCTCCCAGTGTTGGATGGTTTGGGTGGGGTCTAGGGTCGCCCCAAGCGACCTGGCCGTTACCCTGCATTTTGGTTATTTAGCGACACAGCAGAGCCGGCGCCGTCCCCGCGGGCACAGAACTCGCTTGCATAGGTGCAAGCTAACCACAGGTCGGACGGCGATTCAATCGAATGCGCGCTGGGTCCTGGGGAAGATCGACGACCTGCAGGTCAAATTTTGGCGAGAAATCAAGGAACATTTGTGCCAAGGGTCCCACGTAGCAGGCAAATCGCTCCTGGTATGACCTCGGACGGGTAAGTGCTGATGCGTACCAGCAACACGCCTACCCCAAGACTGGTACGGGGTGCGGCTGGACCGGGCTGGCAGTGGTTGAAACCCTTTAGGCGGCGATAAGTGGCAGCCGCATTCCGGCTGCAGGTGACAGCATCGCCGGAGACCAATAACGTAGAATTTCGGGAATGAGAACCGATACTGGTCGGCGCCGCTGCCCCGGAATCACCGCTGGCGTGTTCTCTTTTGCCGTTTTTGCCGGAATGCCGCCTCAATCTGCCGCAGCCGCACCAATCTCGGCGTTCAATGTGGTCGGCAAGAGCGTCCTGGAACTGGCCGACGCCCAGCAGCACGGGCGCGTGACCTCACTGCAGCTGGTGGACGCTTACCTGGAGCGCATCCGCAGGTTTGACCGCGCCGGGCCTGCATTGCACAGCGTGCTCGCAACCAACCCCCAGGCGCGTGCCCAGGCGCGTGTGCTTGATCGCGAGCGGGCCGCCGGGCGGGTCCGCGGTCCATTGCATGGGATCCCGATCCTGATCAAGGACAACATCGAAACGGCAGACCCCTTGGCGACGACGGCAGGATCGCTGGCGCTCATCGGCAACGTAAGCGGCCGTGACGCGCCGCTGGTCGCGCGCCTCCGCGCGGCCGGTGCAGTGATTCTTGGCAAGACCAATCTGTCGGAGTGGGCGAATATCCGCTCTTCGGTCTCCATCAGCGGCTGGAGCGCGGTCGGCGGCCAGACGCGCAATCCCTACGCTCGCGATCGCAGCGCCTGTGGATCGAGCTCCGGCAGCGCGGCGGCCGTTGCCGCCAGTCTGGCGGCAGCGGCGGTAGGCACTGAAACCGACGGTTCCATCACTTGTCCGGCGTCGCTGACTGGCCTGGTCGGCATCAAGCCGACGGTGGGGCTCGTGTCACGCACCCACGTCGTGCCCATTTCACACAGCCAGGATACGCCGGGACCCATCACACACACCGTTGCGGATGCAACGCTGTTGCTCCGTGTCATGGCGGGTACGGATCCGCTGGATGAGGCCACGCGCGAGGCGGACGCGCACAAGGGCGATCTTGCAGCGCCAATCACAAAGAAAGAACTGAGGGGCGTGCGGATCGGCGTTCTGCAAGTCAACGGCGCTCCCCCTTCGGTCAGGGCCTTGTTCGATGCCACCGTCAAACACCTGGCCGAAGCCGGCGCGATGTTGATCAACGTAGAGACTCTGGCCGACGGCGAGAAACTCGGGGACGCGGAACTGACGGTGATGCTCACTGAACTCAAGATTGACCTTGACGCGTACCTGGCCACGACACCTGCTGCTGTCAGAGCGCGCTCCATCGTTGACATCATCGCCTTTGACCGGGAGAACGCAGCCGCGGAAATGCCCTACTTCGGACAGGACCTGTTTGAGCGGGCCCTGACAACGGGCGGGCTGCAGGATCCGCAGTACCTGAAAGCCCTGGAGACGAGCCGACTTGCCGCGGGCCGTGACGGCCTGGACAAGGTACTGGCATCGCTGCAGCTGCAGGCGGTGATCGCGCCGACCATGGGACCGGCATTCCTGATCGATCCAATCAACGGAGATGCCCTGAGCTGGGACGGGCCGGGCAATGTGCCGGCGATCGCGGGCTACCCGCATCTCACGCTGCCGATGGGCCTGGTCAAGGGCCTGCCGGTGGGCCTGTCGGTGATCGGACCGGCCTGGTCTGATGGGACAATGCTGGCACTGGGTGGAGCGATCGAGCGCCTGGTCGGTCAGGTCGCCCCACCGGCTCTGTAACCCAGCGCGGTACGCAGCCCGGGCGCCGCCACATCCACCAGCCGCCGCTGTGCCTCGGGCAAAGTGTCCGGCACCTGCATGGCCACCCGGCTGAGATTCTCCCGCGCCGTGGCGCTCTGTTTTCGGTCGGCCCCAATGGCAATGCGCTGACGCCAGTCGGCGGGAAGGTCACCCATTCCGCAGGCGCGCAGCAGGTTGCCGAAGTAATCTTCCGCGCCGTCGCTGTCGAGCTCCTTCAGGCTCCGCAGCAGATCTTCATAGTGCAACAGCTGTGCCTTGGTGCCCGTCCAGCTCAAGGCGTTGTGCAGGAAGATCTCCTGCAATGCCGGCACCTTGTCGTGGATGCCGACAATCATCATGTTGAGGACCTCGTCAACCGCGGCCTGGCCGCCCTTGAGGTGCTCGAGCGATCCCTTGAAAGTATCGGAAAGAAAGAAACGGGCTCTGGCCAGCACCCAATCGTAGGGGTCGCGGACCAGCAGGAGGTGATGAACGCTCCTGAGTGCGATGGCCGAGTCGTCGGAGAACAGCAGGTGCCCCCAGCTCAGCATCGGCTGCGCCGTTGAAAACGCCTGCAGATGGTCGCGCAAAATGGCGAACTGGATAAATGACTTGTGGTACTGCTGCTCTACCGGGACGAACATCCGTACGATGTTTCGCAGCAGGTGCGTGCCGCACTTTGGCACGCTGTTCAGGAACACCGGCTCTGCCAGGCGCGATTGCGGGAATTGTTGACTCAGCTGATCAAGGTTGTCCGCCTTGGCAAGAATGTGTGGCATGCACTACATGATGATCGAAATCAGAATGACTTCTTCAGATTCAGGAAGAAGCGGCGACCCACCCAGTCATATTGGGAATAGAACGCTGAATTGCCCTCGGTATCCAGCTCGCCCAGGTTGAGCGTAGTGACCTGCGGCGGCTTCTTGTCCGCCAGATTGGCCACGCCGAGCGTGGCTTTGAGTCCGGCAGTCTCGAAATTGCGGGTCACCGAAACGGCGTGGTAAATGACCGAATCAGCCTTCTGCACTACGCGCACCGTCTCGCCGCGGTAGGTCGCCGTATCGCCGCCATAGTGCGCCTCGTTCGAGACCGGCCCAACGAGATCAAGGCCGTAATAGAACTCCCAGGGCCCGGTCTCATAAGTCAGGTTCAGGTTCCCGACCCACTTCGGATTGCCGAATTGACCATTCGTATCGGTCACGGTGTCTGCAAACAGGGCCTGCAAGTCCTTTGTCTTGAAGGTGTTCTGGGTACTGATCTTCAGGTTGCCGGGGCCGAGGCGCGTCTGATAGCTGAGCTCGATGTCCCACCCTCGCTCCTGCTGATCGGCAATATTGATGTAGCTGTCATGCACGTTATCAACGCCGTTGTTCAGGCCGCTGCGGTCGAACAGGTTGCAGAGCGGATCATTCGGAAAGAACAGCGAGTTGTAGCACCCGAAGACGATTTGGTGTGCTCCCAGCTGTGAGACTTCATTGGTGACTTCAATGTCGAAGAAGTCGACGGACAGATTGAGATTGGCAAAGGACGGGTGCCAGACGAAACCCGCCGTCCTTGACTTGGAAGTCTCCGCCTTCAGGATTCCAAGGCCACCTCCGGTGATGATGGTCGCCGTGACGGTCCCGCCAGTGTAATCGGGCAAAAATCCAGCGGCTGCGCAATTGTCCGCGACGCGCTGCGGAATCGTCCCGGCAACAACGGCTGCACCCCAGTTGATGCAAGGGTCGATGCGCGTTTGAGTCAGGAACGACGTCTGATCGGCCAGATACAGTTCGTATAGCGCGGGAGACCGGAAGGAAGTCCCCTGATTCAGTCTGATCTTGAACGACGGCATGATCTGCCACGCCAGCCCCGCCTTGTAGGTCGTATCGCCACCGTAGGTATTCACATTGGTATAGCGCACTGACCCATTGAGTTCCAATTTGCTGACGCCCGGCAGGTCATGCAGCAGTGGCACCGCGACCTCGGCAAAGATCGCCTTGGTGCTCTGATCCCCCTTGGTGATGCCGGAGGTGGTTGTACCCCAGGCGTTCCCGGACAGGGTGATGGCGCCAGGCGTATCGTTAATGGAGTCGGACTGATATTGGGCGCCAATTGCCACGTTCAGCGGGCCCGCGGGCAGGTTCGCAATCTTGCCGGTCGTGTATCCTTCCAGCGTCCACTGCATGTACTTGGTATGGCCGGTTTCTTGGCCGAACAGAAATGCGGCCACGTCTGGCGAGATGTTTCCGGCCAGAAATTGCGGATCGAGCCAGGGTACGTCGATACACGGCACGCCGCGTACGGAAGTGGTCTGCCCGACGCAAGAGCCGGTCGCAAACTGTTGATCAGCGATCGCGTCGTTGTAGATCTGTTCGTCCGTATAGGCGCCATCGGAATAGCTGTTCTGAAACGATACGTCCCAGCTCCAGGACTTGCCCACATCGCCACGCAGTCCCGCTACAAACCGGCTGTACTTGACATCAATGAAAGAGCCGGCGTGGTTGGTGATGGGTGTCGGACTTAGCCACTGTGCCCCGGTCCAGCCGGCAGCCAGCGGGTTGCTGGAATAACCCAGATCCGCGCTGTCGGAGTTGTACATGTAGGTCCAGAATTGCCGGTATGAATTGACTGTGGTCTTGCGCCGGTTAAACAGCGCCTCCGCGTAAGCGGTCAGATGATCGTCAACTTTATATTCGCCATCGGCGTAAATCGTTGCGCGTTCAACCTTGGGGATGAGTGAGGACGCGTCCTGAAAGGGACTGTCGGCATTGGCGACGGCGTCCGAGGCCCGATCGTATTCAACCGGGAACCAGCCAGGCGGCGTCCTGATCCAATCGGGGTTGGTCGGATCGGAGGCGTATCCAGGAATGAAGTTGGCCAGGTTTCCGTCGTAATCATATTGCGCCAGATGGGGCGAGACACCGGGACCCGGTACGTTCGTGGTCCCGTTGTGATAAAACTTTGCGTAGTCGTAGAGCCATACTTGCCCCCACAGCAGGTCACTGCAATGGTAAGTGCCGGTGCGTGGATCGACGACGTCCCGGCGCGCCCCAGTGGCGGGATCGAAGATGTACTGCTCGCCACAGCGGAAATAGTCGCGACTGCCCTTGTTCAGCTCCGACCGCCGGTAATAGTCCGCCGTTATTCGAAAATTCCCGTGATCCAGCGCGCGGCCCCAACTGGCGTTGACACGGGACTCCTCGCCACCGCTCTTGGTGGGTCGCGACGCAAATCCCTCAAGAGTCCCGCCGTTGCCCTTCTTCGTAATGATGTTCACGACGCCGGCGATGGCATCCGAACCGTAGATCGAAGAAGCGCCATCTTTCAGGATGTCGATTCGCTCCACGGCGCCGAGCGGCAGCACATTGAGGTCGAATGAGGAAACACCACCGCGCGTGCCGGCGGGCCCGGCGCGGCGGCCATTCAGCAGTACCAGGGTGCGATTGGCGCCCAGGCCGCGCAATGAGAGCGTTTCCGCCCCGATGCCGCCGTTTTGTACGAAAGCCGTTGAGCTTGCGGCGGTCACCTGCGGTGACCCGGAGGCGACGGTGGTCGTCTGCAGCGCGCCGGCGAGATCCGTGACGCCCTTTTGCAGGGCTTTTTCCGGGGCCACGACATCCACCGCCGCGGAACTCGAATAGGCGTCCTGATGAATCCTTGATCCCGTTACAACGATTTCCTCCATGGAGGTGTCGGTGGCCGTGGCATCGGCCGCGTGCACGCCGACCGGGACGCCATAGGCGGCAGCCGATAGCGCCAATAGAACGGCACGCCGAATCTGTGCATTTTCGCTTTTCATGCCTGCAATTCCCCCCTGTCAGGCCGGCTCAGTGAGCCATCGCAGGCTACTGAATACCCTTACTTATTATTAGGTACGTTTTCTACCGGGATACGTTCAATGCCTTTCGCAGTCCCCCCAAAGGACCGCAAGAGCGCTTCAGAGGATCCTATCCAAATAGCCCCGGGCTTGCAAAACAAGCCGCTGAAGGCTGTTCAGGCGCCGACGCCTACTTTAGTCTGAAGGCCGCGCGTCACGCGATCGCCGACCCGAATGCCGCGTTTGTGCGCCTCACCGCCGTTGATTTCCAGGACCGCCGTCACCGGCTTGTCGCAGCTGAGGACATCGAGCGACTCGGGCTTGGTGTGCTCCAGCAGGCAGACAATGCGGCCGCGCGCATCGATGAACAGCATGTCGAGCGGAATCAGCGTGTTCTTCATCCACATGCTCATGAGCTGTGGCTCGCGCTGCGGAAACAGCATGCCGGCATCGCTCGGGAGCGAGCGCACGTACATCAATCCCAGTTCCTGCCGGGCCTGGGTGTCGGCGATGGCCACGTTGAACCACTGGCGCCCGCTTGCGCCACGGATCTCCAGTGCCGAGCGCGGGTATTCCCCGCTCGCCGGTGGTGCCGCGGTGGCGAGGGCCGCGGCCAACAGGGCCAGCACACACAGCGCGTAACCGCGCCGCGGTTTTCTGGTATCAGCTCTCAGTGTGCGGTGCATGGAGTTCGCTGTCCTCGAATTGCGCGGCGCCGGCGAAGTCAAAGCGGTTGATGTACACGTGGCTCTCGCCCCGGAGAGTCGAGGCCGGTTCAATGCAGTAGCCGCGTGCCGCAATCCTATAGACATGGTAGCTGGCGGAGGTTCCGCTGGGTTCAGCATCCGTGAGCGGTTGCTGGTCGAGCGATTCTACCGTGCACTTGTCGTCGCCCTGCGTGGCGTAGAGCTGGTTCCGGCCCTCGACGATGATGGTGACGTTGGTGGGCCGCTCGCGGCTGGCGCCGCTCCCCGGGGAGGCCGCAATGCCGAACACGAGCCGCAAGCGCCGACCCTGCGCGTCCGGCGGCCCGCCAAAGCTCAGGCGCAGGCCGCGGCCCTCCGGCCGCGCGCCGCCCTCGCACTGCAACTGTGCGCCCCGCCAATCGATATCGGTATCGATCGCTCCGCGTACCCGGACGCGCAGATAGCCGCGCTCACCGGGCAGGCAACTGCCCGCCGGTTCGGCGGCCGCTGCCTGGGCCTGCCGCTGCGAACAGGAGGCGCTGGAAACCAGAGCCAGTGCGACAGCGCATGCGATGAGGGCGCAGGCGGTAAAGTTGACCGACATGGCTTGAGAATACTGTCGGGCACGCCCACAGCCAAGCAAAGAACGCGGATGGCCCCATTCTTGCTGATAAACTTGGCACTCCAGCGGCCATCGATTTCGCATCCTCGCGCTCTCCATGCAACTACTAGAAGTCACTTCGCCCATCCCGTCAGCGCTGGCGCGCCTGCCCGAGCTCGCCGCCAACCTGTTCTTCAGCTGGCATCGTCCGGCGCGCGCGCTCTTCCAGGATCTGGACCCGGAGTTGTGGGAGCAGGTCGAGCGCAACCCGAGGATCTGGACCCGGAGTTGTGGGAGCAGGTCGAGCGCAACCCGCGCCTCATGTTGCGCTGCCTGGACCAGACGCGCCTGGAGCGCGCCGCCAATGACCCGGAGTACGTCGAGCGCTACCGCCAGGTGCTCGACTACCTCGACAGCTACGTCAAGGTGCCGCCGCGCGCCGATCAGCCGCTGATTGCCTATTTCTGCGCCGAGTACGGCTTCCACGAGAGTTTCCCGATCTACTCCGGTGGCCTCGGAATCCTGGCGGGTGATTACTGCAAGGCGGCGAGCGATGAGCGCCTGAACTTCATCGCCGTGGGGCTCCTTTACCGGCAGGGGTATTTCACGCAGCGGGTCGATGGCGAAGGCGT
>WNFL01284669.1_pt8 | contig 25993 bp, 28 predicted proteins | sample 5400361 | NCBI WGS metagenome assembly WNFL01 (sample SAMN13153351, study PRJNA577476) | soil metagenome | isolation source: 40 cm soil on Douglas fir-dominated hillslope | place: USA:California | collected 2013-09-17
GCGATAGTTCCTCCGATTTTTTTAGCCAAATAATAGGCAAGAGCTAGAGCGGAAACAGAAGTAAAAGCTAAAAAAACATCCGGCCAAACGGGGTTGCCTCGCCCCAACCAATAAAAAGGGGCAATCAAATAATAATAAAAAGGCCCTCTAAAAATACCAGCAATTCCCGTAGTAGGACCAATCAAGAAAAATTTTCCTTTATGGATCAGGTCCCAAATAACTAATCCATCACGACCTTGATCATAATAAAAACCAAGTATCTGATTTATTCTAAAAATACGAATAATAAAAGCCACCAGAAGAGTAATAAAAACAAGAATGATTTCCAAAGTGAAGAGTTTTCTAATCTTTTTTATGCTTGACTGTAAAGTCAAATATACAAAATCGCGAATGCGCTCAAAACTGAAATTTGATTGAAGTTTTGACTTATTTTCTTGCATGTTTTCTGGCAGCTGCCAAAACCTTTTCTACAGCCGCATCATATGGCAATCCTTCTATTCTGGCCCCTGATGCCGCTTTATGACCTCCACCGCCAACTTCATTTGCAATCTTTGAAACATCAAATCCAGACCGCGATCTAAAACTTACAGACAAAACATCACCCTCCCTTTCTTCCATTATAATTCCAAAGTCTGTGTCCTCAACAATCGGAAAAAAAAGATTTGCGGCATCCTCTTTAATATTATCCGAGCCAACAAAATCTTTATATATTGTTACCGGAATTACTGACCAGACAAAACGGTACTCTTTATCAATTTGCATATTTTCGATAATTTTTCCCCAAATTTTTATTTCCGAAAAACTTATATTTCTAAATATTTGATAAATTATCTTATCCTTATCTGCACCCAACTTTATAAGCTCTGCCGCTATTTCGAGAGTTTGAGCTCCTACGTTTTGATATTGGAACGAACCGGTATCTCCAATTATCCCCGTTAGTAAACACTCAGCGGCTTCCGAGGAGATCTTAACTTCCCAATCTTTAAATACTTTAAATAAAAGTTCACCTGTAGAGGTTGCGTTACTATCAATCAAATTAATTTTTCCAAAACCATCATTTGAAAAATGGTGATCCATGACAATAAAGGGAATGTCTTCAGGTTGAACTAATTCTTTCGACCCGGTTACCATTGAATAATTTGACGAATCGATTGCAAGAAAAAGATCGTATTTTGAAAAATTGAAAGTTGAAAAATCAATTCTGGTTATTTCATCTGAACCGGAAAGGAAACGGAGGTCGTCAGGAATGTCGCTGGGGCATACAATTACGACTTCTTTACCTAATAATCTTAATACTTTTGTAAGTCCCAAAGCGCTTCCCACCGAATCGGAATCTGGTCCACGGTGGCAATTCACCAAAATCCTATTGGCTTTTTTTACTTCCTCTAATATTTGTTTACTTTCCTGGTAATTCATTGTGTATGTATTAATTTGTAAACTATCGCGCCATCCACATTCCAACTTCCCTCTATTTTACTCCAACCGAAACTCGTAATTTGAGCTTTTGGATTATGAGTCGGGTCGCATTTATCAGATGGTATTAGCTCACAAACCGCAAAAAGCTGAGGGGTTATTGTAGCAGGTATTTGTGGGTCAATATCAAGAACGGGATAATTATCTTTTAAAAGAAAATATTTATAACCTGCTTCATAATTTGTGTCAGCTATAACGGCAAGGTTGAAAGGAAGGCCTCCGCTATTTTGTTCAATTACTTTTGATACGTCAATACTGCGTTTAAGAAGTCTATTTGGTTCTTTTCTTAAAGGATTTCCTATTAAATTGATACCTACAAGATAAACTAAAATTGTTATCCCTAGCCATTTTGCAATTTTAATTTCTTCAAACATCATTGAAATAAAAGAGCCAATCAGAAGAAATGGAACCGCAAATATAAAACCGAAGTAATGGTCATAAATATTTTGTTTAAAAAGGCCAAAACCGATAAAACCGACGCCTATCCAGGAAATTAAAAGCCAATATTGAGGTAATATCTTAAATTTATTTTTTGCAAAAACCCAGACAACTCCCAGAAAAATAAGTATTGATACCACAATCGATGCCTTTGTATTTTTGGCGGCAACGACGCTACCATCCACCAGGTTAAGAATTTGAGGCAGTTTTGGAATTGCAGTCCATGGTCGGATGGAAACCGTTTCTTGTCTTACTGTAAAAAATTTATAGATTGCCTGCGAGTTTATCCAGTTGTGACGGAGATCGAAGAAAAACAACGGACTCATCAAGATTATAAAAATTCCAAGACCAAAAAGTGAATTCTTTATGAATACACTTTTTTCATTTATTTTCAATTTCCAAATTGTTAACAACCAAAAAATTCCCAAAGTTGGAAGGAGCAAAAGTGCAAGATAATGAGATTGCATAGCCGCTCCAAACGAAAAACCTAAAACCGGGAGCCAACCGAATTCGCGCTCTTTCCAAACACGCCAAATTGAATAAATAGAAAGTAAAGCAAAAAAGGGCATTATATTTGGATTCCATGAAGAACGAGAATAAATAATTACAGTTGGGGCAATTGCATAAAGCCCAGCGGCAATTAACCCCGCGGTTTTACCAAACCATTCACGTCCGCAAAACCATACAAGCCAAACTGTAACTATTCCTAGTATAGCAATCTGAACTGCAGGACCAATTGGAGAAAAATTTGCTAAGAGAAGTGCCGGGGCCATCATGTAGTAATAAAAAGGTCCTAAATACATTTGACCGATTGAAGTGCCGGGGCCAATTAATGGAGGATGTCCTTCAACTAAGAGTCTTCTGACAATTATTACATCGCGGCCTTCATCACCCAAGAATGTTAAATAGTCAGAAATTCTATAAAGTCTGCAAAATGCAGCAACTAATAAAATTATGGCCAGAATATAAAACTCAGTTGGATTTTCTTTTACAAATTTTTTTATATTTTGCCAAGTTTCGCCCGTCCATTTTTTAATTTTCTTCATCTTAGTTTTCTCCAAAGTTTAAAAAGGTCTGTAAAACTCTTTACGATAACATCAAAATTTCTCCCTGTCCCCTCTCCGCGAATCCGTGGATAATGGGTAACGGGAACTTCGGCGATGATAAATCCCGCTTTTTTTGCTTTTATCAACAACTCACTCGAAATAAAAGCACCCCGTGTGCTTTCCAGTTTGGTAATTTTTTGTATTACATCTCTCGACACCATTTTGAATCCGCAATCGATATCGCGGACTTTTAAACCAAAAAAAACAAATACTAAAAATTCCCAAAGCTTACTCGTAACGACCTTAGTAAATGATACCTTCCGCGACTTATAATAGCCAATCACAAGATCTGCGTTGGTACTATCACGCTTTGCGATAAAGTTTCTAATTTCGTTAAAATCAAATTGTCCATCAGAATCTATAAAAGCAATCCACGAATATTTCGAGCCGTAAAAGCCCGATGCAAGTGCGGCACCATAGCCTTTGTTTTCCTCGTGATTTATAAGTCTTATTCGTTTATCAGACTTTACAAGATCTTGTCCAACACTTATGGTTGAATCGCTTGACCCATCGTTAACTATCAAAAGTTCCCAATTGTCTGCTACCTGAGTAAGTACTTCTTTTGTTTTTAAAACTACTTTTTGAAGATTGGATTCTTCGTTATAAACCGGTAAAAAGACCGAGATTTCAGGAATTAATTTAGCCACACAAGCAGTCTAGCATATTGAGATCAGTTAGTGCTAATATTTGAGTGTGTTTGGAAAATTTAAAAACCTAGCCTTAATTTCAATATTTTCTTTGATTCCAACACTTTTAGTGTGGCTTCCTTTTGTCCTTAGGCTAAACTCATTTTGGGGAATCCCACTTCCACAGAATGGGCTTGCGACCATTGTTGCCAACTACGATGGCCCTCTATATCTTGTGGCCGCCAAAACTTTGTATAGCAAAACTGATATTTCAACCAATTTTCAATTTCCGCTACCCACTGAATATTACCCGGCCCACTTTCCTTTATTTCCCATTCTTGTCCGCCTGACTGCTACCATTACAAATTTTCCTTATGCCATGCTTATTGTTACTCTTTTTTCGGGAATACTCGCTACATATTTTTTCTTTAAATTAATTAGTGAATACACAGAAGAAAAGAGCGCACTCTTCTTAACTCTACTGTTTTCAATCTTTCCGGCCCGTTGGTTGATTGTAAGATCTGTGGGTGGAGCAGATCCTCTTTTTATAGCCGGAATTATTGGCTCACTTTATTATTTTAAAAACAAAAAATATTTATATGCCGGGCTTTGGGGAGCTCTTGCTCAACTTACAAAATCCCCCGGAATTCTTCTTTTCGTTTCTTATTTTGTATATTTCTTAATTCCTTTAATCAAAAATCAAATTAATATTTCCGGAAGTAAATTTATAGCAAAATTGGACATCAAAAAAGCATATCCTCTCCTTCTGATACCACTCTCTCTTATTCTTGTATTTACTTTTTACGCGTTGAGGACGGGAGACTTTTGGGCATATTTTCATTCCGGAGATAATATTCACTTAATGTTTCCACCGTTTTCTATTTTCAACTATTCAGCACCTTGGGTGGGAACTTTCTGGCTCGAAGAAATTATTTTTATTTACTTTTTTGGCGCAATAGGTGCATACAGACTTTTTCAAAAAAAAGAGTATGAACTTGCTATATTTACAGGTATTTTCTTTATATTAAGCTTGTTTATAGCCCACAGGGATTTAATGAGATATTCGCTACCTGTAGTTCCATTCCTATTTGTGGCGTTTTCCGATGTTCTGGTACGTAAAGAGGTCAAAATTGCTTTTGCTGTAGTAGTGATTCCAATATATTTATTTTCACTTGCCTTTATCTCCCAAAATGTAATGCCAATATCTAACTGGGCGCCATTCCTCTAGCCAAACGGGTTCGAATCATGGGTTTTTCCTAAAATTTCAGACTAACAGATGAATGAGTTCTGAAATAGCTCGCAATTGGAGGTTAAAAAAGCAAAGATACAGACTGGTCGGTGAGATATGCGAAAATGGACATTATGTTTTCCCTCCCCGTGATATTTGTCCCGACTGCCATGGGGAGGCTCATATTCCCCATACAATGAGTGGCAAAGGTGAGGTTTATTCATCCACAGTAATTTATGAAGCTCCGGCAGGTTGTGAAGAATTTACACCTTATCAGGTAGCTATTGTAAAACTTGAAGAAGGCCCAATGATAACGGCGCAATTAACAGACCTTCCCGATGCAAAAAAACCGGTCGAAATCGGAACAAAGGTAGAAATGGTTACAAGGAAATTAAAAACTGATGGGGACAAAGGCTTAATTACTTATGGATACAAATTCAGGCCTTCTTTTGCCACGGAAGCTTCCACGTCTTCCAAATGAATAGATTGTAAACGATATAATTGTACGGCAGTACTACTGCAAATAAGGCAAAAAGGAGGGCACCTAAATGAACAAGTGTCGTGTCTCCGAAAAGCTTAACCGCTCCGGAAACAATAAATGGTTGGACTATTACAGCGAAAAGGGATGACAAATTAAATTTAAAGAATTGAACAAATACATCTGATACTTTAGTAATAATTTTGTCTTTGAATGTCCAAATATTATTAAAAATAAAATTAGAAATAATCGCCGCTTCGGTTGCCAATAAAGTTGCCACAAATGTTGACATTCCGAACTTTTTTAGAATTTCTAAGCCGACAAAATTAACTACAAATCCTGTTCCGCCAACAATTCCAAATTTAATAAATCTTTGTTTGTCGCGAATTCCTAAAATTATGGCAACTGTAAAAGTGGCAATCATTTCTTTCCAATTAAACTTAGATTTTTCTTTGGTACGCGCGGCAAACTCAAGTGGAACTTCCACTGTCTTTTTGGAATTTTTAAGACATTGATACAAAAGATCCACTTTATAAGCAAAGCGATCCAAGTCCATCAATTTTTCAAGTTCAATTTTGTCTAGCACCCCTTTAACTCTACTCAACCTGAATCCAGTTGTAAGATCGTGAACTTTAAAGTTAACGAGTACGGTTCTTATAAAGAGGTTCCCGAAAAAACTTATTGCTTTCCTACTTAGTGCCCACTCAGCAGGAACTGAGCCCCCTTTTATATATCTTGAGCCGATTGCATAATCTGCCCCTCCGAGGTATGCATCAACCATTGGTTTTATAAATCTCGGCGGATGTTGAAAATCCGCATCCATCTCAAGAATCGCATCCGCGTGTAAATTATTCATTGCATACTGCATCCCGCGTACATATGCCCAACCAAGTCCAGACTTATCTTGTTGAATAATGTGAACGTTTTTAAATTTCTTTGAAGCCTCACTAACGATCTTGTCGGTTCCATCTTCACTGTGATTATCGACAATAAGAAGTTGCATATCCGCCTTAATTGTTGGGAATTCTTTTTTGACTAAAACATCTATCATCTCTTCGATGTTTTTCGCTTCATTCCAAGCGGGCATGACAATAACTATTCTATCAGGGCCTTGACTGACCAAGCTCTGCTTATCCATACATTGATGATACAATATCGATATGCAAATTGATATTCTCACATTGTTCCCAGAAATGTTTAAGGGACCATTCGATGCCTCTATTATTAAACGTGCTGAGTCGAAGGACTTGATAAAAGTAGTGGTCCACGATCTGAGAAAGTGGGGGGAAGGCGAAAGACGTAATGTTGACGACAGACCTTACGGCGGAGGCCCCGGGATGCTGCTTCGGGTAGATATTGTAGACAACGCATTAAAGGAACTGCGAACCAAATCATCAAAAGTAATTCTTCTTGACGCAACAGGCCATAGATTTGTCCAAGAAAAAGCCATGGAATTGAGTAAAATGACCCATTTAATCTTAATTGCCGGGCATTACGAGGGAGTTGACCATAGGATTCATGAAAATTTGGTCGATGAGATCATATCTATCGGCGACTACGTGCTAACTGGTGGGGAGATCCCCTCAATGGTTTTGGTTGACAGCGTAATCCGTTTAATTCCCGGTGTTTTAGGCAAAGACGAATCCTCTTTTGATGAATCCCACAAAGAACCAGGCTACCTGGAATACCCGCAGTACACAAGACCAGAGGATTATTATTCCAGTTCCACTGGTAAAAGCTGGAAAGTTCCAAAAGTACTTCTTTCCGGCAACCACGCCGAGATTGACAAGTGGAGGAAAAGTAGTTAATTTACTTGTCTTTCTCCCATCTTGATATGGGAGAAGTAACTATATTAACTTTTTGTACAAACCAGAGGGCAGCAGTTATCAAAGAATAATAAAACTTGCCGTGATATATTTTTGAACTTTCTATTATCTGTTTATTAATTGCCGGTTTACCGATCTTTTTAGCAGTTGCCCCGTGATGATGATAAAACTCTGCATCCGGAATAAAATAGACAGGAATTCCTGCTTTTTTAAGCCTTCTACAATAATCTATATCTTCAAAATACATAAAGAGTTTCCTATTGAGAACTCCTATTTTATTAATAACTTTTCTGGGAATTAAAAAGTCGGCCATTACCCCGCCTTCAACTTTTACTGGTTTATCGGTTTTTGGAAGAAACATAAAAAACTTCCCTTTTTGGCCTAATAAATATTCTCTAATTACTCCGGTAATTGTCGGTAAGTTAAAACAACAATCTTGTGGCCCCCCATCTGGGAACAATAGTTTTCCAGTTAAAACCGCTTCGTTGTTATAACTCTCACTAGCCTCAATAAGTTTTCCGATAGCGTTATCTTTTACCTCGATATCTGTATTGAACATTAATACCATCTCACCTCTTGAGTATTCAAATAGGCGGTTATTGCCACCAACAAACCCTTTATTAACTATGTTTGTAAGATAACGTGCTTGGGGAAAATTTTTGGTTACAATTGAAAAATCATCATCTGTTCCATTATCTAAAACTATCACCTCATCTTGTTTTGGATCAAAACCAGAACCAGTCTTATAGATACTTTTAAGTAGTTCTGATGTTAGTTTACTTGTCTTATAACTTGAAACAATAACAGAAAGCCTAATTGGAAAGTGGTATGGACCCTCTGATGGAATCTTATAAGGTGAGCGGCCCTTAATTCCTCTTAGAAAATCAAATATTCCCCGCTTTTGAGCAGGACGGCCATAAACTAGTTGTCTTAGCATCTCCCGTACTACTGCAAACTTAACGCGGGCTTTTGCATATTTAAAAGTAAAATAAAGTCTGTTCCTGGTTAATAAATAATCTGTTTGCTCCGACCCAATTCCCATTGTTTGGGATACTTTGTGGTAAATATGAGTACCTCCATGATAATAAAGTGTCCCGCCGCCTGCTAAAACCCTTTGCTGCCAATCGTTATCGTCAAAATATGCAAATAAATCCTCATCAAAATAGCCAAACTTTTCTAATGTATGGCGTTTGATCATAAAACAACACCCGGTAATAAACCCTGTTTTTACAACTGCATCATATTTACCGTCATCAACCTCATCGATTCCCTTGTGAACACTTCGTACATTAGCCCTATCAAATTCCCCACCGGCATACCAAAGGACTTTTCCTAAATCTTTTTTGGAATATCTGTCTTTAAATTCAAAACCTTTAGCAAAATAAATTTTAGGAGAAACAACGCTGTCTTTATTTTCATCGAGTACCTCAATAAATTTCTTAAGTATTAAAGGGTCACCAATCAAAGTGTCGTTGTTAATGATAGCTATATAATCCGCTCCCCAGGCAGCTGCAAACCTCATGCCAAGGTTATATCCACCAGTAAACCCTTTATCTGCACCGGCTTGAATCAATTCGAGGTTTGGAAAATCTTTTGGAATACTATCTCCAATCCAGCTTCCAGGAGTTTTGTCTACCAAAAAGGTCCGAAAATCTAGACCTGTTGTATCCAGTGTTCTTACAGTTTCAAGAAGCGCTAGGGTATCATCTATTCCATTAAAGTTAACTATAACTAATGCAACTTTTTTAATAACAGGACTAGATTTCATCATGATTGCTTTTTAAAAAGCTCTCTAAGAGTTTGGGAATAAGCATCCTGCCTCATTTTATTACCTAGGATCAAAAAGACAAGATAACGAAGTGCTATACCTCCAGTAATTGCTGGTATAAACCAAAATTCCTGTTTTGGATAATTTTTTCTAAGGTAATAAACAAAGCCTAAAATCTCCCTTCTGAAAATTTTCGAAAGTTCTTCAGGTTTTCCCATGGCACTTGCTTTATCTACATGGGTTATTGAAAATTCAGGGGTATACCAAATTTTATATCCGGCCTCTTTTACTCTTCGGCACCACTCAACCTCTTCCATGTACAAAAAAAAGTTCTCGTCAAAACCGCCGCTTTTTTTAAATACTTCCATTTTCATGAACAAGAATGCTCCCATTGTCCATCCAACTTCACGGTCTTTTTTAAAGAAATCTTTATCTACCGGATGAAAGGGTTCAAATAGAGATTTAACTCCTGGTACGAGGTCTAGTCCCCAAATCCAGGTCCAAACAGAAGAAGGTGCTGGTAAAAACCCGGCACTTGGTTGGAACCGGCCATTTAAAAATCTTAATTGGCAACCAAGCACATCACAGTCGGTGTTTTTTTCCATGTACTCTAGAGACTTAACTAACGTATTTCCATTTACATAAGCATCGTTATTCAATAAAAGGAGATATTCATTTTTATGATTGGATTTATTGTATCCAAAATTATTACCCTTCCCGTACCCCAAATCCGATCCAGATGGAATCAACTTAACCCACGGGTGTTTTTTGGAAATCATTTCTGGGGTTCCATCCTCTGAAGCATTTTCTACAACAATTACTTCAACGTCTGCTTTGCTTTTTACTTTATCCACAGCCTTTTTCATACAAGCCAAACACTTATCAGTTATATCTTTAGTATTCCAACTAACTATAACAACAGAAATGCCTGGCTTTTTCAAAAGTGACATATTAATGGTTACGAAATGATACCTTAGCGCGGTACGCTATGCAACAAACAATGATATATAATGTCTGTTATGAAGTTGAGTGTTGGCGTAGCCATAATTACATACAAAGACAAGAGACATCTTGCCAAGTGCTTACCTCCACTTTTAGACTCCCCCCTTAAACCAAAAGTTTTGGTTTTTAATTCGAGTTCTAATGACGGAACAGTTGAACTTGCTAAAAAACTTGGTGCAGAGGTGCTTATAGTACCCCGTACTGAAATGAATCATGGAATGGCAAGAGAAATTAGTAGAAAAAAACTTGGAACCGATATCGTAGTTATGATGACACCTGATGCGTATGCCGTAGACAATCGCATGTTAGAAAAACTCATCGAACCGATTGTAAAAGATGGGGTAGCAATTGCCTATGCCAGACAAATTGCCCATGAGGGAGCAAATATCATTTCCAGGTTTGGACGTGAGTTTAATTTTCCAGAAAAAAGTAATATTAGAAGTATTAAAGATGCACCAAAATACGGCGTTTATACAGGTTTTGTTTCAGACTCATGTACCGCATGGTTAAATAGTGCTCTTACCGAAATTGGAGGATTTAGATGGGTTTTATCCGGTGAGGATGCAATTGCCTCAGCTATGATTTTAAGAAAAGGACACAAAATAGCCTATGTAGCAGAAGCTGTAGTCAGACATTCACACAACTACAGTCCCGCAAAAGAATTTGTAAGACATTTTGATACAGGGATGTATAGAAAACAGTGGCACAAGGTTTTGGACTTGGGAGGCGGCGGCGATCAATCAAGGGGTGTTTCTTATGCCTCAGCACTTTTATGGCATGTTTTAAAAAACGAACCTTTAATGCTTCCCACGGCATTTGCTCAACTATCTATGGGTTGGTTGGGCTACCAGTTTGGACTGCTTTGTTACCAGAGAGCCCCTCTTTGGTTATATAAAATGATAAGTCCAGCAGATTTCTTTTGGAATTCAACCGGTTATAAGGAAGGTAAATGGTTTGAACCTGCTAAATAGCTTTTAAGGCGACTTCAATTGCAGGCATTTCTGTAGGAATCATATCATCAAATTCTTTTAGCTTTGCAACGTCTCTCCAAACCCAATCTTCATTTCCATTAAAATCGACGGGTATATATGCTGTGTGAACTAAAACAACAATTGGACCACGTTTAGTATCCTGAAAGGCAAGGCCTGCAAACTTTGGTGGTTCTGTAAAGTTTATTTTTAGCTCATCCTTTAGAATTCTTTCTAAAGGGCCGTTTATTGGGTTTTTATCTTCACGGTTAAAATCCACAGTTCTAAACATTTTACCGGGTAAATTTAACATTCCTGCCCAAAGAGGATCATTTTCAGGGCGGGGTAAAAGCAATGTTTCAAGTGTATCTCCGCGTTTACGAAAAACAACTATTATAGCCGCTACTTGGGGAGTCATTTTAGAAATTGCTGTAAAAAGTTGATCGGATAGAACGCCGCCTTTCCACTTATTTAAAATAGATACTACTTTTTCGTCGTCGCCGGGGCCAAAACCATCAGTTACTAAAGTTCCCATTTATTTTTTTAAAAAATCCTTTAACGCCTCTTGCCAACTTCTTTGAAGTGGAAGTTTTGTATTGATAAGACCAGAATATACAGGATGTTTTGTTGTTTTTGGTGTTAGTGAAACACTTGCCGGAATAACTTTTGGTCCCCTACCAAGAATCTCGAAAATCTCTCTTGCCCATTCATACCAAGTACATTGGCCATAATTTGCCCCATGATAAATTCCGTACGGGACTTTTTCTTCGATAATATATTTGGTCAATTTTGCTAAATCCGGCGCATAGGTTAAGGAGCTTACTTCGGTATTCCCCACCTCCAACTCCTTTTTTTCGATTTCAGCCATCATAATGTCGACAAAGGTCCGCTTGCTCATTTCACTAGCACCCTTGATCCCAAACAGTCTGGCAAGTCTTATGATGTAATATTTTCCATCAACTTTTTCTACCGCTTTTTCGCCCTCTAATTTTGACTCTCCGTATTTGTCTAAAGGAGATGGTTTATCGTTTTCTTTGTAACCATCCTTATTTTCACCGTCGAAAATATAGCTAGTCGAATAGTGTACAAATACAGCATCAATTTTTTTAGAGATTTCGGCCAATTTTTGCGGAACTGTTGAGTTTAGTAAAAACCCAAGTTTCTTAAATTCTTCATCTGTTTCCATTTTATCGACCCCATTATAAGCAATCGAATTTATTATTATCTTCGGATTTATAGATAGTATTTTTGGTTCGAGTTCTTGTGATGTCGCGTCAACATTTTCTCTATCCCAAGCTACGACGTCGTAATTGTTACCCTTAAATTCTGAAACAAGGGCCTGTCCTAATGTACCCTTACTACCGAGGATTAATACTTTTTGATTCATTTTTGATAATCGGGAAGATTTTTATCCTTTTCGGAAAGAAATGTTGGTTCTATCGGCCACTTTATATTAAATGTGGGGTCATTCCACCTAAACCCTTTTTCTGTCTCTGGTGCATAGAATTCAGAAACCATATATTGAACTCTACAATTATCAGTTAATGTTTCGTATCCATGGGCAAGACCTCCCGGAATAAAAAGTAATTTAAATTCTCCGCCCTTAAGGTTAAAGCCTTCCCATTTACCGTAAGTTGGGGAATCTGGTCGTGTATCGCAAACCACATCAAATATTTCGCCGTCCAGGCATTGAAAAAATTTTGACTCCAATTTTGGCTCCGTTTGCCAATGCATTCCACGCAAAACCCCTTTTGTTTTTGTGTAAGCCTGGTTTGTCTGAACCATTTTAAATTTGATTCCTGCGGTATCAAATTCTTCCTGCGCAAAGGCTCTGGCAAAATATCCTCTGTCATCTATACGGGGCTCAAGTGTGACTAAAAACACACCATCAATCTCAGTAGGAGTAAAAATCATTTTTCTAAGAAAAATTCTTTAATTTGATTATCAGTAAAATCTGCAGGAGATGTTAATTGTTCGTAATAATTTTTGTACCAGCCAAAAGTATAATCGAGTGTTTCTTTAAGATTAAATTTTGGTTTCCAACTAAGGTGCGATTTGGCTTTAGAAATATCAAGTTTAAGTAAGTTTGACTCATGAAAAGTTTTATCGATAACAAGTTTATATGAACCCTTGTTGAAAAGTTTTATTCCGGTTTCGACAAGATCAATTACAGGCACAAAGTTTTCATCGCTTGGTCCAAAATTCCAAGTGGAAACCAAATCTTTTTCGCCCTCATAAAGCTTCTTCGCCAAAAGAAGATATCCGGACAGGGGTTCCAATACAAATTGCCAAGGACGAATTGAACCGGGATTTCTTACCATTATTGCTTCATCTTTCTCATGAATCGCCCGAACTATATCCGGCACAATTCTGTTAGGAGACCAATCCCCTCCACCGATAACGTTACCTGCGCGGGTTATGGCGACGAGCGGGCTTTCCTCTTCTGTTAGGAATGATTTAATAAAAGACTGGGCAATAATATCTGCCGCGGCTTTACTGGCACTATAAGGGTCATTGCCTCCAAGTCTGTCGATTTCGCGGTAAGGGTGCACCCACTCTTCATTTTTATAAACTTTATCGGATGTAATTATTACAGCCGACTTAACAGATTTTGTATCGCGGATTGTCTGAAGTATATTTGCAGTACCGATAACATTCGTTTCGTAAGTTCTAAGAGGTTCATCATAACTTACTTTAACAATTGCCTGAGCAGCTAAATGAAATACTATTTCCGGTTTTTCCTTGTTAAATATTTCCTGAAGTTTGGCTTGATCTCTAACATCATCAAAGTAATTATTGACCTTCTTTTCCAGATCTAAAATTGTAAAAAGGTTAGGAGTTGTGTTGGGTTCCAAAGAAACTCCGGTAACTTTTGCTCCCCAAAGAGTAAGTATCTCAGTAAGCCATGCACCCTTAAAACCAGTGTGGCCTGTGACAAGAACATTTTTTCCTGCAAAAAATTTTTGAAGGTCTGAATACATGTAATTTATTTCTTTTCCCAAACGGCCCATGGGCGCTCGCCTTCCCAAAGTTGATTTAATTGTTCTAACTCCTTATATGTGTCGACTGCTTTCCAAAAACCTTCGTGAGTGAACATTGAAAGTTGTTTTTCATCGGCCAAGTGCGTAAGGCCTTCTTCCATTTCATTTTCAGTAAAGTATTCTAAACATTTGCTGTTAAAAACCATAAAACCTCCGCTTATATATTCCCGCATAACCGGTTGCTGACTAAACTTAGTAACTAAGCCAGTTTTTTGATCAAGTTCAACCAAGCCGAATCTTGACTTAGGATGCACACCCGAAACAGTAGCCAAAGTCCCATGTTCGTGATGAAAATCAACAACTTTTTTAATATCGATATCGGAAACACCATCTCCGTATGTAAGCATAAATTCTTCACCTTTAATGTATGGAGCAACACGTCTAATTCGGGCACCTGTCAGCGTTTCTTTACGATTATCGTCATGGTCAGTATTTACAAGAGTGACTTTAAAATTTTTCTGTTTGTCAGTCAAAATTGTAGTCTTGCCTGAAGCCATATCAATCGAAAAATCATCCATATTTGTCTTCCAATTACGGAACAATTCCCTTATCATTTCCCCTTTGTATCCGAGAGCAATTATGAAGTCGTTATAGCCATAATGCATATAAATCCGCATAATGTGCCAAAGAATTGGTACACCTCCAACCTCCACCATAGCCTTAGGACGAAATTCCGTCTCTTCTTTCATTCTCGTTCCAAGTCCTCCACAGAGTATCACCGTCTGCATATGCGAAATGTTAGCATATCAGGAAGCTTGGTTGCAAGGAAATCTTTTGAAGTCAAATTTTTAGAGATTTGAGGTATTCTCTAAATTCACCATTCAAATCTTTGTGTTTTAAAGCAAACTCAATTACCGTTTTTAAGTATTCAATCTTACTACCGGTATCGTAATAGGTGCCATTTTCTATTTCACAGGCGTAAACTGGAACTCCCTGTTCCCGTAAAACATTAATAGCATCCGTAAGCCAAATTTCACCGCCTTTTGTCGGTTTAAGATTTTTTAAAGCAGGGAAAATTTCCGGAGGGAGAATATAAGCTCCATGTGTGGCAAGGTTCGACGGGGCTTCTTCCGGAAGCGGTTTTTCTACAATTCTATTAATTTTATAGACTTTGTCTTCAACCGGTTCCAAATCTGCAATACCATATTTAGAAAGTCTGTCCTTTGATTCAATTCTAACTCCTGAAATAACGACGCCGCCATATTTTTCCCAAACTTTCATCATTTGGGCTAAGCGAGGGGGATCTGAGTTAATGAATTCATCTCCCCAAAGAACTGCAAAACTCTCGTTGCCAACAACAGATTCTGCAGAAAGGACTGGCGTCCCATTTCCATACATTCCCTTTTGGCGGACATAAATAAAATTTGCCATTTCAGCAATATTTTTTATTTCTTCCAGAAGTTTTTCTTTACCGCCCCGAATTAAATTATTAACAAGATCAGCATTAGGTAAATCAAAATGGTCTTCAATTGCCCTTTTAGAGGATCCTGTTACAATCACGACATCGCGGATTCCGCTTGCCACAGCCTCTTCTACAACATATTGAATTACAGGCTTATCTACAATAGGCAACATCTCCTTGGGCATGGCCTTCGTTTGAGGAAGAAAACGGGTACCAAAACCTGCGGCTGGGATCACTGCTTTCCGTATTTTGTTCATGGATTATATTCTACCGCAAAATCAAGGAAAAAAGAATTACGGTTCCTAGTACGGCAACTGCCAGATATTCCATAAAAACCTCAAAATGCAGATCTCTGTGAATATGGTGGTGAATAACTCCCCAAGAAACATATGAAATTCCTGTAGCAATGCTTATGGCCACCTGTAAATTTTTATCATATGAGAAAAGGATCAAGCCAATAAAACCTACAAAAAGTATTGTTAGAAGAAGTATGTAATGTGGTAAATCATGCACAAATGATCGCATTGTTAGATTATCTGACCGGCCTTAAGAATTAGTATAACAGCCAAAATCATACCGAGAAAAGCAATATGGGCTAATGTTCTTCCTCCGATTCTGGCGATTCTCCTTCTTCTCACAAGAAGTAAGTCGATTGAAAGAGCCAAAAGCAAAACACCAAGAATTGCCATAGACAGATTTTTTGTTGAGCTGAATGGCGATATATGCACTGTCGTCGCGGCAACTGGTTCAGCCATCGAAGTGGGTGTTGGTGATGGGCTAGGGGTCTGGACTGCTAAAGGAGTTGCTGTCGGTTTGGGAGAAGCTAAAACTTTTACTGAAGTCGAGACTCCTTCGGCCTTGGCAACGGCGATTGCGGGTGCAGAATTTGCGGGTGTACCGAAAAACTGGACAATAATCGTTGTGTCCACTCCCGCCAAACTCCCCTCAACTACACCTATACCGATTTCTTTATAATTTGGGTTAAGTATATTTTCCTTGTGGGAGGGTGAGTTCATCCAGGCATTAACTGCGCTCCCGGCATCTGCAAAATCACGCGCCAAATTTTCTCCCGCGTAACGGTACTTATAACCAAAACTGGAAAAAAAACTCCAGGGGGAAGTTCCATCCGGTGCAAAATGAGCCCAATAACCCTTGGCAAGCATGTCATTGCCTTTGGCCAGGGCCGCGGAATCAAGAACATGGTTTTCACTAACAGCGTTTAAGCCGACAGCCTCTCGTTGTTGGTTAGTTAAGCGGATTACCTCACTTGGAGATATATTGGCAGCATAGCCCAAAACCCGTGGTAGAGAGCTTGGAACAATGTTAAGAACAAGTTGAAAAGCAACTAAAAGGACTGCTAATATCCCCAAGCTTCCTGAGTGAAGAATTTTGGCCTTTTGGTTATTGGACTCATGGGGAAAAAACAAATGAACAAAGACATTAATAATTTGCATTAGTTAATATTAGCCTGAAGATGCTAACGAATCAACGATCAAGGTATCCCTGAGGATTATTTTTGTGCCAAAGATATGCGGTTTCTACTATTTTTTGAAGATCGTATTTTGGTTTCCAATTCATTCCTTCTTTCATTTTTTCATTAGATGCATACAAAGCCCCTGCATCCCCATCTCTCTTTGGAATTACTTTAATATTTACTTTTGATCCGGTGACTTTTTCGACCATATCAATTACTTCTCGGTTTGAATATCCCCTACCCATACCTGCATTGTAAAAAACACTCTTTCCACCATTCATTAAAGCTTCTAAGGCAAGTGAATGTGCTTCAGTAAGATCCAAAACGTGTATGTAATCACGAATACAAGTTCCGTCCGGAGTATCGTAATCATCTCCAAAAAGTGTAAATTCATGACCACTTAAAACAGATTTAATAACATTCGGGATTAGATGACTTTCTTCCGGATGATCTTCGCCGATTGTCCCATCGAGAGCCGCCCCTGCCGCATTAAAATATCTGATTGCCGTAAATTTAATTCCATAAGCAGTATCATAGTCTTCCAACATTCTTTCCATTATGTATTTTGTTTCTCCGTAAGGGTTAAGAGGATTTTTTATGTCATCTTCAAGTACCGGAACTCTCACCGGGTTGCCGTATACACCTGCGCTACTGGACAAAATAATGTTATTAATTTTATTGTCCTTCATTGCGCTTAGTAGATTAATAAACCCCTCAACATTATTCCTGTAATACTTGGCAGGATCTTTATAAGATTCTCCCATTTGAATAAAGCTTGCCATGTGTACTACCCCATCAAAACGCTCTCCGGAAAGAAGTTTCTCCAGTTTGTCTTTTTCCGTAACTAAATCGATCTGTTCCAAACGGAAATCTTTGACTGCTTCTTTATGTCCCATGGAAAGGTTGTCTAAAATAACGGGTTCAAAACCTTTTTCCAGCAACTCCCTAACCATAAAGGAACCGATGTATCCTGCCCCGCCTGTTACTAATATCTTTTTCATTTGATAATTATAATAGATTTAACCTATCAGCCCATATTTTAAATTCTTTTGGAAGTTTTGGCAAAAGTTGGTAGGTTAAAAATATCGCAAGAGTTGCACCGGCTGCATCAATAAAAACATCTCGGATGCGGGATTCACGTCCTTGAGTAAACATTTGATGAAACTCGTCGGTGGCTCCATAAAAAACAGCCAAAGCGATAGACCAAACTGCCGCTTTCTTCCTGTCTATGCCTTCACCTCTTAATGCCCTGTAAAAAAGAATTGCCAAAAAACCAAACAAGAGAACATGGCCTGTCTTTTTTACTGCAAAATCCTGCCAGTAAACTGTCGAGGCCAAGGGAACTTTGCCTGAGGAAAAATGGAAAATTAAAAACCCCCACAAGATTGGAGGGAGCCAAAGACTTAATTCGCGAATCACTTTATTTTTCACTCATTAAGTATACCAGTAGAATTTTGTTTTTGTTTTTTGTAGGCCCAGTATAGTGCCCCTCCGATAAACAGAGCTCCAAAAAATACAAATACTAAAGCGAGAAGCGGAAATTTTTTATTGGAGTCTGTAATCTCCGGAGTAGGTGTTGGACTAGGTGAACTGCTTAAGTCGGTAAAAGTTTCAAAAGTTGCGGAATCACTTGCCACTCCCAGTACTTCTGGCGTTTGTGTTGGTGAGGGTGTTGCTCTTTTGGTAGGGGTTGGAAGGACTGGAAATGGAGTAGGGCTTTTGGAGGGAGCTGGCGTGGGCGGAGCTGTTTTTAAAGCAATGGGTGTAGGGCTTTCTCCCGAAGTAGAAATAGGAGTGGGGGTAGGAGAAGGTGTCGGAGCACTTAGGGTAAGATTAACTGTAACCGAATTTGAATCCCCTGTCGTTGCAGTTTTACTATTTCCGGTAAATCTTCTAAAAAGAAGAATGTACTGACCGGGACCATAATACATTTTGCTTTCCGGATTATTTTTTGCCTTTAATTTCCCGCTCCAACTCCCTGCAACCGGAACAAAATTAAAAAGCTTTGATTTGATTTCATCAACCGAAGCCGGTTGAAAAAAATCTATAAATTCTTCCGAATTATTAAAAGTGTAGCCAAAAGTGCCCCCGGCAGACAGTATTTCTGCCTGTAAATAGCAGCCGCTGGTTGAACAGTTTGAACTACTCGTTAATCCCGTAACTACCGCATCTACCGTTATAGTGTCATCCGGGCTAACGCTCGGGTTAGCTATATTAAAGACGATCGTAGCATTCACAATACTTGCAGACGAGAAAAATAAAATAAGTGCACCCAAAATATATATTAACGGTTTAGAATATAAAGGATTGATATAAAATATTAACACTTTCAGAAAGACAATGAAAATTTACAACGAAGTTGAATTTATATTACAAAGGAGTTTAATTCACTTTAATTTTGTCTACCCTGACTATATTGTTAAAATTGTAGCCACCGTCACTTAAGTGCTTGACTCCGTCTCCGCCATCCTTCAAAAATGGATCAAGCATTATATATCCTCCTCCATCTTTACCCTTAATCACTATAAAATGCTGGGGATAGCTGAAGCTTCCATAAAGACCAACTATTACAGGGCGTCCAGCATTTATTTCACCATCGATTGCAGACTCCGATGCCGAAACAGGAGTTCTTGTAACACTAATTCCCAAGCTGCTCCATGATTGATACATATATGCCGTGCTCGGAACAAATGGATCTGTACTGCCAGCAATTCCCGAGGGTTTTATATTTTTTCCATAATGAGTCGCAACCATGGCAACAGATGTAACCAAGCATCCAGCGTCAGCCATAGACACTCCCGAACTGCCAATACCCATATTTCCCCACTCGCTGTCCCTTTGATTATAATAATATCCCCAAGAACTACTTCTTGTTTGATTACTAAGAATTGAAGCACCACCTTTACTGGTGACGAAACTTCTGAAGGCCGCAAGCTGAGCGCGTGCTTGAGAAAGAAAAGCTTGATATTTTGATTCGTCATTTTGAGTGGCCTTTAGTAGATTATTTTTTGCAGTTTTTTGGGCCGTTAAATTTGCTTGTTGGGTTTTAAGTTGTGACTGCAATGTTTCTTGATCAGTTTTTTGTCCCTGATAGGTAGTTTGTGTTTCCTGAAGTCTTCCTAATAAGGATCTGTCTTCTTCCTGAATTTTTTGTAGATAATGGAATCTCGAAACCGCGTCGTTTACATCAGTCGCTGAGAGAATAAAGAAAAATCCGTTTTCAAACTTGGAAAGTTTGTAAGTTTCTACTGCCCTCGATGCAAACGCTGCCGAAAGATCGTTAAGCGAAACTTCAAGTTGGTCTATTCTTCCTCCCAAAAGTTGAATTTTACTTTCGGTATCTGCAATTTTTAAGGTAGTTAATTTTATCTGTGCGTCAAATTGGGCTACCTGATTTTTGAGTGTTTTTGCCTGAGAGCTAAGTTCTGAGACTTTTGTTGTTAAACATTCAATTTTCTTAGTAATGTTATCTTTATCAGAAGGAATATTGTCGCAATCATCTGCCAGTATGAATGAGGCTCTCCCAAGAAAAATTGCTAGGAAGATTGAAAAGAGAAAAAATTTTTTTTCATTTCTATTCATTTTGCTTTCTTGACACGCGAAACCGCAAGCAAGCTTCCACCTAAAGCAAGTACTACCGAAACAATAAGTTCAATTCCAAATATAATTCCAAATAGTCCAAACAAACTAATTGTATCTCGGGGCAAAACCGGAATTTCACCAAAATAGGTAACTGCTGAAGGCGCCAAATATAAAATTGAAATAAATGCGATAAGCCAACCTAGTAGAACACCAAACAAAGAATACAATAAAGCTTCAATGATGATCGGGCTTCTTATAAAGTTTTGGGTAGCACCGATTAAGTCCAATATCTCAACCTCTTCTTTTCTGGTAGACATTCTCATAGTAATGATAATTAGTAATACTACAAATGATGTCAACGCAAGCATTCCTGCAAAAACGCCGCCCCCAATGCGCACGTAAAGAGATATTGCCTGAAGCCTGGAAACCACATCTTTTAAGCTGCTTTCCCCTCCTAGGGCTGCAGTAAAACCAACCGATTCTACAATAGGTTCTGCTTTGACTTCATCAATTACGCTTTGAGCAAAATTTAAATCACTTACAGAAAACTCCAGCGAGGCCGGGAAAATTGATGGGCTTACCAATTGCCCCAAAAGGGGGTTGTCGCTTGTTGCCTTTTTGTAAATTGAAAGAGCTTCTTCTTTACTGACATATTTAACTTCTTTGATTTCTGGATTTGCCTCAAGTTTGTGTTCTAAATCCGCAATATTGGTTTCTGTCGCAGTATCCTTAAGAAAAGCAATCACCTGAGGCCTGGTTTCAAAATAGTTAATTAATTTTGCAGAAGAATAAACTAAAACAGCAACAAGGGTGGCTACGAAAAAAGTAAGAGTTAAAACAAAGGTTGCGGCCATTGCTTGAAAGGGAGATCTCCTTATATAACCGAGGGCTGTTTTTAAGTGAATATTGAACATTGTTTATTGTATCACCCTATGTCTTCACTACTTTGCCGCCAACCAAATGAATTACTCTTTTTTTAAGTTTTTTTACGATTTCCTGATTGTGAGTTGCCATTATTATTGTTTTGCCTTCTTTGTTTATTTTTTCAAATAAGTTCATAACGCTATCTGAGGTATCCCAGTCAAGGTTGCCGGTTGGTTCATCGGCGAGAATAATTTTAGGATTAACAACAAGTGCCCGGGCCAAAGACACTCTTTGAAGTTCACCGCCTGAAAGCTGGGAGGGGAATAAATGTTCCTGCCTTGATAACCCCACAAGCTTTAATACATGTTTCATTCTTTCTGACCAATCGCTTTCTGGTAAACCAATTACAGCCAAAGCGACTTCTACATTTTCAGAAACCGTGCGTTCCGGAAGAACTTTAAAATCCTGAAAAACGGTTCCTATTGTTTGCCGAAAACGAGGCAAATCCTTGTCGCTTAAATTCCTCATATCGTTTCCATCAACTACAACTTCACCTGAGTCTGGTTTCATTTCTCCTAATATTAATTTTAATATTGTGGTTTTTCCTGCACCTGAAGGGCCTGTTATAAAAACGAACTCTCCTTTTTCAACTTCGAAAGATACGTTATCAAGGGCAATCATGCCACCAAACTTCTTAGTAACATTTTTAAATTTGAGCACACTACTACATTAACAGGTGAAAACAGCAATTACCAGTCCTGAAGAAATATTTATTGGGAAACTTGAATTTTGGCTACATCCATAAGCCATCCGGCCTTTTTTGAAGCCAAAGTCTCACCCCAAACCTCAACCTTTTTGCCAACAAAACTTTGGAGGTCTATTACGCTCGATGTTAAATAAACGTTCTTACTTGGGCCTCCGTCGCGTTCCAAATGATGTGTTCCTTCATTGCCAAGGCCTCCAACAACCAGAGTTCCGGTTGCATTATCGTATTTAACTTTGGGGTCTAATATTCCGGCCTCGTTTGATGTAACTTTGGCCCCGGGGGCTGCCACATTTGAGGCGTTTGTCCCCATAATTTTAGTTGACAACATCCAAGCGGTTGCGACACCCGCTAAAACCACTATAAATGACCCGGCAACGATTGGCCATGACTTTTTAAAATCAAATTTACTTTGCTCCATAGGTATTCACAATATAGCACTTTAAAAACAAAAAGTGCAAATTGAAAAATTAATCTTTCGGAAGTTTTAACTCTGCGTCAATAAATTCGTCTATTTCCCCGTCAAGAACGGCGTCGGGGTTTCCTGTTTCAACATCAGTTCTTAAATCTTTAACCATTTTATATGGATGAAGTACGTAACTCCTGATTTGAGTTCCCCACGAAGCCGGGCGATAATCACCTTTTATTTCCTTTTTTACCCCGCGTTCTATCTCCTGCTGTCTAATCCAAAGTTTTCCGCGAAGTAAATCTAAGGCTATTTTTCTGTTTTGTTCTTGAAAACGCTCAGTTGAGGCAGTTATAACAATACCTGAGGGGATATGGGTCAGACGTACAGCTGTTGACACTTTATTTACATTCTGACCCCCATGACCCCCTGCATGAATAAACTGCCAATCTAAATCATTATCTTTTATTTCTATGTCACGTAAGTCAATATCTGTAAGTTCCGGCATTACTTCTACTAAGGCAAAAGAAGTTTGACGAAGTTTGTCTGCATTAAAAGGCGATTGACGCACCAGGCGGTGAGTTCCGGCTTCACCTTTTAAATAACCATATGCATAATGTCCGGATATTTTAAATGTCACACTTTTGACGCCCGCTTCTTCGCCGGCGGAATACTCAATAATTTGTGTTTGCCAATTCTTCCTTTCACAAAACCGCGAGTACATACGGTAAAGCATATTTGTCCAGTCCATAGCTTCTGTTCCCCCTTGTCCTGCATGAATGGAGAGAATCGCATTTTTGTCATCATATTCACCCGATAAAAATGCCATCATTTCAAGTTTTTTTAACTTTTTCTCGGTGTCGGGAACTTCTTTTTCAAGTTCAGAAAGTGAATCTTCACTACTAACCAGTTGCTCCATTATCTCGATATTTTGGCTAAGTTCTTCAATTTCGGCTGTTTCTTTTTTAAGACCTGCCAATTCCTGGGTAATTTTCTTTGCACTTTCAGGGTCGCTCCATAAATCAGATTTCCCGGATTCAAATTCGAGAATTTCAATTTTTTTAAATTTTGCCGGCAAATCAATAGCCTCTTTGAGTTTTTGCAAACGCTCTGATAGCTCCTGAATTTTCTGTTTTTGTTCCTGCATATCTGAAGTATACCAAACTTAAGGCTGGCAAATGATATTTTTGATTTTTTTTAGATCCCCCGGGTTTAAGCTTTGGAGTGTACCCACCACTTCCCCAACCGAAGTGTTATCTTTTGCCAGGGAGGAAGGAATAGTGGTATTTATTCCTAATACTTGCACTAGCTGTGCCTTACCAGCATCTAGGGCCATTTGAAGAGGAAGGGGGGCGTTTTTCCAACCTAAAAACTCTGTCAAAGCTGTTTTTCCTCCTACAATCAAAAATCCTTCCAGGGTTAATGCTAAAAGAAAGCCAAAGAATATTCCAAAAGCGGCGCCTTTTAAACCCCAATCAACATAGTGGCGTCTAAATTGGGCCATAGAAAGAACCAGTAAGAATAAAAGGAAAATAATTGCCCCAACTTGCCAAAAAACAACAGAAATTGTAAATTTACCCAAATTTAAATCAAAAGCTTGAGTCAGATATCTAAAAAAATTCCCGATTTGTTGCATCTCAAATCAATTCTAGCACCCATTAGATGGATGGCCAAGAAAGTTAGTTTAATTGCCTGGGGATGCTGTCGCTTTAGGTGTTGCCGAAGGGCTGGCCAAAGGACTTGATGAAGGCTTAGGTGTTGAGCCTTTTCTCAGACCTGTAACTATTACTATATCGAATGTTGAACTTGCAGAACTCGTAGATGTGACATTTTGGTATAAAGCGTTTAATTTGCCTGTAAGTTCTGATACTACTCCTGCATCAAGACTTGAAGAAAATGTCACTTGAGTGGAAGTTAAATTTTGAGAAGTAGCATTGCCAACTTTAACGTTGGTGTATCCCAAATCTTTAAGCTGTGTCTGAAGGTATGCGGCTTCACCCGTTATACCTGTTCCATTTTGGATTTGAATTGAAATTTTACTTCTGTCAGTTGCGCTGGGAGTAGCTACGGGTGCCGGGGTAGCGGCAGTTACTGTTGTATCACCCTCAGGTGCTGATAGATTATCAAAAGGTGTTGGTTCAGTAGAAACCGTGTCTGAAGTTTTTGTTGCACTTTTATATATAACAAAACCCAAGATTCCAACAAGAATTAAAATTCCAACAACCAAAAGTGTTTTTGCTCCACCGGATTTTTGCGGTTGACCAACTGTAGGAAAAGAAACACCTGATGGTGACGGTTGAAAAGAAGATTCTGAACTTTGATTGTTCTCTGTATTTTGTGTGTCTTCCATATTTTTTTCGTCTGCTAACGTAAATACTTTCGTCTACTAACGTAAGTGCTGAAGTATAGGCGCAGATATTATGAAAAGTCAACCCCTGAGTTTTTCCATTAGGATTGAGGAGCGCTTAGGTTCTTAGCTTCGCCATCAGAATGGCGTAGAAACGAAGATTATGAATTGAAGCTAAGCGCCCTGCAGTTACATCTCCAATTTTAAATAAATGAGCAAGATATGCCTTCGAGTAATTTTTACACAATATACAATCGCAATATTTACTTATTTTTGAAATATCACTTAAATGTTTTTCTTTTTCAGCATCATATAAGCTGTAAAAATCTTTATTCCTAATGTTTATTTTGCCAATAGAGTCTGAATTAAAAACATATAACCTGCCGTGCCTTCCATCACGGGTAGGCAGCACACAATCAAATATTGTGTAGCCTAAATCGAAACACTTAATAATATCCTGAGGCTTACCAATACCAAGTCCGTAAAGAAGATATTCTTGAGGAGAATTTTTGGCAATAACTTGCGCACTTTTAAAGTCTAATTTTCCATATTTATCTATCGGCCAACCTCCCCAACCCAATCCGTCAAATCCGATTTTGACAAGTTCTTTTGCGCAGTATTTCCTTAGATCCATAAATTCTCCACCCTGGACCACACCTAATAAATAGGGACGTTTTTTATCAGTGAGATTCTTTTCCTTGCAAATTTTTTCAAATTCTTTTTTGCAGCGCATGGCCCAATAAATGGTTCTATCAACCGATTCCAAAGCTTTTTTACGTCCGTCTTTGGGGTCTGTAAAATCATCAAGCACCACAACCATGTCGGTATCCAATGACATCTGAAGACGAATTGAGTCCTCCGGACTAAATACTACTTTCCTGTTTTTTCCCGGATGAAAAACAATCCCTGCATCGGTAATTTTACCTTCTGTAATCCCCTTTTTAATTACAGACATAACCTGAAATCCACCGGAATCGGAAATCACGGCGCCCCGAAAGTTCATAAACTCACGAATTCCGCCAAAATTTTCTAAAGCAGTTTTTGAAAGTTGATGCCAGAGATGATAAGTGTTAACCAAAATACCTGGGGTTTTTGTAGACTCAATGTCTGTTGTATCCAAAGTTTTGACAACTGCTCGGGTTGCATCCGGAAAGAATACAGGTAGGAGGAGTTTGCCGTGCTTGTATCTAAAATATTTTTG
>WNFL01122045.1_pt1 | contig 25982 bp, 29 predicted proteins | sample 5400361 | NCBI WGS metagenome assembly WNFL01 (sample SAMN13153351, study PRJNA577476) | soil metagenome | isolation source: 40 cm soil on Douglas fir-dominated hillslope | place: USA:California | collected 2013-09-17
TCTCGTCGACCTGCTGATCCGGCACTCGCAAGCGAATCACAAACGCGAGACGATCGCGTTCTCGAAGCGCCGCGCGTGTGCGGCGTACCGGCTGTTCGTGTTCTTGGTGTGGCGCAACACGATGAAGTCGCTGTCGGAGCGCAAGCGAGATGCATCTCCGGGGCAGAGGCTCGGACTCCTCCCCCGCCGGCTCCGCGTCGAGGATGTGCTGCGGACTCGCATCTTTCCGAGCTGCGTCTCGCTGCCCGAGCGCTGGGTCGACTACTACCGCCGGGCGCTTCCTACGCGCCGGATCCAGAACGGCGCAGAGCACGCGCTCAGGTACGCCGCCTAGCCGCCTACCGGACGGGAAGAGGGCGCGCTCTCGAGCTCCGGGCGGCCCAGTCTCCGGAACACAACCTTTACACTTCTTTACCTCGGCTTGTGAAGCGCGAAACGGGCCCGGCTTAGCGTCCTTCCTAGAGGAGGACCTGACATGACTGACACGACGAGAACCCGTTCGCTCGCGAAGGAGATCCTGGCCGCGACGTTGCTCGCGGCGCTGGTGATCGGTTTGGCGATAGGCTTTGCAGCGCCACCGGCGCTCGGCGCGTTCTTCCGCGGCGGCGGACACTGGGGTCACGATCCCGAGCGCATGCGCAAGCACGCGGACATCGCGGTGGAGATCGCGCTGCGTGAAGTCGACGCGACGCCGGCGCAAATCGCGCAGGTGAAGGCGGTGGCGGCGAACCTGATCACGCAGCTCGAGGGCCTGCACGAGCAGCACCGCGCGCATCGCGACGCGCTTCTCGCGCTGCTGAAGCAGCCCGAGATCTCGCGCGAGGCGCTGCAGTCGATCCGCGCCGAGGAGATCGCGCTCTTCGACACGGCTTCGGTTCAAATGACCGATGCGCTGGTCGACGCCGCCGCCGCGCTCACGCCCGAGCAGCGCGCCGCCCTGATCGCCTGGGCCGAGGAGATGCACGGCGACGGCGCCCACTGAGCCGCCTCGCCTGCGGTAGAGTTGCCGTTGGCGGATGGCCGACAAGATTCTCTTGATCGACGACGACACACGCCTCTCGGAGATGCTCGTGGAGTATCTCGGCGCGCGCGGCCTGGAAGCGGTCGCGCGCGCCGACGCCGCGAGTGGGCTCCTGGAGCTCGAGCGCGGGAGCTTCGCCGCGGTGGTGCTGGACGTGATGCTGCCGGACGGCGACGGCTTCGAGGTCTGCCGCATGCTGCGGGCGCGCTCGGACGTTCCGATCCTCATGCTCACGGCGCGCGGCGACGAGGAGGACCGCATCGTCGGCCTCGAGCTCGGCGCCGACGACTATCTCCCGAAGCCGTTCAACCCGCGCGAGCTGCTCGCGCGCCTGTGCGCGGTCCTGCGGCGAAAGGCCGCCGCGCCCACACGGCCCGGCGCCACGCTGCGCTTCGGCCGGCTCGAGATCGACCGCGACGCGCGCGTCGCGCGCCTGGACGGCGAAGCGCGCGTGCTCACGGCGCACCAATTCGACCTGCTCGTCGCGCTCGCCGAAAACGCGGGCCGCGTGCTCTCGCGCGACGCGCTCATGAACCTCTTGCGCGGCGAGTCACTCGAGGCATTCGACCGCAGCATCGACGTGCACGTCTCGCGCATACGCGCCGCGATCGAGGACGACCCGCGCAGGCCCCGGCGTCTGCTGACGCTCCGCGGCGCGGGCTACGTATTCGCGCGCCGCCAAGACGATGCCGAGGACGAGTGATGCGGCGCCTGTATCTCCAGATCTACCTCACCGTCGTCGCGATCGTCATCGTGTTCACCCTGCTCGTCGGGGTCGCGTGGCGGGTACTCGGGCCGTCGCGCGAGGACGAGAGCCGCTTCATCACGGGCGTGTCGAACGTGCTGACTCGCACCTTGCCGCCGGCGGACGCGCCTGCGGAGCGGCAACAGGCGGCGATCGAGGAGCTGGCGCGCGATCTGGACATGCGACTCACTCTGCGCGACGCCAGCGGCGCCGTGCTCGGACACGCCGGCGACACGCTGCCCGCGCCGGGTCCAGAAGCGCTCGCGCGGGGGCCGATTCACTCGCGGCACGCCGATCTGTTCGTGCTGCGACTCCCCGATGGCCGCAGCCTGTCGACGGCGCGCGGCGCACACGAGCCGATCGGTCTCTTGATCTGCATCGCGGCGTTCGCCGCGGCGATCGCGCTCGGCGCCTATCCGGTCGTAAGGCGCATCACGCGGCGGCTCGAGACACTCCGCGCGCAGGTCGAGGCGCTGGGCTCGGGGAATCTCGCGGCGCGGGTGGAGGTTCGCGGCCACGACGAGATCGCGAGCCTCGCCGGCAGCTTCAACCGCGCGGCCGAACGCATCGAGAAGCTCGTCGCGGCGCAGCGCGGCGCGCTCGCCTCGGCCTCGCACGAGCTGCGCTCTCCGCTCGCGCGCATTCGCGTCGCGATCGAGCTGCTCGGCGGCGCGGAAGGCGACGAGCTCCGCGCCCGCGTCGCCCGCGACGTCGCCGAGCTCGACGCGCTGATTGGCGAGCTGCTCCTCGCGAGCCGGCTCGACGCGCTCGAGCCGGGCCAAGCGCTCGAGCGGCGCGAGTCGGTCGACCTGCTCGGCCTCGCGGCGGAGGAGGCCGCCCGCACGGGCGCGGAGTGCTCCGGTCAGCCCGTCACGATCGCCGGCGATCCGGCGCTCTTGCGCCGCCTGATCCGGAACCTGCTCGAGAACGCGCGCCGCCACGCGAGCGGCTCCGCGGTCGAGCTCGAGATCGCGAGTCACTCGCCAGGCCGCGTGCGCGTGTCCGTCGCGGACCGTGGGCCGGGTGTCGACGAGCGCGAGCGCGAGCGCATCTTCGAGCCGTTCTATCGCCCCGCCGGCGCAAGTGAGTCTAAGGACGGCAGCTTCGGGCTCGGGCTCGCGCTCGTGCGCCAGATCGCGCGCCACCACGGGGGCGACGCGCGCTGCCTGGCGCGCGAGGGCGGCGGGACGCTTTTCGAAGTCGAATTGGGAGCTGCCGAGTGACCAGCGCTGATCGCGAGAGAGCGACTGACAACCCCGGGGTCGTCATGCGCCCGCCGCTGCTCGTCCTGGGAACGCTGCTGCTCGGCTTCGCGCTCGAGTTGCTCTGGCCGACGTACCTGCCGGCGGGCCGGGCTCATCTCGGGCTGTGGCTCGTGCCGTTCGTCCCCGGCGTGGCGCTCATGACCGCTGCGATGCGCCGGTTCCGCGCCGCGGGCACGCCTGTCGAGACCTGGCGGCCGACGGAAGCCATCGCATGATCCTGATCTACGTCGGGCTCGCGGTCCTCCTCGACAGTGTCTGGACGCTCGCCCTCGCCGTGCCGCTGATCGCCGTGCTGCGCTACGGCGTCATCGCGCGCGAGGAGCGCTATCTCGACGCGAAGTTCGGCGAGCCGTACGGGGCATATCGCGCGAGGGTGCGCCGCTGGCTCTAGACCCGGCCTGCTAAGCCTTCGTGATCGGAATGTACTTCGGCTGCGCGCGCACGCGCTCGAGCCAGCGGCGCACGCCAGGGTAGGGCGCGAGGCCGAACTTCCCCTCGGGCGCCACGTGCGTGTATGCGTAGAGGGCGATGTCCGCGATCGAGTAGCGTTCGGCGACGAAGTACGTGCGCGTCGCGAGGTGTGACTCCATCACGCCGAGCGCCGCGTAGCCGCGCTCGACCTTGTCGGAGAGCTGCGCGCGGTTCGCCTCCAGCGTCCCGAGGTGGTGCCAGGAGCGCACCACGGCGATGTAGGGCTCGTGGCTGTACTGCTCGAAGAACATCCACTGCAGCACCTGTGCGCGCTCGAGCTTGCCCGCCGGCAGGAAGGGCGTGCCCTCGGCGAGATAGAACTGGATCGCGTTCGACTCCCAGAGATGGGTCCCGTCCTCGAGCCGCAGGCAGGGAATGCGCCCGTTCGGGTTCCTCGCGAGGAACTCGGCGGTGCGCGTCTCCTTCTTCGCGATGTCCAGCTGCACGAGCTCGTAGGGCTGGCCGAGCTGGGTGAGGAGCAGCCGCACCTTGTAGCCGTTGCCCGAGGGCAGGAAGTCGTAGAGGGTCAGCATGGCGAGTGAATACCGCGCGGCGCCGCGGGCGACAAACGCGGACTTCTCGCGCGACGCGATAGAATTCCTCGTGTGAAGCGCCGACCGAGAAAGCTGCCCCCGCTGAACGCGCTGCGCGCGTTCGAGGCCGCCGCGCGCCACCTCTCGTTCAAGCGCGCCGCCGTGGAGCTCTGCGTCACGCCGGCCGCGGTGAGTCACCAGGTGCGCGCGCTCGAGGCGCAGCTCGGGCTCGCGCTGTTCGCGCGCCTGCACCGCGCGCTCGAGCTCACCCCTGCCGGCGCGCGCTATCTGCCCGCCCTGTCTGAAGCGTTCGACCGCCTCGACGACGCGACGCTCGCGCTGCGCACGCGCCCGCGCACGCCGCGCCTCGTGCTCAGCGTCGTGCCGTCGTTCGGCTCGAACTGGCTCGTGCCCCGGCTCGGCGGCTTCCGGGCGAGACATCCAGCGATCGATCTCACCGTGCTCTCCTCGTCCGAGCTCGCCGACTTCGCGCGCGACCCGGTCGACGTGGGCATCCGCTTCGGCCCGGGCGGCTGGCCGGGCGTACGCGCGGACCTGTTGCTTGCCGAGGAGTATCTGCCGGTGGCGAGCCCCAAGCTCCTGCGCGTCCCGACATCGGCCCGCGGGGCGATGCCCCGCGGGGGGCTGCGCCGTCCTGAAGACCTCCGCCGCTACACCCTGCTCCACGACGAGACACACGACGGCTGGCGCGCCTGGCTCGCGAGCGCGGGAGTCACCGGCATCGATGCCGAGCGCGGCGTGGTCTTCTCCGATTCGAGCCAACTCGTGGCCGCCGCCGCCGCGGGCCAGGGAGTCGCCCTCGCGCGCAAGCTGCTCGCCGCGCCCCACCTGCGCGCGCGGACCCTGGTTCGCGCCTTCAAGGGCAGCGTTCCCGCGGAGTTCGCCTACTACGTCGTCAGCGCCGAGTCACGAGCCGCCGAGCCCGCGATCCGCGCGTTCCGGGAGTGGGTCATCGCCGAAAGTCTTGGGCGAGAGCCCTGAATCCGCGCTCGCCAACCTAGCCCCCGACCTCCGAGCTCGCGATCGTCTCGGGCTCGGCAGCGGAGGCGGCCGCCCACTCGCGCATGGCGGGGATCTGCACGAGTGACTCGGCGTAGTCGCTGGCGATGCCGTAGGTCACGAAGCGGAAGGTGACGGGGGCGTACATGGCGTCGGCGATGGTGAAGTCGCCGAACAGGAACGCGCCGCGGCCGGTGGCGCGCGCGCGGCACTCCTTCCACAGCTCGAGAACGCGGGCGATGTCGCGCTCGAGCTCCGGCGTCGAGGCGACCTTCCGGCCGCGGGCGCGCACGTTCATGGGCATCTGGGCACGCAGCGCGTGGAAGCTGGAATGCATCTCGGCGGAGGCCGCGCGCGCCAGGGCGCGGCGCTGCGCGTCCCGCGGCCAGAACGTCGACTCGGGGAACGAGTCCGCGAGATACTCGCAGATCGCGAGCGAGTCCCAGACGTACACGTTCTCGTGTCGCAGCACCGGCACCTTGCCCGAGGGCGACCACGGGCGCACGCGATCGGCGAAGTCGGGCGCGCCCAGAGGGACGCGCACCTCCTCGAACTCGATGCCGCTCTGGCGCAGCGCGAGCCAGGGGCGCAGCGACCAGGAGGAGTAGTTCTTGTTGCCGATCAAGAGCGCGAGCGAGCTCATGCGATCCGCTCCGGCTGCAGGACCCAGGTCTTCAAGCTCTCACGCGGCAGCTCCTTGCCCGGCTCGAGGCCCGCGCGATCGTCGAGCAGCGCGGAGTAAGTCGCCTCGGAGATCAGCACGCCGTTGATCGGCGCGTTCTTCTGCAAGTGACCCGCGACATCGAGCACCGGGCTGTATGCCACGCCGCTCGCCAGGTCCACCGCGGAGCGACCGGTGTGGATGCCGATGCGCACGCGGAACTCGCTCGCCAGCAGATTGTCGCGTGCATTCCACCCGGACAGCCCGGTGAGGAGAGAGCGCGCGGAGCGCAGCGCGGAGTCGGCGGAGGTGAAGAAGGCCATCACTTCGTCGCCGTTCGAATTCAGTATCCGGCCGGTGTGCTCGGCGACCCGGTCGGCGACGTAGCCGCGGAAGCGCTCGAAAGAGACGAACACGCGTTCGGGCCGTGACTCGCTCGCCTTCAGCCCGTACGAGTCGGCGATGTCCACGTCCAGGAAGCTGCCGTCGCGCACGAACTCGCGCTCGAGCTGCGCTTCGAGGTCGACGCGCGCCTCCATGACCCGGCGCAGTCCGCCGGTCGGCAGCGTGGTCGCGTCGCCCGAGAGGCCCGGCAGCTCGACGCGCAGCCGCACGGCGTCCGCGAGCCAGATCTCGTCCCCGTGGCCGATCGCGATCTCTGCGGCCACCACGACGCCGTTGCGCAGGGTCGGGTTCGTCTGGCTCTTGTTGCGCAAGAGCACCCGCGCGCCGTCGCGCGCCACCTCCGCGTGTATGCGCGAGATGCCCTGGTCGAGCAGGACGATGTCGCAGTCGGGCTGGCGGCCGAGCCGGACCGAATCGCCTTGCAGCGGGAAGCGCGCGCCCTTCAGCCGCCCGGGGCCCTGCAACACCACGATGTGTCCCCATACACCGCTTGGTGCACGTATGACCGTCGTCTGCGCCGCGGCCTCGTCGACCCGGATGATCTCGGTCCGCTCCTCGCCCCGCTTGGCCGCGGGGTCCGTCTCCGTGAGCGACTGCACCTCGAGCGTCACGCGGCCCATGCGAATCCGGTCGCCGGCCGCGACGCTGCGGCGCTGCACCGCCTCGCCGTTCACCAGGGTGGGATTCGACGCCGTCGCGAGATGCTCGAGCGACCACCCCTCGCTCTCGAGCCGAAGGCGCGCTTGCCGCGACGACACGGAGCGGTCGCGCAGGCGCACGCGCTCGTCGCGCGCGCTGGTCTCGTCGCCGCGGCCGATCTCGACCTCGGGGCACACGATGCCGAGCCGAGCGCCGCGGTCCACGCCTTCGACCACGATGAGCGCGAGCCACGGGCCGCTGCGCAGCGTGTCGGGTTCGCGCGACTCGCGGTCGCTGCGCCGGTTCCACCAGGACATCTCTCGGTCGAGTCTCGACGGAGAGCACGCCGGGGTCAAGCGTGTGGTCTAATTCCGCCTCGACCGTTCACCTGGAGAAACGATGCGCAACTCGATTGCAACACTGAGCCTGGTCGCGGCGCTCGCGGTCCTGCCCGCGTCGGCGTTCGGAGCCGGGGAGATCTTCAAGCTGGAGCTGAGCGGAATCGAGCGCTGCGCCGACTTCGACGCGTTCAAGTTCGGCTCGCGCAACAACATGGACCTCTGGCTGAAGATCGTCGACGTCCAGGAGTGGGACATCTCCTTCACGTCGGACTTCGCAGTGGACCAGGTCATCCCCATCATCGGCGTCACCTATCTCGCGAAGGGGAGCAAGATGGTGTTCTCCGGCGCGCAATTCGTCGGCGACGCATTCATCGCGATCGAGGGCACGGCGTCGCTCGAAAACGACGGCGTTACGGTGAGGAGGGCGACGGGGACGTTCAACCAGCAGATCTTCATCCAGCTGCTCAATGATCCCAACAATCCGAACCCGATCTGCTTCTCGTCCGGCAAGTTCACGACCACGCAGAGGCTGCCGCAGTGAAGCTTCTCGCCCTGGCCGGGTCGCTGCGCACGGGGTCACTCAACAAGCAGCTCCTCAATCTCGCGGCGAAGCTCCTCGAGACGGCGGGGGCCGAGCTCGTGCCGATCGATTTCCGAGCGCTCGCGATTCCGATCTACGATGGCGACGTCGAAGCCAGCAGCGGTCTCCCGCCGGGCGCGCTCGAGCTGGCCAAGCGAGTCACTGAGGCCGACGGGCTCGTGATTGCGTCGCCCGAGTACAACTTCTCGATGCCCGCGCTGCTCAAGAACGCGATCGACTGGCTGTCGCGCGCCAAGCCCGTGCCGCTGCGCGGGAAGACGGCAGTGCTGATGTCGGCGTCCCCGGCGCTGGTCGGCGGCAATCGCGGGCTCTGGGCGCTGCGCGTGCCGCTCGAGGTGCTCGGCGTGCACGTCTATCCCGACATGTTCTCGCTCGCGTCCGCGCACCAGGCGTTCACGCCCGAAGGTGAGCTGAAGGACGAGGCGCTCGCGAAGTTCTTGCGCCGCGTCGTCGACGGCTACGTGCGCTCGACGCGCGCCCACCACGCACCGGAGAAGAAGCCATGACGGAAACACGTGTGCCGCTCTCCGCCGAGCAAGTGCTCGGCTTCCACAAGACACTCTCGAACTGGGGCCGCTTCGGCGAGCGCGACCAGTTGGGCACGTTGAACTTGATCACGCGCGAGAAGCGCGCCGCCGCCGCGCGGCTCGTGCGCTCCGGCCGCACCGTCTCGTGCGCGCGCCCGCTGCCGACACAGCCCAGTGTCGAGAATCCGAACCCCGTGCAGCACCACATGATCGGCACGTGCACGGAGGGCTGGGGCGGCGACTACTTTGCGATCGCGCCGCACGGCTTCGCGACGTCTCACATCGACGCGCTGTGTCACATCTTCCACGAGGGCAAGCTGTACAACGGCTATCCGATCGAGAGAGTGACGGCGCACGGCGCGCTCGAGCTCGGGATTCACGAGCTGAAGGACGGCGTCGTGTCGCGCGGCGTCTTGCTCGACGTGCCCGCGGCCCGTTCGCTGCCGTATCTCGAAGCCGGCGAGCCGATCTTCCCCGACGACCTCGAGCGCGCCGAAGCCCACGCGGGCCTGCGCGTCGAGCCGGGTGACGTATTGTTCGTGCGTACGGGGCGCTGGGCGCTGCGCGACGCGCGCGGGCCTTGGGATCCGCGCCAATCGGCGGCGGGGCTCGACGCCTCGTGTCTGCCGTGGCTGCACGCGCGGGGCGTGGCGGCGCTCGGCTGCGACGGTGTCTCGGACGTCGTGCCCTCGCGCATCGAGGGCATGAACCTGCCGATCCACTCGGTCGCGATCGTGGCGATGGGCCTGCACCTGATCGACAACCTCGACCTCGAGGCGCTCTCCGCCGCCTGCGCCGGCGAGAAGCGCTGGGAGTTCCTGCTGACTCTCGCGCCGCTCGTGCTGTTCCGCGGCACCGCGTCTCCGCTGAATCCGATCGCCTTGTTCTGAGCGGGGCCCGGCCGAGCGAGCTCGGCCACCCCCACTTCGCTCGGCTGCGCCTCACTGCGCGCAGAGCTTGCGGCTCGGCGTCGTATTCCTGCCTCACTGAGCGTCGTATTCGTGGAGGTGTCGGCCGCGACGGCATAAGCTCGCGTATGTGAACGAGAGCGCGGTGGTTCTCGAACGCGTGTTCCGCTCCGAGTCGGGCGTCGTGTTGGGCGCGCTGCTCGCGCAGCTCCACGACCTCGACCTCGCGGAGGAGGCGTACCAGGACGCGATCGCGTCGGCGCTCGAGCACTGGCCGGCGGAGGGCGTGCCGCGCCGGCCGGGAGCGTGGCTGCTCACCGCGGCGCGGCGCAAGGCGCTCGATCGACTGCGGCGGCGCGCGACCCAGCTCGACAAACAGAGCGCGCTCGAGCTCGAGGCGGAGCTCGCGGCGGGAGCGGAGGCAGCGCTGGAAGACGAGGAGATCCCCGACGAGCGCTTGCGCTTGATCTTCACCTGCTGTCACCCCGCGCTCGCGCGCAAGGCGCAGGTCGCACTCACCTTGCGCGCGATCGGGGGGCTCGCGACCTCCGAGATCGCGCGCGCGTTTCTGGTCGACGAGCGCGCCATGGCGCGCCGCCTGGTGCGCGCGAAGGCGAAGCTGCGCGCGGAGGGAGTCAGCTACCGGACCGCGCCGCTCGAGCTCGTGCCGGAACGGCGCGAGGCGGTGCTGGCGGTGATCTATCTCATCTTCAACGAGGGGTACGCCGCGAGCGCCGGCGCGGCGCTCGTGCGCCGCGAGCTCGCGAGCGAGGCGATCCGCCTGGGCCGCGTGCTGGCCGAGCTGCTGCCGCGCGACACCGAAGTGCGCGGGCTGCTGGCGCTGATGCTGCTGCACGACGCGCGCCGCGACGCGCGCGTCGACGCGCAACGCGTCGGCGTTCCGCTCGAGGACCAAGATCGCGGGCTCTGGGATCACGCGCAGATTCGCGAGGGTCGCGCCTGGGTCGCGGAGCTCGGCGCGGTCGAGATGTCGGGTCCCTACGCGCTGCAAGCGCGCATCGCCGCGCACCACGTCGCGGGCGCGAGCTTCGCCGACATCGACTGGCGCGCGGTCGCGGATCTCTACGCGCGCCTGCTCGCGCTCGGCCGCTCGCCCATCATCGAGCTGAACCGCGCCGTCGCCGTCGCCCTCGCCGAGGGCCCCGAAGTCGGCCTGCGCCTGCTCGCCGACCGCGAGCTGGTCGAGTCACTCGCCGACTACGGCCCGTATTTCACCGCCCGCGCCGACCTCCTGCGCCGCGCCGGCCGGAATTCCGACGCCCGGGACGCGTACCGCGCCGCCCTCGTCCGCGCCGGCACCGCCCCCGAGCGCGCGTTTCTGCAGCGGCGGATCGCGGAGCTGCGGGACTGACCCTGCCGGCTCCCGGCGTGTGCGAGCATATCGCCGAGGAGGGCGAGTCATGGGGCTTCTCACCGCCGACATGAAGCGCGTCATCGAGGAGCAGAGACTCGGCTTCGTGGCAACCGTATGCTCGGACGGCACGCCGAATCTCTCGCCGAAGGGTACGACGGCGGTCTGGGACGATGACCATCTCGTCTTCGCGAACATCCGTTCGCCCGGCACCGTCGCGAACCTCCGGCAGAACGCGAGCATCGAGGTGAACGTCGTCGACCCGCTGCTGCGCAAAGGCTACCGCTTCAAGGGCGTCGCCTCGCTTCTCGAGTCCGGCCCCCTGTACGAGCGCGCGATCGCCTTCTACAAGAGCCGCGGGGCGGCAAACCCGATCCGCGAGGTCGTGCTCGTGCGCGTCCAGAGAGCGCGGCCGATCGATTCCCCCGCATACGATCTCGGCCTCACCGAGGACGAGGTCCGGGCGCGCTGGGAGCGACATGGGCAGGCCGTTCGCGCGCGCAAGTCGCTGGGGCCGACGGGCGAATAGACAGGCGCCGACGCCTTCGGGCCCCGAAGTTGTCACGCGCCCTCCATCGGCCCGACGCCGTCGCGTTGCACGAGCTGCATCTACGACCTGCGCACTCACGAGTGCGCTCTCGGCGAGGTGGACGACGACACCCGGCTCGCGACCGGCGAGGTGCTGCTGACGGTTGCTGGAGGCGTGACTCAGGCCCGGTCCAGAAAGTGGGAGTCCCAGATCTGCAGGATCCGCTCGGACTCGAGCTCCAGCGTGTGGTCTCTCACGAGTCGGAGACCGCCCGACGCGAGCTGTCTCTGCAGATCCGGGCTGTCCAGCAGTCTCTCGACCCCGGCAGTCAGCGCGCGTGCGTCGTCGCGCGGCACCAGGATCGCGTTCACACCGTCTTCCAGGAGCGTCGGGACCCCGCCTGCCGCGGTCGTCACGACCGGGAGACCGGCCGCCATGGCCTCGAAGATCACCTGCGGGAAGCCCTCGGTGGCGGACGAGTGGACCAGCAGGTCGGCGGCCTCGTAGAGCCGCCGCAGCTCGGGTCCTAGCGGGACGTACCCATGGAAGCGGACTCGGTCCCCGACACCCAGCTGGGCGGCGAGCTTCTCGACCTCAGCGAGGAGGGGCCCTCGGCCTACCACGTCGAGTCGCAGAGATCTCGAAAGCTCGCCAGCAGCAGGTCTGGTCGCTTCTCGCGATCGACCCTGCCGACCCATAGCAGCCGAGTGGCGCAGGCGTCCGAGACGCCGCGAGCCGCTCGCGGCCGAATCGCCGCGGCTCGAACCGTCGAGATCAGGATCGCGTGGACGGGACTGCGAGGCCTCTGATACCTCCGTGCGACCACGTCCGCTACGGCAAAGGTCAGCGTCGTCCGTGACAGCCGGACGAATACCCCTTCGAACAGCCAGGCAGCGAAACGCACGCGTCGACGCCGACCGAGTGGCGCTCGGTACTTCACCAATTCTTGGAGATCCGCGCGCGCCATGAAGGCGATGCGTTTTCCGCGCAGCCTTCCGACACACCACAAGACGAGGGTCCACGGGTGCGGAATGGTGAGCAGCATCGCGTCGCAGCGCCCGACGGGCTCCCAGATCCGACGAGCCAGACGCGGAAGTCCGCGCAGGACCTCACCCGTGGAGTAGAGACTCGAGAAGGGAGGAAGCGCGTGAAACACGATCTTCTTCGCCTCTTCGCAGCGATAGCGCGGCGTCTGGTCATCCGTCTGCATTCGGCCGAGGACCACCAGCTCCGCGAAGCGCTCGCCGAGGCTCTGGAGAAAGATCCAGAACGCGTCCTGACAGTAGATCCCGTCGGGTCCCTGGGCGTACGGGAGATCGAAGAAGACGAGGAGTCTCTCCGCCCGCGCTTCCTCACGCCTCACGCGCGAGCGTCCGTATCTGCTCCGAGTCGCGTCGGTCGGACCGCGCCAGGCCCCACAGGTATCCGGTGCCGAGACCCGCGTGAAGCACGAAGAAGACCGCCGGAAGTGCCGGCAGCAGCCGCGGCCTTCGAGCCGCGATCGCAAGCGAGGCGGCGATCGACGTCGCGAGATACACGGCGTACGGCGCAACCGCGGCGAGCATGAGCCACTCCGGGAGCAGCGGAGTCACACAGAGTGCAACCCCGCCTGCGACGAAGACGCCCGCGACGACCGGGCCGAGCGTGAGCGTGCCCGCGCGTTTGCGCTGCACGTCGGCCCAGCCGACGCCGTAGCGGAACATCTGTCGCCAGAGCCCGGCGAGCGAGCGGCGCGGCTCGTATTGGACGGCCAGCTTTGGGCTCGTCCAGCACGACAGACCCTCGGTCCGGATGCGCCCGTTGAACTCGACATCCTCGCAGGCATCGAAGCTGGGATCGAAGTTGCCGACGCGCTGGAAGACCGAGCGGCGGTACATGGCCCCCGCGCTCCGCGGATCGGCGGGGTGCTCGGCGGTGTCCCAGAGCGTCGAGCCCAGGTTGTGACCGAAGCGCGAGGCGCGTGCCGCGCAGATTGCCTCGGTCCAGTAAGTCGGGTCGCGAGCGACGAGTGGCGCCGGGCGCGCCAGGCAGTCGGCGCCCGTGCGCTCGAAGAGCGCGACCATGTCGCGCAGCAGGCTCGAGCTCGGAATCCGGCAGTGCCCGTCGATGATTGCGACGAGCTCACCGGTCGCCGCCTCCACTCCGATCGCGCGCCCGGCCGAGGAGAGTCGTCGAGGGTTCCGCAACAGTCGCACTCGCGGATCGCGGCTCGCCGTGGCGAGAGCCCGGGATCGCGTGTCGTCGGTGCTTCCGCCGTCCACGACGAGCACTTCGAGGCTCGCTTCGCGGCCATCCTCGAGGTCGAGGCTCTGGCGCAGGAGATCGTCGAGGGCAAGCTGGATGAATTGGCCCTCCTGGTACACGGGCATGATGACGCTGATCCGGGGCCCCATGACTCAGGTCTCCGAGTCGACGCTCGAGCCGCGCAGGCGCCAGCGCAGCACACGCCACGCGAGCCACACGGGTGGCACCGTGTTCCGTCGCCACATCCGACGTGGCTCGATGAGCCAACGAAAGAGCCACTCCAGCCGCACGCGCCGCATCCAGCGCGGAGCCCGGGGCTTGGCGCCGGAGAGGAAATCGAAGAGGCCGCCGATGGTCCAGATCAACTTCGCGCCGAGAAGCCTCTGGTAGTCGAGGGCGAAGCCTTCCTGACGCGGGCAGCCCATGCCGATGAGCAGGAGGTCTGGCTGGCTCAGACGCACCCGCTCGACGACTGAGTCGACGGTCTCGCGAGAGAAGTATCCGTCTTGGACTCCGGCGAGGACGACACCCGGGAACTCCCGGAGTGTCTGCTCCGCCGCCCTGTGCACGACGGCTGAGGTCGAACCCAGGAAGAAGACCCGCAGCCGCTCGGCAGCCGCGCGCCGCATGACGAGCGGGAACAAGTCCGTGCCGCTCACATCGCGCACCCAGCCCTGGCCGAATGCCCGGGCCGCGAGCTTCAAGCCGATCCCGTCGAAGATCAGCTCGAGCTCCGGGGTTCTCGAGCCAGCTCCTCGGCTCCAATGGCACAGCTCGTAGTAGTTGTTCAAGTTGACGTGCGCGACGACGACGGAGGAGCTGCCCCGAGCCCGCGCGATCAGCCAATCGGCGACCTCTTCGTGCTCGCCGCTGAGCAGCCGCAACCCGGCGAGATCGACCGCGCGCAGCGCGTGCGGCGGCGCGGGGCATCCGCTGGATTCGATCTGGAGCGCGCGCGAAGTCACTCTCGGACTCGCCGGTGCAGCCGTCCGACCGCGCGCGCCGCGAGGGAAGAGGGCAGCGATCGCAGCAGCAGGGAGAGGATGCGGTTCGCGGCACCTGGAACGCAGAGTCTCTTGCCCGACTCGAGGGCGCGGAGCGCCGATTCGGCCACCTCGTCCGCCGAGAGCGCGCGCTTCCCCCGGAGCTGCCGCTCCTTCGGCCAGCCCGAGCGTTCCGCGAACGCCGTCTCGGTTCTTCCGGGGCAGAGGATGGTCAGCGAAACGCCCGAGCCCTCGAGCTCGACGGCGAGTGACTGCGCCAGCGAGAGCACGTACGCCTTGCTGGCCGCGTAGACGGTCGTCCAGGGGCCGGGCGCAAATGCCGCGGTCGAGGCCACCATCAGGATCTTCCCGCTGCCCCGGGCGCGCATCGCGGGGAGCAGGCGATGAGTCAGCTCGGTCAATGCGCGGACGTTCAGATCGAGAATCTGCGCCAGAGCTTCCCACTTGGCATCGGCGAAGTCACCGAAATTGCCCGAGCCCGCGTCGTTCACGAGTATGTCGATCGAGAGCCCGCGCTCGGCTGCGGCGCGAAGCAGCTGCTCTACGGCCTCCGGACGCGATAGGTCAATCGCGACCGTCTCGACGCGCACACCGCGGACGCTGCGAAGCTCGTCCGCCAGCGACTGCAGCGCAGGAGCGCTGCGCGCCGTAAGGACCAGGTCGTGCCCCCGAAGCGCCAGACCGCGGGCCAGGGCACGGCCGATCCCGCTCGAAGCTCCGGTCACGAGTGCCGTGCTCACGGTCTAGTCTCCCTGCAGCTGAACCAGCGGGCTCTTCGCTCCGAAGCGCTGCAATCGCATTCGTTCCCGGACGATGTCGGGCCAATGGTTCGGCTGGATCAGCAGGCTGACGGACAGGAAACACTCCTGAGTGCACTGACAGCGGGTGTCCTGGATCCAGTCGCGTGTCTCGTCGGCGGCGGAGGCGTTCCACAGAGCGGCCAGGTCGTAGTCGAAGTCGCGGATGTTCCCCAGAGAGTTCTCGAGCAGCTCGCAGGCGTGGACCGCGCCGTCGCTGTAGATCACGCCGCCGAGGGCGCCCGCCGCGCAGCCGCCGCCTTCCCTGCGGCCCGCCACGGTGTCGTGAATCACCTTCCGTCGCGTGGCGTTCTTGGCGGTCAGCCAGGAGGCCGTCAGATGTCCCGTGTGCCCCCGGTAGCGACCCTCGGCGATGCGGCGCTCGATGAGGGTGTGTGCGAGGTCGTAACTCGCGAGGTCCACGTCGATCGACCGCGGATCGCGTGTCTCACCCCGCGTGATGTTCACCATCCATTCCCCATCGGGGTTCACCCGCTCGACCAGCTTCGCGATCTCCTCGACCTGGTGCTGGTTGTGCGTAGAGACCGTGGTGATCACGCCGACGTCGAAGTGTGCGTAGCGGCGCTTCAGCAGATTCAGCCCGTGCAGGGTCTCGACGAGCCGGTCGAAGCCGCCGGGCATGTGGCGGATCTGCTCGTGTATCTCGCGCGTGCCATCGAGCGAGACGTCGACTCGGAACGGAGTATCCGGGTTGCGAAGCAGCATCTTCTCGGCCCTCGACACGATGAGATCCGGCTTGAAGCCCGAGGTCGGAATCTGATACCGAGACAGATGGGTCTTGCGAGCGAACATCTCGGAGATCTCGACGACATCGTTGCGCGCAAAGGCCTCGCCACCGGTGTAACTCATGAACGCGATGCGAGAGATCGAGTCCGCCATCCGCGAGAGCTCGTCGAACGAAAGCTGGCGCTCGGTCAGATGCTCGGCCTTCCACGCCTCGCTGAACCAGCAGTGCGCGCATTTCATCCAGCACGAGTCACTGAGGAACAGAATGATGTACTGCGGGGTGCGCAGCGTCCGCGCAATGCCGCGGGTCAGGAGTTTGTAGGCGGCGGTCCTCATGGGGGGCTCACTTCTCGAGTAGTGACTCTGCCACGGCTGGCTCGATCCCCGGGGTTGCGAGCATCGACTCGAGCAGCTCGAGGTTGCGGCGATAGCGTTCCTCGCGATTCTCGCCATAGCGCCGCTGGAGCCACGGGCGGTCGTCCACGGCCCCGCCGTTGCCCTGTCGGGAGGCAGGGCAGAACTCGTAGGAGTGGAACAGGTAGACGATGGGCCGTCCCGTCCGTCGGGCCTCTGCGAGCAGCGCCCGGAACAGCGCGCGCACCGCGCGAACGCCTGCGAGATACAGGAGCCCGGAGAGGAACGGGACCCCGATGCAGCTCAGGGGAACGACGAGCAGCGGAGACGAGCCGCGCCGGAAGGGGGAGTCAGGCGACGGGTGATAGAGCCCGCGCGGCGCGCTGAGCCATTCTCGCGTACCCCCTCGCGTCCGGAAGAAGTCGAGTCTCTGCGGACAGGGCGAGAAATCCGATCGATAGCCGAGCTCGAGCAGCACTCGCTGAGTCGTGGCCGAGGTCGCCATCCATGGCCCGCGGAAGCTGCGTGGCCGAGAGCCGACGACCCGACAGATCTCGTCGCTTGCTTGACTGAGCGCGCGCCGGACGTCCCGCTCGGACATCTTCGAGAAGTCTTCTCGAGGTGCGTGGTCGCGACCGTGACAGCCGACCTCGTGGCCCGTGGCCCGTAGCTTGGAGAGCTGCAGCGGGAAGGCGCAAGCTGCCTTGCTGGTGGTGAAAATCGTGATCGGCAGACCGATCCGCTCCAGATCCAGGTGAAGGCGCTCGAGAATCGCTGCCTGCGAGCTCAGGTCGTGGTCGCGCGCGATCTCGAGATCCATCGTGACGACGAGCGGCACGCGCAGCGCGGTCATTCCTCCGACCTCCGGTCTCCAGTGCCCCCCGGACAGCCGCCACCCGACTCGACTGAGATCGTCCCTCGACACGGTTGACAGTGTCAAGGCCCGTTTGCGGACGGCGCTACGAAGCCCGGCGCGCCTTGATCGCGTGAGCCGCGAGTGTCTTGCCGAGGTCCCAGATCGAGCCCGGCACTTTGTGAGTGTCGGCGATCACTTCGTCGCAGGAGGTGCGGATCCAGCGTCGATCTTCCTCGGAGATCACGAGCGGCGGGAGGAACTTCACGACGTTGCAGCCGTGGCCCGCGACCTGCGACAGGATTCGGTGCCGCGAGAACAGCGGGATCGTGATCATCTGACTGAAGAGCCCGGGCTGCGCGGTCTCGAGCAGCTTCCACGCGGCGCGCAGCGAGAGACTCTTCGGCTGGCCGAACTCGAGCGCGATCATCAGGCCCTTGCCGCGCACGTCGTGCAGGAACTCGTGCTTGTCGATCAGAGCGCGCAGATCGCCGATTAGGCCCTCGCCGAGCTTGGCGGCGTGCTCGATCAGATTCTCTTCCTTCAGCACGCGCAGGGTCGCGATGCCGGCGGCCATGGCGAGATTGTTCTTCGAGAACGTCGAGCCGTGCACCGGCGCGCGCACCATCGAGCTGAATAGCTTGTCGAACGTGTCCTTGCGCATGCCGACGGCGCCGACGGGGATGAACCCGCCGGAGAGCGCCTTCGCCATCAGGATCATGTCGGGCTCGGCGTTCCAATGCTCCACCGCCCACATGCGGCCGGTGCGGCCGAGGCCGGTCTGCACTTCGTCGGCGACGAACAGCGTGCCTTGCTGGCGACACAGTCGGCCCGCCTCGCGCAGATAGTCGGGCCCCGCCACGTGCACGCCATGGCCTTGGATCGGCTCGACGATGAACGCCGCGACGTCGCGCTGGGCGAGCGCGCGCTCGAGCGCCGCGAGGTCGTTGAACGGAATGCGCCGGCAGCCGGGCAGCATCGGCCCGAAGCCCTCCTGGAAGATGTCGTCGCCGTTCAGTGACACCGCCCCCATGGTGAGTCCGTGGAACGCGTGCTCGCAATAGACGATGCCCTCGCGGCGGGTGGCGTAGCGCGCGAACTTGATCGCGGCCTCGACCGCCTCCGCGCCGGAGTTGCAGAAGAATACCTTGTCGAGTCCGCCCGGGAACGTGGGTACGAGTCGCTCCGCGAGGATGCCCGCGAGCAGCGACACGTCCATCTGCACGAGGCTCGGCAGCTCGCCCTCCAGCACCTCGCGCAGCGCCGCGACGATCGCCGGATGATTGCGGCCCAGCGCGAACACGCCGTAGCCGGAGAGCAGGTCGAGATAGCGGTTGCTTTCGTCGTCCCATAGGTAGGGACCCTCGGCGCGCACGTAGCGGCGGTCGAAGCCGATCGTGCGCAACACGCGCGCGTGTTGCGTGTTCAGGTAGCGCTCGTGCAGGGCAAAGCTCTCGCCGCGCCGCTGCGCCAGAAGCTCGAGGAGGCTCTCCGGCATGCAGGCTCCCTCCGGTTGCCGTGCAGAATACATTTCTTTCGCCCCGAACGTCGCTTTCCACGGGGTACGCTCGTCGTACTTGCAGAGGAGGCCGGGCATGGAGTTCCTGCTGCTCGTCGAGGACCGGCGCGACGAGGCGCCGCGCGCGGCCGTGGGCGTCGAAGAGATGGGCAAGTTCGCGCTGCAGCTGGCGGAGCAAGGGGTGCTGCGCGACGCCGCGGGCCCGTTGCGACCGGAGGCCGAGGGAGCGCGCGTCCGGGTGCGGGGCGGCGCCGCGGTCGTGACCGACGGGCCGTTCGCCGAAGGGCGAGAGGTGGTCGGCGGCTACTTCGTGGTCGAGGTGCCCGACCGCGCCGCCGCGATCGAGCTCGCGAAGCGCTGCCCGTACGCGCGCGCGGGCGTGATCGAGGTGCGCGTCATGCAATGCGGCCCGCGCGGCGAAGGCAGCGGCGGGCAGCGCTTCATGCTCCTGTATCTCTGGGGCCCCGAGCCGCCCGGGTCCGACGATCCGCGCTGCGCGGAGATGAGGCACTTCACCGAGCAGCTCGCGCGACAAGGGAAGGTCACCGGCGGCGGGCGACTGCCGACCGAGATACCTCCAGCGCAGGTCGAGATCCGCGGTGCGCGCACGATCGTGACCGATGGGCCCTTCGCGGAGACCAAGGAGATCATCGCGGGCTTTGCGCTGATCGAGGCGGCGGACCGCGCCGAGGCGATCGAGATCGCCAAGCGCGTGCCGCACGCGAGGTGGGATACGGTCGTGGTGCGGGAAGTCGGCCGGATGGGCGCGCCGTGATCCGCCTGCATGGAACCTCGAACACGCGCGCGTTCCGGGTGCTGTGGATGCTCGAGGAGCTCGGCGTTCCGTACGAGCTGGTGAAGGTCGACTTTCACACGGGCGCCACGCGCAGCCCGGAGTTCCTCCGGCTCAACCCGAACGGTCGCGTGCCCGTGCTGGAGGATGGCGAGCTCGTGCTGTTCGAGTCACTCGCCATCAACCTCTATCTCGCCGAGACGTATGGCCGCGACTCACTGTGGCCGAAGGGCGCCTCGGATCGCGCGCGCACCGTGCAGTGGTCGTTCTGGGCCATGACGGAGTGCGAACGCAACCTGTTCGCCGTGCTGTTCCAGTCAGGCGGCGAGCAGTTCGAGACCTGGCGCAAGTGGAGCGACGGTCCCGAGTTCCGCGAGACGCACCCCGGGCAGCGCATGCCGTCGGCCGAGGAAGGCCGCGCTGCGCTGCAGCCACCGCTGCGCGCGCTCGATGCGCACCTCGGCGGGAGCGGCAGCATGCTCGGCGGCGCCTTCTCCGCCGCGGATCTGAACGTGGCGTCGGTGCTCGCGATCGCGCGCCTCGCGCAGCTCGATCTCAGTGCATTTCCCAGCGTGGACGTATGGCTCACACGCGCGACCGCGCGCGCCGCGCTGGGTGCGGCCGCGCGGAAATAGACACAGGAGAACTCCATGGACTACATGCTCTTGATCGTGAATCGCAGAGGTGAGGCGCCGCGTGAGCCGGTCGGCTTCCCCGAGATGGGGAAGTTCGCGGCGGAGCTCGGCCAGCAGGGGAAGATGCGGGGCGGCGCGCCGCTTCACCCCCAGGAGGCCGGCGCGCGCGTGAAGGTGCGCGGCGGCAAGACGCATTCCGTCGACGGGCCGTTCGCAGAGAGCAAGGAAGTGATCGGCGGATATTTCATGTTCGACGCCCGCGACGCGGCCGAGGCGCTCGAGATCGCCAAGCGCTGTCCCGCGGCGCGCGCCCAGCTCGTCGAGCTGCACCTCGCGATGGCGGATCGCGCCGAGGTTCCGCCGCCGGACGGCCCGCGCTTCGTGCTGTTGTTTCTCGAGGGCCAAGACTTCGGCGGCGATCCCGACGGCGCGAAGTACCGCGAGATGGAGAAGTGGACCGAGGCGCTGAAGCTCGAGAAGAAGTACGTCGAGTGCGCGGGCCTGCCGAAGTCGCCTCCGGGCGCGCGCATCGAGTCACGGGGCGGGAAGATTGCCGTGTCGGACGGGCCCTTCGCGGAGGCCAAGGAAGTCGTCGGCGGCTATGCGATCGTCGTCGCGCCGGATCGCAGGGCGGCGATCGAGATCGCCGCGCGTTGCCCGCACGCGACCTGGGGCGAGGTCGAGGTGCGCGAAGTGCTGAAGGTCCCGCCGATGTGATGGCCGAGACGGATGCCCCCAGCGGCGACCTCGCGCGCATGCTGCGGGTCGAGCGCAAGGCGGAAGGCGAGTTCTCGGCGACCCTGGAGAACTGCTTCGGAGCCGCGCAACAGTACGATCTCCTCGCGCGCGCGGCGCTCGCCGCTGCCGAGAGCAGCGGGAAGCTCGAGCTGGTCCACCTGCACGCGACCTATCTCCGCTCGCCCCCGTGCGGGGTCCCGTTGCGACTCTCGGTCGAGTCGGTGGACGACGGGCCGAGTCACGCATTGCGCCGTGTTCGGGTCGCGGGCGACGCACTGTTCGCCGAGGTGACTGCCAGGTTCGTCTCGCCGGGAACCGGGCCAGACTACGGCCCGAGCATGCCCGACGGGCTCCCGAAGCCGGAGGATCTGCCGAGCACGCTCGAAGTCGCGAAGCGAGAGGGATGGGAGCGGTACGCCGCCGGTCCGATCGAGTTCCGGCGCGTCAACCCGACGTGGCCCCCGCCTCCCGAGGAGCGCCTGTCGCCGCACCGCGAGTGGCTCCGCCCGCGCATTCCACTCCCTTCGGATGCCCGACTCCACGCCGCCGCACTCGCCTTCGCGAGTCAGTTCTACTCGCAGTGGGAGTTCGAGTGGCGCACGGGGCCGGGATTTGCGCAGGAGCGCTTCACGATTCTCGAGTGTGCCGTCTGGCTTCACGGGCCAGCGCGCTGGGACGATTGGCTCCTGCTCGAGGCGAGCTGCGAGGTCAGCCGCGGTGGCCGCGCGCTCGGCCACCGTCATCTGTTCGCGCGCGACGGGCGGCTCGTGGCGTCGGTCGCGCACGCAGGCCTCGTCGCGATTCACTGACTCGGACTTGCGCCGGAGGGGCCGAGCGCCGCGAGCGAAGCCGCGTGGCAGATGCGCAGCGCAGCGCTCGCCGGCGCTCGGCGGATCTAGTTTCCGGCGCTCTCGAATCCGGTGACCGCGAACCACTTGTCCTCGGAGCCGGCGAGCACCATCACGATCGGCGCGACGCACGGGTTCGGCAGGGTGAGGCGCGCGTCGATGAATGAGTCGCCTCGGGCGTTGGCGGCGAATCCGGGAGTCACGACGTTCGCCTCCACCACGGAGTCACCAGCCTCGGTGAGACAGCTCACCAGGCCGCGGAACTGCGCCTCGTCGTTCGTGCCGCGGAGCTCCACCGGCACCGTCGGGTCGTCCTTGAAGACGAGACCCTTCACGGCGATGACGAGATGACCCGACGTCGTGAGAAAGCCTCTCGCGGACCTTGCGATCTCCCAGGGAAGCTCGTCGCCCGGCACGCCGCGGATCTTGTTGGTGTCGCCGACGAACGGTCCATCGACGCCGTACATCGACCCGAACGAGACCAGCAGCCGGGGGTCGTGCTTTTGCTGATCGTCCTTCCCGTCCATGCCTGCGGCCGCGGCCGCGGTCAGCAGTGCGGCGATTGTGAGACTCAGGCCTGCTGCGATGATGCTGCGCATGACTTTCTCCTCCGGTTTGCGCGGAACGAGAGAGCTACGACGCGGCCGAGTCGGGCGGATTCGCCGTGGTAGAGTCCAGGGATGCTGCGAGTTCCGAACGCCGGCGATTTCTACAATGCCGGCGTCGAGCTGCTCGGCGCGGCCGCGCGCCGGGGAAGCGCGCGCGTCATTCGTTGCGGGGGCGTCGCGACGAGCGGTGACTCGCTCGTCGCGAGCGCGTTCGCGCTTCAGGAGAGTCTCGCGGCGGCCGGCGTCCGCGTCGGTGAGCGCGTTCTCATCCTCTCGCGCGACACGCCGTGCTTCGTCGCGGCGTTCACTGGCGCACTTCGCGGCGGCTTCGTGCCGGTTCCGATTTCGACTCTGCTTCCGCCCGGTGACGTCGCGTTCATCGCGCGCGATGCCGCCGTGCGCGCCGTCGTCGTCGATCGCGGGCTGCCGGCGGAGCTCGCGGACCCGGCTCTGTATCCGGCGGGCGCGCACCTGATCGCGGCCGACGTCTCGAGCTTCGCCGGGGTTGTGCTCGGCGCCGAGCCAGAAGCCGCGCGCACGCGCGCGGGCGATCCCGCGTTCTATCTGTATACGTCGGGCACGACCGGAGAGCCGAAGGGCGTCGTGCACCGGCACGTCGACCTGCCCGTCACCGCCGAGTGTTACGGGCGCGGTGTGCTCGGGCTCGGCCCGGGCGATCTCCTGCTCTCCGCCGCGAAGCTCCACTTCGCCTACGGGCTGGGCAACTCGCTCACCTTCCCACTCTCGCTCGGCGCCGAAGTCGTGCTCTCGCCCGAGCGCGCCACCCCGGAGGCGATCTTCGCGCTGCTCGAGCGCGAAAAGCCGACGGTGTTCTTCGGCGTGCCGACCCTGTACGCGGCGATGCTCGCGCATCCCGCGCTGCCCGGAAGCCTGGGCGGGGTGCGCGTCTGTGTCTCGGCCGGCGAAGCGCTGCCGCCCGCGCTCTACGAGCGTTGGCTGACACGCTTCGGTGTCGAGATCCTCGACGGTCTCGGCAGCACCGAGATGCTGCACATCTTCCTGTCGAACCGCGCCGGCGCCGCGCGCGCGGGCTCGAGCGGCGTGCCGGTCCCCGGCTACGAGGCGCGCATCGTCGACGGCGACGGGCGCGACGTCGGCGAAGGGGAGATCGGCACCCTGCTCGCGCGCGGCGATAGCGCGGCGCTCGCGTATCACTCGCGGCCCGACGAGAGCGCCCGCACCATGTTCGAGCCAGGCTGGCTGCGGACCGGGGACAGCTACCGCCGCGACGCGGACGGCTTCTTCTGGCACGTCGGGCGCAGCGACGACCTCATGAAAGTGAGTGGCCAGTACGTCTCGCCGGTCGAAGTCGAAGCGCTGCTCGCCGCGCACCCCGCGGTGCTCGAGGCCGCAGTGGTCGGGCAGGTCGACGAGCACGGGCTGACGAAGCCGCGCGCGTTCGTCGTGTTGGCGCCGGGCGCGCAGCCGAGCGAGCGACTGGCGCGCGAACTCCAGGACTTCGTCAAGGCAAACAGCGCGCCACACAAGTATCCTCGGCGCGTGGACTTCATGGACGAGCTGCCGAAGACGGCGACCGGGAAGATCCGGCGCCACCTGCTGCGCGAGAAGGCGCCGTGAGCGGAACGAGCGACGGCGTGCCGCGCGTGCTCGAGACCGCGCCCGAGCGCTATCGCCACTGGCGCCTCGCCGTCGATGGCGCCGTGGCGCGGCTCGCGCTCGCGGTCGACGAGGCCGGCGCGCTCCAGGACGGGGTGGCACTGAAACGCAACAGCTACGACCTGGGCGTCGATCTCGAGCTGCGCGACGCGGTCACGCGCCTCCGCATCGAGCATCCCGAGGTTCGCTGCGTGGTGCTCGAGAGCGCGCTGCCCGACGTGTTCTGCGCCGGCGCGAACATCGCGATGCTCGCGCGCTCGTCGCATCCGTTGAAGGTGAACTTCTGCAAGCTCACCAACGAGACACGGCTCGAGATCGAAGACGCGACGCGCACGGGTCAGCGCTGGATCGCGGCGCTCGCGGGCACGGCGAGCGGCGGCGGCTACGAGCTGGCCCTCGCCTGCGAGCGCATCCTTCTCGTCGACGACCGGCGCGCGGCCGTGAGCCTGCCCGAGCTGCCGCTGCTCGCGGTTCTGCCCGGCACCGGCGGACTCACTCGGCTCGTCGACAAGCGCGGGGTGCGCCGCGACCTGGCCGACGTGTTCTGCACCCTGGAAGAGGGTGTGCGCGCGCCGCGGGCGCTCGAGTGGGGCCTGGTCGACGCGATCGCGGTGCCGAGTGAGTTCGGGGCGTTGGTCGAGCGGGAGGTCGCCGCGGCGTTGGCCCCCGTCCATGCGTCGCACGGGCACCCTACCCATGGGTCGCACGGGCACCCTACCCGCGCTCCGCGTGCTCCGCGTGCTGCGGCCGGCCTGCTGCTCGAAGCGCTCGATCCTGAGGTGACTGCCCGCAGGATCGGCTACCGCCACATCCGGGTGAGCCTCGACCCGGAGCGCCGCGTGGCGGAGATCCGGTTGGCGGTTCCAGAGGGGAGTCTCGTCGAGATGCTGCGCCTGGCGCGCGAGCTCGACGACGCGCTCCTGCGCCTGCGCTTCCACCACACCGAGCTCGGCCTCTGGCTGCTGCGCGTGGTCGGCAGCCCTGCCGCCGCCTCGCAGCTCGATCGCGAGCTCTGCGCGGATTCCTGGCTCGCGGGCGAAGTCCGCGCGCTGTGGGGTCGCGTGCTCAAGCGCCTCGAGAATTCGGCGCGCTCGAGCTTCGCGCTCGCCGACGCGGGCGCGTGCTTCGTCGGCCCATTCCTCGAGCTCGCGCTCGCGGCCGATCGCAGCTATCTCCTGCGCGACGCCGACCCGCCAGCCAGCCTCGAGCTCACGCCCGCGAACTTCGGCGCCTACCGCATGGGCAACGGACTCACTCGCCTCGAGACGCGCTTCCTCGGCGCGCCCGCGCTGCTGGAGCGCGCGCGCGCCGCCTCGGGCGCCCTCGACGCGGAGCGCGCGCTCGAGCTCGGCCTCGTCACCGAGGCCCTGGACGAGATCGACTGGGGCGATTCCCTCCGCGTGGTGATCGAGGAGCGGGCGAGCTTCTCGCCCGACGCGCTCACGGGCCTCGAGGCGAGCTTGCGCTTCGCGGGGCCCGAGACACTCGAGACGAAGATCTTCGCGCGCCTCTCCGCCTGGCAGAACTGGATCTTCCAGCGCCCCAACGCCGCCGGGCCCGACGGCGCGCTGCGCGCTTACGGACGGCCGGAGCGCGCGAAGTTCGATTGGAACCGCACATGAGCATCGACCTCGACGCGCGCATCCCCAACAACGTCGACCTGGCGAGCGACACAAAATTGCGTCGCGCGCTGGAGAGCTGGCAGCCCGCGTTCCTGCGCTGGTGGGAGGAGCGCGGCCCCGACGGCCTCCAGCGCGACCAGATCTACCTGCGCACGGCGGTCGGCGTCGATCGCGAGGGCTGGGCGCACTACGACTACGTGCGCATGCCCGAGTACCGCTGGGGCATCTTCCTCGCGCCGGCCGAGGCCGGGCGCGCGATCTCGTTCGGCGACGCCGCCGGGCGGCTCGCCTGGCAGCAGGTGCCGGGCGAGCACCGCGCCGCCCTGCGCCGCCTGATCGTGACTCAGGGGGACACCGAGCCCGCGAGCGTGGAGCAGCAGCGCCTGCTCGGCGCGCGTGCGCCCTCGCTCTACGACCTGCGCAACCTCCTGCAGGTGAACGTCGAGGAGGCGCGGCACCTCTGGGCGATGGTGTATCTGCTCTTCAGTCACTTCGGCCGCGACGGCCGCGAGGAGGCCGAGGCGCTGCTCGCGCGCCAGAGCGG
>WNFL01400926.1_pt2 | contig 25977 bp, 27 predicted proteins | sample 5400361 | NCBI WGS metagenome assembly WNFL01 (sample SAMN13153351, study PRJNA577476) | soil metagenome | isolation source: 40 cm soil on Douglas fir-dominated hillslope | place: USA:California | collected 2013-09-17
CGACGTGCCGCGGCGTGACCTCGTTACTGCGTCGCGCACCGAGCCTGCCCCACTGCTCACTAGCGCCGTCGGCGCTTTGGCATCGGCCGAGAACGTCGAGATCGCGGTTCAACCGGTTGAACCAGATGTCTCCTTGTCGACAAACGCCGAGGGGTCGAATCAGTCCAACGCTATGCGCGTGGCCCGGGCGTCATCCTGCGCCAGGCCGGTCCGACGCGACTCTGACGAGCCGCTGACGGAGGACCTCTCGCGGCTCCACGTTACGGTCTCCCGCCGGTTCCTCGAGAAGCTGGAGGCGGCGCGCGCCACGCTCTCCCATGCCCGGCCTGGAGCGAGCACCGAGGACATCTTGGAAGCGGGACTCGATCTCGTTTTGCAGCGCGCCGCCAAGCGCAAGGGCCTCGTCGAGAAGCCACGGCAGGGGACGTCATCGGCAAATCCGTCAACCCTGACCGCGGCGGTAAAGCGCGAGGTCTGGACCAGAGATCGTGGCCGGTGCCAATGGCCAATCGAATCCGGGGGCATCTGCGGATCTACTTTCAGGGTGGAGTTCGACCATCGGATTCCGCGGGCCCGGGCCGGCCCTTCGACGGCGGACAACGTCCGGCTGCTCTGCAGATTTCACAACGACCTCGCCGCGCGGCGCGCCTTCGGCGACGAGTGGATGGACCGGTTCACGGGAAATGAAGCAGGGCAGCGAGAGCGAGGCAGGGCCTGGAGCGGCTGAGGACCGCGGGCGAGAAACGCTAGCCGAGGTATGCGCCGCCGTTCACGTGCAGCGACTGCCCGGTGATGTAGCGCGCCCCCGGCCCGGCGAGGAAGCGGACCGCGGCGGCGATGTCCTGCGGCGAGCCGAAGTGGCCCACCAGCGTCTTGCTGGACTGGTGGTGCTGCGGACGCTTGGTGCCCGGGGCGCGCACGGTGTCGATGATGCCCGGCACCACGCAGTTGGCGGTGATCCCGTCGGCGGCGAGGTCGTTGGCGAGCCCCTTGGTGAAGCCGATCAGCCCGGACTTGGCGGCGAGCACGTGGGCGCGGTCCTTCGCGCCGCTGTGCGCGCTCATGCCGCCGATGTTGACGATGGCGCCGGAGCCGCTCGCCTTGAGGTGGGGAAGCGCGGCCTTCACCGTGAGGAAGGCGCCCTCGAGGATCACGGAATGGACTGCGCGCCAGTCGGCGAGCGACACCGACTCGAACGGCTTCTCCGGCCGGATCGCGGCGTTGTTGACCAGGATGTCGATACGGCCCAGGCGCTCGACGGCGGCGGCGGCCATGCGCTGGACCGCGGCTTCGTCGGAGACGTCGGCCATGACGGCCAGCGCCTTGCCTCCGCGAGACTCGATCTCGGCGACCACCGCGTCCACCTCGGCGCGGCTCGCGCGACCGTTCACCGCGACGGCGGCGCCGGCGTCGGCGAGCGCGAGCGCGATGGCCCGGCCGATGTTGCGGCCTGCCCCCGTGACGATGGCCACCCGGCCGGCAAGCTCGTTGCTCATGGAAGGAACCTCACCCTCGCAGGACGCTCAAGTCCACCGGACCGTCCCACAAAGCGCGGGCCAGGGCGAGCACCGGCGCGATGCGCTCCTCGGACCAGCCGCCGGCGCGCGCGTTGCTGCGAAGCTTCTCTTCGAGATCGGCGCGAGCGAGCGGCTCGCGCGCTCCGCCGCGGAGATGCGGTTGCCGCTCCTCGAGAAAGCGTCCGTCCGCGAGCCGCGCCCGCAAATGGCCGGTGTACTCGAACGGGTACGGATTCGACGCGTCGATCTGGTAACGGACCTTCGCCGCGAGGGAGCGGACCGAGGGCTCCATCACGGCCTCGTCCGTGAAGGCATCGAGCCCGAGGTTTCCCCGAGCGAGGGCCGCGGCGATGCAATACGGCGCGGAGAATTTCCCTGCGTAGCCGTTCGGCGGCCGGTGCTTTTCTGCGAGCGGCTCCCAGAGCCGGTGGACGGTGCCCTCGGCCACCTCGGCGACCAGCTCGACGATGCTCTCCACGGCAACGCGCTTGCCGAGCCGGCGCGCGCAATCGACGTAGGGCTGGATCATCGTTCCGCAGGGATACGGCTTGAAGGCCAGCCCCGCCATCAGCCAGCGCTCGCCGAATCCGTCGAGCAAGGCGCCGTAGTTTCCCTCGCTGGTGCGCGCGAACCCGGCGAACAGCCCGTGCGTACCTTCGAAGACGGTGCGCGGACCGCGGAACCCGGCGCGCCCGAGCAGCGCCGCCCGGAGGCCCGACTGCGCTGCCCACCCAGGGTGCATGCGCTTCGTCCAGCTGCCCTCGGCGAGGTACTCGATGATGCCGCCGGCCATCGAGCCGGCGACGCCCAGCGCATCGACCAGCCGCCCGGGCTCGAGCCTCAGGGCCGCACCGGCGCCAGCGGCCGCCGCCACCGCGCCGAACACCGAAGTCGGGTGGAAGCCCGCCTTGTGCACCGCCTTCGGTACCACCAGGCTCAAGCGGCAGATCGTCTCCACACCGGCGGCGATGCCGAGGAGTGCCGAGGCGCCGTCGAGGCCCTCCTGCTCCGCCGCGGCGAGGACGGCGGGAACGATGACGGCGCCCGCGTGGACCGGCCCGCCCTCGAAGGTGTCGTCGAAGTCCTCCCCGTGCGCGGCGGTCCCGTTGACGAAGGCGGCCGCCGCGGCGCCGAGCTGCCCTGGATGACCGATGGCCGTGGCGCGCCCGGGGTCGGACCGAAAGGCCGACAGCGCAGCGCGAACGTAGTCGGTGCCGCGCGCGAAGAGGCAAAGGCCGATGACGTCGAGGAGCAGCCGCTCGCAGGTGTCGCGCACCGCGGGAGGCAAGCGCGCGGCGTCCAACGCGGCGATGCGCTCGGCGAGGGCTTCCGCGACCGGCCGGGCGCCCTGCATCAGTAGTGCCTCACGCGCAGACCCCCGCCCAGCCCCGGAACGCGGTTGGCCGCGGCGATCACCGCCGAAGTGAGGATCAACATGGTCAGCCCGAGCACCGCGATGGCAGCGAGATCGCCGCTCTCGTTCAGATCGAAGATGAGGACCGAGAGCACCTTCGTCTCCGAGGTGAAGAGGATGGCCGCCGCGGACAGCTCGCGCACCACGGCGACGAAGACGAAGCACCAGGTGGCGATCAGCGAAGGCCCGAGCAGGGGGGCGGTCACGTCGCGCAAGGTCCTCAGACGCGAGGCGCCGAGGATCCGGCTCGCTTCCTCCAGCTCGGGCGAGACCGCCCGGAAGGCCGCCTGCAGTTGCTGATACGCCGCGGGCAGCTCGATGGTCACGTACGCGAGGAGCAGGATCCAGAGCGTCCCGTACAGCACGACGGGTCCCCGCGTGTACGCGAGGAACAGCCCCACTCCGAGCGCGATGGCGGGAATGGCGATCGGCGCGGTGGCCAGGAAGGCCAGCACGCGGTGCCCCCGGATCGCCGCGCGCGCCGTCAGGTAGGAGATCACCAGCGCGAGCAGCGCGCCCGAGGTGGCCGCCGCGAGCCCCAGCAGGAAGGTGTTCTTCAGCGCGAGCCGGGTGGCCGACAGCTCGAGGAACACGAATCGGAGGTGGTCGAGAGTGAAGGTCTGCACGGTCAGCGGCTGGGAGGGGATGCGCGAAAAAGCCGCATTGAGGAGCGCGAGGTAGGGAAGGAAGACGGGCAGGGACAGCACGGCGAGGCACAGCGCGAGCGCGGGCCAGCGCAGGACTCCCAGCGGCACGGGCCGCGGCGGTCCGCTCCTTCCGCCGACCACCGTGTATCCGCGCCGTCCGAGGATCGCCGACTGCGCGCGCAGGAGCAGGACGGTCAAGACCAGGAGCGGAAGCGATGCGGCGGCCGCCAGCTCCGGCTTGGGCGGGTACTGGAACAAGCTCCAGATCTTCGTCGTCATCGTGTGGAAGCCCGCCGGCAACGCCAGGATGCCCGGCGCTCCGAAGAGCGTCAGCGCTTGCAGGAACGCGATCAGCGCCCCGGCGGCCAGCGCGGGGAGCGCGAGCGGAATGGTCACCCGCCGCGCCGTGCAAAAGGCGCTCGCGCCCAGCATGGCCGACGCGTCCTCCAACTCGCCGGGAATCCGATCGAGGGCGTTGGCGACCAGCACGAAGACGTACGGAAACGTGTAGCAGGAGACGACCAGGACGAGCCCGTGCAGCGTGTACACGTTGAACAGCACCTCGTCCGGACCGGCGCCGGTCGAGGCCCGGTGGAGCTGGTTCAAGAGCCCGCTGTTCGGCGCCGCCAGGAGCTCCCAGGCGATCGCGCCCAGAAATGGCGGCGTCACGAACGAAGCCATGATCAGGAAGCGCACCGTGCGCCGCAGCGGCATGTCCGTTCGCGCCACGAGCCAGCCCAGCGGCGCCGCCACCAGGCAACAGACAAGGCCCACAGAGACGGCGAGCGTGAGGGTGGTGATGAGCGGCTCGACAAAGGCCGCATCGCTGAAGAGCAGCCTGAAGTTGGCCAGCGTGAAGCGCCCTCCCCGCCCGGTGAAGGCAAAGACCACGAGCCACCCGATGGGCAGGAGGACGAGCAGGCACAGCGCCAGCGCGAACACCGCCAGGATGGCGCCCGAGAGATCGCGGCGGGCCCGCCAGGGCAGTGCGCGCGGCGCCACTGCTCAGACCTTGAAGTACTTGCTGTAGCGCGCCTTGATCTCGTCGGCCTGCTTCTCGACCGCCGCGGGATCGTCCTTCATCACCTTGATCTCCCGCAATGGCTTGCGGCCCGGCTTCTCCTTCACCAGCGCATGCATGGAGCGCAGCCCGCCGGAATCGACCATCAGCTGCTGCGCCTGGACCGAAAAAAGGAAGCTCTGCAGGAGGCGCGCCGCGTTCGGGTGAGGCGCGTCCTTCAGCACGCCGGAGGGGCCGACGATCAGCGGCGTCCCCTCGGCCGGGTAGACGATCTCGACCGGCTCGCCCTTCTCCTTGAGCTGGAACAGGTTGTACTCGTTGCCGTCGGCCATGATCGCCCGTTCGCCCAGCGCGAGCTTCTTGGGTGGATCGGCCGAGGACTGCACCTGCATGACCTTCTGCTTGGCCAGCTTCTCGAGGTACTCCCAACCCAGGTCGCGCGAGATCTGGAAGGTGGCGGTCATGATGGTGCCGCTGTACCCGGGATGGCCCTTGACGATCTTGCCGGACCACTTCGGATCGAGCAGATCGGCGAAGCTCTTCGGGGCCTCCTCGGGCTTCACCAGCCTGGTGTTGTAGCCGATCACGCTGAGCCACACCCGCCAGCTGGCGAACTGGCCGTCCGGATCCTTGTGCTCCGGCGGGTAGTGGAGCGCGACGTCCTCCGGGACGTACGGCGCCAGGATGCCGTCGCGTTTCCAGACGATGAAGTGCGCGGCGTCCGAGCTGTTCACCACGTCCACCGCGTGGATGTTGCTCGCATACTCCTGCCCGATGCGCTGGAAGATCCGCTCGCCGCCCGAGCGCTCCACGCGCATCTCGATGCCCGGGTACTTCGCTTCGAACGCCTTGGCGATGCGCTCGGCGACCGGCAGGTCGACCGCGGTGTACCAGATGGCCTTGCCTTCCTTCTTCGCCGCCTCGATCAGCTCGGGCGTGACCTTGCCCGGCGCAGGGCCCGCCGCGCCCGCCGCCGTGGCCGAAAGCAGCACGAGCACGGCCACCGTGAGATCCCCGCGCCTGCCGACGTTCGGTCGCCGCATCGAGCCTCCCCGTTGCCTTCAGGATACCAGCGCCCGGCACCGGTCGGGCGGTAGGGTCAACCACACCGAAGCGCCGGGGGCGAACCGATCTCCCGGGGCCGCGGTGATCCGGAGCTGCGTCCCGTCGGGCGCCTCGACCACGTAATCGCGGGCGCCGCCGAGAAAGACGTTGCGAACCACCTTGCACTGGACCGCGTTGGCGGCGGCCGGCCGGGTGGCGTGATTGGAGATGCCGATCTCGTGCTGGCGGATGGAGACGGCGACCTCCGCTCCGAGGGCGAGAGCGGCGCCCCGGCACTCGATCGGCGTCCCGGCGAACGAGACGTGCGTCGCATCGACCGCCCGGCCGCGCAGGATGTTGCTGCCGCCGAGGAAGCGCGCCACGAACTCGGAGCACGGCCGGTCGTAGACCTCCTCGGGAGTGCCGACCTGCTCGATCCGCCCGGCGTTCATCACCGCGATCCGGTCGGCGGTGGTCATCGCCTCGCCCTGGTCGTGGGTGACGTAGATGCTGGTGTAGCGGTAGGCGTCGTGCAACCGGCGCACCTCGAAGCGCATCTCCTCGCGTAGATTGGCGTCGAGGCTGGAGAGCGGCTCGTCGAGCAGCAGCGTCTCCGGCTCGACGATCAGCGCACGGGCGAGTGAAACGCGCTGCTGCTGCCCGCCGGACAGCTCGCCCGGGTACCGCTCGGCAAACGGGGCGAGGCGCGTGGTCGCCAGGAGGGCGGACACTTTCCGGGCGATGGTGGCCCGATCGATCTTCCTCACCCGCAGGCCGTAGGCCACGTTCTCGGCGACTGTCATGTGCGGCCAGAGCGCGTGCGTCTGGAAGACCATCGAGACGTTCCGCTGGTCGGGCGGCAGGGCGCGCCCGGGCGAGGACACCACGCGGTCGCCGATCAGGATCTCGCCCGCGGTGGGCTCGATGAACCCGGCGACCAGGCGCAGCGCAGTCGTCTTCCCGCACCCCGAGGGCCCGAGCAGGCAGACCATTTGCCCGTGCCCGACCTCCAGCGACACGCCGTCGAGGGCGGTCTGGTCGCCGAAGCGCTTGGTGAGCGCGCGCAGGATGACCGACGACACGGCGGCTCCTACTTGCCGGTGAACACCGGCTTGCGCTTCTCCAGGAACGCCTTGCGACCTTCCACGTAATCCTGGCTGGCGAAGCAGCCGGCGACGAGCTCGGCGGCGCGCTTCAGGTCGCGCTCGCTCTCGGGCTTGAGCACCTCCAGCGAGATCTGCTTGATGGCATCCACCGTGAGCGGCGCGTTGGCCGCCACGCCGTCGGCGTACTCGCGGACCGCGGAAGCGAGTCCCTCATCGGGAACGACGCGGTTGACGAGCCCCATCGCCAGCGCCTCGGCCGCGCCGAACTGGCGCGCGCTGAAGAAGACGTCCTTGGTATGGGAGGGCCCGATGGTGTCGATGAAGCGCTTCAGCCCGGGGTAGCCGTACCCGAGGCCGAGCTTCGCCGCGGGCAGGCCGAAGCGGGAACCCTCCGAGCAGAAGCGCAGATCGCAGCAGACGGCGAGATTGAGCCCGCCGCCGAGACAGTATCCCTGGATCATGGCGATGGTCGGCTTGGGGTAGGTCGCGACGCCCGAGTATACCTTCTCGGTGGCCGCGTTGTAGCGCTCCACCGCCTCGCGCGTCGCCCGCTCGTCCTCGAACTTCGAGATGTCCGCACCGGACACGAAGGACTTGCCGCCCGCCCCCGCCAGGATGACCACGCGGATCTCGCCATCCCTGGCGAAGTCATCCAGGATGCGCGCGGCGGCTTGCCACATCTCGAGCGAGACGGCGTTGTGGCGCTCGGGGTTGTTGAAGATCATCGTTCCGACGCGCCCCTCTTTGCGGGCGAGCATCTTGTCGCTTGAATCCATGCAGTTCTCCCTCAGACGACCTTGTCCCGGCGCAGCCGCTCGATCTCCGCGTCCGAGAAACCGAATTCGCGCAGCACCTCGGCAGTGTGCTCGCCCCGGCCCGGGGGCGGCGCCACCATCTGGGACGGCGTGCGGCCCAGGCTGACCGGCTGCCCGACCACGCGCAGCGTGCCGCGCTCGGTCGCGATCTCGCGCACGATGCCCAGGTGCTTGACCTGGGGGTCGGCGAACACCTTGTCGATGGTGTGGATGGGCCCGCAGGGGACGCCCGCCTGGTTGAGCCGCTCGACCCATTCGGCGCTGGAGCGGCCGGCCAGGTACGTCTCCAGCTCCCCGTTCAGCGCGTCGCGGTTCTTCAGGCGCGCCGAGGCGGTGGCGTACTCGGGCCTGTCCATCAGCGCTTCCGCTCCGATGGCGCGGCACAGCCGTTCCCACATGGCGCCGCCCACCGCAGCGATGTTGATGTGGCCGTCGCGCGTCTTGAAGACGCCCGTCGGAATGCTGGTCGGGTGGTTGTTGCCCGCCTGCGGTGGAACCTCGCCCGCGTTGAGCCAGCGAGACGCCTGGAAGTCGAGCATGAAGATCTGCGACTCGAGGAGCGAGGTGGTCACTTCCTGGCCCTTGCCCGACTGCTCGCGCTCGAGCAGCGCGACCAGGATGCCGAGCGCGCAGAACAGGCCGGCGGTGAGATCGGCGACGGGGATGCCGACGCGCATCGGCCCGCGTCCCGGCTCGCCGGTGATCGACATCAGGCCACCCAGGCCCTGCGCGATCTGGTCCACGCCCGGCCGATCGCGATACGGGCCGTCCTGGCCGAAGCCGGAGATGCTCGCGTAGACGAGCCGCGGATTCAGCTTGCTGAGCGCCGGATAGTCGATGCCGAGGCGCTTCTTCACGTCGGGCCGGAAGTTCTCCACCACCACGTCGGCCTTGGTCGCCAGGCGGCCGAAGACCGCCACCCCGTCCGGCGATTTCAAGTCCAGCGCGATGCCGCGCTTGTTGCGATGCAGGTTCTGGAAGTCGGGCCCCTCGCGTGGTCCGCCCGCCGGATCGCCGGCCTCCAGGTGCTCGGGGACTTCGACCTTGATCACGTTCGCGCCCCAGTCCGCGAGCTGGCGGACGCAGGTCGGGCCGGCCCGGACGCGGCTGAGATCGAGCACGGTGAAGCGGGCGAGCGCCGCCGACGCCTGCGGGACAGCCATGCACACAACTCGCATCAATCCTTTCGCACGGTCAACAGCACCATCGGGACCCGCCTCGTTCGATCCCGGTCATCGGGACGCAGGGTACGGATCGCGGAACACGAGCAGCCGGCCCTTTCCCGGATCGCAGAGCCAGGCGTTCCCCTGATCGTCGGCTGCGACGCAGTGTGCCTGCGGCGCGGTAGCAGCCGTGCCGAGCACGGAAAGCTCTCCGCGAGCTCCGACGCCCACCACGGTGAGGGTCGCCGCCTGCGCGCCGGGGACGTACAGGTGCGACAGCTTCCGCGAGAACGCGATCACGTCCACGCCCTTCCCCGCCGGCGCGCGGCCGACCGGCTTGCCGCCGTGCTCCACGTCCAAGGTCACCGCGGCCCCTTCCGTGCACCCGACGAAGGCGAGGCCGCGCGTTTCATCCACGGCCAGTCCACGCGCGCCCTGGCAACCGTTGTTCCAGCGAGAGACGATCGCGCGCGAGCGCAGGTCGATGGCGACCGTCACGTCGTGCCAGGTATTCGCGTACGCGCGGCGGCGGGGAACGTCGATCTCGAGCGACTCGGGCCCGTCGGCGACCTCGATCTTCCCGGCAAGGACCAGCTTCGGGGGCGCCTTGCCCTCCAGCCGGTAAGTCTCGATCGCCTTGGCGCCCGGCTCGGTCACCCACACCTCGCCGAGCGGCGCCACCCAGCGGACGTAGTCGGGCACGGCCCCGAGCGTCACGCGCGCCACGATGCGCATGGAAGCAGGATCGACGACCATCAGCGCGCGTTGGCCGCGATCGGAGGCGAAGAGCAGCCCGTCGCCACCGTCGGCGGAGGTGGTTCCCTCCGAATGCCCGCGACCGCCCTCGCCCGACGCGGTGAAGCCGGCGATCGCCTCGACCGCGCGGCTCTCGGGGTCGGCGAGGTACAGGCGCCCGGAGCGGCCGCCAGGGACCAGGAGCTTGTGCAGCTCGGGCGAGTAGCGCAGGTCGTCGAAGCCGATGCTCCCGCCGGCATCGGGCAAGGCAAGCGGCTCGACGGTACCGGCCGCGGCGAGAAGGATCGGGAGAACGAGGAACGTCGCAGTCATTGCTTCCTCCGTGCGCTGGGGAACCCGGGCGAGCATGACCCGGCCCGCTTCAATTTCCATTTCAAACCTGCAATATTGATCTCGCGCAGTCTGTAAACGACCGGAAGGGGGACCATGATGAGGCGATTCGTTCCTGCAGTCATGTGGGTTGCGATGGCGGGTTGCGCGACGGCGTCCTCGCAGCCGGAACCGTCGAAGGCGGCGGTGGCGCCGGAGAGGTTCCAGGCGAAGATGGATGCGCGCAGCGAGGTCCCCCCGCCGAACCTCGACGGCGCGTCGCCCGTGGGCCTGGCGGAGTTCACCGTGACCGGGATGACGGTGGCCTACAAGCTCAACGCCTCGGGCCTGACCAGCGCGCCGGTGGCGGCCCACATCCACCTGGGCGCGCCGGGAGTGGCGGGGCCGGTGATCGTCCCGCTCACCGTCGCGGCGGGCCCGTCCCCGGGTACCGCCAGCGGAGAGGGCTCGTTCGACGCCTCGGGTGTGAAGGGCAAGAGGCCTGACGGCTCGGCCATGACGCTCGACGATGTGCTCTCGGCAATGCGGTCGGGCGGAGCCTATGTGAACGTGCACACCGCGAACAACAAGCCGGGCGAAATCCGCGGGCAAATCGAAAAGTAACCATCGCGGGGGGCGGCCCCGGCGCGCACGCCATCCGGGGCCGCCGAAGAGATCACTGCCGACCGAATCGGCCGCCCGGTCTAGAAGACATACGCTCCGGTCAGCATGAATTGGTTCGCTTCCGGAGTCGAGTTGGGCGCCAGCGCGGTCGTGTTCGTCACGAAGTGCAAGTACTCGAGCCCGATCAGGAACCCACCCTGCAGGTAGCGCAGCATTCCCGCGTAAGTGCGGTTCTGGAGCCGCGTCAGACCCGCGTTGCGGATGTCCTGATCGTTCGGGTCCGAGGTGCCGGCGAAAGCCCACACGCTCCACTCGGGCGTGAAGTTGAACCCGAGCTGGCCCCAGGCACCCCACTCGTGCACGTTGCCGCGATCGTCGTTCTGGAACTGGACCAGGTTGGCGACGAAGGGCGCCAGGTTCTTGCCCACGTACGCCTCCCCCTGAACCACGATGGGACCGATGATGGCCCTGGCTCCGGCCTCACCCGCAACGATGTCGATGTCGTTGGGCCTTCCGGGCGCCTCGTCGACGCCGAAGCCGGCGCGGTGCGCCTGGCCGTAGTGGCCGGCGACGAACAGGCGGAAGTCCTTGCTGGACACCTGCAGGCGCGCCTCGACGGCGGGCAGGCCGGACTCCTCGCCGTGGCTGGTGGCCGCGAGCGTCCATTCCGGGATGGTGGCGCCCGGCGGGGTGGGAATCGCGCTGCCGGCGAGGGTCTGGACCTGGTCCGTCAGCGCCTTCCACTGCGAGCGCATGACAGCGATGGCGAACTCCGCGTTCAGCCCGCCGCCCAGCGGCATGTTCTGGTAGAGCGCGATCATCGGCACGCGCCAGCCGATCTCGCCTGCCTGATAGCTCAGCGGGTATCCCAGGTGGCCGGCGCTGGCGGGCACGTACGGCGCCTGCCAGGGCGAGCTGCCGATGAGAAGCTGGTGGTCCTGGCCGAATCGGATGGCCGTGTTGCCCCAGATGAGCTCGGCGTAGGCGAGCCGCAGGCGCGGCAGAACCGAGACGTCGCCGAAAGTGCCGGGACCCGCATTGTTCGAGAAGTCGAATTCCACCACGCCCTTCGGTGTCCCGCCCCACAATACCTTCGGTCCGGCCAGCGAGAAGTTCAGGCGCGAGGTGCGCACGTCGCCGCCGAAGAGCTGCTTGTGGGCGTTCGCCTGCGAGGTCACGAACCACGCCTGCTGGCCATTGCTGGGAGCGATCTGCTGGTCTTGCCAGTACATCGAGCCGGCGATGTAGCCGTGGAAGGCGAACGTGAAGTCGGACTTCTCCTGCGCCGCTGCGGGCATGCCGCCGGCGACCGCGATCGCAACGAGCAGCATCGAGCGCAGGATGCGTGGTCCTTGCATGATTTCTCCTCTCGGAATTGGCGGCGCGTGGGATCGCCGCGGAGGTAGGTCGCGGCATCTTGTCCAAAATTACTGTCAAAACGCAAGCACCCGGCGGGAGCGCTCCCGCTAAGCGAGAGCGCAACGCTTTGCGTTACCGTACGTGAGCGGCGATCAGGGGCCGGTATCCCTCGTCACCTGGATCTCGTCCGCGTGGCGCGAAGACGGGTCCATGGTCGCGCGGACCTGCTGGCCTTCGTGGATGCCCGACATCCCTTTCGACATGGTCTGCCCGCTGGAGTCCACGAACCGGGTGGTGTCATCGATGATGATGACGATGGACGTGCCGGCGGCCTGATCCAGCGTGATGCGGCCGGCGCTCGGATCGACGTTCGCGACCTGGCCTCTCGCGGACCTCCTATTGCTCGACGCCATCCCGCTGGCCGTGCCTTGCGCGCCCACCGGTCCGCCGGGCCCCTCGATCGCTCCGTTGAGCGAAGTGGTCGTGCCCGAGGTGCCCGCCGGCACCCCGGCGGCGATGTCGACCGCCGAACCACTCGCGGGGCTCTCTCGAACTGGAGTCCCCTGCATGGTCGCGGTGGGCCGGGTTTCCTTGTCGGAACTGGAGCATGCGGCCGCCAGCGCGGCAGCCGCGATGAATGAACCGATGCGAACGGACATGGTTTTTCCTCCGTAACGTTGGATGCTCCGGCGCGTGCATCTGCTGCGCACGCGAGCAACGAACGAAAACCGCAGCGCGCGTTCGCCGCGCGAGGTCGCGCTTGCCCGCTCGCCCAGCGCTGGTGTACGGATTTCGCCTGCCCGCCCGCCTTGGAGGCCCCAAAATGCGCTTCGGACGCTGGAGCTTTCGTCTGGCCGCCGTCGTAGTGCCCCTTGCGCTCGCCGCCTGCAAAGGCGGCGGCAGCTCGGGCGATGCGGCAGCGGGCAGCAGCGCACAAGCGAAGGCCCCGGCCAAGCTGGGCGCCGCGCTGAGCATGACCGGAGCGGCCGCCACCTACGGCCAATCGCAGAAGAACGGGCTGGAGGCGGCCACCGAGGAGGTAAACGCCTCGGGCTCGCTGCAGGGCATCAAGCTCGAGCTCCTGGTGGAGGACGACGCGACCAGCAAGGAGCAGGGCATCAACGTTTTCCAGCGGTTCATCAATACCGACAAGGTGAGCGTGATCATCGGTCCCACGCTCTCCACCACGGCCACCGCCGCCGACCCGCTGGCGCAGCAGGCGAAAGTGCCGGTGCTGGCGATCTCCAACACCTCCCCCACCGGGATTACCGACATCGGCGACTACATCTGGCGCGACTCGTTGACCGAGGCGCAGGTGGTCCCCGGCGCGGTGAAGAAGGCGAAGGCGAAGCTCGGGTTCAAGACCGCCGCGGTGCTGTACGGCAACGACGACGTGTTCACCAAGGCCGGCTACGACGTGATGAAGAAGGCGCTGGCGGACGAGACCGTCACGGTGGTCGACACGCAGACCTTCGCCAAGCCGGACCGCGACTTCAGCGCGCAGCTCACCGCGATCAAAGGCAAGAAGCCCGACATCCTGGTCGTCTCGGCGCTGGCCGACAACGCCGCCGCCATCGTGGCGCAAGCGCGGCAGCTCGGGTACGCGGGGCCCATCCTGGGCGGCAACGGCTTCAACAGCCCCGCCTTCATCAAGAACGCCGGGCCCGCCGCGGAGGGCGTCCTTGTCGGCACTTCCTGGAACTCGGCCAGCACAGCGCCCGCCAACCAGCGCTTCAAGGAGCTGATGCAGAAGCGCGGCACGAACCCGGACCAGTTCTCCGCGCAAGCATACTCGGGCGTGCTGATCATTGCGGAGGCGGTGCGCAAGGCGGGCTACAAGACCGGCCGCGACGACATCAAGAACGGGTTCGCGCAGGTGAAGGACCTGGACACACCGCTGGGGAAGTTCTCCTTCACCCCGTCGCGCGACGCGCAGCACGAGCCCGCGGTGCAGCAGGTGAAGGACGGGAAGTTCCAGATCGTCGAATAAAGCAACAGCGCCGCCCTATCGGCGGCGACTGGAGAGCCCTTCGCGATGTGGCAGCAGGCGATCAACGGCGTCTTCCTCGGTGCGATCTACGCGCTGTTCGCCGTCGGGTACGCCCTGGTCTTCGGCGTGCTGGACATCTTGAACCTCGCGCACCAGGCGGTGTTCACGGTCAGCGCCTTCGTCGCGCTCGCCTTCGTCGCCGGCGGGAGCATGCCGCTGGCGATTGCCATGCCGGTCGCGCTGCTGGCTGCCGGCCTGATCGGCATCGGCCTGGAGCGGGTTGCATTCCGTCCGCTCCGCGGGCGGAGCGACTCCAACATCTCGGGCCTGATCAGCTCGCTGGCGGCCGCCACCATCCTGGAGGCGGTCGCTTTGCAGATCTGGGGACCTGACGTGCACCGCTTCCCGCAGGGCACGTTCCCGGACAAGCCGCTGAGCGTCCTGGGCGCGACGGTATCCGCGCTGCAGCTCACCATCATCGCGGTCTCGGTCGCCCTCATGGCGGCGCTCACGGCCTTGCTGCGCGCGACGCGGCTCGGGCGACAGATCCGCGCGGTGGCCGAATCGCCGCGCGCCGCGCGCATCCTGGGCGTGGACGTGGACCGGGTGATCGCGTGGTCGTTCTTCCTCTCTTCCGCGCTGGGGGGCGCGGCGGGCGTCCTCTTCGGGGTCGCCTTCAACAGCGTCTCGCCCGACATGGGCCGCAGCGTGGAGCTGAAAGGGCTCGCGGTGATCATCCTGGGAGGGATGGGCAGCATCGCGGGCGCGGTGATCGCCGGCTTCGCGCTCGGCCTCTTGGAGGTCCTGACCGTCGTGCAGCTCGGCTCCAGCTGGCGGGACGCGGTGTCCTTCGGCGTGCTCTTCCTGGTGCTCCTGGTGCGGCCGTCCGGCCTCCTCGGCAAGGCCGCCATCCGCGAGGCCTGAATTGAGCGACCTTGCCAGCTTCTTCCTCACCTACCAGTCGCTCTTCTCCTTCATCGGGCTGAACAGCCTCCTCGCGCTCTCCGTCTACTGCACGCTGTGCTGCGGCCAGCTCTCGCTGGCGAACGCGGGGTTCATGGCGATCGGCGCGTACGCCGGAGCGCTGCTGACGCAGAACGCGCACGCACCCTACGCGCTGGCGCTGCTCGCGGGCGCGCTGGTTCCCGCCTTGGTCGCAGTCCCGCTGGGCCTTCCGGTGCTGCGCCTGCGCGGCGTCTATCTCGCCATCGCCACCGTCGGGTTCGGAGAGGTGGTGCGGCTCGGGTTCGTCAACTGGAGCTACACGAACGGTGCGCTCGGGCTGGTCGCGATCCCGCAGAAGACGCAGCCCTGGATGATCTGGCTGGCGCTGGCCGTGGTCATGTTCGCGCTGGCGCGGCTGCGCGGCTCGCGGGCCGGCTACGCGCTGGAGGCCATCCGCGAGGACGAACCGGCGGCGCGGAGCATGGGCATTCCCAGCACGCGGTACAAGCTGTCGATGTTCGTGGCGGGAGCGGCGATCGCTGGACTTTCGGGCGCGCTCGAGGCGCACCTCACGTACATGGTCGCGCCGAACGGATACGGATTCTCGCGCGCGGTGGACATGCTGGTCTACGCGGTGGTGGGCGGCGACGCGGTGTTCTACGGGCCTGTGGCCGGCGCGGCGTTCCTCACCGTGCTTCCCGAGGCGCTGCGCGGCGCCGCCCGCACATTGGGCCTTTCACCCGGACCGCTGCGAATGTTCGTGAACGGCGCGATCCTGCTCGGGGTTATCCTCTTCCTGCCGAACGGCATCGTCTCGCTGCCGCGCACGCTGCGCGCGTTGCGGCTGCGAAAGGCGTCGCGTGCTGCTCTCGGTTGAGGAGCTGGAGCGCAGCTTCGGGGGCGTGCGCGCTCTGGACGGGGCGGCGGTCCAGGTGGCGCGCGGCGAGGTGCACGGGCTCATCGGGCCCAACGGCGCGGGCAAGACCACGCTGCTCAATGTCGTCTCAGGCCTGTTTCCCCCGACGCGCGGGCGCATCTTGCTCGGAGGCGATCGCATCGACGGGCTGCCGCCCCATCGCATCGCCTCGCTCGGCATCACGCGCACGTACCAGAACATCCGGCTGTTCTCCGGGCTCACCGCCCTGGAGAACGTGATGGTCGGCGCGCATCTCGTCCGTCCGGGGGACACGCTGCGCCGCATGTTCTTCCTTCCCTCGGCGCGCGCCGACGAGGCGCGTGCGCGCGATGCCGCGCTGCAGCTCCTCTCCCGCGTCGGATTGCGCGAGCGCGCGCACGACCGGGTCTCCGGCCTGTCCTACGGCGACCAGCGGCGCGTCGAGATCGCCCGCGCGCTCGCCTCTTCGCCGCGGCTGGTGCTGCTGGACGAGCCGACCGCCGGGATGAACGCCGCCGAAGTCCAAGCCGTGGCCGCCGTGATCCGGCAGGTCGCGACCCAGGGGCAGTCGGTGCTGCTGGTCGAGCACAACGTGCAGCTCGTCATGCAGGTTTGCGATCGGATCACCGTGCTGAATTTTGGCAAGGTGATCGCGCACGGCGAGCCGGCGTACGTCGCCGGCCACCCCGAGGTGATCGCCGCCTACCTGGGGACCGCGGCATGAGCGAGACGCCGCTGCTCGAGGTCCGCGGGCTGCACGTGTTCTACGGACACGTGCACGCGGTGCGGGGCGTGTCGCTGACGGTCCGCCGGGGACAGATCGCGGCGCTCATCGGGCCGAACGGCGCTGGGAAGAGCAGCACGCTCAATGCCATCGCCGGCCTGCTGCGGCCGGCCGCGGGCGAGGTGCTGCTCGACGGGCAGCCGCTGGCGAGGCTTCCCGCGCATCGGGTGGCGCGTTCGGGCGCCGTGCTGGTCCCGGAGGGCCGGGGAATCCTGCAGCGCATGACCGTGGAGGAGAACCTGAAAGTCGCGGCCGAGATGCATCCCGGGCGCGACCTGCGCGATCGCATCGACGGGCAGCTCCGGCGCTTCCCTTCGCTGGAGCGGCGCCGCGACCTCCCCGCCGGCCAGCTCTCCGGCGGGGAGCAGCAGATGCTGGCTATCGCCCGCGCCTTGCTGCAGCGCCCGCGCCTGCTGCTCCTCGACGAGCCGTCGATGGGGCTTTCGCCGGTGCTGGTGCGGCAGGTCTTCGACATCCTGGCGGGCATCCAGCGCGAAGGCATCGCGCTGCTGCTGGTCGAGCAGAACGCGCGGGCGGCGCTCGCGCTGTCGGAGCACGCCTACGTGTTGGAGCGCGGGCGGATCGCGCTGGACGGTCTGGCCCGCGACTTGTACCGGGACGAGCGGCTGCAGGCCGCGTACCTGGGGGGAGACGTGAAGGCGTAACCGCGTACTCGCTTGGCCCGCCGGCCAGACGCCGCTGCCTCGTCCGGCGCGAATCCGCCGCCCCGTGCGTACGTTCGCTGACGTCCATCGGAGGAGCACATGAAGCTTGCCAGGATTGCACGCAACCTCATCCTCGCCAGGATCGCCTGGCGGTACATTGCCCGGCGCCGCGCCCTGGCGCGTCGGCGTCGTGCGCGGAGGGCGATGGTGCCCGTCCTGATCGCTGGCGGCGCGGGCATACTCTGGACGGCCAGGCGGCGCATTCTCGCCGGCGCGCAGGACGGCGTGGAGGTCGCGACGCCGGCGGGCGAGCGGTCGAGTGGGGCAGGTCCGAGCGAGGGACCCCAGCACGGTCTTCGGAAGCCCGAGCAGGTGGAGCCTCCTACGCGCGGCGACGGAAAGGCCGCAACGCGCGCGACCAGCGCACTTGGCGCGTCGGATTACCGCCAGCCGGCGCCCGGCCGGAAGAAACACCGCAAGCGCGCACGCCGGCAAGGCGCCGAGGAGCGCGAGAAAGCGGAACGGCAATCTGCGCAGGGCGGCAAGGTGAACGTCGAGGTCAACGAAACATCGGAGCTCCGCGCGCCACTCGGCGATCTCAAGCACTGAGCCCAGTCGAACGCGACGGACTCCGGCCGTCGGCCGCGCTGCTGCGAGCCTGCCTCGCCTTCTTCGCTGGCGATCACGACGACGTAGCCATCCAGGTCGCGGAGCCACAGTTCCCGATGGCGCGCGTTCGCGTTCACATGGACGTCCTCGACCAGTGCTGGTTGTGGCTACGGCAGAGCAGCCGGATCCGGTCCGCTCGGTGGAGATGGGTCCGCGCGAAGCCGTCGCGGTGATCGAATTCCAGGGCGCCGGTCTCGGGGCACCTCCGGCCGCGCTCGTCGGAGAACGTGCAGCGGCCAAGCAGCGGCCACCATCACGCTCGAAGACTTCGCGCTTGATGGCATCGGGGATATGACGCGAGCAGGATTCGTCGAGGCTCTTGGTCCGAGGCACTGAGCGATTCGACAACGGTTTGCGAGTTCATCATGCTGATCTCGTAGCACCGCGTTTTTCGAAGGCCTCCGGACGCCGCGCGCACGCGCTGCAGGACAGGTCGGCCGGAGAACAGGACCGACGCGCAACGGCCGCTCTCAACGTGGCCCCGGCAACGACACGGCCGGTTTTGTGGGTGGTCCGGGTCCGCCTTCAAGACGGCCTGCCAGATCTGTCAACCGGAAACGACCTGAATACGTAACTTGTCCGATACGCCTTGGGAACTCGCCCCGGGGCGGGCCGCAGTGCGTCAGAGGAGCGACGAACCCGCCGGCCCGTTTGGCCGCTGTCCTACGAGGTAACGCGAGCGTCCCGCAGGGCCCTACAATTTGGCATCGAATTGCGTATGGTGTCCCCGGATCCTCCGCCGGCGTCCCTCGTGCCCTGCGCGGCCACGGAGCCCATGTAGACGGCCATGAGCGTCCGGTCACCGAGTGATCAGGGCGCAGGCGGCGGCTTCCGCTTCTTCAGGCGGAACGTTCCAACGCCCTTCGCGACGAGGTGCCCGGCGGCGTCGCGCACCTCGCCCTCACAGAACACCAAGGTCTTCCCGCCGCGCAGCACCCGGCCTTCCGCGGTGAGCGAGCCGGCGCCGGAGTGCAGGAAGCTGACGTTCAGGTTCGCGGTGACCACGCCGAACCCCGCGGTGACGGTGGAGCGCACCGCCGAACCCATCGCCACGTCGAGCAAGGTCATCACCACGCCGCCATGCGCGAAGCCCCAGCTGTTGGTCAGCTTCTCGCGCATCTCGAGCGACACGAGCGCCCGGCCCTTCTCGCGGTGCCCCAGCCGGGCGCCGAGCAGATCGAGGAAAGGGATTTTGACGCCGAAGAAGGCGCTGCCCACGGACTCGGTCACGCGATGCAGGCGCCTCCGTCGACCGCGATGTACTGCCCGGTGACGTGCCGCGAGGCGTCCGAGGCGAGGAAGGCGATGGTGCCCTTCAGGTCCTCCTCCCCTCCGAGCCGCCCGAGGGGCGTCGCCGCGATCACCGATTTCTCGATCTTCTCCAGGAGGCCGCGCGACATCTTGGAGGGGAAGAAGCCGGGGCAGATGGCGTTCACGTTGATGCCGTACTTCCCCCACTCCGAGGCGAGCGCGCGGGTGAAGTTGAGCAGCGCCGCCTTGCTGGTGTTGTACGCGATGGTGGTCATGCCCGAGCCGCCGCCATAGAGGCCGGCCACCGAGGAGATGTTCACGATCTTTCCGGCACGCTTCGGGATCATCACCCGCTTGCCGACGTCCTGGGTGAGGAAGAACACGGCGTTCACGTTGAGGTTCATCACCTTGTTCCAGCCGTCCGCTGGATACTCCTCGGCGGGCGCGCCCCAGGTGGCGCCGGCGTTGTTCACCAGGACGTCGATGGTGCCGTACTTGCCCAGCACCCGGTCCACCATCCCTGGAATGGTCTCGAACTTGGAGAGGTCGCCGGCAACGGTCAACACGTCGTGGCCCTGCTTGCCGAGATGGGCCGCCGCCTCGTCCAGCTCGCCCTGCTTGCGCGCGGTGATGGCCAGCTTCGCGCCCATCTCGCCCAGCGCCTCGGCCATCTGCAACCCGAGACCGCGCGAGCCGCCGGTGATCAATGCGACCTTGCCTGCGATATCGAATAGCTTTTTGACGCCCATGGAGGCGGATCCGTATCACGGTCAGGTGGCCGCGCGCACGCACCCGTCCCGGAGCTCGGGCACCACCTCGAAGCAGCTCTTCCTGGCGGCGAATCGGACCTCCCGCTCCAGGCCGCGCGACAGCATCATCCGCCCGACCCGGCTGCTGGCGAGGCATTCGAGAGCATCGGCGCCGTCGTGGAGCATCTGGGCCGCCAGGGCGGCGTCGCTCAGCTCGCGCGGCGTGCCGTACCGGGCGAAGAGCGAGACCAGGTACCCGGCGCCGTAGAAATCCTCGAGATTGAAGTTGTCCGCCGATCCGGAGCACACCAGCAGCACGGTCTCGTTCGGGAAGGTCCGCTCGATGCGGTCCACCACCGCCTCGGCGTTGACCAGCGACGCGGCGAATACATGCGCCGCCTCGCGGGACTTGCTCAGCGCGACGGTCCCGTTGGTGGTGGAGTAGATGACCGTCTTGCCGGCGAGGTCCTGCTCCAGCAGCGCGAGCGGCGTCGGGTGCGCGAAGCCCGTCAGGGTGACCGCGTTCAGCTCTCCCGCCAGGACGTACGACCCAGCGGGACGGTGGCCCGCCTCGGCCAGCGCGGAGTCACGGTCGAGCGTGGGCACCACCTCCGCCGCGCCGTGCGCCAGCGCCGTCACGATGCTGGTGGTCGCGAAGAGCACGTCGAGCACCACCACCACCTTGTCGGGGAGGCGCTGCGCGTCCAGCTCCTCTTTCTTGAGGAGCACGTGGATCTTGCTCATCCGGCGGCGTCCCGCCGCAGGAACATGCCGTAGCCCTCCATGTGCATGACCTGCTCGTCCTTCTGGTTGAACATCTCCCACTTGTTCCGCACCAGGCCGATGTGCGGCTTGCTCTGCAGCACGCGCGCCTCCAGCACGGTGAGGCGCACGCGCAGCGTGTCGCCCGGGCGCACCGGCAGGAGCCAGCGGATGTTCTCCACCCCGGGAGAGCCGGCGCTGGCCGCATCGAGCAGGTACGCGTCGCACATCATCCGCATGGCGAGCCCGCAGGTTTGCCAGCCGCTGGCGATCAGCCCGCCGAACACGGACTCCTTCGCTGCCTCCTCGTCGACGTGGAACGGCTGCGGATCGTACTCGCGCGCGAAGCGGACGATGTCCTCCTTCGACAGCGACTTTCCGCCGAACTCGCGCGTCGTGCCGGCGGGGAAGTCTTCCCAGTAGTATTTGAACTTCTTCATGCGAACCGACCTCACCCTTCGAAGGATTCCTTCGGTTTCACGGGCGGGACCACCGCGAAGACGCCGCTCGCCCGCAGGATGCGCTTGTTGTCCACCACCAGGTAGCAGTTCGCGAACGCCAGGCGCGCGCCGACCTTCTGGATGTCCACGTGGGCCTCGATCCAGTCGCCTGCGCGCGCGGCGTCGGCGAAGTCGGTGGAGAGGTTCACGGTCACCATCGGCTGCGGCGGGTTGCGCGAGGTGGCCAGCGCGATGCCGAGCGCGGTGGAGCGTGACCAGCATGCCGCCATGCGCGATCCCGCGCGTATTGAGGTGCTTCTCCTCCAGCCGCAGGGCGATGATCGGAGTCGCGCCGCCCGTCTTCACGTACAGCGGTCCGAGCGCCGAGAGGAATGGGCCGCCGCGCTGGATGGACCGGAACCCTTCGGGGACGGTGTTCGCCTCGTTCACGGGTTGCTCCCCAGCCGATCGATCCGGCCGCGTTCCAACGCGCGCTCCGCTTGCACCGCCAGCACCCGCACCCAGCCGATCAGCGTAGCGAAGCGCGGGTCGCGGGTGTGTCCCTGCACGTATCGCTTGTAGATCTGCTGGACGATCACGGCGTTCTTGAAGAGCGCGAAGACGTAATAGAAGAGCGGCGCCTGGACGGCGCGGCCGGTGCGCTCCTCGTAGCGCCGGACCACGCCGCTGCGCGAAAGGCTGCCCGGCAGGAAAGTGGGGCCGTACGATCGAGCGCGCATCTCCTCGGGCTCATCCGGGTCCGACCAATACGCGAGCAGCGTGCCCAGATCCATCAGCGGATCGCCCACGGTGGCCATCTCCCAGTCGAGGACCGCGACGATGCGGGACAGGTCGGCCGGATCGAGCACCACGTTGTCGTACTTGTAGTCGTTGTGGATGATCGCGGCGCCGCTCTCCTTGGGAAGGTTGCGCGCGAGCCACGCCGCGGCAGCCTCGATCTGCGGCACCTCGTCGGTCTTCGCCTTCGCGTACCGGTCGGTCCAGCCGCTGACCTGCCGCGCGACGTACCCCTCGGGGCGGCCGATCGCGCCCAGCCCGGCTCTTGCGAAGTCCACCGCGTGCAGGTCGGCCAGGTTGTCTACCAGCGCGGTGGAGGTAGCCTGGAGCAGCTCCGGCGTGAACGTGACGCCCGGCGGCGGCTCCGCGCCGCGCACCACCACGCCGCGCACGCGTTCCATCAGGTAGAAACGGGCGCCGATCAGCGACTCGTCGTCGCAGAAGGCGATGGGCCGGGGGGCCTTCGCGTAGACGCCCTGGAGCGCGGAGAGGATGGTGAACTCCCGCCGCATGTCGTGCGCGCTCTTCACTTGCACGCCGAACGGAGCGCGCCGCAGCACGGCCTCGCTGTCTCCGATGCGGACCAGGTACGTCAGATTCGAGTGGCCCTTGCGGAACTGGAGCACCTCCATCGGACCGGACGTCCCGGGGAGCGCGGCCGCGAGGAACGGGCGCAGGCGCTCGGCGTCGAAGCGCTCCTCCTCCCGCACCTCGTCCGGAGCATCGATCGGCAGCGGCGCGCGCACGCGGCTCCTTTACGCTCAGAAGACGATCACGCCGCGCGCGTTCGCGCCGGAGGTCATCGCGGCGAACGCCTCGTTGACCTCGGCGAGCGCATAGGTGCGCGTCACCAGGGCATCCAGCTTCAGCTTGCCGGACCGGTACAACGCAAGGAGCCGGGGGATGTCGCGGTGCACGTCGGCGCTGCCATACCAGCAGCCGAGGAGGCGCTTCTCGAGCAGCGGCAGCATGAACAGGTTGAGCGAGACCGATTCCTTGATGGAGCCGAGGCCGATGACCACGCAGGTCCCGGCTTTGCGGGTGGCTTCGAACGCCTGCTCCACCGTGCGCTTGTTGCCGATCGCCTCGAACGTGTAGTCGGCGCCGCGGCCGTTCGTCAGCGCCCGGATGGCCTCCACGGGGTCGGTCTTGGTGGCGTCGACCAGGTCGGTGGCGCCGAACTTTCGCGCCAGCTCGAGCTTGGCCGGGTGCGCGTCCACGGCCACGATCCGCTCCGCCCCGGCGATGGCGGCACCCTGGATGGCGTTGAGGCCCACCCCGCCCGCGCCGAACACGGCCACGCTGCTGCCCGGTGTCACTTGCGCGGTGTTGAAGACCGCGCCCACGCCCGTGGTCACCGCGCAGCCGAGGAGAGCGCACTTGTCGAGCGGCGCGTCGGGCGGGAGCTTCACCGCCGCGTTCGCCGGCGCGACCGAGAATTCCGCCATGGTGCCGATGGCGGAGAAGACGTTCAGGTCCTGGCCGTCCTTGTGGATCCGCGTGCTGCCGTCGGGCATCCGGTTCGTCTTGTTGATCCGCTCGCCCAGCTCGCACAGGTGCGGCTTGCCCAGCCGGCAGTAGAAGCACCGGGTGCACGGCGTGACCCAGGACAGCACCACCTTGTCGCCGGGCGCGAGGTGCGTGACGCCTTCGCCGATTTCCTCCACCACCCCGGCGCCCTCGTGGCCCAGGACGCACGGCAGGCGGCCGGGCAGGATGCCGGTGACGAGGGACAGATCGGAATGGCAGACGCCGGTGGCGGCCAGGCGGACGCGCACCTCGTCTCGGCGCGGCGGGTCGAGCGAGACGTCCTCGACGCGGACGGGCTGGTTGCGCTCGTAGCAGATCGCCGCTTTCACTAGCTCGCACACGTATCAGATCCACCGCCCTCTGATAATCTCCGGGACCACGAAAACACAGCGCCGCCCTACCGGCGGCGGCTGGGAGGTGTCGCGTGCGCGCTCGCGAGCAGCTCTACATCGGCGGCAAGTGGGTCGCTCCTTCGGGGCGTGGCAGCATCGACGTGATCGAGGCGGCCACCGAGGAGGTCATCGGGCGTATCCCGAGCGGGAACGAGGAGGACGTGGATCGCGCGGTCCAGGCGGCGGCCCGCGCATTCGAAGGGTGGGCGGCGACACCGGTCGCCGAGCGCGCACGCTGGTTGGAGCGGCTGAAGGAAGGCCTCGCGGCGCGCGCCGACGAGATCGCGACCACCATCTCGGCGGAAGTGGGAACGCCGATCACGGTAGCGAAGACGGTCCAGGCAGGGCTTGCGGTGGCCGTCACGGGGAGCTACCCCGCCATCGTGCGCGAGTTTCCGTTCGAGGAGCGCATCGGCAACTCGCTGGTCGTGCGCGAGCCGGTCGGAGTGGTGGCGGCGATCACTCCCTGGAACTACCCGCTGCACCAGGCGATGGGGAAGGTCGCGCCGGCGCTGGCAGCGGGCTGCACGGTGGTGCTCAAGCCGAGCGAGGTCGCGCCGCTGAGCGCGTTCATCCTCGCGGACGTGGTGCACGAGATCGGGTTGCCGGCCGGCGTGTTCAATCTGGTGACCGGGCTCGGGCCGCCGTTCGGCGAGATGCTGGTCCGCCACCCGCGCGTGGACATGATTTCCTTCACGGGCTCCACGGCCGGCGGCCGCCGGGTAGCGGAGGTCGCGGCGGCGTCGGTGAAGCGCGTGGCGCTGGAGCTGGGTGGCAAATCGGCGGCCGTCATCCTCGACGACGCGGACTTCGACAAGGCGGTCGGCGTCTCGGTGTCGAACGCGTTCCTCAACGCCGGCCAGACCTGCTCGGCGTGGACGCGCATGCTCGTTCCGCGGAAGCGGAATGAGCAAGTCTTGCAGATCGCGACCCGCGCCGCGGCCAAGTTCAAGCCGGGCGACCCGCGCGCTCCGGAGACGCGCCTGGGCCCGCTCGCCTCGGCGCAGCAGCGGGAGCGCGTGCGCAAGTACATCCGCGCCGGCGCAGAGCAAGGCGCGCAATTGGTGACCGGCGGCGCCGACGCTCCCAATGGCCTGCCGAAGGGCTACTACGTCCAGCCGACGATCTTCGCCGGCGTGAAGCCCGAGATGACCATCGCCCGTGAGGAGATCTTCGGCCCCGTCCTCTCCGTGCTCCCTTACGAGGACGACGACGACGCGGTCCGCATTGCCAACGACTCCATGTACGGCCTGGCCGGCGGCGTCTGGTCGGGCGATCCCACCCACGCCGAACGCGTCGCCCGGCGCCTCCGCACCGGCCAGGTCGACATCAACGGCGGCCGCTTCAACCCGCTGGCCCCCTTCGGCGGCTTCAAGCAGTCCGGCCGCGGCCGCGAGCTCGGCAAGTTCGGCCTGGAGGAATTCCTCGAGGTGAAGTCACTGCAGTTCTGAGGCGACCATGGCGGCGAAGCCGACGAGGCAGCCCGACGAGACCGAGCTCGCATTCGCCCGTCTTGCCGAGACGCTCTCGAAGGATCCACGTGTGGATCCTCCGGAGATGGCACGCGCCCAAGGCTTCGGCTCGAAGGGACTGAAGTTCGCCCGCAAGCTCTTCGTCTTCCACTCCAAGGGAAGGCTCGTCGTGAAGCTCCCCAGCGATCGCGTCGCAGCCCTGGCGTCCTCCGGGGAAGGCATGCCCTTCGATCCGGGTCACGGCCGCGTGATGAAGGAGTGGGCAGCCATGGATTTCGCCTCGAAGGCGCTCTGGCTCCGCCTCGCTCGCGAAGCCCTCGAATTCGCAGCACGGAACGCGCCGCCGAAACCGAATCGCCCGCGGAGCACCGCCAAGAGGCCGAATCGACCTCCTCGCGGAAATGATCATCGTGCCGCTTTGCTCAGGCGAAGCTCTCCGAATGTCATGAAGACCATCGTCGGACCCGAAGGACCGCGATAGGCGCCGTTCGCGCCGCAGAGCAGATGCGCGAGGGCCGTCACCGCCCAGCAGTCCTGCTCCGAGCACTGTAGTTTGCGCGTCGTCAGCTTGGCGAAGCCGTGCTGCTTTCCATATGCACGCAGCTTCCTTGCGTGCTCCGCGAGCGCGGACAGTACCGACGGATGGTCCCACGCCCAAAGCCACGTGCCATCCTGCGTATTGTAGGTACCGATGATCTGCACTGGCGCTTCGGCACGGACGCCCTGAGCCGTCGTGAAGGCGATGGTGCCCGCCTCCTGGTCGACATCCCACGCGGAGTTCCCGATTTGCCAGGTGGCGTCGTGAGCACTCATCACGGCCGAGAGGCCGTTCATCGCCTTCTCCATCTCACGTTCGAGAT
>WNFL01281232.1_pt1 | contig 25976 bp, 26 predicted proteins | sample 5400361 | NCBI WGS metagenome assembly WNFL01 (sample SAMN13153351, study PRJNA577476) | soil metagenome | isolation source: 40 cm soil on Douglas fir-dominated hillslope | place: USA:California | collected 2013-09-17
ATCCGTGTCCAGCGCGGTCACGGTCAGCGTCAGCCCGCAGAGCGCATTCACCGCGTTCACCGACGAGATGGACCTGTGGTGGGTGCGCGGGCCGATCAACTTCTACGACTCGGCCAGGGCGGTCAAGATGGTCTGCGAGCCAGGAGTAGGCGGGCGGATCCTCGAGGTGTACGGAGCGGACCGCGATGATGCGCTGGAACTGGCCAGGATCACGGCCTGGGAGCCCGGGCAGTTGCTCGCCTGGCGCAGCTCGGTCGACGACGTGCAAGTCGAGGTGACCTTCGCGCCGATCGCTGGCGGGACGAATGTCCAGCTACTCGCCACCATTCCGGCCGGCGGACAGGACCGCGGCGGCACGGCCTGGCAGCGCGTCGTCCCCGACTGGTTCGGCGCCTGGTGCGCGCGCCGCGACAGCGCGCCCAGCCAGCCAGACGACCTGGATCGGCTGGCGATCGCCGTGTACTACCTCAAGCCGGTCACCGCCGCCCGCTGGCTGGCGGAGGCCTTCGGCTTCGCCTCGCCGCGCAGCCTGCCCGTGCCTCAGCCGGGGCGCGACATCGACGCCGAGCGCACCTGGCTGGAGTTCAGGATCGGGCATTGCTCGCTGATGGTGTTCAAGGCGGAGAACGGCCGTCCCGAGCCAGTGCCGGTCACGCACGTTCCGTGGATCTTCGTCGATGATCTCGATGCCCACTTCGCCCGTGCGAGCGCGGCCGGCGCGAAGATCATCGAGCCGATCCACCAGCATGGCTACCGCGCCTACGAGGCCGAGGACCTGGAGGGCCATCGCTGGACGTTCGCCCAGGCGCGCCCGACCATGCGGTAATACTCGAACGTCCTATAGAGTGCGGCGCTGTGGCGTGAGCCGGGAGGTCGGAGCTGGCGTGGGAGCCTACGAGACATACGTGCTGCCGCGCGCGATCAACCGGCTCTGTGGAGCTAAGTCACTTCACCCGTTGCGGCGCAGAGTCTGCTCCGGCCTCGCGGGCGACGTCATCGAGATCGGCTTCGGCTCCGGACTGAACGTCCCGTTCTACCCGGCCGCTGTCACGGCAGTCGCCGCGATAGAGCCATCCGACCTCAGCTGGAGGCTGGCCAGCGACCGGGTTGCCGCATCGGCCGTGCCGGTCACCAGGTCAGGCCTCGACGGCCAGTCGCTGCCCTTCGATGACCGCAGCTTCGACGTCGCTTTGAGCACCTGGACGCTGTGCACGATTCCCGACGTGGCGACGGCCCTGAAGGAGGTGCGACGGGTGTTGCGTCCCGGCGGGCAACTGCACTTCCTTGAGCACGGGCTGGCCCCCGACGAGCGGGTCCGCCGCTGGCAGCGGCGCCTCGACCCGCTGCAGCAGCGGATAGCGGGTGGCTGCCACTTCACCAGGCCGATCGTCGACCTGGTGACAGCGGCCGGATTCACGATCACCGAGCTGGACGTCTTCTATGAGCCTGGCCCCAAGGTCGGCGGCGCCGACTCCCTCGGCACCGCCACCTCGCCCTGACGTCCCGCACCGAAGGCGCCGCGACCTGGGCTACACGCGCTGCCAGATGCTCAGGCTGAGGCCGCCGCGGCCCGATGAGGAGGCCGCGTTTCCTTGCTGGCCGCGAGCGGATGGCTGCCGAGGACTTCACCTGGCGGGAAGCTTGATTCGGTCCGGCCGGCCAAGCCCGGCACGCCTGCGCTGCGCCCCTATTGGATCGACCAGCCCGCCACCGCCGCTCACCCATCATGATCACGGACACTTTGCCGCCAATATCGTGGCAAAGTGTCCGTGATCGGGGAACGCGGCCGGCGGGGCCGCCGCCGGCAGGCTGCTCGCGCAGTACTCGCATGACAGCGGCGCGCTCGGGGCCGGTGAGCGCGTCGATGTAGAGCTCACCGTGCAGGTGATCGGTCTCGTGCTGCGCTACAGATCGGGAGAAGTCGCTGACAGTCCGGCAGGGCCCAGCACAGGGTGCCGGCTGCGCCCGGCACGGCGTATCGGCGCGGCGTAATTGTGTTGAGCGCCGAGACCGGCAGCTTGCATGCTTAACCCATGGTCATAGCCGAGTTGTCCGCCGACCTGACTGCCGCGGACCTTGTCGACGCGCTGGCTGACCCGCACTGCTGCTTTCAGGCTTACCAGCGGCTGCTGCGGCTCGGCCCGGCGGCGAGCGCGGCGGCACGTCGCGGCCTTCGGCATGCCAGCGCGCAGGTCCGCGAGTACTGCTGCCTGGTCCTTGACCGCCTGATAGACGCAGAGAGCGCGGCAGCGCTGATCGAGGCGTTCGACGATCCGGCCGAACGGGTCAGGCTCGCCGCCGCCCACGCACTGGCCTGCGAGCGGTGCAAGGAGGGGTCGTGGCGGCCGAGCGCTGCGACGGTCCTGCCGCGCGCAATGGCGCTCCTTGCCGGGGACGAGTCAGCTCATGTCCGCGCCATGGCGATCGAGGTCGTCGGCCAGTGGGTGCACGGCCATCCCGCAGCCTGCTCGGCGATTGAGCGGGCCGCGGTAGCTGACCCGGCGCCGGCGGTCAGGAACAAGGCGTCCCGGTATGCGCCGGGCGGCACCGTCTACCGCCGGACGAAGCCGAGGCCACACCGTCTCAGGCCGTCGTAGTCCGAGATACGGGCTTGTGCAGGCTCGGGCGGAGGAAAGGACAATGCCTTGCCAGTCCATGATGACGCGGTGCTCAGGACCTATATGCGGGACGGCCGGATCGTGACGATGCCTGCCAAGCGGTCCAGGCGGCTTGTCCTGCTCAACCACGTTGCCCAGCTATTCGAGGTCGGCGTGCAGTACGAGGAAGGTGAGGTCAACCTCAGGCTGAGGAACCTGCGCGAGGACTACGCCGCGCTGCGGCGTTACCTGGTCGACGAGGGCTTCCTCGACCGCGACCACGGGATGTACTGGCGAACCGGCGGCTCGGTGGACGCTTAGCAAGCTCAGCGCCGTGCGCCAGTGAACGCGAGGCTGGTCGGCGCTGCCGTGACCGGCAGGAGGTCCTGGCGGGCCGCTGTGCTCGTTGGTTCGTTTACCCGGTAGACCGCGGGGCGGGTGGCGCCCTCGGCCTGGTGCAGCCAGGCGAGGTCGCCGTTGGTCAGCACCTCATTGCCGATCCGCACCCAGCCAGCCGTGCCGTCGCCGCCGAGGCATGCCACCGGGGCGAGCTCGGAGTTCGTGGTGCAGATTTCGCCCCTGGGCCCCTCATAAGCTCCGGCGGCGTTCTGCCAGAACTCCGCGAGGCCTGACGGGTCGATGATAAGGAACGCGTTCTCCACCTTGGGCCCGGCCGCATCCTTGATAACGAGCCCGTCAGAGCCGTTGCGCGTCATGATGACCCGGCACGGGTTGGCCGCGCATATCGCCCGGCCGCTCGGCGCGGAGGGTGCCGGGGTCCCGAGGCCCACGCCGAGGCCCAGTCCCATTCCCAGGCCGGCGGCGAACGCGATCAGCGCTGCGGCTGCCATGACGGCGACCCTGATTTGCTTCGGCTTCATGGCACGTCCCTTCAACGTCAGGCAACAACCTATGACGCCACGGACACGCCGAGACAGGCCGGAAATCGCTGCCCGTCTGGCTCGCAGGCCAGAGCCGCACGGACAGCACTCCCTCCACATGCCCGGCTGGCGGCTCATGACTGAACAACTCGCTGTCGATTCTGACCGGTGCGCCCGCCAGCGCCAGGTTCACAGCGTTGCTCGGCCGGGCGTCGACCTCCCGCGGCCCAGACGGGCCGGCCACGATGACCGACGGGTAGAACACCGGTGCGATCAGCTTCGTTATCCGCACCTCAGTGATGCCCGAACCGGCGGCCGCCACCAGGCTCGTCGCGAGCTTGTACGTGAACGGGCGCGGCATCTCGGCCGAGGCCAGTGTCAGGGCCAGCGCGGTCGCTTCGCTCGGCCCGATCCAGATCGGCAGGCTCCGCTCACCGCCGCGCTCGGCCAGGATCATGATGTGCTCGCGCTGGGCCGGGTCATCGGACTGCGTCCTGCGGATCTCCGATACCTCGACATCCACCCACTCCACCGCGCCGGTCGCCGTCATGACAGCGCGGCATCGGCTGTGTGCAGGGCCCGCCCGCCGATGAGGGTCTGGTCCCCGATGATGGCCCGGCCCGCCTCCTGCATGCCGGCGAAGCCGCGCCGCCGCAGCTCGTCGACCAGCGAGGTCTTCCCGCCCCCGGGCCACCCGTGATGATGGTGAAACGGTCCCCACTGAGGTCTGTTGCTGCCAAAGCTCGTGTCCTTTCCTGGCAGCACGAATCCCCGGCGGATCCGTGCAGATGAGGGTGACTGGTGCTGCGGCGAGGGTCAGCCGACTGCGCGCTGGCCGGGGACGACCAGACCGCACTCGTAGGCCATGACGACAAGCTGCGCGCGGTCGCGGGCATCGAGCTTGGTCATGATGCGGCTGACGTGCGTCTTCGAGGTCAGCGGGCTGACGTACAGGCGCCCGGCGATCTCGTCGTTGGACAGGCCGGCGGCGACCAGCGTCATGACCTCGCGTTCTCGCTCGGTGAGGCCGTCCAACTCGCGGCCGGTCGCGCGGTGGCTGTCCGGTCGGCTGGCCAGATCGGTGATCAGCTTCCTGGTCACGCTGGGTGACAACAATGCGTCGCCACGGGCGACCACGCGCACCGCCTGGATCAGCTCGGCTGGCTCGGAGTCCTTGACCAGGAAGCCACTAGCTCCGGACCTGATGGCCTGGTAAACGTACTCGTCGGATTCGAACGTCGTCAAGATGATCACCCGCACGCCGGCCAGGTCGTCGTCGGCCGCTATCCGGCGGGTGGCCTCGAGGCCGTCGACATTAGGCATCCTGATGTCCATCAGGATGACGTCGGCGCGGTGATCGTGGGCCAGGTCGACGGCCTGGGCGCCGTCGGCCGCCTCGCCGACCACCTCGATGTCGTCAGCGGACTCGAGCAGGATCCGGAACCCGGCCCTGATCAGCGACTGATCGTCCGCGAGCAGCACTCGGATCATCGCGAGACGCCTTTCTCGGCGGCAGCAGGCGGGGTTGCGTCCGCCCGGGGACCGTCCTCGGCGGGCTTGGCTTGCTGCGCCCGCTCGGCTGGCTGGCCCGGGTTGGCTGGGTGGCCCAGGTGGGCTGGCTCGTCGGTCCGGCCGAACGGGAGGGCCGCGGTGACCGTGAACCCGCCGCCTGACGCTGGGCCCGCTTCGAGCGTTCCGCCCGCGGTGGCCGCACGTTCCCGCATGCCGACCAGCCCGTGGCCGGAACCAGGTTGCCAGGGGCCTGACTGCCCGGGGCCTGACTGCCCGGGGCCTGACTGCCCGGAGCCGTGCCCGTTGGTCACTTCCTTAGCCCTTACCGCCGGAACCCCACGTCCGGTGTCGGCTACCTGAATCACCAGCGTACCGGCGCGGTAGGTCAGCGACACTGTGGCAGTGGCCGGGCCGGCGTGCCGGATCGCGTTAGTCAGCGACTCCTGGATGATCCGGTAGGCCGCCAGATCGACGCCGGCCGGCAGCACGGCAGGCTCACCGGTTACAGTCAGCGTGGTTGGCAGGCCGGCCTGATTCGCCCCGGCGATCAGCGCGTCAAGCTGGGCCAGCCCCGGTGCGGGCGCGGTCGGCTCGGTATCGTCGGCCTGCCGTAGCACGTTGAGAATGGCTCGAAGCTCGCGCAGGCCGTTCTTGCTCGCCGCCCTGATGGCCTGCAGGGACTCGGCCGCCGCGTCCGGGCGCTCGGTCAGCACCATCGCGGCGGCGCTGGCTTGCACGTTGATGGTCGACATCGTGTGCGCGACGACATCATGCAGCTCGCGGGCGATCCTCAGCCGTTCCTCGTCAATCCGGAGCCTGGCCTCGTCGTCGGCGCGTGCCTGAATCGAGGCGACGAACGCCCGCCGATTGCTGACCGCGATCCCGCCAAGGCACACGGCAGCGAACAGCACCGGGAGGACGATCACCGTGCCGCCGGTCGCGGTCCCGAACGGATTGCTGGTCGCTGTGGCGGCCAGCAACGCGACCAGAGTCACGCCGGAGATGGCCAGTGCCCGCCGGGCGCTCACGTGGGTGGCCAGTGCGTAGACCGCGGCCGCCGGGGCGAGCAACGCGGCGCCGTTGACGTAGCCGAGCAGCGTGTATCCAAGCACCGCGGCCGTCGACACCGTGAGCACGGCAACGGGCCACCGGTTCCGCCAGGCCAGCACCACGCTGGCGAGAGCCACTAGGAGCAGGACCCCGGGGGGTGGCTGCGGGATCTGATGCCCGTGAAACTGGACGAGATCGGCGGGGTTATGCGGATGCCCCTCGCCGTAGCTGCCGGACACGGTGATCGCGGTCATCAGCCCGGCGAATACGATGTCGCGGGCCGGTGACCGTCGCCACCATCGCCATGCAGCACGAACCCGGTCCATGCCCGAAGACTAGATCCTCTTCGGCCCCTGGTCGCCATCCCTGGGTTGACGTTCCGGATACTCCACTGGGAGTACTCGCGCGGCCCAGTGCTCCTGGCGCCGTAGCCGCAAGTGTCACCGCGCGCACGACGACGTGGAAGGCCGCGAACGGCAGCCTGGTGCATGCCTGGTGGAACGGCCACCAGGACACGAACCCCGGGAGATCCCGATGCCTTCCCTGACTCGTTTCGTGCTCCGCCACAAGGCGCTCGTGGCCATGTTCTGGCTGGCGGTCACCGTCGCGGGCGTGCTGACCGTCGGCGGCACCACGCACCGTATGACCAATAACTTCTCGATGCCGGGCCAGGCGTTCAAGGTTGACAACCAGATCATCAGGACCTACGGCAACGGCGGATCGCAGTCACCGTTGGTGCCGGTGCTGACCGTCCCGGCCGGCGAGCGGGTCAGCGACCCCGCGGTCGCCGCGCAGACCGGCCGGATCTTCGCGGCCACAGCGGCGGCGCTGCCGCACGCGCGGGTCGCCGACTACGCGACCACGCACAACCCAGCGTTTATCACGAGGGACGGCCGGTCCACGTTCGCCCTGGTCTACACCCCTCCCGTGACCGGATTCGGCGGCCCGAGCCTGGGCCCGGTGCTGCAGCACGCACTTGACCACGCCGCGCCGGCTGGCTGGAAGGTCGGCGTGACCGGGACGGAGTTGCTCGCCAACGGCAAGGCCCCCGCGGCGAACAAGGGCACTGGGATCATCGCCGAGGCCATGATCGGGGGGCTCGGCGCGCTGCTGATCCTGGCGTTCGTCTACGCCAGCTTCCTCGCACTGCTGCCGCTGCTGATCGGCGGGATCTCCGTGATGGCGACATTCCTTGTCGTGGGCGGCCTGACTGAAATCACCGGCGTCAGCCAGATTGTCGAGTTCCTGATCGCGCTGATCGGCCTCGGCGTGGCGATCGACTACTCGCTGCTCGTCGTCAGCCGCTGGCGCGAAGAGCGCGCGGGCGGCCGGGACAACGCCACGGCGGTGGTTGAGGCCATGAACCACGCTGGCCGTGCGGTAGTCTTCTCCGGCCTGACCGTGGCGATCGGCCTGCTGTCCATGATCGTCCTGCCCGTCCCGATGCTGCGCAGCGTCGGCTACGGCGGCGTGCTGGTGCCGCTGATGTCCGTGCTGGTCGCGGTGACGTTGCTGCCGGTGATCCTGGCGACCGTCGGGCCGCGGCTCGACTGGCCGCGGCTGCGCACCGAGCGCTCGGCGAGCCGGCTGTTCTCGGCCTGGGCCCGCGGCGTGTACAAGCACCGCTGGGTTGCCGCGCTGGGCGGCCTGGCCGTCATCGCCGCGCTGATGCTGCCTGCCCTGTCCCTGCACCTGGGCGAGCCGGGCAGCACGTCGGAGGCCACGTCGGGACCGGCGCACGACGCGCTGATGACCCTGACCAGCGGCGGTATACCGTCCGGCGTCATCACCCCGGCCGAGGTTCTGACCTCGTCGGCTCCTGCCAGCGGTCCGGCCAGCGTCGCCGATTCGGTCGCCGATTCGGTCGCCGCGAAGGCGACGCGGGTCCCCGGCATCTACGCCGCAATGGCCCCGTCGACCCCGGACTATCAGCACGCGGGTACGGCCATCGTCACCGTCATCCCGCGGACCGAGAGCTCTGTCCCTGCTGGCCAGCAGACCATCTCCCAGCTAGAGCAGGCCCTGGTCGGCCAGCCGCATGTGGTTGGCGTCGGCGGGGACGGGGCATCGCTGATCGACTTCGACCACGCGGTCTACGGCGACTTCCCGCTGATGCTCGCGCTGATCGGGATCGCTACGTTCCTGCTCCTTACCAGGGCGTTCCGGTCGGTGCTACTGGCGGCGAAGGCGGTTGTGTTCAACCTGATCTCGCTCGCTGCCGCCTACGGGGTGCTGACCTGGGTCTGGCAGGACGGCCACGGCTCGAACGCGCTGTGGGGGATCCCGGGCACCGGCGCCATCACGATGTGGGTGCCGCTGATGGTGTTCGCCTTCCTGTTCGGGCTGTCGATGGACTACGAGGTGTTCATCCTGACCAGGATCAGGGAGGCCTACGACACCACCGGTGACGCCCGCGCCGCGGTCACCGAGGGACTCGGCAGGACGGGGCGGCTGGTCACCAGCGCCGCGGCGATCCTGATGCTGAGCTTCCTGTCCATGTCCACTGGCCCGCAGACTGACCTGAAGATCCTGGCCACCGGGCTGGGAGCCGGCATCCTCATCGACGCGGTGGTGATCCGCTGCCTGCTGGTCCCCGCGATGGTCGCGCTGTTCGGCCGCGCCAACTGGTGGATGCCGTCCGGGCTCGCCAAGGCCCTGCGGGTGCCGACCCCGGCCGCGGTTCCGGCCGCCGCCGGAGCCGCCGGGCCGATCGCGGGCGAACTCAGCCTGACCGGTTCCCGGTAGCTGTCCGCCTCATCGCTCTCGCCGGGCCCCATCTTGGGCCCGGCGAGAGCTTTCGCGCTGGGGAGTTCAGACGGTGACGGTGAGTGGGAGGACAGGGGTTCGGCGGCGGGGCGAATCCGGACTCCAGCCGAGAGTCAGCGTCGCCTCGACGCCCCACCGTCCGGCGGGCACCGTGTAGCCGAGTTCGGGCTCGAAGCTCGCCGTTCCGATCAGGAGCGGGATGCGCTCCGTCGCTCCTGGCGCGACCGCGAACACGACGAGCGGCAGGGTCTGCGCGCCTGCGAATCCCCCCACGACCTGCTCGGTCTCCGGCTCCACCACTACGGCAGTGACCGCGCCGTTGGTGGCTACCTTGATTTCATCCGATGAGCGATTGCGCACCAGCAGGCCGTGCCGGAGCGTGTGCCCCGAGCGGACGACGGCCGGGCCATCCAGTTCGGCGGCTGCCTGCCCCGGGTCGAGGGGGTCAGCGCGCCGCCGCAGCGCGGGGCGCGGTTCGTGTGCTGCGCCGGGCGGGAAAGGAAGGGCGCCCACTGTCAGATGGACATCGCCGCCGAACTGATCAAACAGGTCAGCCGCGGTCGAGGCGGCCCATGGCGCGAGGTGGATCGCGAACGGCGGCTGCCTGCCCTCATCGCTGCCGGGATCCGGATACCCGAGCAGAGGAGCCGGCTGCTCGTTGCTAAGCCTCGCGATGACGCGCTTGAGATCGTCCCAGACCGTCATACTCTCCAGGCTAATCCCGAACGCCGCAGCCTCATCTCATGCGGAAGGGCCGAAGGGGTTGAGCACTCGAACATCGCATCTCGCGAGGTCGGCGGTGTTGCGGGTCACGAGAGTCCAGCCGCGGCACCTGGCTGTCGCGGCAAGGAGACCGTCAATAACTGGCACCGGATCAGGGACGTTGAGCCTGCCCCAGTCCTCGGCTATTCGAGCGTCCACGCCTACGATGCGATCGGTATAGGTCGTTCGCAGTCCGGCCAGCCAATCCTCGAGCGCCGCCGCTTGCGCGGGGTCCTTCCGGCGGAGTCGTTCGATGCCAATCCTGATCTCGCCGATCGTGAGAGCGCTTATGAAGATCTCGGCTGAGCTCACGGTCTCGAACCAGGCCATCAGCTGCGCGTCGGGACGTGGCATCCTGAATTCCGAAATCACGTTGGTGTCAAGAAGAAAGGTCATCCTTCACTGGCCCATTCGATGGTCCTGGGATAGTCAGCGGCCCTTTCCAGTTCGAGGTCGTCAAACCGTGGGCCAGACAGCAGGTAGTCCTTGAAGTCTGCAACTTCGCCCTTGAGATGCCGGTAGTCCGCAATGTCAATAACCACGGCCACCTCACGACCGTGACGGGTGACAAATTGCGGTCCCTCGACATGAGCGACCCGCAGGAGTTCACTGAACCGCTGCTTCGCATCCTGAACCTGCCACGGCATGTCGACCTCCAGAGGCTAGACCATAATACGATCTAGACCGTCTAGACAGTACCATAGCACCTGTCTTCCAGCGGCTAGACCCGCTCCCGGCGCGCGCTGATCCTGATCTTGTCCGCCTGGTACTCGCCCGGCCTGGGCGGCCGCGTACGCGTCAGCTCGGGCACTAGTCCGCACTCGCGGAGCCTGTCTGCCAGCTCCGCGGCCGTGTAAGTGCTGAGCGCGACCCTGCCGCGGGCAACATCGAGCCATTCCTCGCCGCTGCCGCCGTGCGTGATCACCACGAGCACGCCACCGGGCTTGAGCGCCGCGCGCAGCCCCTTGAGGGCGCCGCTGAGACGCCCGCGCGGAAGATGGTGGAGTGAATACGAGGCGACCGCGCCTGCGCAGCTCGCCGGGCGCAGCGGCAGGGTCAGCAGATCGGCAGCGATCAGTTTCGCCTGCGGCACCAGTCGCGCCGCTGCGGCCAGCATGCCGGGAGCCAGGTCGATGCCGATCGCCGTCCGCCCGCGGCGGATCAGGAATCCGCTGACCTGCGCAGGCCCGCAACCGACGTCAAGGACAGGTCCGTCAGGAAGGTCGGCGAGCGCGGCGTCGAAGAACTCAGTGTCGGAGTCGGGTTCGCGCAGCTCGGCGCCGAAGCGGACCGCGTAGTCATCCGCCATGCCTTCATAGACCCGCTGTACCGCTTGCATGTCATAGCCGTCGTCTTCGGCGTGATCCACCAGCGCTCCTCCAGGAATCGGCGTCGTCCAACCATGTTGCGGGCCGCTGCGGGCCCGCGCCTATTACCGCCGGTAGGCAGATAGGAAAACGCCAACCGCCGTGTCGGCGTGCTGGTTCATCTTGTGAGCCGTTCCCTGACGCGCGAACACGGACAGGCTAGGATCTCATCCATGCGGACTGAGCGCCGTATAGCGGTCGCAGTGCTCATCGCGCTGTGCGGGATCGCGATCGCGGTCGGAGCGCTCCAGACCTGGGTCAGCGCCCGCGGACACCGGCCGAGCTCGGGGATACGGCACACGGCGATCGCCGGGGTCCTGCACTGGCATTATCAGTCCACCAGCTCGTTCACGAATTCGTTCGCCATGGTCGTCATCGTGGCCGGAGCGCTAGTGTTCGTCGGCGGGGTGTTCGCGTCCCGGCTGCTAGCGGGCTTGTTCTCGCTCATCGCTCTCGCGGCAGTCGGCGTGTGGATCGGGCTCAACGCGACGCACTACAGCCCGACCTCGCTGACCTACTCGGACTTGCGCCTTGGTGCCTGGCTGGCTATCGGCGGGAGCCTGATCGGGCTGTGGAGCTCGTTCTTCTTGCGCCGCCGCCAGACGTGAACAACTACGCTCCAGGGACGGTGATGCAGCCTCGGATGACCGTCACGGGCTTCGTGCTCGACTCGTCCGACGCGAGGGAACTCGCTGCCTTCTACCGCAGGCTTCTCGGCTGGCAGACCGGGGCGGATGAGCCGGATTGGGTAACGTTGCGCACTCCGGACGGTGGTACCGGGCTGTCGTTCCAGACGGAGAGCGCATATGTCCGGCCAGCATGGCCCGCCGGTCCTGGCGACCCGCAGATGATGGCGCACCTGGACATCAAGGTCGATGACCTCGAAGAGGCTGGAGCGCACGCGATCGCCGCAGGCGCGACGCTGGCTGACTTCCAGCCGCAACAGGACGTCCGGGTTTATCTGGACCCGGCCGGGCATCCGTTCTGCCTGTGGATTCACCCCGGCGAGTGATTCAGCTTGAGCGAGCCGAGCTCGCCTGCACCCTGACATCCGAGCCGTGCCCGGCGCGACCTGGCGGCCAGGTCCCGAGCGGCTTGCCGATCTCCCAGTGGTGGCCGAACGGATCATGGATCCGGCCAAGGAGCCAGCCATGCTCTTTCGCTGCCGGGTACACCAGTGTGGCCCCGGCAGCGACCGCGCGGTCGATGGCCGCCCGCGGGTCATCGACGATAAGCAGCATCCTTGTCGTCGATCCGCCGACCGACTCGGGGCTAAAGTTGCCGTGCGCTGGAGACTCGTCGGCAACCCAGAACGACGCGCCCTCGATCGACATCTGCGCGACCACGCTCTGGTTGTCGGCGGTCCCGCCGACCTGATAGACGACCTCGGCACCGAACGCCACCCGATAAAAGTCCAGGGCCGCCAGGCCGCCCCTTACCGATAGCTGCGGCAGGAGGCTGACCAGCTGCTGTCCGGCCCGCTTGCTGGTGACTGCCATGGGCGCTCCTTCCGCCATCACCGTCAGCCTAGCGGCGCAGCGCCGATGCGGACGGGATGCCGTTAATCACGACGATCACGACCAGCGGACGTTCACGCGGTCAAGGAAAAGGTCGAGGACGCCGCCGTCGCCGTCCATCGAAAGGCCGGCGGGCGATCTCCGGCTCCAGAGCGCAAGGTAGAGATCATCCGCGCCGCCTGTGAGGACGCAATCGGCCCTCGTGCTGCCGTCGCCCGGCGTCGTGTCCACGCCATCGGGTCCGATCGTGACCAGCCAGTCGCCCGGCGCGTCGGTGCATCGCACCCGCAGCAGCCGCGCCGGGTCCGAGCGGAGCCGACCGCCAGGCCTGGTGATGAAGCACTCGAGCAACTCGGCGATGCCGTCCGCCGCAAACGGCGCGGGGAACGGTGCCACGGCCCGGTTCGCCGCTAGCTCTGCATCGACGCCGTGCACCGACGTCTCATGGGCCTGACGGCGTGCCCACATCGCCAGCGGTGATGGCGCGGCAAGGAACGTCCAGCACGTCAGGTCAGGATCGGCGGAGGACAGGGCCTTGACGAGCGCATCGAGCCCCTCGGCGAACCAGCCGATCAGGTCGGCATCAGCGGGCCACGTTCCGACTACCTCGTCGAGATCGACTCGCCACTCTTCGGTCCTTGGTGTGCCGACGATGCTGGCCGCCCAGCGGTGGACTCCGCCCTGATGCCTGACCAGGTCTCGCACCACCCAGCCAGGGCAGCTCGGCACGGCCGCGTCCGGGCCTGCGTCGGCCGCGGCGGCGGACAGCCGGCTTCCCGCACTGCGTAGCGCGTCGATGTGCTCGGTGATCTCCACGAACGGTCATTATGCCGGGCAGCGCAACTTTTCGCCGCCGTGCTGCTCTCTGGGAGGGTAGAGCAGCACGGAGGTTGCGTGGCCAGCGGCGCAGCAGGCGAGTTCAGCGAGTTCGCGCACACCCGCCGGCCCGCCTGGTCCGGCTCGCTGACCTGAGGATTGCTGCCGTGCCGTAGGAGAGTGACGTGCGCCTGCTGGCCAGGGGTCTCGCCTCAGTCTGCTTAGATCATTTTTCATGCAGAACCAAACGCTCATCGAACGTCTGCGCGGTAACGAGACTCTTTACAGCGGCTGGACCGTGACCGCGGACGTGATCGCCGTCGGTGCCGTCGCGGCGGCTGGCGTGGACTACGTGGTGATCGACCTGCAGCACGGCGGCGCAACCGAGCACGATTTGCCGGCCATCACCACGGCGATCAGCCATGCCGGAGCGACCCCGGTGGCCCGAGTCAGGCACGCGCACCCAGCCGACATCGGCCGGGCACTCGACCTGGGCTGCGCAGGCGTCATCGTGCCCAACGTGGAATCGGCCGAGCAGGTCAGGGCCGTGGTCGGTGCTTGCCACTATCCGCCCGCCGGATATAGATCTGCCGGCGGTGCGATGACCGGCCCGGGAGGGCCGTTCTGCCTCATCATGGTGGAATCCAGGGCCGCGCTGGCCGACCTTGACCAGACGCTGGCCGTGCCGGGCGTAGACGGCATCTACGTCGGGCCGAGGGATCTGTCCTACTCGCTCGGCTGCGAGCTCGCGCCGGGCGACCCCGTGTTTTGGGCTGCGCTCGAGCAGATCTGGGCCGCGTGCCAGGCAGCAGGGAAACCGGTGGGCGTGCACTCGACCGACGGCGCGACAGCTCGGCTGTACCGGGAGAACGGGTGCCGCCTGCTCAATGTCGCGGCCGACGCGCTCGCGATTAGCAGGCATGTGAAAACCGAACTGGCCGCGGCACGCGGTTAGCGGGCGAAAGGGGCGCGGCGCAATCGGGTGCCCGTTTGGTCTGTGAGTCAGCCGCGCGCATGGCTAATCTAGGCACAACGACAGGGCCTGGGTCGTTGTTGTCTCCTGCCAGGGAGTTCCCCGGGTCGTCAGGCTCGGAGGGGCGGCCATGGGATTGATGGACCGGGTGAAGCAGCAGGCGTCGACGCTTGCGCAGCAAGCGAACCAGGGAATGGCCAAGCTCGACAGTCTGCCGGCGCAGCGGCGGGCCGATGCGCTGCTGCGCAGCCTCGGCGTCGCGGTGCTCGCCGGGCGGACCGGCCGGGCCAGCGGCGATACCGAGGCGCAGATCAGCCAGATCCTGGCTGACATAGCCCAGCACGAACAGCAGTACAACGTGAACCTCGTCCAGCAGGCTGCGCAGGCGCAGGCGCAGCAGCCCCAATGGCAGCAGGGGCCCGGCGAATTCCTGACCAGTGCGCCGCCGGTCGCCCCGAACGCGCCGGCGATTCCGCCCAACCCCGCACCTGGACCGGGCGGTGCGAGTGGTTTCGGCGGCCAGCCGGACTTCGGCGGCCAGCCTGGTTACGGCGGCCAGCCTGGTTACGGCGGCCAGGGCGGGTATCCGCAGCAGGGCGCTCAGGCTGGCGGCTCGACCGGCTTCCCGCCAGCCACGTCGTTCCCAGAGGCAACGCCGGTCGGCCCCGCTGACACCGAGGATGAGGCAGGGCCCCCGCAAGGAGGGTCGAGTTTCTTCCCGCCGGCCTCGGGCGCCTGACCGCTGCCCGGCAGGCTCGCCCGGGCCTGACGCGCCCGCCTGGATGGCCGAGCAGGCCTCCGCCTCCGGCCGCACCCCATGATCGTGGTCGCCTGTCAGAATTCGGGCGATTGTCAGTGGTAACGACTGAAAGACGTCCAGAATCAGGCAATCGTCCAAGATCTTGTGGGCGCTGCCTGCGAGTCTGCCTGGCCTAATGGCAGGCGGCCTGAGCCGCCGTCTTCGATTTCGCCGACCATACGTTGGTTTGCCCGGACCGCCGCGCCGCGCTCCCGTGCCTGCCGTGATGCTGGTGCCTGGCCGGGCGGTCAGCCTTGACCCGCGCGAACAATGCGCTGGCCGCCGCGGTGTTCCACAGCACGGCCGACTCGCCGTTCGGCGCCTGGTAGTTGGTGCTGGCGAGCGGCACCGTGCTGAACGAGACCGCGCTCGGCCTGATGAAGCGCATTTGCTCGGCCAGGCCGGTCACGTTAAACCGCTGGTCGACGGTCGTCGCCGAGGTAGCGGCGGCGAGCAACCTGGAGAACGTGACCGGGTTGGCCAGCGTGCCTGAGCTGGCCGCCTCGGACAGCACCGAGGAGAGCAATTGCTGCTGATCGGCGATCCTGGCTAGATCGGACTGCGCGTAGGAGTGCCGGTCACGCGCGAACTGCAGTGCCCGGACGCCATTGACGTGGTGTCGGCCAGCCGACATGTGCAGGCCGCTGTAGGGGTCGTTAACCGCGTAAGGCAGGCAGATGTCGACCCCGCCCAGAGCGTTGATGATCTTCACGAAGCCGAGGAAGTTCACCTCGACGAAGTTGTTGATGGTCAGGCCGGTCGCCAACTCCACCGTCTTGACCATTAGCCGCGGCCCGCCGAGGCCGAATGCCGCGTTGATCTTGTTCATCCCGTAGCCGGGGATTCGGACCCAGGAGTCTCTCGGCAGGCTGATTACCGCGATGTGCCGGTGATCGGCGCTGACGTGAACGACCATCAGCGTGTCCGAGTTGTGGCCGGTCGCATGGCCGACATGCAGCACCCGCTGCTGGTGCCTGGTCAGCCCCGACCTTACATCCACGCCGGCCAGCAGGATGTTCAGCGGCCCGCTCGCGGGAGTTCCAGACGTGCCGGCGTTTACCCGCCCGAGGTGGCTGCTGACGTAGCCGGACAACAGCCAGCCACTGCCCGCCGTCAGCAGTACCACGGCCGACAACGCGCCTGTGAGCAGGGCCAGTGTCCGCTGCGTCCTGGCGCGCTTGCTCGCCGCGATCTGCGCCGTCAGCCGCCGTCTGGCCGCCAGCGCCCGGTCCTCGCGGGATGGCCGACCCCCGGGCGGATGAGCGTCGCTGCCCCTGGACATCCCGCCGTGCGCCATCAACCCCCCAGGAAGGCGTACCCCCTGAAGCGTAGCGTTACGCAGAGTAATAGCGTGGTATCTGCGTGCTTGACGCGCCCGCGCCTTTACTTAGCCGGCGGTTCGGGATCGCGCGGAAGGCCGAGCATCCGCTCGGCAATGATGTTGAGCTGGATATCGGTCGTTCCGCCGCCGATGGTAACTGCCCGCACAGCGAGGTTCTGGCGGGCCCAGTGCGCGCCATTCGGCGCGCCATCCTGGCCGACCGGCGAGCCGGCCCCGGCCGCCGTCGCACCGCTGGCGCCAGAGAGCGCGAAGCACAGCTCGGCGATCTGCTGTGCGTTGCGCATGCTGAGCAGCTTGCGCACGCTTCCGGTGGAGCCTGGCTCGGTACCGGAGATCCGCTTCAGGGTTACGCGCAAGCCGAGCAGATCGATGGACCGGCTCTCGCACACCAGCCTGCCGATGTCCGCGAGCGGGGGGCGGTCCGCGGCCTTCGCGACAGCCAGCAGCTCAGCTACTCCCGCACCGAACGTCCAGGTCTGGGAGAGAGATACCCGTTCGTTGGCCAGTGTCGTCCTGGCGATGCGCCAGCCCCCATTCACCTCGCCGACCAGGCAGTCATCCGGCACGAATACGTTGTCAAGGAAGACCTGATTGAACGAAGCGTCGCCGGTGATCTCGCGCAGCGGGCGGACGTCGATTCCGGGCGAAGCCATGTCGATCAGGAAGTAGCTGATCCCTTCATGCCTGGGCGCCGACGGATCCGTGCGCGCGATGCAGATGCCCCAGGCGGCTTGCTTCGCCAGGGAGGTCCAGATTTTCTGGCCGCTGATCCGCCAGCCGCCGGCCACCCGCTCGGCTCTAGTCGACAGGCCGGCCAGATCCGAGCCAGCGCCCGGCTCGCTGAACAGCTGGCACCACAGGTACTCCATCCGCAGCGTGGCCGGCAGGAATCGCTGCTGCTGTTCGGGAGTGCCGTACTCGATCAGTGCAGGGACGACCCAGGCGCCGATGGCGAGATTGTGCGCCCTAACGTCCGCCGCGCGCATCTCAGCGTCGATGACCAGCTGCTCAAGCGGCTGGGCGCCCCGCCCCCACGGAGCGGGCAGGTGCGGCAGCACCCAGCCGCCCGCCGCCAGCCGGGCAGTCCGCTCCTTGCCTGTCAGCTTGCTGATCTCCGCGAGCTCGGCCCCGACCTCGGCCCTGAACTCACCATCCCCGTCCGGCAACTCGACCGTGACTGGCTTGATCGCGGCCTCCATCGCGAGTGCGGCGACGCGTTCGCGCCACCGCGCCGACGGCCCGAGCAGGGCTCGCAGTGACAGCGCCCGCCGGTAGTAAAGGTGAGCGTCATGCTCCCAGGTGTAGCCGATGCCGCCGAGGGTCTGGATGCAGTCGTTAGCGGCGTCGACGGCGGCGTCCAGCGCCACGACAGCCACCACGGCCGCGGCGAACACGCGTTCGGGGCCTGGCGGCATGCGCGCCGCGTCCCAGACGGCGGCCGCGGCTTGTTCCGCGCCGGTCAGCATCCGGGCGCAGCGGTGCTTGACGGCCTGGAACTGGCCGATCGGCCGGCCGAACTGATGCCTGATAGTGGCGTATTCCGCCGCGGTGTGGACGGCCCAGTCGGCGACTCCGCAGGCCTCGGCGCCGAACAGAATCGCGGCCAGGCTGGTCACGGCGCCCCGGTCCAGCCCGCTAAGCAGCCGCTCGGCGGGCACCGGGACGGCGTCGGCGCGCAGGCTGGCCAGCGGCCTGGCCAGGTCGACGGCGGCGAGCGCAGTGACCTCGAGGTCGGCAGCGTCCAGCACGACCCACGCCTCACGGTCTCCGGTGCTGACGCTCGTGATGATGAGGTCGGCCATCGGCCCGGCGAGTACGGGACCCGACTCGCCGCTGACCCGCAAAAGGCCGTCCGGGTCCAGGACGCCGGCCAGGCCGGCCGCCAGGGAGACAGTGCCCGACAGCGAGCCGTCGGCGAGCCGCGCCAGCAACTTGCTCAGGGCCGAGTCCGCTCCTGCGGGTCCTGCAGCACCCGCGGCTCCAGCCGACTCGGCCAGTACCGGCTCGGCCAGTACCGACTCGGCCAGGACGGCCGAGGCGAGCACGGTCGGCAGGAAGGCGCCGGGCAGCAGCGCCCGGCCGGTTTCCTCCAGCGCGACCGCTAGCTCAGGCAGCCCGAATCCCTGACCGCCAGCGGCCTCGGGCAGGTGCAGTCCGAACAGGCCTTGCCCGGCCAGGCTCGGTGCGAGTTCAGCGCGGTAGTGCACGGCCCCGCTGTCGGAGCCGTCCACGGCCGACCGCAAGACCTCTGCCGGGCAGTGTCGCTGCGACCAGCCACGCACCGCCGCCGCTAGTTCAAGGTGCTCCGGGGTGAGGCCAAGCGCCATCGAAGATCCGCCTTTGCTCATCAGGGGTCATATCGTGCCGATGCCGACACTGTAGATCGGCTCGGCGTTACGCGGAATGGGCGGGCGCGATGACCGATCCGTGCCAGCTGCTCCCAATTTCCCGATTCGGTACTTCCCCTTGGTTACTGGTGGGTAGTATACTTTGTTACTCACGAGTAACTAAGCTCTGGCCAGGCAAGACGGCAGCTCGCGGGAGACGCAATGACGCACTTCAAGGGCAACCTGCGCGACATCGAGTTCAACCTGTTCGAGGTCCTAAACCGGCAGGAACTGCTCGGCTCGGCGCCGTATGAGGACACCGACGTCGATACTGCCCGGGGCATCCTCGCTGAGGTCGCCCGGCTTGCGGCCGGACCGCTCGCCGAGTCGTTCGCTGATGCGGACCGGCACCCGCCGGTGTACGACCCAACGACCCGCTCGGTCACGATGCCCGAGTCCTTCGCCCGGTCGTTCCATGAGTTCATAGATGCCGGGTGGTTCAGGCTTGAGTTGCCGGCGGAACTCGGCGGCAGCGCGGCGCCGCGATCGTTGTGGTGGAGCGTCGCCGAGCTTGTGCTTGGTGCGAACCCTGCCATCTGGATGTACGCGAGCGGCGCCGGGTTCGCCAAGGCGCTGTACTATCTCGGCACTGCTGAGCAGCGGCATTTTGCCGAGCAGGCCGTCGAGCGCGGGTGGACGGCCACGATGGTGCTGACCGAGGCCGACGCGGGATCTGACGTGGGGGCGGGCCGGACCAAGGCCATCAGGCAGGCGGACGGAACCTGGCACATCGACGGCGTCAAGCGCTTCATCACCTGCGCCGAGCACGACATGGCAGAGAACATATTCCACTTGGTGCTCGCCAGGCCCGAGGGCGCAGCGCCGGGCACCAAGGGGCTATCGATGTTCCTGGTACCGAAGTTCCTGCTGAACGATGACGGGTCGCTCGGTGCGCGGAACGGCGTGTACGCCACCAACGTCGAGCACAAGATGGGGCTGAAGGCGTCAACGACCTGTGAGCTCACCTTCGGCGCCGACGAGCCGGCGATCGGCACACTGGTCGGGGACGTACATGACGGCATCAGGCAGATGTTCCTGATCATCGAGCATGCCCGGATGATGGTCGGGACGAAGGCGATCGCCACGCTTTCGACCGGCTACCTGAACGCGCTCGAGTATGCCAAGACCAGGGTCCAGGGCGGCGAGCTTGCCAGAATGACCGACAAGACGGCGCCACGGGTGACGATCATGCATCACCCGGACGTCCGGCGGATCCTGATGCTGCAGAAGGCGTACGCCGAGGGCATGCGCGCGCTTGTGCTGTTCACCGCGACCTTCCAGGATGCCGGCCAGCTTGCTGAGGCGGCCGGCACCACCGACGATGCTGCCGCGGCCATGAATGACCTGTTGCTCCCGCTGGTCAAGGGGCTTGGCTCGGAGCGGGCTTACGAGATGCTTACCTTGTCGCTGCAGACCTTCGGCGGGTCAGGCTACCTGCAGGACTACCCCATGGAGCAGTACATCAGGGACGCCAAGATCGACAGCCTGTACGAGGGCACGACGGCTATCCAGGGCCTGGACCTGTACTTCCGCAAGATCATCAGGAACAAGGGTGACGCATTGGCGTCGCTGCTGAACCAGATCATCGTTACCGCTGAGGGCGAGCAAGGCAACGGCCGGCTGAAGAAGGAGCGCGCTGCGCTGGCCAGGGCTACCGCCGACGTCGAGGCGATGGTGAACGCCTTGCACCGCTACCTCGCAGACAGCCTGCAGCAGCACAGCGAGATCGACCGGGTCGGGCTGAACACGACGCGACTGCTGCTGGCGCTGGGCGACCTGGTGGTGGGCTGGCTGCTCGTGCGGCAGTCCGAGATTGCGGGCCGCGCGCTCGACAACGGAACAGCGTCAGGCGCCGACACCGCGTTCTACCAGGGCAAGATCGCTGCCGCCCGGTTCTTCGCCGAGACCGTGCTGCCGCGGCTCGCCGCGGAGCGCGAAATCGTGGAGTCGACCACGACCGAGCTGATGGACCTGCCGGAAGCGGCCTTCTGAGCCAGGCGAACCGCAGCAAGCCGCCGGGCGCCGCCAGCAAACAACAGCGATGGCCCATAGAGGTTGTTCTCTGAGCGTCCATGGGCCATAGCTGTTGAATCGGCCGGAGGCTGAGCCAGGCTAGGACCAGGCGAGCATCCGTAGCGGGTCGGTCAGCATGGCTCCGACATCGCGCAGCACCGCCGAGCCCATATCGCCGTCGACGATCCGGTGGTCGAACGATAGCGACAGAGTGCAGACCTTGCGCACCGCAAGCTGTCCGTCCACGACCCATGGCGCGTCCTTGACCTGTCCGAAGGCCAGGATCGCCGCTTCCCCTGGGGTGATAATCGGCGTCCCCGTGTCGACGCCGAACACTCCGACATTCGTGATCGTGATCGTGCCGCCGCGCAAGTCAGCCGGGGTGGACTTGCCCGCCCGCGCGGTTTCGGTCAGGGCCGCCATCGCCTGCGCAAGGCCAGGCAGCGAGAGAGCGTGCGCGTCCTTCACGGTCGGCACTACCAGGCCGCGGTCGGTCGCCGCCGCGATCCCCAGGTTCACGTAGTGCTTGACGACGATCTCCTGAGCCGCCTCGTCCCAGGACGAGTTGATCATCGGATGCCGGGCAGCGGCGACAAGCAGCGCTTTTGCGACCAGGACGAGCGGGGAGAACCTGACGCCCCCGAACTCAGGAAGCGACCTCAGGCGGACCGTCGCGGCCATTGTCTCGGTGATGTCGATCTGCAGGAATTCGGTGACATGCGGCGCGGAGAAGGCGCTGGCCGTCATCGCGGCAGCCGTGTGCTTGCGCACGCCGCGGACCGCGATGCGCTCCTCGCGCGGCAGCGATGCTAGCCGGACGGCGGAAACCTGCTCTGGGCCAGTGCCGTCAATACCCGGCGCGGCAGCCGCGGCCCGGATCTGCGCCTGGGCCTGGCCGGAGGCCGAACTTGCCGGAGCGGCCTGGGCGGAGGCCGGACCCGCGGCAGCGGCCTGGACGTCGTCGCGGGTGATCGACCCGGATGGGCCCGTCCCTCTCAGCATCGCCAGGTCGACGCCAAGTTCCTTGGCGAGCTTGCGCACCGGCGGCTTGGCGAGCACGCCGGTCCGAGCGTCCTGCGCCGCGGCGGCCGGGGACGCTGCAGACGCCGCGGACGCCGCTGCAGCACCCGTTGCGAGTGGCTCTGCGGCGGTTTCCCGTGCGATGTCCCGTGCCGCGTTCTGGGCGCCCGTCCGGACCGAAGCGCGGGCGCCGTCTGCGGCCGGCTTCCTGGGTCGCCGTTTGGTCGCGCCCAGTTTGACGCCGTAGCCGACGAGAACGGCCTGGCGCTCTGCCTTGGGCGCCGGGCTTCCGTAGATTCCCGGCTCGACAGCCCCCTCGGCCGGGGGCGGCGAGATGTCCGCCGTCGGGGCCGGCGCCTGGCCATATTCCGCGCCGCCGGCTTCCCCGCTGCTGGCGCCCGCCGTGCCGTTCGCAGCTCCGGCCGTGCCGTCGGCGCCTACCCGAACCGAGATGATCGGGGTGCCAACGTCGGCTGTCGCGCCCTCGGGCACGAGCAGGTCGTCGACCACGCCCGCATAGGGACTGGGCAGCTCCACAAGGGCCTTGGCCGTCTCGATCTCGACGATGATCTGGTTGATGTCGATCTTGTCGCCTGGCTGCACCAGCCACCTGACAATGTCGGCCTCGGTCAGGCCCTCGCCGACGTCGGGGAGCTTGAACTGCTTCAGCTCTGACATGACGTCCTCTCAGTGCTTCCAAGAGCGCGTGCGGCGGACGAGCCGCCGCGCGGCCGCTCAGTGCTTCCGGGAGCGCGTGCGTCGGGCAAGCCGCCGCGCGGCCGCTCAGTAGGCGAAGGCACGGTCGACAGTATCGAGTACCCGGTCAAGGTCGGGCAGGTAGTACTCCTCGATCCGCGACGGCGGGTACGGCGTCGAGTAGCCGCCGACCCGCAGCACCGGAGCCTCGAGATGGTAGAAGCACTCCTGCGAGACCCGCGCCGCGATTTCGGCGCCGAGGCCAGCCGTCACGGCGGCCTCATGCACGACCAGGCACCTGCCTGTCTTGCGGACTGATGCGAAGATCGTCTCCGTATCCAGCGGCGACAGCGAGCGCAGGTCGATCACCTCGACGGACCTTCTTTCCTCAGCGGCGGCGGCCGCCGCCTCCATGCACGTCCGCACCATCGGGCCATAGCACAGCAGGGTCACGTCCGTGCCGCTGGCGAGCGTCCGCGCCTTGTCGATCGGCAACGCCGCCGCCAGGCCGCCGGCCAGGTCGACATCGGTCTTGTCCCAGTACCGCCGTTTCGGCTCGAAGAAGATGACCGGGTCGTCGCAGCTGATCGCCTGCTGGATCATCGCGTACGCGTCGGCCGGATCGCCGCACACGACGACGCGCAGGCCACCGGTGTGCACGAAATGCACCTCGGGAGACTCGCTGTGATGCTCAACGGCTCCGATACCGCCGCCGCACGGAATCCGCACCACCACGGGAAGCCGGAGGTGGCCGGCCGACCTGTACGCCATCTTCGCGAGCTGGGAGACGATCTGGTCGAAGGCAGGGAAGACGAACCCGTCGAACTGGATTTCGCACACCGGCCGGTAGCCGCGGAGCGCGAGCCCGATCGCGGTGCCGACGATGCCGGACTCGGCGAGCGGGGTGTCAAATACGCGGTCCTCGCCGAAGTCCTTCTGCAGGCCGTCCGTGACCCGGAAGACGCCGCCGAGCTTGCCGACGTCCTCGCCCATAATTAGTACCTTGGGGTCGTTTTCCATCGCCTTGCGCAGGCCCTCGTTGAGCGCCCTGCTCAGCGTGAGCCTGGTCGCGGCGGCCTGCGCGCCCGTGGTGTCCGCGGTCATCGCCCGACCTCCTCGCTGACGAAGGAGCTGAGATACGCCTCAAGCTGCGCGCGCTCCTCGGCCAGCAGCGCGGTCGGCTCGGCGTAAATGTTGTCGAACATGGAGAGCGGCGCAGGGTCTGGCATCTCCAGGCAGGCCTTCCTGATCCTGGTGCCGACTTGGTCGGCCTCGGCCGCGACGTCGGTGAAGAAGCTCTCCGGCGCCATTACCGAGCGGATCAGGTACTGCTTCACCCGCTCGATCGGGTCCTTCAGTTTCCACGACTCAAGCTCGGCGGACAGCCGGTACCTGGTCGGGTCGTCGGTCGTGGTATGCGCGCCCATCCGGTAGGTGAACGCCTCGATCAGCGTCGGTCCCTGTCCTTCCCGCGCGGCCTGCATGGCCTTCCGGGTCACGGCCAGACACGCGAACACGTCGTTGCCATCGACCCGCAACCCGGGGAACCCGAAGCCCAGGGCCCGCTGGTAGAGCGGGATCCTGGTCTGGCGGTCCAGGGGTTCGGAGATCGCCCACTGGTTGTTCTGGCAGAAGAAGACCACGGGCGCGTTGTTCACCGACGCCCAGATGAAGGCCTCGTTCACGTCGCCCTGGCTGGTCGCACCGTCGCCGAAGTAGACGATCGCGGCCTCGCCGTCCTCGCCCACCGCCCCGTCGCGCTGGATCCCCATCGCGTAGCCGGTCGCATGCAGGGTCTGGGCGCCGATCACGATCGTGTACAGGTGAAAGTTGTGTGCCTTGGGGTCCCAGCCGCCGTGGCTGACGCCGCGGAACAGTTCGAGGAGCTTGGCCGGGTCCAGCCCGCGGCACCAGGCGACCCCGTGCTCCCGGTAAGTCGGGAACGCCATGTCGCGCGGGCCAAGCGCACGGCCCGAGCCGACCTGCGCAGCCTCCTGGCCGAGCAGCGAGGCCCAGATGCCGAGTTCTCCCTGCCGCTGCAGGGCGATCGCCTCGAAATCGATCCGCCGGACTAGGACAAGATCGCGGTACAGGGCCTTAATCTCATCGGGCGTCAGCTCAAGCGGGTAGTCAGGATGCTCAGCGCGCTCGCCCTCGGGTGTCAGCAGCTGGATCAGTTCCGGCTTGCCGGAAGGCTTATCCAGTGCGGCGGATCGGGAGGCAGCTCGCCCGGCAGCTTTGACGGCCACGTGCCACTCCTTACCTGCTCAGCGCCGCCCGCCTGCAGGTCAACGGGCGGTCATCGGATTTCTTGCTCCGCTGTGACAGTACTCGGCGCTCCTCCTGCCAGGTCAAGTGCCGGGGTACGCGTACGCTGCGCGGCATGGCCAAGATAGTTGTCGACGTCATGCTCAAGCCTGAGATCCATGACCCGCAGGGGGAGGCTATCGCCGGCGCGTGCCACAGGCTCGGTTTCACCGAGGTTGTCGCTGTCCGGCAGGGCAAGCGGTTCGAGGTAGAGATTGCCGATGCGGCCACGGCAGAGGGCCAGGGCGGGCCAGCAGGAGGGCCAGAAGCAGATACGCAAGCCAGCGAGACTCGGGTCGCCGAGCTGGCAGCCGAATTGCTGGCAAACCCGATTATTGAGGAATTCGCGGTCCACGCAGTCTGAGCGCGTAGGCGAATCCGCACCTGGTCGCTGCTCACCCGTTCGCGAGATTCCAAACATGGCTGTCCGTCGGTCTCCGCAGGACCGAATTGTCAGGCGGCCAAGGCGGTTTCGCCGCTCGCCTCGCCGTCTGTAATCCGCTGTTGATCTGGGAGAACGACACCGTTCGTCCGAAGATCGCCCGAGTTTATGATTACCGCGCGCCTGCTGTGGAAACTCTCACAATGTGATGAGAGCCGAGTTGTAAGCCGGAGAGCGGCGGAGGACAGAGAAGACAGTGCGAACTCGCGTGCTGCACTCGCAGGAACTGGCCGGAGATGTCCGGGACATCCGGCCTATCCGGTTCTGTCTCGTGTTCCCGCACGAATCGCTCAGCATTCCCGTTATGCGGCACGTACTCGGCGATACTCTCGGTCGGCTTGGCCTGGATGAGGGTTGCATCTCCGACCTGCTCCTGGCTGTCACGGAAGCGTGCACGAACGTGCTGCGGCATGCCGGACCGGGACACAGGTACGAGGTGGTCGCCGAGGTCGCCAGGAACCGGGTGGTGCTCCAGGTGCTGGACAATGGCCGCGGCTTCGACCCGGCCAGGATCAGGGTGGCGCGCCGCCGGCACCTGCGCCGGCCCCCGGTCCGGCCCGCCGGGCTGCTCGGCCGCCGGGCCAGGGCCGGTGACATCACGCAGATCCCCGAGTCAGGCCGCGGCATGGCGATCATGCGCGCGTGCGTGGACGACGTCAGCCTGCACAGCGGCCCTGGCCGGGGAACCGTCGTGCAGCTGTTCAAGCGGTGCGAGTGGCGCGACGGCGC
>WNFL01124268.1_pt4 | contig 25975 bp, 31 predicted proteins | sample 5400361 | NCBI WGS metagenome assembly WNFL01 (sample SAMN13153351, study PRJNA577476) | soil metagenome | isolation source: 40 cm soil on Douglas fir-dominated hillslope | place: USA:California | collected 2013-09-17
GCATGCCTTGCTGACTTTAATCCGCAGTCGTCACGGACTTGTATTTCCCTGGGGTTCACAGCCGCCACCTTCAGCTCCAGGAAAAGACATGTACCTGATACCTCTCAAACCGTCGTCCCCACTGCCCGAATTCATCGAACTACTAGACCGTGCATCTTCTGTACCTAAAAGGAGAGATCAAGACACGATTCTTGCAGTGTTTGTTCTGACCAAGGGCAAACTCGTTGTCCCCCCTCCTACGCCACCGGTTCCGGTTCCCACTGCGACTCCTGTCTCCGCTGCGCCTCCACCTGCGGTGGCTAACCTCATCCAAAGCCAGGGCGGTATCTCGTCATTGCTTTCAAGTGTGCTTGGTGGCCTACCCCCTCAACCAGGCCCACCACAACCCATCCCTACGTTCGCCCCTCCACCGCAACCTGTACAGATGCAGCCACCTCCTACGTCGACACTTGCGGCGCTCTCAAGCGACCTGCAAAACTTGACACCAGAGCAAATCAACTTGATTCTGCAAGGTCTCGCAGGGAAAGCAGCACTTCCCCCTTCTCTACCACCTGCACAACCACAAGGATGGCATGCACCATACCCAGGTGCCACACCTCAATCTTACCCACCCGTAATCCCACCACCGAGTGGTGCATACCCCTCTCACGGACAGTCGCCCTTGGGTCGCAGCCCTACACAGAACACGTACGTTCTCTCTCCCCGCAAAGGACCCCACATGCTGATGATTCCTATGTCTGCAGCGTTCACCCGGACCGCGTAGTGCGCATGCACGCCGATCAGCGACCCTACCCTGGTTCGTCCCCCCGCCGTGAGAGGGACAGGGACAGGGATGGTGGGCCGCCTCGAGGGCCGAGACGTGGTCATAGCCACGGATACAGCAGAGATGATGGCTGGCGTCGCAGCAGCGGCGAGCGAGAGAGGGACTCGGGCTGGGCCTCGCGGAGAGGATCTGGTGCAGCCGCCGGCCGTTGATAAAAGGTTTCTTGCTTTCGTGTTTTTCGTCCCTGGACATCTCGCGCTGGTTCTCTTAAGAGGTCACATAGTGGTTTGTGCTCACGTTTCCTTATTCTGTAGCCTTAACTCTGCTCTGGTGGTTGTACGATTTCCATGCCTTGTGTCTCAATCGATGGGGGCGTTGAAAAGTGTACCACTGTCCTGTGCGTGTTAAGGAGTCCATCAAATTGTGAAAAGGATAATAATACTGGTCTGCTGAAATATACGTCGCATGAATCTATGCTTTCGGAAAAATAATATTAGTCTGTTACTGTATTCGCGATATTTAATAGGATGTGAAGGGTCGCCGTATCCAGAAGATATAGTTGACGTCCAACGCGCCAGGAATGTCGCTAGGTAGTAAACTCCATCTGGAGGTAAGGGGGTTGAAGAATATCCCCCGCGTCTCTGTAATGTCGCTCGGTGCTCCTGTACACCGACCTGATCAATATGAAAGGTAGGCCGTAGAAGACAGGACGCACCGTGTTGGGGAAGCCATTTGAGATCATCCCGAAAGAAAGCATGTACCTCATCTGCGTTAATGTACTTTGACCAGGTGTGTGTGCCAGGTGTTACGAGCCTTAAGGCGTGCTCGGCCATGAAGATCGTGAGGAAGTAGCTGAGCGGTGTACGGGCCACCGTGGAGAGGAATAGATGACCACCTGGCTATATCACAGGTTTATCTACGTTGGATTCCAAAATCCGTGGGAACGGACGTACCTTGACCAGAGTCGCGCAGGATCGTACGAAGTCGGCGGGGTTGTCGACATGCTCCACGACTTCCATAGAGGCTACTACGTCAAATACCTTACCCTCTTCTGTAAGAATATCTGACGTCATGTGTCTATACTCTAACGGCGGCCCGAAAGCTGGGGTTCGAGGGCTGAGAAAGGGATCTTGAGACGCATGAGCGGACGCGATCTTGATATTCGAAGCGGACGCATCGATGGCAAGTGTCTTGGCCCCCATACGGGCGAGAGTCTACGATACTAGCGTTAATTTGGGGTGATCGCACCAATGGAAGTCGGCTGGACGTGCCTCTGAGAGTAGCCCTCCACCACAGCCCACGTCTACCGCAGTAAGGCCCTCTAGTGGTTTGTTAAAGGCGGACCTCGAAACGCCCGGGTTCGGGTGCCCCTCCTCCTCAATAGTTCTCAAAATGTGGTCGCGGATGAATTTGGCGCGAACGGGGTTCAACTTGTGGAGCATTCCAAACTCTCCGGTCTCGTCCCACCAGTGCTCGGACAACCGCGAGAAATGCGCAATTTCGTCGCCGTATTTGCTGTGAGAGTATAGCGTCTTCGTGGAGCATAACCTACACGACATCTAGCGACTACTGCCGCTCTCGTTGCGCGTAATGTGTGTGTCATTTGTCGCTTGTGCCCGTGATGGTAGAGTGGAAGTGGTGCCTGCTTGTGGTTGGAGCCAGCTACTGTGCCAACTTTCCTAGGAATTGCACTCGTCGCTGTCTGCAGCGTCCAAAACGATGTTTAATGCTCCTCGGTCGCCGTCCAATCGTTATGGGGCTCCGCTGTCCAATGGTTTGCTGGGCTCTACGACGTCAATCACCTCAGACCCGCTCGTTTCCTCTGCCTACATCGACCCAGACGCAGGACTTGACCCATGGAGTATAAATCCATCTCCAGCTCCACTCGCCGATCCACCAAGTGCCCTCAACGCCATTCTCGGTGTGTCTTATGGCATGGTGTTCGTGTCAATGGTTAGGGCTAATGGAATATGACAGGGGACGCGCAAATACCAGCTCTGTACACACACTCCTTCAATATCGTCGATACTACTGGCGGTGGCACTGTCACCATCAACGCGCTCCAATGAGTCCTAACCACAAGCAGTCTGCCAGCCGGGGACATAGACAAGGTGGGTGGATACTCTTCTATGAACCCCCCCATGCCTCTACTACCCAACTTCGCCCTAACCCCATACCCACTCTGATCCTCGCATGATGGTCGCGTGCATATGTGCCTTGGCTACTTCTGCCATAAATTTGTGGCCTGGACGTTGTCGATCTCACTGACATCACAAATAACTTCTCGCCTCCGTTTGTAGATCGTCAACCTTGTTAGCTCTCATCCCCGAGTCTCTAAAATGGAATTCTTCGTTGCTCTGGCCTTAACAGCCTGCGCTCAAGCAAGTAAAGGTACATTTCGCATTACGCCTTGTAAACCACTCTCAAATGAAAGTGATTGCAGACGTCAGCATCGAGAACGTTGCATCCTTGGCTCGAACGAATGAACTCCCTGTACCCAACCTAGACATGGAAGCCATGAACGCCATATCAAGCTCGACGATTCGATCTACATTTCCTCCACCTCAAATCATGCGGCCTACCCCAGGATACAACCCCGAAGCAGATCCCTGGACGAATGCCAGCCGTGGGATCTTTACATCTGCTTCAGCTGGAAATGCAGGTGATCCAAGGCTTCCTACGCGAAGAGTTCAATTCTAATAAAGTTGGCTTTAGCATCCTCCATCCTCTCCACCGGTCTACCCTCGTCATGGTGGAAGAACCAAGAATCGATAACAGTCACGATACATGGCCAAGCTGGATATATCTTCAATCGATATACCCTGTACCAACTGCAATCTTTCACACGAGGGACACCTGTACAACGGCGGTACTCAGAGTTTGTTTTCCTTTGGGACTGTCTTGTCAAGCGGTATCCATTCCGAATATTGGTTGGATTGCCCCCTAAGCGGATAGGACGTACGTGCTATACAAAATTATTTCCACTGCTTTTCTCTGATCCCGTTGTGCAGCTGACGAAGGCTTTATCGAACAACGAAGGTTCGTGCAGTACCAGCCGCTGCGCTATGCCTATCTTTATACTCAAAGTTTTCCAGAAAAGGCCTCCAGCGGTTCCTCAACTATGCCGTCAATCATCCAGTAATAAAAGAAGATGGTCTGCTTGCCGTCTTTCTCTCCGAACCCGACTTCGAGTCATGGAGGCGACACACTGGGATCTCGCTCGACGAAGAGTCGAGCACGAAACGTGTCGAATCAGTTCAAGAAATGTCCATCCCCTCCGACCTAGAAGCGAAGCTCGCGTCGACTCGCCAAAAAATCGGGACGTTAATCGAGCAGTGGAGTCGGTTGTGCTCCACTACAGAACGGATGCTGAAGCGGCGCGAGGTATCGTACAACAAAGCACACCAAAGAAAGTACATAGGGGATGAGCTTGCGAGTGGGGTCAATTCTGGTGTCCTGGATGTCGCGGTGTACCTTGGTCGACTGGCAGATGCAATGGAGGGGAGGTCGAGGGTCGCCATCGGGGAGAATCTGGAGGCCTTGAAGGTGCGATCTTCCCTCTTCTAGATACTCTGGATCATTTCTGACGTACTAATGGACCTAATAGGCCCAACGCGACCTCTACATTGCCGTACGCGACCTCTTTTTGCGACACGACCGCCTTTCGCACGACAACGTCGACAAGCTTCGCAGACGCATCGATACACAATCACTTAAACTTGAGTCGATCAAGGCATCCGCGAAGGAGGGCTGGGAGGTCGAGGAGGACAAGCTCAAACACGCCATCGAGCGCGACCAGGCCGCGGTCCGGCAAGCCCTTGCGCGCCGCGTATTCATCCGGTGGTGCATGTGGCACGAGTTTCGGGTCGTGCTGCGTAATCGGGAGAATACACTTCTCACATTACTCGTCCAAACGTGGACTGTTGAGGAGAGGGATTATTCTGAGGCTGTTCAAGGGATCTGGGGTGCGCTCGTGGAGAGTGGGCAGAATATGCCACTTGAGTAAATGTATCTGGTCCCGGGTCAGTCTTTGGAACGGACTATTGGATGCGTTACGGTTTATGTGTTCCACTATGATGATTACATCGCGACTCTACCGTGTCTTTTTGTTACTTTTATTGACTTGGGATTTGTCTATTAGACTTTTAGGTCCTATATAATGACATTCATATCATGTATAGATGAACTACACTTCTGCCTATCGTGAAGCGATATATCGCTGCCTATTCAAGATAGGTTATTGGGTGGAATTCCTAGGGTTCTAGACGCACAGTCCCATTCTTGACCACTTTGTGGCTGTTAGAAGGCGTATCTAGCTCGGTCAGAAGCTGATGGATCGCCCAAACGTTCAACTAAGAAGCTACTATCGTCAACCGACCTATCGTACAACAAAGCACACCAAAGAAAGTACATAGGGGATGAGCGAGAACCCAAGTACATAACAGTCCCAAAAGCAGAACGATCATCAGCTGAACCCCCGACAGACCATAAAAAATTTGGAGACAAAATTTAAAAATAACACATATGGGTTGGTCTAAAGGAAGTGGTCGAGCTGGTTTTTGGGGTAGTCACTGATAGTACAAGTCATAAGATCCTGATTCGACCCTAGGGAATGGTGCATGGTAAGAATTCTGACCAACTGCCTGTAGGGCATAACAGAATTCGGTGTCTATGGTGATCATTGGGTAGGCCCCGTCCAATGCATGCCAGTATTGTTGCCAGAATCCCAGCTCGGTACTCGAGAAGGATGATTGGGATCCCCGATTATCAAAATGGAGGACGGTCGGGCTTGTTGTGTTTCAATATTGACTGGCGTGGCCATAGCAAAAGGATGGAAGGATGGGGGGCCTTCTGAATCCGGGGCTGGTCGATACACGCCACTCTCTAGCCCACTTGGTGCATGCCCTGGATGCCGTAGCGCCTCCCATCCAGTTGTGTTTTCCCTGCTCGTTGGATGTACCCCTGCGCCCCGGTAGACCTCTCCATCTCCCTCGATGCGAATGCTCTTCCTTGCACTCCGTGGCGAAGGAAATGAGCGTCCTTGAACGTCATGATGATAGCTGCCATCATATTGCCCACCACCAGCATGGAATCGGCGCGGTGAAGGGGGCGAGGGGGGCGAGGGGGGCAAGCCAACCTTGAGGAATGAAGGAAGCGACTCGGTTTCGTCGTATTTGACCTCGACGGCCTTCTCCACACCGACATTAAGAATGATGCGGGATGTTCCTGAACTGACTGTTCCCATTGTGGCGGCCTTTGTAGGCGCCGCACCGCGCCATGTCGCGTTCGTTCGATTAGCCTGGGCGGAGTTAACTCCCCTGCTGTCTATTGTGCTGCCAAAGCCGAATCTCTGCTTCCAAGTTCCAGGCAGGACATTGCGGGTTAGGCAGAACAGCACCGTGTTGACAAACCCTGTCAACATGAACACCGCTGCTGTGAAGATGGTGACAGAAAAGGGGACTGATCCGCCAGTGAAGGTAGAGAACCGAGCGGCAGCGAGAGGCAGCACAAGCACTGTGTAGGCAATTGGATACCACAGCATTTGCTTTGCCACGGTAGTCAAATGGGACTCGACACGCCGATCATCTGTCATGATGTATGTCCCAGCAGCTGTTCTGCCAACCCTGACCTTTGGGCGTTCATGAAAATGGACCTTGTATCCATCAAGAGTGATGTTGCCGCGTAGTTTGAAAAATACGAGCAAATAGAGGATGAAGGAGAACCCAGCCGAGAAGAACATGAAGAGGTACTCTGTGGTATATCGCTCTACCGGATACGCGGGTGTGATCCAGCACCAGTAACCAGATATTCCATAGTATGGTCCTCTCTGCTTGTTGGCAACGACGTAATTTCCGATGCACAAGTCGAACACGAGGAGACCCCATGAGGCGACAAGGACGACGTAGCACGTGCGAGTAGACCATTGACGACGAAGAAAGAGTAGGCTGAAGGTGTGGGATGCGATGACAAAAGAGAAAATCGCTGTTCCAACCTGAGACCATGAAAGGCGTCAATATTCACTCTCGGTTGTAAAGACCAGGTCTGTCTTACGTTACCAAATTGCTTGATAGTCGCTTGAGCTGTGCATACTGAGCCAATATATGCTCTCTTGTCGACAATCCAAGGAATGTTCAAGAGGGCGCCTATGCCTTGAAAGAAGTCGCAAAAAAGAAGGCAAAAAAAGTACATTGCGACGTGTGTGCGAACGAAAAGCGTTTGGTCGGAAGAGCGGCGACTCCGCACCACTGACACCTGAGGATGAAAGAAGGCCGAGGTTGTGACGTCGGCGAAGGTGGCAGTGGCAGTGGCAAATAGGTAAGCCAAGAGCAAAATTCTAGCCTGGATTGGCGGGTGAAATGGTACATACCCCGAGAATAACAAACATGCCCAAAACAGAAATTAACGAGAGCATACCGCAGGCAACGAGCACCTAGCGGAGAGAAGATGGAACATGATAAGCACGTATTTGGGAAAGAATATTGGGAGTAAAGACTAACTGCAACTCCAACAGACTTGTTACCATCGTAGACCTGTTCGTTCTGCACTGTTGTCGCCATACGGGGCAATGCAGAAGATGAAGGGCCAAGAGAAACGGGACGGGCTAAGAGTATGCAGCAGTGGAGCAGGGGTGAAGGGAATGGGTTGAAGAAAGAGACGGGATCTAAGAGAAGGGATCTAAGAGAAGGGATCTGCTTGGAGCAGGAGGGCAGTGTTATATGAGTATGTGGAATCGTGGAGGAAGACCCTTGCTGACTTGCGCTCGTCTCATTTACATTAAGTGTCAAACCCTTTGCAGCGCGGACTCTTGAGGTGAGGCCGTCCTGATAGGCGATCGGTTGTCAGCTGAGGACAGGTACCACAGCTTGGCCCATACGCCACTCGTCAGTACCATTGCTCATGGCCTGATCGGGCTGTCATTGATGTGTCCCCGGCCATGGGAAGACGGTGGCCGGCGGTGAAGGTGCTAACCAATTCACTTTGTGACACCAGGGTGGGAGAGTCGTCCATTGAACATGAGGCGCGTGTGTGGTCACCGCGATTGCATAGTTGAGCCTAGTGGAGGGTTTCCTGAGGTATCTCCTCTGCTGGAACATGGGAAGATACGCCGGATACGCCGGCGTGGGGCTCAGGAGGCAAACTAGGTTGCAGAAGGGCTGCCAAAGGGTTACAGTACGAGCCAACGACCACATTTGACGACAGGCATAAGGTGGGTGTGCTGCTGCGGAGCAGTCCTCCCAACTCCTCCAAAACTCGTGAAAAGGGACCTAATGAATAGAATGATCGGAGTAGGCTATAAATATCGTCTGGACAACGTTTCCTTCGCCGCCTACGGGAAGGCGTTCCCGCTACTATAAACTGAACCAGCAAATTGCGATGACGGTTGCGAGGTGGAATTTGGGCGCATCCATTGAGTTGTGTAGCCCACTGGTGTCAGAGTCTACCATTAATGGAAAGGGTTGCGAAGAGGTGGTCGGCGCCAAGCGTTTGTCATTGACTCACTCGCATCGGTATTAAAACGCGGTGAAGGTGAAAATCCAATGAGCATGGAACTACTTACTTCTCTATATATTGTAATAACATATAGACTCATGGCAACTGTCCGGTTGTCAGGTTGTGCTTATCGCTTATGGGTATGGGAACAACAGATTACATGGGGATATAATAAGCTACTGATCTGCGGTCTTCAATCGAAATCTCAGTCTCCACCCACGATCAATTGAGCCCATTGAGCCCATCCAAGGTCCGACACGTCTCAGGGCATGAACCTGTGCACACGTCAGGCTGTGCTTGAGTACTACGACTTCGACTTTACCTCGGCCCATCCGAAACATCTGACGTTCGTCTGACGTTCGTCTGGGACCACGGTTCTACCACGGTTCTTAACCCCTGAGTAGGCCTTCGTCAGACAATGGCCATCAAATCCATGGCTTCTACAAGAGAGTACCTTGAAATAAATTGACAGAACGCGAGGTAAAGGATCAGGTCCGTGGTTGCAAAGGATAAACCAGGACATTCGAGCACATATCGAATCCGCATACTCACAGGAGAAGCTCAGTTGTTCATACGATCGAAGAGTATGCCGTTCTTTTGAGCTTGTCATGAGAATAAAGAAGGTTCGGCGAGAACGCTGGCCTAGGAACGTTACTTGATTTAGAACACTAGCTGCTGCGACTCCCGGTATGCTATATTTAGGTTCGGTGAACATACAGCAGGCCAGATGATCTGACAATGAGCGGCTTCCACCAACGTCAAGCGGCTTCGGCCTCGAGTTTGAAAATTCAAGCACGATGGTTCATTCAGGGAATGACAGACTACAAACCCAACATTAGCGCTTGGACCATCATTGAGTTTCGACTGACCTCTGTCGGGGAAACGTCGCTGCGTATACTTCTTCCCGTCCTTCTCCCACTAAAGTAGATGCCCTCCCGTCCTCCCACGTTAAAATAAGGACATCTAGAGGCTGTCCAGCTAGCTCCCGTGCTACTTTGGCTTTTGTGGCTAACTCCTCTGTTATAGAGGTGCCCTCCTGATATAGTCGGACATGTAGCCGCTTGAGATTCGGGAGAATTTTGAGAGTTTTAGTTCGCTCCCTGCCTTTCACGGTTCGTGTAAACTCATTCCAGAACACAGCTGCCAGCTTTTTGTGTTTAGCATCGAGGCAAAGGTCTACCAAATGCGGTAGATGTGCGAGCCCTTTTCCAATTGACCCAGAGCTCGCATAGATACACAGAACGAGTGAAGTGAGATTTGGGAATCGGGTTTCCGCGCCTTTGAAGATCGTGGCAATCCAATTATTAACCATTTCATGATTATTTCCAAAGACAGATTGGAGCTCGATATGGGTAACGGTTGGGATGTTGAGCATATCTAAGATAGAGAAATCGCTCCAAAGATGTAAAGATGTGACGGAGAGGACTTCGACAGGACCAAAATGTGAACTGTCTGCCCGCATAGGGTACTCCAAGTCGTGGATCACCAGGGAATTTAAGCGCGGTGTTCGTAGATTCCGAAGAGTGTCAAGGGGCCAACGAAGTCGGAGGATGCGGAGATTTGGGAGTGTGAGCGGAGTGACAAGGCCTTTCCAGTCCACAAAGAGTCTCCCGACGGAGACATCAATCATTCCACTCCAGTTCACTAGCGCTGAACATCCCAAGTGATCAGTTGGGCGGTCAAGGAATCGAAGTGTCCGCAGGTTGACAGCGGATATCAATTGGGAGAATTGCATATCTTCGGCCGAAGACTCGTACATCCTCCCTTTGATATAGAGCTTCTCCAGAACCACTGCCCGTTCTGGTTTGAAAGAATCTCCCACTGTGCCATCATGGATTCCACCAGTAGCAAATACCGAAAGGGTTCTGATACGCGACATTTCTTTTCCCACCAGCTTGACTGCGTCCCGTCGTCTTTGCATCCTCTGTGGCCCAGCATTGAATGATGTTTCCCCGAATTCGTCTATATTAGGTGAATTGCCTAAGAAATCGGTGAAGTCGATCATAATGGATAGAGGAGCCGATTTAGAGCGTTTCAAAGCTTCCTCGGCCGCAATAAGCGAGCGACAAAGCTGTTGACGAGGCTGCCAGGGTTCGTCTTTAAATAGGGCAGGATTGGCACTGTTGGGTCGGTTGGTGAGTATGATGTCATTCCAGAAGTGACCGTTATTGATAATAATGGAGTTCCATCGCTTGCAGACAAGGCGAAGAGGCGTCCATTCCATATCAACCAGGGCGAGAATGGGGAGCAAGAGTTCCGGAGGAATTGAAGATATGGAATATGCAAGACCAACTTTGGGCTCTGAACCCACTGCCCGTGTATCGTTGAATGAAGATGTTGGCCCAACTAGCCCCCTTGCTTCAAGTAGCTTTTCGACCTTGGCTTCAATGAACCATCGAGCCTTCTCTACATTCTTGACTTTCTTCTCCCTGGCCATAGTAAGGATCGCTTTCTGCTCCGCGAGAAGGTTCTCAAGACGAGAAATCTCCACCAAAATGGATTCCTCAATCGCTCGGAATTCAACCTCTTCCTGCTCTATCCACATTTCTGCAGTAGCTCTTACGGATGCGACCCAGCTGGACAATGGGACGGCAGCAAAGGGGGCACTCGGGATGGTCTCATTCAGGTGGGCCGGCTGGATGGCACTGACGGATTGCGGGCTGCTGAAGTTAACGCGGGTCCGCTCTAATTCTGAGCTAGCCTTGACATTGGATGGTTCAGGTGTGGCGGCTCTGATATTTGTNNNTTGGCTCGAAAGGTGACTCGGTGCCTTGAGGCGTGCTATTGACCATGGGTACAATGTGAAAACCCTTCGGGCTACTTGGAACCGTATCCGGCGGTTCTTCGAGCAAAGGCGAGGAAACATGGTGGCGAGTCCGTCCCGCCGCTGACTTTGACATATTGGTTATTGAACGAGGACCTAGTCACACATTGTGAGTCCACAAAACTTCGTGGATAAGTCCAACTCACAGAGACGAAGCGGAGTGATTAATGGTGGGTGTAGCCAAGTCCATTTGTGGCGTGCCAAAGATTTCGGGAAAGCCACAAACCGCCAGGTACAGGTACCATATCCCTAGCTCTATTCCCGCACTGACGTACTCAACCGGTGGTTCTTTCCAGCTAGAAGTTGAATTGCTTTGGATACAGTAGCACTGACGGAGGATGCCTGCAAGTTGGTCCTCGACACAAGAGTCGGATGCAGATCTCTGAAGGTGAGGATGGATTACGAATGTTATTCCGCATTCGCCTACATTGACTTTGTGATAGAGGACCATCCTAGGTTGTAAACTAGACTCCTGTTACGGATATGTAGCTACCACCCATGAACAAAGCAACGACGTAGTGGAATTTCTTTAGAAGCCATCAGAGGTGGGTCAACTCCCATGAGCGAACACGAAGCATCAGGTGTTGTTCAATTTTGTTCGAGGTGATCGAACGCTTTCAGCGAATCGTCCAGGGATTCTGAAACCTCCTATGTAACGGACTTTATATGTGCTTACCTCACTATCTGGTCTGATTGAAGATATCAAGAAGTCCTGAGTTGCGATCTGATCAAATCAAATAGATTATGTGAGTCCACTTTAGCTATTCGGCGAATACCCCGTTTCCTTCTAAGCGGTAATGGCCTCCATAAGGCAGCGAGGCAACGAAGACCGATACGTCATTTGGGAAGAAACCATTACTTGTTGCGTAGGACTTTTGTTCGTACTCCCCATACCAACATCGCGTAGCATCGTGCTGCTCGAGAACATCTTAACGAGAGACCCACTAGTGACACCTTCAAGCACAGAATTGCAGTTTCATTGGATGTACGATGAATGGTGTGCTAGTCTATTCGCACGAATAATGGTTACCAAGAACTGAAACAGATATAACGGATTGTCGAACCGGGACGTAAGACACAGCAATGGAATCTCCACAGCTGGAAGAGGACATTGTGTAGATAGGTGATCAGGATTAAAATTGGAGAGTCGGGCACCCTCTATTGTCGAGACCGAAAGGGCTGTAAAGGAGACGGGTCTGCGAGTCAGAGGTATTTGGATGAGCGGACGTACAGACCTTTATTGTTTCATTTTACTCAGAGATTTTATGCCGCAAACCGACGGCAGAACGGAAATTACGCTGGTCAATGGATCTCGGAGATGGGCATCGTGTCGGAAATCCGGGCTTTCGGTAAGCTTCCGTTCGTTTTCCATTCCCGTATGCCCTCTTGCCATGTTTATGTTCGCTGGGTGGCTATAGTGTTGGTGTTCCCTGTAACAATGCGGGAGAGCTGGGGGTGGGATTATACCGCTACCGGGCCGCCAGTAAAAGATGGGGACTGGAAATGAAGGGGAAGAGGAAACCAAGGCCGAGATTCAGACTGAGGCGCTGGAGTACCAATGCGTACAGGGTTTGATCGAACCGTATAAAAAGTGACCGCATGGTATGTCGTCCGGGTTCGGAAAAGAAGCCGATACGGAACACTGGAATAAAATGGAAAGAAGACCTAGTTCATAAACAGAAGCCGTACGATGTCTCAGACACACGCGGAGGTGTGTTCGGACGTATGGGAGAGAAGAGGGAATTGAAGAGGGCGAGAGTGGATCGGAGAGAGGAGGAGACACTGAATTTCAAGGCGTTAATGGCGCCCATATGATCCGGTGGGTTTAGGAGATAAACGGTGAGGTGATAAGAGGCCGGATAAAACCGTCGGGATGACTGATGACTAGACTGATTGCGACTTGTAACGGGGTGGTAAGCCCCTTTCGTCCTCCGTCGTTTGTTGGTGGAAGAAGAAGTGAGCAGTTGCTTTGTAGACCACCTGCTGCGTCCCAGCCCACGTATGATTCCCATCTAATCGCTACGGTTTGATATTTTCTTATGGGTTCGGTCTCTCATTTTCAAGCACTCCTAACCTCTCATTGTGTGCTGGCAGCCGAGTTTCGGACATATACTGGTTTGCAGACCAAGCCTCCGTTTTCCCCTCCCGATTTCATATGTGGCTCGGTTATCGTTTGCTATAGCGGTAATCTGTAGTGACAATAGGGTTTAATTTTCGTCACATTGCCCTTTCGCTTGCGATAAATGAATCAATGGGACATGTACAGCCACCTCTACACATTCTCCAGCGATCGGACAGACTTCATGTCCTTCCGGATCATCTACACCACCTATCTATTCGCCCGAGCCCTAACCTGAACTTGCTATAGCGTCAGCTGGTGGACTGATACCCATTATGCCGCGCTGTGACATGCATGGGTTTTTAGTATATGTGGAGAATCAGTAGTGGGGGTTATAGTCCAGACACTTATAGCTCCCCTCTTGGCCACTCTCGCGAGTATACGCTCGTTCTAGTATCCTAATTTCGCTCGTTTGCCTGTTGAATACCATCCTCGCTCCACGCGATACCCCAAGTCGCCCGTTATTTGCCCCCGTGGGGACAAAGCTGTACAACCTGATAGTTGGTTTCCAATACCAAGCGGCTCCAGAACCATTCTCACCATCCGCGATGGTTCTGGCTCCCTTTGAGCCTTGTGTTGCTACCACAAGAACAGTGTGCAGCTGGTTGATAGTTTAGACTCTTTTTTTACTGCTATTTCTCTGCTCACGATGAAAGCCGAACACATGTCAAAGATTAGGCTTCTCAAAAAGGACAGCGGGCTTCATACGCGACCTTGCGCTTATGCGCAGAACGTCTCAAGGCATGTATTTGCCGTCCCGGTCGCCTTCTTCGACAGCTCCTGAGACTGACAGGAACGCCATAGAGCACCACAACGCAGCACTCCATTCTCCAGTCTCGTAAATTACGTCAAAAGTCCTCCATATCACTGAATGGTCAAATGTGCGCCCGGAAATAGCTCAGTCCAACGAACGATAAGTAAAGGCTGTCCAGCGCGTCCATGCGATTGGCCCAGAAACCCAAAGCCGACACGATCGCCAATGATCGCTTCGCTTCTATGGCAGTAACGGTCGTACGATTCGGCCGAGAGGAGATAAGTAACATCTGCTCGATGGACCCATTTCATAAGTGGCTATTCACTTGCGCGGTTTTTGCTGGCAGAGGCGTTTGTGCCGTTGAGGCATTTTTGCCAATGGCCGTCACATAACCGGCTTTATAAGCCAAATCTGTTTATGCATTTTGAGCTATAAAAGAGGGGCTCCCAGAGATCGGTGAGCCATATCACAAGTCCCAGCCAAGTCCCAGCCCCCCGATAGCAAAAAGCATGCAATTCGTGAGTCGGTTGCAACTTCCCTCCGATGATAGGACTAAGAACTCTCATTGCCCATAGAATACTTCCCAGATCCTTGTCGACGCCAATTGCGGCAACTCGAATTGCACTTGTGGAGAAACTTGGTAAGCTGCCCCTCATTATTCTAATGAGAAGCTTTACTGAAGACAGTTCCATCTAAAGCCAATGCAAGCCAGGCGAGTGCAAATGCTAGTTTGGACCTGCGTACGGACCACGAACCTCCCGACGTATTGGCACACCACTTAGTTACTTCCTATGATTTATATATCAAATACGTTTTGTAGCACGATGAGCAACAAAAGCGAAGACGTGTGTTATGGTTTCTATGTGCTTAGGACGTCATAAGATGCCAACCTCTACGGTGGCAATGACGGTCATATAAGATATTGTGCAGCAGCCCGTTTAAGTCTCGGTGTAATCAGATACTTGCCTTGGTTCAAATGGGAGGAAAGTATCGAGTCTAGAAGGAATTCCACCGACGAAGCATCCAACCTGACTTGAACCCGTCTGCATCCGCGAGGCCGAATCGAGCTCTAACTGCGACGATGACGAAGGAGACTGACGATGCTGGACCCCTCAGGCAGCCTACTCCGAGTGAGCTGGTGAGTCGTAGGCAATGTAGGCCCCTTACCAGGGGGGACGGGAGATCTGACCGCGGTTGTCGTCTCCAAGCGCAACCTCGTACTGGACTATCTGGTGCACAACTGTTACACAAAGACCGCGACAGCACTTATGGAAACCCAACTACTTGGCGAAGAGGAGGACGATGAGGAGGGCGAGTTCGACGAGCGGCGTATCGAGATAGCAGGGCATCGCCTGGGTAAGAAACTCCCCATATCCAACCTCATCAATATGTCTCTCACATCTATTTCCTATCATAGAGATGAGGGGCCTGATATTAGCCGGGAAGATCGATCAAGCGATTCGCAAGATGGACAAACATTTCCCTTCTGTCCTCGGTGCATCAAAAGAACGCTCGGTTCCAGCTTCGAAAATATCAATTGCCTCCAACATTCCGATCTCCGTCGCTTCTACCCATCTAGCCTTGAATCTGCGCATCCAATCATTCCTCGAGCTTTCCCGCACGTTGCCACTTCCTCATCCCTCGGAAACCCTTTTAACCTCCACGGAGCGCGTTAAATCTCCATCTATGGCCTCCAAGACTGGTCAGCAGGCCGCCTCGTCGACGGACAAGGCTTCACAAAAGAAGAAGCAGGCAGCTCTCCTAGCAGCCGCACAATCACTTTTGATAGAGACCAACAGGCTAGAGCCGAAGTACCGTGCTCTTTATTTGAAGGAGCTCACTGAAGTGAGCGTGGTCATGGCCTATCCGCAACCGGAGTTTAGCCCAGCAAAAGCATATCTCGGGATGGAGAGGAGGCAGGCTTTAGCCGAACAAATCGACGCTGCCATTCTGTGTAGGTACCGTTCCCCATATGTCATGCTATCCTTGCTTTCGCGGGACCATGAATTTCTCATTCCGGGCTGATCTAGATCGTACGGCCCAATCATCGCATTCACCTATATCTCAACTCGTGAGACACACGACGACAGTCTGGTCTCAGTTGGCGGAGGAGAACGTTGTCTTACCGAGTGACCGACCCACCAATCTCGAGTCCTCGCTTATTCCGAAGGGTACGAAGATCTCAAGGACAGTACAAGAGGTCCGTGCTTCCAATTGTATCATGTGTTTGGTCATCTAATGCAAGTGCTTCCCCTCTAGCGAGCCCAACCGTTCTCCCTAGCCTCCTTCCTTGGGGCGAAGCCGTGAATATCGAGTTCGACATATACACTCCCGGCTGCTGGCATTGGCATATTTCCGATTCGTTCAATCATACCCTGTCAGGTGGCCGGCCATCTTTATGCGTGTTGGTTGCTATTTAGCTGTAGCTCGAATATCATGTATTCGAAAATCCATCATGACCTGTGTGCGCTCTGATCTAGTCTCTGAAATGTAATTTGTAATTCAAAATTGTTCGTAATGCTGTTGTAGGAATTATGATGTTGATAATAGTGAAGATTCCAAAGTTTCACAAAATACCCTTCGTCTTGACGCCCAGTCTACGCGCCACCCAGCCTCAAGAGATGGATCCGAGTACATCTTGAATAGGTCTCAAAGCATTAGTGTTTCACAGAGGATCATTTTCAATATTTACATTCCTCCAACGAGAATTACGAGGTTTGACTTGAACCCTGCTACCACCCGGCTTTACTCATGCTTAGGCCACAAAGTCAGGGTTCTACGTCAAATAATCCCCCGACGATACCCACCAACCGTGAGACAGTCACATCCAGGCTTAATCGACTGAGGTGAGTCTTACCAATTAGCGCCACTCCGCCGAAAATTTCGTATGGAGGTCTGAGATTGCTACAGAGCCGACCACAGGAGACACCTCCAGAATCTGTCTCAAGAGCGCAGTCGCACAGGAAGCGGAAGACGCCAGCACCCTCAGCAATCGCCGGAACGGCGTACAGTTTATATCCCTATAAGGACCACTCCAGTACCTGGACGAAATGCCACTTTGGAACCACAAGCCCCTGTCCAGATGCCAGCTTGGATGCAAGCGAACATCTTAAGAGCCGCAGCGGGGGCACCAGGGCCACCTTCCAATGTACGTTAATTCACACTCTCCGCCCCGTAAGCATTCGTTAGTCGACTATCACTGAAGCACCAGCCTCACCGTTCTCATTGGTCCCTCTCTCAATGGCGAAAATATGAAAAGTCAAGGACCAGCGCTATCGAACGACTCGAGGTCACCATTAAAGCGCGAATGGACGTCGACCACCCCGAATGGAGGGAAAATGCTATTCGTTTGACACTCGATCACGCCCGCGCAACGCGCAATGGGCGTCCTCTCTTGACGAGTTCAACCGCACCTATTTTCCTTACATTCGAGCCCGTGGAAACCGAATCTTCAGGGCTCCTACCCACCCTCTATCAAACCGTACTTCGTATGTTATTACCACCACAGGCCCTACAATACCCTCCGAGATCAGATCCGATATCGCTCGATGATCTCATCCCTCTCTTTCATTGTCTCCCGGCACATATCCGAATATCTATTGCACGTTACTGTGCTATTTACCGACCACTGGAGAAGGAAGCCATTCTCAGTCTATGCACTGACGAAGCAGGGGCCCTCGGCTGTCCAGGAGAGCTCGTTATAGCAGGCGATGTTAATGTCACCTCGTTGCTTAAGGATCTCGGCGTCGTGAAAGATGAAATCCAAGAAACCATGAGTGCTACGGAAGCGCCCTTCCATTGGGACGAAGACGATCGACCTCGAATTCACGATGCTTGGGATGATTCACCGCCAGGGGAAGCTATGCCCTTACACACATTGATTCTACTTCGTACGTCACTAGGAAGGAATCTTGTGCAATCCCTTCCTCTTAGCCTCACCCATCTCGCACTCCTCGCCATCCCTGCGCCTCACAGCCTTACTGATCACACTGGCCCATCGTCAATACTCTACCTTCCAACTCTTCTCCCTACCCTCGTACTTTTGGACGTCTCATATAATCCTTGGGCGAAAGAGCGGTACATTTCGAAATGGGACTTGCGAAAATGGAGTATGATGGAGATTCTGGGTGTGAGAGGGTGTGGGTTTGATGAGCACGAACCTGATTCGAAGGGCAGCGTAGGGTGGACTGAGAAATGGAGGATGGATTTGTATGCGATTGGACGGAACTTGCAAATCATCACAGATCCGTGGGCGACTCTTTGATCCCGGATTATGGCGGTGGAATAAGTAAAATTTCGATGTAAATTTCAAAATCTTATTTTCGGGTGCAGCGTCAGGGCCTTTGGGACCACGTAAGAGGACTGGATCTGACATTCCTAAGAAGAATAGCAAGAAGGTAGATACACTCTTTTGTCAGAAAATGATTTCAAGATGGCCGCAGTGTATTCAATTATCGCTTTGTGGCGTGCAGGCTCTGTGGTAATCCTCAATGAGAGAAAGCGAGGTCAAAAGGGCTTCAATACACATCTTAATTATATATGTGAGGCTAATCAAGTCACACAGGAGAGGCTGAGGACCGAAGGCTGGGATTATAGTTGGTATGCATATATTTAGTGAACGCTGAAGTAAAAAATTGTCGGGCGGATGGTGTAGTTGGTTATCACAACTGTCTAACACTCTTGAGTCCACAGTAGGTCCTCAGTTCAAGTCTGGGTCCGCTCATTTTTAATTTGACGCGAATCAAACAAGATCATATGTGGCCTTTGCTTTATATTGCACGCAATCCGAAATGGAGTGCATGCCCTTTATCCCATAGACTATTCAATTTGGCGGGGTCGGTCGAAATGTTTGGTTGTAGGATAACACGGGCTTGCACCATATTCATACTCCTTTGTCTGTCGCTCCTTCTCATCGTTTCTACATGGAGAGCCTCAACTATACAGGTAACTGCCCCTCCGCAAGTTGAAGCTGTGCCCTTCACCATAAGTCACGTATCAGATTTGCTTCAGGATCAACTGAATACTAATTGTCCGCTCAATACTCTTGTTTATTGCTTCCCATGCATGGGACATCCCATATAATATTGCTCTGCCTTGAATCTAGGGTTACTCAGGGTAACGATCCGTCTGGTACCGACGAACCACGCAATACAGGGGACTGCTCACTTCCTCAGCCATCGCATCGATTGCACCGCCGTCACTAATAAAGAAGATGTATGCCGCCTTGAAATACTGGTGAACAAGATGGTATCGGAAGTGAGAGTAATATATAAACCCTGTAGTGCTTCAGATCGGATCATGTGAATTCTATTCGAAGTCCGACCACGATTCCTTCCGATAAGTGACCCCGAAATCGGGCGAATCGGGCGGCCGCATATATGGAACTGAGATTTCCTCTGTATTTTTGGAACTGGTACCTAAAACGTCACCTGTTCGCTATAAATGACTTTCGATCGCCTGAGCAAACCAGGAAGCACCCAGCAGCCCTCTAAATTTTACTGTGTGTATCTGTGCACAATACCGATTAGAACACTGAACCCAGTTTACCCCAACAAGCGACTGGGGTGCACAAATCCTTCGCGCATTTCGCTGATTATCAAGGCTTTCATTATATTTCAGTACGACCATTGGAATGCATTCCATTTATTGAGCTCCATCGTCCTTCCCAATGAAAACCGCTGTTTGTTGCTTACTCCTCGAACCCCACCATGCCAACAACTCTCCGGATAGCCCAGCAGTTCCAATCACTAGCTCCATTTCTGCAACTATATGCGCATTGTAGATCGTTTCACGTTTGCGAATGCCGACGTGCACTAGGAACCGATCCCGAATTTTCGTCGAATCCAGCACCCAAGCATCCATTCCCCACAAAACTGAACCCAAGTCCCCATGAGATATTCCATTTGCATAGAGGAGCCACTCAGACTCAGATCAAAAAGCGTTGTGAGTCCCTGGTATGATCCAATTTGATTACTTCATTGACCAAGGGTCTGGACATTACCCACGGGAACGATGTAAATTACGATGAAACTGTCACTCATCCTTGGGTGGATGACCTCAGACCTAGAACTGGTCCGGGTGCACCATCCTGATTCGCCGCACACCCGCGACATACCCTCATCTCTTGCACAATCAAGGTTTCAGTCTATAGCAGCGGCGTATGATCTACTGAGGAATCCACACCTGTCTAAACCAGCTATGCATAAGGACGATGATGACGATATGTACATGGCTGAGGTGAACCGACGCAAAACGTACCATGCACGCCACCATCGAGGAATGGGTGTACGAGATTGGGAAAGACAACAACAAGCCATGGCTGCCGATGTAGATGCTGGAAAGTGGTGGAATCATGATCGAGCGATTATATACGCTTTTGGAATCATCGTGCGTGCAAATCCTCCCTTCACTTTCCATCAGTCGCATACATGCGGGTGTTCGCCGTAGATTATACAGACTTAACTTTTATTTTTCAGACTCTCGGTACCATAATATCGCACTTTGTGACTCCTACGGCATCAGAAATGGTCGACCGCCAACATAGACGGACTCGAACACATCTGACAGAAGCAAAGGAGAGGGGGAAAGGGCGTAGGGAAGAGATCAGGAAATGGCTTGAGGAATCGAGCGGGTCGGGCGAAGCTGGCCCATATCTTCACGGGTTTGGAGAGACCCGTGGAAGACTACCCGAAGGCGGACCCAAGAATTCTCAAGAGGTAGCTTAGTGTAAGCCATTCGTGGGCATTTTTTTGGTGTTGCCCAAAGCGTGTCCACACGATCACGAGTGAGGCGTTTGTGCTGTGCTGGGGGATTTCTTGTATCGCACTGCGCGGATTATTGGATACCGATGTGTATCGCGTTTGTCTGTCTCAGCTCTCTCTCGGCAGTCTCTCTGGCAGCGGGCAGGGCAGGCATGTGTCTGTAGCAAGTCTGGCAAGTCACCTTGGCAATCACAAGGACTGTTATGTGGTACGTAAACGGCGAAGGTCGCCGGTTTACGGTAAGCTGGATGGTGGTTGGCGTGCGTGTGAACTGGATTGCCCGGTATGCCTATTCCGACGAGGTCAAGTGTCGAGCGAGCCTGCCTGTGATGAGGATGAGGTCATATAGCAGATAGCAACAGAGGAGAACACACGAAAGAGCATGGGCGTGATTGATGAGAACGGCGGAAATGATCATGTGGGCATATGACATGTGGCATATGACAGGACCATATGGACGCATAAGTATATGGATGGATGCTAGTCGGAGTCGTGCAGGGGCTCCGCAACTTGACCCGTACTTTATCCGTATTTCGCCTGTCCCGTCCTTGATCCGTTCCATACATTTTACATTATATAATCTTCGGATATGCTGTGCGCTTCCGTTTATCTCATATCTCCATTTCCTTTGTCTTCTAGCCGAAGTGTTTGTCACTATTTGGGCCGCAGAGCCGAGCATATCTTGGACCCTTCCCCGTCCTCTTGCTCTCATCACCGCCACTGCGCACCGCCCATTCGTCATACCGGCTCTCTTGTCTGCTCATCGTCTGCCACACAGACGAGCGACCAAGTCCACCCAGTCGCATTGACTAATTACGTCCAGTCTCGGAAGGAACATCCTCAGCGACCGTGCCCGCAGTTCGCCTATCTTGTACCATAATATACTTGCTCTCAACGTCCATCAAACGAGTCCGATCGTCTCATCTACTGCCATTTCCCAAGTTTTCCTGTCTCTCGAAAGTCTGGCTTGCGGTGTCTCTTGCTCTCGCGTCTGTTGTTCTAGATAATTACACAACAGTAAGTGTTCTCGCGAGTGTTCAACCTCCATTCCCCTTCCAACCGCCAAGAACAGAGCACAGCGCTTTGCGACCGACCATCGGTCGTTTGTCCAAAGGCGCCCGTTCGCTGTTCGATGACGCACCATATGGACCCTGAGTTGTGAAAATTGTTAAGACTGGTTGCTCACAGCCCCCTTGCATCCTTCTCGCAGATATTCCTTACTAATTTGTTCGGCTACGTCTCTACGTCATCCACTCTATCCCGCTCCCATTAGTCTTGACAAGGCAAGGCCAAACTTCATCACTTTGACTTCTAGAGTGTTAATATTGACTTCCTTCCATAGACCTTGAAATTGTGGGTCGCGATGGACATGGACCCCCACTTTACCCTCAACTCCGATCAGTTACAATCACCTGTGAGGCAGGACTACTTATGGCCAGTTTTTGCTCCACCCCACGCGCCACTTACGGCAGTCGATGTCCGATCCGATCCGTCTTTCTCGACATCTGTAACTCCCAGCCCGAGGCCCTTCTCTAATCAAGTAAGTAGTGATTGTAAAGCCCTCTTCTGTGTAGCTTGCGAAGTCGTGGCCGGGATGGCCGTTGCTTCTTGAATCCAATGACCTATTCTAAAATGGCTGCTCGATGGCTTCTCCTCTGCCATGACAGCCACCAAATTCTGCCGCAGTGGGGTTGCGTCACTTGCGCTCCTCCAGGGAGATACCCCGGCATTTTCGAATGCCTTGACCCTTTCTCTCATGAAGATCCGACTACAAAGGCGAGAACCCTCTCGTTTTCGTTTGAATAGTATCACATACCAAAATGTGTGGGAATCACCTCCATGACCCATCTCGGTTGGTTTGCGCATCGATCGGGTATAAAAACTTGTCTCTCGTAATCGCAACAGCAATGGGGGCCGCATCCCACTGTCCCTGAATAACAGCGCGAGCGCGTAGTGCACTGCCTCGCTTGACAGCCCCATATGGGCAGACAGGGGCGGCTCGCAACTCGCGGTGGTATTACGAATGACGCGGTTTCTTCTGCACCGCTGCCTGTCTTGTCTTATAACGGCATCCCAACCTATATATATACGCTTGGAGTCCTCATGTTTATGGGACCTCCAATTAGTGCATGTTTCGCGTTTCTCTGAGCTTCGTATCAACATGGGGACGGTGACTCATTGTCATTTCTTTTACCAGATTTCTCCTAACGATGCAGGAGGTCAGATTCCTTTCCAGACTGCCATGGCGAACGGAACCCTTCACCCGAGTTTCATTCCCGGGGCACAACCAAGTCTCACCACTGAAGGCCGCCCTTTAACTACGTCCCGCTCGCATAATTCACTCGCCACAGAATTCACCCAGCAGCAGCAGGCTATCCCTCGCCTGCGATCCTTCGAATTTGGTCGTCAAGGTGTTCAGACTCAACCCTACTCAGGGGCCGACCGCACATTGGCCGGCCCCACGTCCAGCGTATTTCAAGGGCTTGCTCCAGAACAGCGACAAGCTCGATTGAAGCGCCGATGGTCACCTTCACTTGATTCCACTCAAGAAAATCGCCTTGAGACTCTATGGAGCACGCATGGAGTCGAAGGGTCCGGTCACCTCGGCATCATACCATCCGATATCTCCCACGACCCTCATGGCCCGTTCCCGACTCTCGCGAGTGACGCCAATGCTCCGTTTGACATTTGGGGCGGTACCACCAGTCCACTCTCTATGTTCGCTTTTGGACAACTGGGCGGGTTTGGAGAAGCTTGTGGCCTCGCCGTTCCTAGTGCCCCACAGGTCGGCATCACAGTCGGTCACAAAGGAAGCCCAGAGGACAATATCGAGATCGACTATCCACTTGGTGGTGGCGATCCGATGATGACCACTAGTGGTGCCTCACTCCCCAGACCCACAAATAAGCAAGAGGACTTGTCCATCGGACTAGACTGCCTAGGTTCAAGGCGCTCTAGCTCTATTGAAGCCGGGACGACAAACGGGTTGAAGAAAATGACGAATGGAGACACCTCTCCCGACCTGGAGCATCATGATCATGATCATGATCACGATGAAGGCGATCCTGCGGATGGTGATGATGATCCAGACGACCACCATGTCAAGGCTGACACAGAGAAGCCGAACAAACCGGCGAATAACAACTTTGTCAACAAGTTGCATACGATGATTTCTGATCCCAAAGCCGCGAGCTTCATCTGGTGGACTGAATTAGGGACAAGGTGAGCACACATCCAGGAGTTTGATGGTATGCCATTTATCTTTCTCGGCAAGCTTCATCGTGTCAAGCGCTGGAGAATTCAGCCGTGAGATTCTCGGTCAACATTTCAAACATAGCAACGTACGTATTTCCACATCAGTGACCAAACGCTTTACTGACACGTCAATAGTTTTCGTCCTTCGTCCGACAGCTAAACATGTATGGATTTCATAAGATCAACCGCACTCCTCGCAATCAACGCCCTCAAACTGATGCGCAGCGTTGGGAATTCTCGCACCCCAAATTCTTACGCGGTCGTACGGACTTGCTTGAGGATATCAAACGTAAAGCCATCGAACCGGATCCAAATCAAACCAGGCAACGCGTTGAATTGCCAACTGAGGTAGCTGCCCAACTGCGACGAATGAGCCAAGAACATAAAGAGGTTGTGGAGGCTCTACTCACTGAGAGGAGAAGGGTACAGAAGTTGGTGGGCGTCGTGAAGACTCTCTACGAGGCCATTGGACATATCACTGGCGGTACGTCCAAATCTCCTTCTCGACCGGCCTCTGTTGATTCTTAATCATCTTTGATCACTTAGTCCCCGCTTTTCCTCTGGACCTCCTCGACAGTCCCAGCCCTCAGGCACCCAATTCTCCACTGCTCGACGATATGCTCGCCTGTCTAAACCACCCCAATCCTCATCCGATGAAACTTACGGGGAATACCCTCGTCCCTGCTGGACATTCCTCCTCTTCCTCCTCGCCTACGGACCTCACTTCCTCTCCGGACCGCTGTCGTTCACTGCGCACCACACGCGTGACTGCGGTAGCCGTCGAGCAACAGAAGGTTGACGCAGACGGACATGCCAACAAGCGGTCGAGACTCGGCGTGGAATTGGCAGCCCCCGGTGATGGGCTCGTGCGCAGGGCTAGTACGAGGAGTCAGACACAGCCCGATGGAGGCGGGTCCTCTCCCCCAGGGACCACAGTACATGCTAAACGAAGGTCCCACACCGCCCTGCATGGCCACTCCGCACACCCAAACGCAGCCGCCGCATCTCTACGGTATATGGGCTAGACAGTAGATATTCCCAAGCAACGCTGATCGATTCAGCAAACACATTTAAGTTCCTTGTTTGCAGGTGGAAAAGGAAAGCCCGAAAGTACTGGCTGTATGTTTGCCTCGCCTCCAATCTGGATTGGAATCGACTTCTGGAAAGCTCCTACCATTTCTCATCGGTCCCACGTTACGCTATGTCTCGGCTTGTCATTCTCAAACTGTCGTGTTTGTTCCGTCTTCTGTCACGTCCCAGATTGCTTATAATGGCCAAATATCTTCTCGTTATACACACTGCCCTAGAAGCACTTCGATCCATCTCTGCTTGTCTACGTTCCGTTTGTCACATCTCCCATTTGTATAGTACTTGTAATGCTCTTTCTCATGTTAAACCACTGGCTGAATCTAACAACGAGAGACCGCGCGAAAGCAGGTGCACAGGCACAGATTCGTATCGTCGCTATGAATAAAAAATTTGAGGTTTGTTGGGGTTGATCCGCCCCGCTAATCGGAGGCGTTATCAGTCGTGAGGATTCCAATGGTATTCCAACTGGAACTGTCTGGGCAGTCTCCATCTCGGCTGAAGCTGGGGTTCCTGGCTCAGTCTCATTGGAAAGGGAGCGCCCGATATGCCTGCCTCCACTGTGGGAGTGGGGAGTGGGGGGATGGGGTCACAAGTGAGTTTCCAATGCGCCAAGTGCCTGAATCAAGGTGCAATTACCTTGGATGTGGCACGTGGGTCATACTTGGGGTGTCGAGTGGGAATTTTTTTTTTAGAACACGCCAACGAAGAGCGCTGGCAGCTCGCGTTATGTTATGTTTTACGTGAAAGTTCGTCAGAAATGACGGTCCCACAGAGTACTTTCCGTGATAAAGAAGGTCCAATACAATAGTCCCAGTAAATACTACAGTAGTTCACCGGTGACCGGGCCACCTGCCACCAATTGGGCCGTACGCCTTGTATACAATTGATGTACTTTTCGGATAAATTTCAATACATTGTT
>WNFL01235843.1_pt1 | contig 25975 bp, 18 predicted proteins | sample 5400361 | NCBI WGS metagenome assembly WNFL01 (sample SAMN13153351, study PRJNA577476) | soil metagenome | isolation source: 40 cm soil on Douglas fir-dominated hillslope | place: USA:California | collected 2013-09-17
AGCGATCAGGGTGGATCTAAACTGTTACAACCGTCATCGGTAGGTCCGCCTGCCACGACAGACGAGAGATCCTGAGCAGCTTGGTTTGCGGCTTCGCGGGCGGATTCCAGCAGTTGCCGGGCGTTTTCTTGCGGGTCGCCCTGCTCGAATATGGCGCTGCCTGCGACCAGGATCTGAGCACCGGCGCGCACAACGTCCGCTACGGTGTCGTGATGAACGCCGCCGTCCACTTCAATGCGAAACTCCAGGCAGCGAGACTTGCGGATTCTCGAGAGCAACTCAATTTTTCTCAGGGAGGAGTGGATGAAGGTTTGGCCACCAAACCCCGGGTTCACGCTCATGACAAGGACATGATGAACAAGAGGAAGAATCTCATTGAGGGCGTGGACGGGGGTGCCGGGGTTTATGACCACTCCGGGCTTGCATCCGTGCGACGCGATGAAACGAAGGGTACGATCGAGATGGACGCAAGCTTCCTGGTGGACGGAGATCCAATCGGCTCCGGCTTCGGCGAACGCCGGGATGAATTCGTCCGGTCGTTCAATCATAAGGTGACAGTCGAGCGGCACCCGTGAGACCTTGCGGAGAGAAGCTACGACCGCAGGTCCGATCGTAATATTGGGGACGAAGTGGCCATCCATGATGTCCACGTGGAGAACGGTTGCTCCGCCCTCGACGGCCGCCTGCACTTCTGCGCCAAGCCGAGCGAAGTCAGCAGAGAGAATTGAGGGTGCGAGCTCGATCATACGACTGCCTCACTGGGCAAGATGGATTTCATCCGAGCCAACATCCGCCAAATCTGCACACCACACCTTCCTGCAGTTTCAACTCGCCGCTCGGGAATGATCCATTTCTAAATGCCCGAGTTTTTCGATCACGCGGTAGCTAATCTTATCTCCTCGGAGGCGGCCCACGGGCCGAGGATCATCCTCGCTCCGGACAACTGGCAACCAGGAGATGCCGTGATCGAGCATAGTAGCGGATGCCGCAAGGGTCGAATCCTCAAGAGCTACATACACCGGGTTCCCCGGCAAAAGATCACCGAGCTTGTGCTGGGTGACATCTCCCCGCGCGTCCGTCGGAGCGACCGCAATGCGAGCGATAATATGATAGAGGTCGTCACGGTCCAGAGTTCCCCACAAACGCTCCTTTTCGTCGATGACCAGGAGCTCTCCGGTCGCGCTCTCGGCGAGAGCTCTTACGGCATCGGCAAGCGTGGTGTCTTTAGTAAGGAGCTTGGCTGGAAGCGGGTCCAGGAGAGACGCGATGGACTCCCTGTCCAGAAGCGACTTGGCCGTGGGCAAGCGACGCCAAAAGTCGCCTGAACGCCGGGTCACGGCCTTGGAAAGCAGGTCGCGAAGAGGTGCGAATGAGCTCGCCATCTGCGAGAACAGCGCGCTGCCGATTTGCGCAAGACGCACAACCGTGCGAGCACGGATGCTCGTTTCGTGGGGTCGGTTCCCCATAAGAGCCGCTTCGCCGAAAAAATCCCCCTTAGCCAGTACGGCGACAACTTTGGGTTCCGAACTCTGTTCCGTCGTCTGCAGTATCTCAACTTCGCCTTCTTCGATGACGCTAAAGACCTGCGCCAGTTCTCCTTGGCGGTGAATGAAATCGCCGGGCCGATAATACGCGTGGGTGAGTTGCTTGGCCGCATCGGTATTGAGGAAGCTGAGGTCGCGTGGAAAGATTACATCCCACGCCCAGTCTAGAGCGACCTTGATCCTGCGAGACCACGTCGGCAGCTTGAACAGGTAGACGCCGCGCCACATTAACCAGGCGAGGAAACCCGAGATGCGCATACCCAGCATTTCCGCAACGGCTTCGTAACCTCCAATGGAACAGAGCTGCCCAAGAGCTTTGAAATGGAACGGCTGGGTGGGTTCGCCCTTCAGAACTCGAACGAGATTGAGCGCCGCCTGTCGGCCCTGGCGTTCAGCGAACTGACCCGTGGGCGGCGACGGCTTGTTATCGAACGCGTTGACGATGAGCGCACAATCGCCAATGGCCCATGCGTTCGTCAGTCCTTCAATTCGCATATCCGGGCCAGTGCGTATGCGTCCTCGCTCTTTGGGAACATCGAGGCGTTGCACAATCGGAGAGACCGTAGTACCAATCGTGCAGACGACCGTGGCTCCCCCAAGCATCCGTCCATCCTGGAGTTGGATTCCCTCATGCGTTGCTGCGACCGCGCGGGTATTGAGCAGCATCGTAATACCCGCCTTCTGCATTCTTTTCTGCGCAAATTCCCGGAGCTTCGGTGCTACCTCGGGCAAAATCTGGTCCTGAGAATGGACCAGCGTGACAGCAACATCGCTTTTCTGGAAATTCCGATAGAAACGCGTGCTACTGCGAACGAGTTCATTGATTTCTCCGGCGACCTCCACACCGCTGAAGCCCGCGCCCACAATGATGAAGTTCAGATACCAGCGCCGGCGGTCGGGATCACTTGAAGCCTCGGCATTTTCCATCTGACGGACGACATGCTGGCGAAGATCGAGGGCATCGCGCATAACCTTGAAGGCAAAGGCGTGCTCGGTCATTCCAGGAATGATTCCCAGGTTGCTTTCCGCCCCGCAGGCGATAACGACGTGGTCGTAATGCAGGCGTGTCAGGGCGCCGTTTGCGTCGTCAAATTCAATCTCGGAGGCGGAAAGGTCTATCCTCTGCACGCGCTCGGTGCGGCAGCCGACGCCGGGCAGCATTTGGCGCAGAGGGGCTAAGGCTGCATCCGCATTTATCGAGGCTCCGGCGACATCCGCCAGGAGTGGGTGAAACACCATATGGTTCTCACGGTTGAACAGAAGAATTTCGCATTTCGAAGCGTCGAGTTTTCTGCGAAGATTTTTTGCGAATTGTACTGCCGCAAATCCTCCACCGACGATGACGACTCTCATTGGTTTCATTACCTCGCTCATTTGGCCTGCGTGTAACAGAAACTTAGTGCTCCTACGGCTGCCTGGCCACGGCAATGCCGGAAACGACATTTCGACGTTCTACTTCAGGATAGGCAGCCTGGCAGTTCCGCGTATATCGAAAACCTGCGAACTCTTATCTGAAATGACTGACGACATCGTTTCGAGCCCAATCCCCCCGGATACCTGCGCGCGACTGGAGTTCAGTCCTGCAGGTCGTCCGCAGGTCGCCTGATGCCAAGCCGTTTCATCTTGTGAAACAGCGTGGTGCGTTTCAAACCGAGCCTCGCGGCGGCTCCCCGCGGACCGCCGAGCTGCCAATTGGCGCGCTGGCACGCAACGAGAATCTCCCGGCGGACTTTGTCCTCCAGCGTCGGGTTTCGAATTTCGACCGGCGCTGGTTCGCATTTCTCTGGGGGTGCGGGTTGGAAGACCCCGTCAGTCGAAAGAATTACGCCGCGCGCCACGTAGTTCTGCAACTCCCGAATGTTCCCGGGCCACGGATGACGAACGAGAGATCGCATGGCCTCCTCCGGGATGGTCTCGATGACTTTGTCCATTGAGGTCGCGAACTGCTCGACGAAGTACGTGACGAACTCCGGAATATCCGCCTTCCTTTCGCGGAGCGCCGGCAGAGAAAGGGGGAAAATATTCAGCCGATAGTACAAGTCTTCCCGGAATTCGCCGTCCTGGACCATCTGCCGCAGGTCCCGGTTCGTTGCGACAACGACACGAACATCGACCTGTATGGTACGCATACTGCCCACCGCCTCGAACTCACGCTCCTGGAGCACGCGGAGCAGCTTGGGCTGAAGTTCCAGCGGAAGGTCGCCAATTTCATCGAGAAACAACGTGCCACGATCTGCCAACGCAAAGCGGCCGATGTGGGAATTAACGGCACCCGTGAAGGCTCCCCGCTCATGCCCGAAGAGTTCGCTTTCGAGAAGGCCTGCGGGCATCGCCGCGCAGTTCACCTTGACCAGATTGCGGCTTCGGCGCGGGCTGAGCTCGTGAATCGCTCGCGCGATGACTTCCTTGCCCGTCCCGGTCTCGCCAGTGATCAAAACGGTAGCATTTGTGGGTGCCACGGCCTCGACCTGGGAAAGGATCGAGCGCAGGCCCCCGCGGCGTCCCACGATCGTCTCGAGGAATGAGGTTTGCGCACGTTCAAGCTTGCGCGCAGTTGATTCATCAGGGCGATAAGGTGTGGTGCTCACAGTCGCGTTTCCCTCGTATCGGTTAACCCGCGCGATGGAATTTGGCATTGAACTCATGTTTCACTCCTGCTGCGAACGCGCCTCGCAAGAAAACTGTGTTTGGCCGTTGACGGGTGATTGCACGCGCGCTGCCCGCTCGCCGTGGTTGGACGCAGAGAATTTCGACAGCAGGTGGAGTATTTCTCTCAGATTCATGGACGCGCAAAATGAGATCACGGACGACCTCGACGGGTTTCGTCTTGATGGAATCGATGACGTCGGTGGTTGAACGTCCTTTGCAGATCGATACCCAGTCTTTTCATCCTGGTGAGCAAGGTAGTCCGTTTAAGGCCCAAGCGGGCTGCGGCTCCATCGGGACCGCCGACGCGTCCCTTGGTTTCTTTCAGGATTCGCATAATCCTGTCTTGTTCGTCGATGTTGCCGGGTCTGGGAAAGGCTGAGGTTGCGGCACCGTTTGCCAATTCAGGAACCGAGATCGCCAATGTATTGCCACGGGTCAGAATCACGGCGCGTTCCACAAGATTCTGAAGCTCGCGTACATTTCCGGGCCAATGCCAGCGGGTCAGCTTCCGCATCGCTATTGCGGGGATGTTGTCAATTCGCTTTTCCATACGACGCGCGTACTTCTGGCTGAAATATCGCACCAACGTGGGAATGTCTTCCGGTCTCTCGCGCAACGGAGGAACGCGGATGGGAAAAACATTCAGACGGTAGTAAAGGTCGCTTCGAAACTGCCTGTCTTCGATCATCCGGTCCAGGTCACGGTTGGTGGCCGCCACTAGTCGAACGCCTACTTTTTTCGTCCGCGTGCTTCCCAGGCGTTCGAATTCTCCGTCCTGCAAAACGCGCAGGAGTTTAGGTTGGAGTTCCAGCGGTATGTCACCAATTTCGTCCAGGAACAGGGTGCCTTGATCCGCCAGTTCCAGTCGCCCAATCTTTTGTGTGACCGCGCCGGTGAAGGCGCCCCGCTCGTGCCCGAATAACTCACTCTCCAGCAGGCCGGTGGGAATCGCCGCGCAGTTGAGCTTTACCAGGGTCCGATCTTTCCGCCGGCTGCGATCATGTATAGCCCGGGCGACCAGTTCCTTACCCGTACCGGTCTCTCCCAGCAGCAGCACGGTGGAATCACTCGTGGCCACTGTTTCGACCAGTTGAAGCACCTGCCGAAGCGCCGAGCTCTGACCCACGATTCCATCAAAGTCCGCCACGTGAATCTCCTCTTGCAAATAAAGCTTTTCCTGCGCGAGCTTGTCTTTTAATTCGGCGATCTCGCTATAGGCCAAAGCATCCTCATCCGGACCCACTGCAGGCACTATCCCCGCAACCTCGTGACCAAGAACCGCCGGCGTTGGAACGATATCGTGAGTAGCGAAAAGCAGGTCGGTGTGACACGGCCCAGAGGCTTGCACGTTGACGAGGACTTCGCGTCCCATCGGCGCAGCAATGTCCACATCCTCGTGGTCGAACCCGCGGCCGAGTGCGTTAACTACAAGCGCCTTCATTGGTGGCCTCCTTATGGCTCGCCGACGATCAGGCAGGCGGCCCTGTTTTGAGCGGCGAATTCAGAGATTGTTTCGCCAGTCGAAGCAGGGCGTGATGACGATTGCCATAGTCTTGATTTTTCCTGCTGCTCACGCGCGGAGGATGACACTATCCACAAAGAGGCACAATCGGACCTTAGTCGCACGAACTACTACTAAGGTTCTAGTCGATTAGAAGCGGAAAGCCATCGGAATAAGCAGACCGACTACAGAGCAGGAGTAAGCTATTTACGAGCCGAGAGTTTGAGCTTGTCGGCCATGCGGAGCAAATCAACTACCGATCCGGCCTGCATCTTCTGCATGACATGGCCTCGGTGGATTTTTACTGTGGCCTCGCTGGCTCCGATTTCGGACGCAATCTGCTTATTGAGCATTCCGCAGACTACGAGAGCCATAACCTCCCGCTCTCGCGCGGTCAATGCCTGATAGCGCTCTTGCAAATCGTGGATCGCGGCCTGTTGTTCTAGCGCGGCGGAGTCACGCTGGAGGGCCAGATGAATTGCGTCCAGCAGATCCTGGTCCCTGAAAGGTTTCGTCAAGAATTCCACGGCACCCGACTTCAGTGCCCTGACAGACATGGGAATGTCTCCGTGCGCCGTAATGAAAATAATAGGGATTTGCACCCCGGTCTCGGCCAGCCGGCGCTGGAAATCGAGACCATTCATCTGAGGTAGTCTGACATCCAGAACTAAACAACTCGGGTCACCAGTGCGTTGCCTGCTGAGAAACTCCTCCCCAGTCGGAAAGGATTCGGCACGCAGTCCGACTGATTCCACAAGATCCTGGATCGCCTGACGCATGCCGCGGTCATCATCGATGATGAATACGGTGCGAACGGCCGCCGATTTCATGCATGTGCCTCGGCTTCGCTAGCGAGAGTGAAATGGAAGGTTGCGCCTGCCCCCCGATTGGCAGTGGCCCACACTCGCCCTCCGTGAGACTCCACGATTGAGCGGGTAATGGCCAAACCCATACCCGTTCCCTCTGGTTTCGTTGTGTGGAACGCCTCGAAAATCTGTTCAGTATTTTTCGGCGGCAATCCAACGCCGGTATCGCTGATCGAGACGATTATCTGATCTTCAGAATTCGGTCGCACGCTAATCGTCAATTCGCCTCCGGTATCCTGCATAGCCTCGATCGCGTTTAGCATCAGGTTCATGAAAACCTGTTGAAGTTGCACTCGGTCTACAAGGACGCGAGGCACATCTCGGTCGAGTTCGGGATGGATCGTGATGGCGTGGCGAACTGCTTCGTTCCTGAACAGAGCGGTCATTTCTCGAATGATCGCTTTGACGTCGACCATCTCGCGTTCAGGGGGCTTGCCTTTTTTGTAGAAGGACCGCAAACGGTTGATGACATCGGCCGCACGGTTCCCCTCCTGCTCACTTCGAGTTGCTGCGCCGCGCGCCCTTTCCAGGTTGGGAGGATCATGTGCGAGCCATCGCAAACAAGTGTTGGCGCTTGTGATCGAGGCGGCTATGGGCTGCTTGATTTCGTGCGCCAGCGCTGCGGCCAGTTCCCCCATCATGTTGACGCGGTTGATGTGCGCCAGATCAGCCTCTAACTGGCGCAGCCTTTCGCGCTCCTCTTCGGCACGCTTCCGTTCCGTTATATCCATCGTGATACCGACGTATTCACCACATTCTCCAGATGGATTGCGATGTCCTATGGCACGCAGGACTCTGATGCTGCCGTCAGTGTGATGAATCCGATATTCGTCAAGGTAAAAATCCGTTCCCTCGCGGACCGCTCTTTCAAGAACTGCATTCACCCGCGGTGCGTCTTCTGCGTGTTGAGTGGCGAAAAAGCGTTCGGCCGATATCGGGCCTTCGCTGGGATCAAAGCCATACAGGCGAGCATTTTCGTCCGATGAATGCAGTAGCTTGTGTGTGACGAGGTTGTACGCCCAACTACCGATGTGGGCCATGCTTTGCGCGTCGGTGAGGTATGCCTGCTCGCGTCGCAACTCCTGCGTTAGGAGCTCCTGCTCGGTGACGTCCATGGCGGTCCCGAGAAGACCTTTGAAAACTCCCTGTTCAATGACGGGAGTAGCCACGCAGCGAACATAGCGCAGCTGCCCGTCTGGTCGAACAATTCGCTTTGTTACATCGCAGGCACAGTGTTGCTGAAACATCATCTTAATCGTTTCAGCCATGGAGTCTCGGTCTTGTGGATGAATGATCGCCAGATACTGCTCAACCGTGGGGGCCCCATTTCCCGGATCCAGGCCAAAAATTTCGTACAGCTCGTCAGACCAATAGAGACCTGAATCGTTGAATGCCCAACTCCCCATGCGAGCGAGCCGCTGCCCTTCGCGAAGATAAATCTGCGTTTGCTGCAGTGCTTGCTCTGCCCGCTTCCGGTCTGTGATGTCCTGGGTCGTACCGAACATTTGGTAGGGCCGTCCCGATGAGTCTCTTTTCAAATCGCCCAGGCTGTGCACGATCCGCACTTCCCCGTTGGGACGAAGGAGCCGATGTTCACAATCAGCGCGCGTTCCAGAACGAACGGCCTCCTCCGCTGTCCGAAATACAGCCTCTCGATCATCAGGGTGGATCATTTCGCGTACCTTGTCTAAGTCAATGAGTTCTTCCTGTGGCGTCAGCCCCAAGATGCGACAGTATTCGTCCGACACGATCAGGCGATTCGTTTCAAGGTCCCATACCCAGTAGCCAACATGGGCGACGCGCTGGGCTTCTTCAAGCCTGGCCTTGCTTTCTTGTAACTCGCGTGACATCAATAAAAACTCTGCCTGCGTCTCTTGCAATTTCCCGTCGGCCATTATTTGGATTCCCCTTGCGCACATTCTAATCACATTCCATTCGAAAACGAAAGAAGTTGGCAATTGCTTTAGCTGTCTTTTGCCGACAGTCCTTTCCAAATTTTCAATCTTTTTCCATAGCGTTGTAAAAAAACGCATTCCCGCCTTCCCGGAAGAACTCTGTCCAGCTCTGCTGCGTGGGCGTAGTTCGAGGCCCTCGCGTCCGCAACGTGTCAAAGCCTTGACGCTCTCGTCGAGACTGCACCCCAGTAGACGCTCGGCATTTCAAGTAAACCACGCTGCCTGCAGTCTAAGTCATCATTTTCAGCCGGTTACATGAGTTCGTCCGAGGGTCCCTCTTGGTGATTGAAATGCCTCTGAAAATAACTGGATGGCAAAGGACGAGGGGATGAAACGCAAAGCGACTGCAGTTTGGCGAGGCGATGTGAAAAGCGGTAAGGGATCGTTATCGACAGAGAGCACTGTTCTGAAGGAGGCGCAGTATTCGTTCAGCACGCGATTTGAAAACGGAGTCGGTACGAACCCCGAAGAGCTGTTGGCTGCTGCACACGCGGGATGCTTTGCGATGGCGGTTTCCTCCCAGCTAGGGAAAGGAGGCCTGAAACCCCAGAAACTGGAAGCAACCGCGACCATTACTTTCGAAAAGGTCGGCGAGCATTTCGAGATCACGAAAAGCCATCTCGACCTGGCGGCTCAGGTTCCCGGTGCAACCCAGGAGAAGTTCGATGCCGCGGTCAAAGCCGCTGAAACCGGTTGTCCCGTGTCGAAACTCTTCAAAGCTGAAATATCTGTCGATGCACGACTTGAAGTGACGGGGTGATCGCCAATACGTGACGATCACGAATCTATGATTCAAAGGATTCTTTTCCCGGTCGACTTTTCCCCTTCATGTATCGCCATGGCCGCCTATGTAAGGCGAGCTGCAGAGATGTTTGGGGCGGAAGTGACAATCGTTCACGTATGCGATCTCAGCAGTCACAACGGATTCGAGCTCTATGTGCGACCAGGCTACGAAATCGCAGGGGAGCACTGGAGCCTTGCACGGAGCAAACTCAAGCTCTTTCTTAAATCCGAGTTCCCGGCCGCAAGCTGTCCGAGAATCCTTTTGGCTGGCGATGCTGCAAGTATGATCACGGAGACTGCAAAGAAGAATAAATTCGATCTGATCGTGATGCCCACGCATGCGGGTCGCTTTCGGCGGGCGCTGCTCGGCTCGACGACAGCCAGAGTGCTCAGCCACGCGGATTGCCCTGTGTTGACAATGCAGCACACTGCGATAGTCGGCCCCCGATCTTTGGAGCATCGGAAGTGGGTTTGTGGCATCGGTTTATCCATGGATTCGGAAGCAGTGCTTTGCTATGCCCGAGATGCCGCGTTGGGGGTCGGCGCCAAACTTTCAGTAATTCATGTGATCCTGGCGAGCGAGTTGGGCTCCAAAGAGCAAAGGGAATTTGAAGAAGTGCGCAAAGCACGAGGGCAAATTGCCGAACTCCAGTGTGCAATTGGCTGCCATGCAGCGGTGAGCCTTGAGTTAGGCCCGATCAAAAAGGCATTGCTCGATGCGGTCCGGCAGTCGTCCGCTGATGTTCTCGTGATTGGAAGAAGCCATCATGCCGGTGCTCTTGGCCGCATGCGGGATCTCACCTATTCACTGATTCGCGATTCACCTTGTCCGGTCGTGAGTGTTTGAGGAATTTTGAACCACAGAGTTTTTCGCTCAGGCGGAACGGCGCTGACAGCCCGTAGGCAGACACGTCAAAGCGTTGGCGCTCATCACCAGGGAAAAATAGAGCGATTCTCGTATCCACGTTTGCCTCTCACACTTATGGTCCGGCCGCTATGGGCCTTCTCATGCTTGTGTGGCGGCGAAGGTTTCGTGAGGGCTTATGAGAAGGCCCTTGGGCGAGATTAGAACACCGGCCCTTTCATTCTTGGGAAGAGCGCTGGCGCGTAAAGAGGTGATGACTGTTGTCGCGCCGCTGTTTCATTCTGCTGATGCTGAGCAGGAAATGACAATGCTTGCGATCCGGTCCATGAGCCCAGGAACAATCACAGCACTTGCTGCTATTTTTGGTTCGCTTGTAGGTGCATTGGGCTCCAGCGCAGGCACCTGGATCACCCAGAGGCATCAGGATCGGCGCGACTTGCTCGCAAGAAAGATCTCTCATCGCGAGCAACTTTATTCGGATTTCATCAGTGAAAGCGCGCGCTCCCTGGTGGACGCCCTGGAACACAACGTGAGCGATCCCAAGAACCTGATTCCCGCGTATGCCCTCTTGAGTCGCATTCGCCTCAGTTCCTCGCCCGATGTACTCGCGAACGCTGAGGCGGTTGTAAGGGAGATCATCGGCACCTACGCGAAACCGAACCTGACGCCGGAGCAAATTGAAAGCAGAGCCACGAACGGAGACGATCCATTGAGAAAATTCAGCGACATTTGTCGCGCCGAACTCGAATCCATGCAGTCACAAATATGACTCGGAAAAGAGCCTCGAGATCACGCGCTAAGAATTTTGCATCTCCGATGATCACATTGCCGAAAGTTATCGCCCCCCATCCCGTGACCATGCCTGTAAACGTATCCGGGTCGCAAATCTTCCGCTTGGTGTTTTAACAATCTCGCTAGAGCTGTCACTGAGCTTCAAAAGAAACGAATCGGAATTATAGTCACCCCCCCTTTTGTGCTTCTTTCTATCGCTCCCAGATTCAAATCCCATCCAACTCCAAGCCAAGTCGAAGGAGCAGAACTGCGATAAACAAGTGCAATGGGAGGTTCAAGGTAATTCGTTCCACCAGGAACATCGATGGGAACTCGCAGCGACAATGATCCCGTGAATTTGTCATCTGAAACAGTTGTTCCGCTGGTGGGAGCCTGTGGGTCTCGACTCATTGATGCTGCATGCTGCGGAACCGGAGGTGGGTCGTCTTGTGCGAGCACAACCGAGCTCGTTAATCCAGAAACAAGAATCAGGCACAAATTCCTCAAGAGCGGTGGTCCCACAGCAATTTGCTCCGACGGGAATTCGGTAAGACGACAAGTAAATGGGTGATGGCCTCTGACAACTTACCTCACGTGTCAATACAATTCTATCAACTAACACCGAGACTTACTTTGGAAAGAGCGGGTGGTTCCAGGTGTGTTTTAGCGCAAATCACATAACACTTACATGACACTTCTGGCGGCTGCGGCCACTCAGGGAGATAGATTTCCGCTAGTCGCGCTCTGTGGCACTTGTTTCTGTTCGACGATCGACTTTAGCCTGTACGAAGTGCTTCTTCCTCCAGCCTCTTCCCGCTCAATGACGCCCAAGGTGATCAGCCGTTCGATGTCTCGAAGGGAAGTGCGTGAGGAGGCTTTCGTCATTTTCATCCATTTGCCTCTCGTCAGCTTCCCTTTGAATCCGCTGAATAGTTTGTTGAGGACTTTTGTCTGCCGATTATTGAGAGAGACCTTCCGTTGCTTTAATGCCTTCCAGAACAGTTCTTTTTCCAGAGCACTGCTTGTGATTTGATTCGATTGTTCGATGGCCCTATCCAGGCAACCGAGAAACCACGTCAGCCATTTTGTGATGTCCAGCGATCCAGCCTGCGTCTTCTCAAGAACTTCGTAATACTCTTTTCTCTCTTCCAGAATTTGTGACGACATGCTGTAGAAACGCTGAGCACCCCCATCTGATCTAGCCAAACACATTTCAGCGATTGCTCTTCCGATCCTTCCGTTGCCATCCTCGAAGGGGTGGATCGTGACGAACCACAAATGCGCGATGGCCGCCTTCAAGAGCGGATCTTCTTGTTCATTGCCGTCGAACCACGCAAGGAACTTTCCCATCTCGCCCTCGACGCGATCTGCCGCAGGTGCTTCGTAATGAACCTTGTGGCGACCGACCGGCCCGGACACAACTTGCATTGGCCCTTGGCTGTCATCACGCCATGTGCCAACTCGAAATTTACCGCGGGTTGTGCGAACGCCCGGAAAGAGATGCGCGTGCCAATCAAACAAGCGTTCCTCTGTTAGCGGCGTGCTGAATTTCTGCGTCGCGTCCAACATCATTTCAACTACGCCATCGACGGTCCGATCCTTGTGCGCTGTGAGCCCACCGACCTCCAGCCCCAGCCGACGAGCGAGGGAAGACCGGACATTTTCTGCATCAAGCTTCACGCCTTCGATTGCGCTGGATTTGATCGTCTCTTCGGTAAGTACCTTTAGCGTCGCGGTCCATCGGGAAGCCAGCCCATAACCGCGCATCTTCCCGACCAGCAATCCCTGACGTAACCGGACTTCAGAGAGCAAAGGGGCAAGCGCCTTTGGATCCCACGTAAATCCGGGCCAATCACGCAGTTGGTAGATGTATTTTCTTGCCATCTTCTTGGCCCTAATCTCGCCATAATCCTATCATATGCTCGCCACATTCTCGCCAGTTGTCTCGTCGTGCCAAGTCATCAACGAGAATGGGGAACGAGTCCATCCGAGGACCTGGAACCACGAATTCATCGATCTGCTCGAAATGAAAAACCAGCGGCAGCCAACGTTCACTAGTGCGGTGATACAGGCGATTGCAGGCGGCTCCAAAGGAAGAGAGCAAATGCTCTTCGTTCTTCTCGGGGCCACCGGAATGCGAATCGGAGAGGCGCTGGGCCTTGAAATTGACAAACATGTCTCCAGCGATTTTTCGACTCTGCACATCCGGCAGAAAGCATGGAGGGGGCAAATCCAACCATTCCTGAAATCAGAGAATGGGAATCGGGACATCGATCCGCCAACCTCCATCGCTGCGATGCTCAAGGAGTTCAGTGGAGACCGGACTTCCGGCTTACTGTTTTGCTCGAAGAACGGGCTTCCACTATTACAATCGAACGTCCTGAGACTCCCGCTGCATCCACTTCTCAAGAGGCTTAAACAACCGACGATGGGTGCCCACGCCTTTAGGCGGTTCCGAACCACATCACGGACGGCTATAGCAAGTTGAAAGAGGACGTGACGTTTCGCAAGAAGGCCGCGGAGCAAGTGGGAATCGACTTTGAGCTTCCAGCACAAAAGCTCGAAGTTGCACCCAATTGCACCCAAAGTGAGTTGTTATCAGCTTCTGTGTAAGGAAGAGGAAGAATGGCTCCCCGGGCAAGATTCGAACTTGCAACCCTTCGGTTAACAGCCGAATGCTCTACCGTTGAGCTACCGGGGAACGGGTCGAAGTTAGCCCGTAGTTTACAATAGTTTGTACCGAATTACATTCTTTGCCCTGCTTCGCTTGAGTCTAACAAGGGCCGCACTTTTGCCAATTCGACCGCGTGAAACTGACCGAGTTTCTTGGTATAGAGATCGATCATCGCGTCCGAACTGTGCCCGATCCAATCACGAATAACGGCCCGACTCACACCGGCGTACACCAAGTAACTCACTCGCCCGTGCCTAAATGCGTGATTGCATGCGTAGAAACCGTTCTTTATATTATTACGCGTCGGCTTCATGCTTGAGGCCCGCTTTCAGCGGCAAAATCGTCATTCCTCTGGATTATAATTACAATCGGTCTGCACGTGAATCTCGCTGCCGGGAGACTTGATGAGCGTTCGATTCAGTATCCTGATGCCCGCATACAATCGCGAAAAGTATGTCGGACAGGCGATTGACTCCATCCTGTCGCAAACTTTCTCGGATTACGAGCTTTTCCTGATTGATGACGGCTCGACGGACAAGACGGTGCAAATTGCGGAATCGTATGGATCGCGGGTCAAATTGCTTCGACAAACAAATCAAGGGCCGGAAGTCGCGCGCAATAAGGCTGCAGCCGTTGCGCAGGCAGAGTACCTGGTTCTGCTGGACAGCGATGACCTGCTGTTGCCATGTGCGCTCGCTACCTATGACCGCATCATCCGTAATTTTGAGTCGCCGAGCCTGATCATCGGCGCGATGACAAATTTTCAGGACGGACAAGCGATTCCTGCCGACTCGAGCGCCGCGCTGCCCGTGAAGGTTCTGAAGTTCCGGGATTACCTCTCGAAGGACGTTTCACTCGGACTCTCGAGCAGCCGGATCGTTGTGCGGAAATCCGTTTTCGATGAAGTGGGAGGCCTGCGAAACTCCACGGCAAAGACATTTCATCTGGATAGCCTCAACCTGATTCTGAAAGTTTGCACGCATGGTCCGTGCATTGTCGTCCGCGAGCCGTTTACCGTCGCATACCGCCATCACGAGTCGAACGCAATTCGTGGCCTGGAGCCGATTGCGGAGGGAATACTGGTGCTCGCGCGCACGGAACGTCAAGGGTTGTATCCCGGAGGGGCCGCGCGTCGCCGCGAGCGATATGGACTGATCGGTGCCATCGCATTTTCATGGTCGCTCGCTTATTGTTTGCGGAGCGGACGCGTGAAACTTGCCCTGCGGCTGCTCTTCGGAACCGCACCCATGATATTCGCGGGGCTCACGAGGAAATTCTCGGGGCTGTTCCGTCCACGGTCGCAACCGATCATTTTGTCCGAACCGTGATGCGGGGCTACTTTCGGCGGGTAAGCCTACTTCTTGGGTCCTTTGATCCACCTGCGGAGCGTTTGCTTTATTCCGATGGCTTCGAGTAAGGCGACGCATTTCCGGTACAGCGCACCGTACCAGATTTTTCCCCACACGGCCTGCCACTGCGTGGAGATTGCGCCGCGCTGCACGCGCTCAAAAACCTCGGTCTTCCCCAAGAATTGCAGGCGGTGAAAGCCTGCCGCGCCAACGCTGGAAAAAACCTCTTCGTAATTTGCAATGTGCTGGGGGAAACGGGCATCCGGTTCTTCCACGTTCAAAGCGATCAGGCCGCCGGTCTTCATGCTGGCCGCAAGTGTGCGAAGCGTTTCGGCGGGACGCGCGAGATGCTCGAGCACGTCAAACGCAGTGACCACTTCGAATTTGTTTTTCGGCAGTTCAATGCGGTTCAGGTCAATCAGCGTGACTTTCAAGCCTCGGGACGCGAATCGCCATGCCACATATTCCAGCAGAGGCTCGGAAACGTCCGCCAGGGTCACTTCCATTCCGTTTTGCGCAAAGAAAATTCCAACCGAGCCAATGCCCGACCCGAAGTCGAGGACCTGGGTGAGTCCCCGCTTTCGCGCCATGGCAACGAGCGCCTCTAAGGTCGCCGTGTGCGGGTATTCCGAATTGAATGTGGTGAGGTCAAATAAGTAACTCTTTGTTGTCCGGTAGAACTCCACCACTTCATTGGGAGGGCTCTCTTTCCGAAGTTGGCGCGCCTTCCAATCTTCCGCGACAGCTTCCGCGCCGGCCGCGCATGCCGCCTCCACCGTCGCGGGAGCCTCTCTCAAATATTCCGCGAGTTCCGCGACCATGCTCTCGTAGAGCGATTGGTGACCCAGGCGCGTCAGACTTTCTGCCCAGCCCAAAACAGGAACCGCCAACGGATCTTGCTGGCCTTGGCGCGTGGCCCGCGAATCTTCACTTGCGCTGCCGATCTTTGCGCGCGCGTCGCTCGCTATCGTTGATTGAACGCCCGTTGGTTGTTCGCTCATGGCTTACTCTCTCCAACTCGCTCCTGAACTTCCTTCAGCCGCACGCTCATTTCATTTGCCAATCTTCGTACATTAGGCTCCAGCATCAGGTTCTGCTGATGTCCCGGGACTTCACAAATTTCGAAGCCGGGATTGAAGAAATCTTTCCATCCAAGATATTCGTCGGCCACGAGGCCCGAAAGTTGCTTGCTGGCGCGAAAGAGCACTACATTTCCGGAGTACGGCCGCGCCGTATATTTGTGAAGCGCTTTACCGTGTTCCATCCTGAGAATCTCGAAGAGGTAAAGCTTCGGCAAATGAGATGGGTCCCCGGAAGGTTTTCCCGTCATTTTTTCGATCGTAATTGCCGCTCGGGCCCGGATCATATCGCAGGATCTCCGAAATCTTTCCTTCAAATACCCCTTCCCTGCATGCGCGAGATTCTCCTGCTCGAGACTAATCCGCTTGGTCGCGCGACACCACCAGCGCTGAACGGCTGGAACGCTGCGCTTGAAACGGAACGCAGCCGGGTGCATGGATTGAATCAGGATAACAATTGCAACTTCCTGCCCGGTCGCTCGGAGTTGCTGCGCCGCTTCCAGGGCCAGCAGTCCGCCAAAGCAGAACCCCGCCAGATAATAAGGTCCTTCCGGCTGGAAACTTTTCAATTCCCGGATATAAGCGGCAGCCATTTCCTCCATCGTCATATCCTTGGGGATATTTCCATCGAGGCCCCGGGCTTGAAACGCGTATACCGGTTGATCGGAACCCAACAGGCTGGCCAGCGCCTGGTATTCAAGAACATTGCCGCCATGGGCATGCATCAGATAGAGCGGCGGCCTGGAGCCGTATGCCCGCAACGGGACCAACGATGACCAGGTCGGAGTCCAATGTTCCTTGTGAAGAATCTCCGCCAGACCGGCAATCGTGGGGGCTTGTAGCAGCGTCGCCAGGGGCAAGTGAATCTTGGTTACTTTCTCAATTTCAACGATGATGCGAACCGCGAGTAAGGAGTGGCCTCCCAGATCGAAAAAGTTGTCATGCAAGCCCACCTGCTTCACATGAAGGGCTTTGGCCCAAATCTGGGCCAGCATCTGCTCGGTCGCATCGCGAGGGCCCACGAAATCCTGGGTGACTTCCACATTCTCGCTTGGAGCGGGCAGCGACTTGCGATCCACCTTGCCGTTGGGGGTGAGCGGCAACTTTCCAAGGCTGACGTAAGCCGAGGGGACCATAAAAATCGGCAGGTCCTTTTCCAGAAACGCGCGCAAATCCGCGAGCGTTGGCGCCGCCCCCTTCTGTGCCTCGTAATAAGCGACCAATTGCTTGTCGCCCGGCTCGTCCTCGCGCGCAATCACGGCGCAGTGCCGGATCGCCGGGTGGGAGCTCAGAACCGTTTCAATTTCGCCAAGCTCGATGCGGTAGCCCCGCAACTTCACTTGACTGTCCGCGCGTCCCAGGCATTCGACGGTTCCATCGGGGCGCCATCGCGCCAGATCGCCGGTGCGGTAAAGTCGCGCGCCCGCAACGAAAGGACTGGGAACAAAGCGCTCCGCAGTCAGCTCTTCCCGGTGCAGATAACCGCGCGCCAGGCCGTCGCCGCCGATGTACAGCTCCCCCACATTGCCGGCCGGAACGAGATTTCGGGACGAGTCCAGTACGTAGATTTGTGTATTCGCGATTGGATGTCCGATGGCGACTGGCCCTTCGCCGGTTGTGATTCGATGGATAGTAGACCAAACGGTGGTTTCCGTAGGTCCATACATATTCCAGAGTTCCGCGCAACGAGTGAAGAGTTCGCCCGCCAGATCGGGGAGGATGGCTTCTCCGCCACAAAGAACCTTCAATTTGGCGGAACCACCCCAGCCTGCGTTGATCAGGGCACGCCACGTGGCAGGAGTGGCCTGCATGATCGTGCATGCTGACTCTTGAATCCGGGCACTGAGCCGCGCGGGATCCTGCGTATCTTCGCGACTCGCGATGACGACCTTGCCCCCGGTGATCAGCGGAAGAAAAAGTTCGAGCCCGGCGATATCGAACGAGAGGGTCGTGACGGCGAGCAAAGTATCGCTGGCCTTGAAACCCGGCTCCTGCTGCATCGAGTACAGGAAGTTCACGATCGCGGAGTGAGGAATTGCCACGCCTTTCGGCTTTCCCGTGGAACCCGAAGTGTAGAGAACGTAAGCGAGATTCTGGGGGCCGATGGCTGACGATTCCAGGGGCGCCGAACTCTGCTTCGAGACTTCGTCCCAGTCGGAATCCAAATGAATAACAATGGAGGGCAAAACGGGCAATTTGCCCTGCAGACCGCGATGCGTCAGCAGAACGCTCATCTGGCTGTCCTGCACCATATACGTGAGGCGGTTCTGCGGGAAGGAGGGATCGAGCGGCACATATGCTCCCCCGGCTTTCAAGACGCCGAGGATGGCAACAACCATTTCCAGGGAGCGGTCCACGCATAGTCCAACCAACACATCGGGACCCACACCCAATCCCCTCAAGTGTCGCGCGAGTTGATTCGCTCGGCAATCGAGTTCTCCATAGGTAAGTTTCTGCTGGCCGCAGATCAGGGCCACATCATTCGGCGTCCTTGCGGCCTGCTTTTCGATCCACCGATCCAGGCAAAGTGCCTTGCCCGGGAAATCCACCGTCGTGTTATTCCAATCCGCGACCAGCTTTTGGCGTTCGGCGCTGGTGAGAATCGGAAGTGCGTTTACGTTCTGATCCGGATTACGCGCGATTGCATCTAAAATCGTTCCATAGTGCCCGGACATCCTTCTGATCGTGTCGACTTCAAACAGGTCCGTGCTGTACTCGATTAATCCTTCAAGCCCGTGGTCCGTCTCGGAGATAAAAAGAGTCAGATCGAATTTCGAAGTTCCCGTCTGCAACTGGTGCTTGCCCGAAACCTTCGACACTTCCGATACGCCGTCCGGATCATGGAGAATAAACATCACCTGAAACAGCGGTGACCTGCTCGCATCACGCTCCGGCGCTAATTCGGAAACGAGGTACTTGAAGGGCAACTCCGCATGACCATATGCGCCAAGGGCCCTTTCCCGAACTTGTTGCAGCAATGAGCGGAAGCTCGTATTCCCGGAAAATTGCGTGCGCAAGACGATGGTGTTCAGAAAGCAGCCGATCAGATTTTCTGTTTCCGCGTGCGTGCGGCCGGAAATCGGGGTGCCCACCAGAATGTCATCCTGGCTGGTGTACCGGTGCAACAGAGCCACGAAACTCGCTTCCAGCACCATGAAAAGCGTGGCCTGTTCCTGGCGGCCCAAGGATTTCAGCGGAGCCAGCAATTCCTGCGGCAGTTGAAACACCTCCGTCGCGCCGCGGAAGGTTTGCATCGGCGGCCGCGGCTTGTCCGAGGCAAGCTCGAGGATTGGCGCGGCTCCCGCAAGCTCTTCCTTCCAGTAGGCCAGCTGTTTTTCCACCACCGCGCCCTGGAACCAGTCCCGCTGCCAAACGGCAAAGTCCGCATATTGGATCGCCAAATCGGCCAGCGGTGACGGCCGCCCAGCCAAAAATGCCTGGTAGATCCGACCGATGTCTTTGTGAAGAACCTCCATCGCCCATTCGTCGGCGATGATGTGGTGGATCGCCAGGAGAAGTCGGTGTTCTCCGGAAGGGTGATGGACAACCGTCCCGCGAAACAATGGCACATGCGATAAATCGAACGGCTTGCGTCCGTGCTCCCGCACCACGCGCGCCCACTCGCGTTCCTGTTCGGCCGAGGGCAATGCGGTCAAATCAAGTTCAGCAAGTGTGATCTCGGCATCCGGCAGAACATTCTGCATCGGCTGCTCATTGACGTACGTGAACTCCGTGCGCAAAATCTCATGCCGGCGCACCAATTCCTGAACTGTCCTCTGGAGCGCTAACGCGTCGTATTTCTCGCCCAGGGGAATCACATCCACCACGTTGTAGACTGGACTGCCGGGCGCGAGTTGATTCAGGAACCAGAGTTGCTCCTCGGAGGAGGAAAGCGGATACGGCCCGTCTTGCTTGCGTCGCTCGATGCGCGGAGCGATGGCTCCCGGAGCACTCTCCGTCCGGGCAAGCAACTTGGCCAGTTCCGCAATGGTCGAGTTCTCGAAGAGAATCTGGGCCGGCAAATCTACTTCGAAGAGGTCCCTGATTCGCGAGACGGCTTTAATCGCCAGCAGCGAATGTCCGCCCAGGTCAAAAAAGTTGTCGTCAACGCCGATATTCTCGACCTTCAACAAATCGGACCAGATCGCAGCCAGTTTTTGCTCGGTTTCATTCCGAGGGATCACGAAGTCGTGCGAATGCTGGGTCAGGTCATGCGTGAAAACGGGAAGCGCTTTTCGATCAATCTTGCCGTTTGCATTGAGTGGAAACTTTTCCATCAACACGAAGGCTGCGGGAACCATGTACGGCGGCAGGCTCTCTTTCAACTGCCTGCGCAGCGATACGGGCGTCACGATCTGCAAATCGGTGGCCGACAGAGACCGTGTATGACCATCCGAACTTGATTGCGGAAGTGTCCGCTGCTTTCCTCGTTGCGGGCGGACCGCATAAAGATACGCGATTTTTGTTCCTTGGGCCGGGGAGGCCCGCTCGATGGCGACCTCGTAGCCCTCCCGATTCAATAATTCACTGGCTGAATCAAGGTTTTGTCCTTGATCCGCCTGGATAACCAACTGGCGAATCCTGGCCCATTCCTTGGGAGCGAGTTCCTGCAAGGCCTCCAGTTCATTTTCTTGCGCGTGAATCCGCAGCAGGTCCACCGATTCAATCGCCTCTGCTTCAATGACTCCGGAAAGGCTTCGTGGCTTGGAGGTTTGGATGTCGTGCGTGCATCGGCCATCCGTAGACTCCCCGATCTCTTCGGCGAATCGGTCGTTGGCGTGCGCCTCGCGCTGCTGATTGCGCGCGCGCGCGTCGGGATCATCGTCGCTCGCGGCATCAACGTGACCGGACGCCTGTGACAGCGCTTCAAAAAATTCCGCTTCGGCGGGCTTTGTTTCGTGACCGATGCCATAGGGCAAGCATTTCGCCGCCGTGCCCCAGGCTTCGGCATTTGCGCTCAAGCATGCGAACGCCGCGGGATCCGACTCCATGGAAATAAGGCGCAGATTTCGGGCCAGCCGGCTGGCAAAAATCGAAAACAGACCGATGTTCGCGCCAACGTCCAAAATGCAATCCCCGTCGTGAACCGCGATTCCGTGTCGCAGGTATGTTTGCTGAACAAAAATTTGGTCGTAAGCGGACTCCGTCTCCTTCTCGTTGCGATTCGCCACAGGGGAACCGTCCGGCAGGATGTAGACAGATTTATTGTTCCAGAGCGGCTGGTCGGCGCGCTTCGGAACGATATACGCTACCAGTTGTTTGCTGCCGGAAGTATCTTCGCTGGCCAGCACCAGCGCGTCTCGCACGCCGGGCTGGTCACGGAGCGCGGCTTCAATTTCACCAAGCTCGACGCGGTAACCGTGGATTTTTACCTGGTCATCAATGCGGCCGCAAAACTCGATATTGCCGTCGGGCAGATATCGCGCCAGGTCACCGGTCCGGTACATCCGGGCATTCGGATCCGCGCTGGAGAATTCGGGTACGAATTTCTGCGCCGTAAGATCGGACCGGTTCAAGTATCCGCGCGCGACTCCCGCGCCGCCAATGAATATCTCGCCTTCGGTATTCGCGGTGACGAGCTTTCCATTTTCATCGAGGATGTAAACGCGACTGTTAGGCAAGGGGCGCCCCAGAGGGAGTGTTCCAGAGCGCGTGCTCGGCAACTCGGCTCCGACATGATAGGTGAGGACGCCAACCGTGGTTTCCGTCGGACCATAATGGTTGTAGATTTCACACCCGGGGGACAGCGCCCGTAGCCGGTGAATCCAGTCCAATCGTGACGCTTCTCCGCCAAGAATCAGGCGTTTATTGGGCATGACCTGTTTTGGATTTCTTCCCGCCTGCAGCGCCGCAAGGTGCGATGGCACAATCTTCAGGACATCAATGCTTTCGCGAGTGAAGTACTCGGAGAGCTTCGCCTGACTTTCCGCCCGCTCCTGGGAGATTAGATGCAGGCATCCGCCAGTGGCCAGCGCGGGGAAAAGCACCGTATTGCCCAGGTCCGCGGCGACGGTTGAAATCATGGCATGATTCATGCCCGGCTCGAGCTGGAGCCGCTCTGAAATGCCGAGCACGTAGTTCACGATGTTTCTGTGCTCGACGCCCACGCCCTTGGGACGGCCGGTCGAGCCGCTGGTATAGATCACATAGGCCAGATTGGCAGGGCTATACTTTGTATCGAGTTCCGCCCGCTGCGCATCCTTCCACCAGAAAGAGTCCAGGCAGATTGTCTGCGCGGTGGCTCCCGGCGGCAGCTTTTCAAGAAGGCTCGACTGAGAGATAACCAGAAGAGCATTCGCATCCGCCAGCATGAACGAGATTCGGTCTTGTGGATAGGAGGCGTCAATCGGAACGTATGCAGCTCCGGCTTTCAGGATGCCAACCATCCCAACCACCATCTCCGCTGAACGCTCGACGAACAGCCCTACAACCTGGTTCGGTGCAGCCCCCAGGCTTTTCAAATGGAGGGCGAGAAGATTCGATCTCTGGTGGAGTTCCCGGTAGGTGAGTTTTTGTCCTTCAAACGCGACGGCCGGCTGATCCGGAGTTCGCGCCGCCTGCTCTTCGATCAATTGGTGCAGGCAAAGGTTCTTCGCCGTGTAATCCACGGCCGAATCATTCAAATTCGCCTGCTGCGATTGAGAGGGCAATGCCTGCACCGTGGATGACAAGGATTGAGCAGAGAGAGGCGCCGAAGCCGCAGATTTGCCCGCTTCTTCGGAGCCGGAGACACCACGACGGGCGATCAGGTCATCTGTCGGCAAAGGCCTCACTCGCTTGGATCCTCTCAATTCCAGGTGTTCGGTGTCGCTGCTCTTAAGAACCTACTTCACAAACCCCAACCGATGAGTTCCTTCATAATCTCATTCGATCCGGCATAAATGCGCTGCACGCGACTGTCGGCCCACATGCGCGCAATCGGATATTCAATCATATAACCGTAACCGCCATGTAGCTGAAGGCACTCGTCCACTACGCGGCACTGGCATTCGGTGAGCCAGTATTTCGCCATCGCGGCGGTCACCGCATCCAATTCGCCGGCAATGAAACGCTGGATGCAGTTGTCGAGAAACACCCGTCCGATTTGAACTTCGGTCTTGCATTGCGCCAGCTTGAAACGCGTATTCTGGAAATCAATCAGCGGCTTGCCGAATGCCATTCGTTCCTTTACGTATTTGGTGGTGATCGCCACGGACTGCTCGGCCATCGCTACCGCGCCAACGCCGATGGTGAGGCGTTCATAGGGCAATTGCTGCACCATCTGATTGAACCCCTTGCCTTCGGCGCCCAGAAGATTTGCAGTCGGGATTCGCACGTCGTCAAAAAAAATCTCACACGTGTCGAGTCCGTGCATCCCGATTTTCTCAAGGGAACGCCCGACACGATACCCGGAGACCTGCTTCGGTTCGACAACCACCAGCGAGATGCCCTTTAATCCGGCGGCCTGCGGGTCGGTCTTTACCGCGACGCAGATCAGGCTGGCGTGCCACCCATTGGTAATGAAAGTCTTGGAGCCATTCAGGACATATTGATTTCCTTCGCGCCGAGCGGTGGTTTTTACTCCTGCCAAATCGGACCCAGCAGAGGGTTCCGTCATGGCGATCGCGGCAATCAATTCGGCTCGCGCCATGCGCGGAAGCCAATTGTGTTTCTGCTCCTCGGTGCCGTAGGAAAGAATATAGTGCCCTACGATGCTCTGAATGCTGGAGCCGAAGTGGACTCCGGCGACTGCAAGCTCCTCATTAACAATCGTTTCATGTGCAAAGGTTCCGCCCCCTCCACCGTACTCCTCGGGAAAATCAGGAAGCAGCAAATTGGCCGCGCCCATAGCCGTCCAGGCCTCCGGATCGGGCCGGTGCTGGCTTCGCCACCTAGCCTGGTGCGGCACGAATTCCTGCTGGATAAACTGGCGAACGGACTTGCGAAATATCCGGAGTTCGTCGTCCATCCATGGCGATTGGTAGGTGGTCGGAGGCACTGTGGGCGCTAAAGTCCTTTCCTTGTACCGAACTGGCGCAGTCGCACACGCACAGACCTATCTGCGCAACGTATCTTGTAGCATTAGGTGCGCGAGGTCAAAGACGGCCAACCCAGAATTCGCCTCTCCGCACTCGCATCAATGTTAGGACCAAGCACACAACATAGACAACTACGATTCGCGCGGGGATTGCGTGTCTCGTATACTATATCAGTCACTTTGTCCCAAGAGAATCGGAAAATCGGTAGTGGTGTCATTTGATCTGAGAAGCTGGTGGCGGCCTCGGCTGAAAGGGGCCGCCAGTTGCTCATTTATCTTAAACTTCCTGCTAGGAAGGAACGGGATTTAGCTTTAGGAAGAGTCTTCAGCGTATCGAAAAATTGGGCCTCTGATATTTCGCTGGGCCATTCCAGTATCGGCTTGCTCCGCAGAAAAGGCTTTGCGCACACTTCTGTAGGCCTCGGAAACTAGCTCTGGGAGCGGAATTACTTCAGCGATTCCGGGTCGGAATGATTCTTGGGCGACTTCTTTTCAAGCAGGGAAACGAGCTTTCGTCCGGACGGCGGTATTGGCACGGCACCTTGGCGGATGATCTCCGTCGCGGTCACTTTTTTTCGGTAAACTTTCTCGTTGGCATCGTTGTCCGGCCGTAGGGTTGAGCCCTCAAGCGAAATTCCTGCGAACAGTCCGCGAGACCGGGAGTAGGAGAGAATTTCGGCGCGCAGCGTGGCATCGGTAGCTGCCGTAGCGTCCCGGCCCTTTGGTCCCGCCGCTGCCGCGATATCCGCCCCGAGCTTCACTTTGCTGCTCAAAATCGCCTTGGCGCCGCGCGGGTTCATGATCAGCAGGACGAAATCGGTCGCCTGCCCGCCCAGTTGAAATCCAAGGCTTGCGCCTTCCAGCGCCATCATCGAGGGCGCGCCCCACGGGCCGGTGAAGTGTTCGCCGCTACGGCAGACCATCGCGCCGCGGCCATAGCTTCCTCCGACGATGAACGCTGCCTTGAGCACGGAGGGGAAAACAACGACGCACTCCGCCTTATCGAGTAGGTCCTGCGGGATATCGTCGGGAATATTCATAATCTCTTCCATCACCATGCCGGAGTTTTCCAGCCGGTCCGTTTCTTTCTCGTTATCCGGCCGCGCCGCCAGCACGGGAGCGGCTGTAAGAGCCAGGAGCATCCCGAGGGCCAGTAGTTTTCTCATGAATTCGTTCCTCCTTGCAGTGGAGCACGGTAAGAATCGGGCTGGGTGCCACCGCTACCATCCGGGATTTCCGTTTTGGGCTTCCGCTTTGCCCGAAAGACTAGCCCTTTCGTAAGGGCCAAACGGCTGCCGGACTTGATCGGCATGCTCTCCTGTTAATTTGGAGTGGACAGAGTATAACTCCATCTGGCCGTTCTTAGGGAGACTTAAAGACGATTACGGAACCAAGTCCCGTGAAGTCTGGCGGTCTCAATGGGTCGTTGCAACGCTTGTTCAAAGTCCGCACACATGAGCCTACGAACCTAAATTCGTTCAAGGACGTCAATGCAAACAGAACACTGCCCTGTTTAGGTTCTGATTGAGTACAGCCTTACAGATGCGTTCCCTATTGTCAGATCAACTGATTAGATAGTGTTGCGTCGACCGGTTGAGCTGGCAGGATTTATCAGGAGTTGGCCGCGAACATCCCACCAACGCTGAAGTATGCGAAAGTGCAATCGAGGAGGGAACTCGGATGACTTTCCAACGACCGCATTCTCGTCGCCTCTCTGAGACTCCCATCGAACGCATCTTTCGCAAGACCATGGAACGACAAATGACGAAAGTGGAACGCCGCTGGTTCCATCTCAAGGTTGACCCGGTCCGTGAATCTACTTATCTAAGGGGATAAGTTAACCGCGCCAAAGATTCAAAGCTCAGGCGCAACGTTGCCACAAAGGTCCTGCCGCAAGTCTCCGCTCGTGATGCCTCAAGCCG
>WNFL01072110.1_pt1 | contig 25970 bp, 37 predicted proteins | sample 5400361 | NCBI WGS metagenome assembly WNFL01 (sample SAMN13153351, study PRJNA577476) | soil metagenome | isolation source: 40 cm soil on Douglas fir-dominated hillslope | place: USA:California | collected 2013-09-17
AAAGACCCTTTATGGAAAGAATGCAAAGGTTGAAGAGGCCCCCAACGCTTTTGTCTCACACCACTATGGTAGCAGCTGGCACTCGGATGATGCCGCGTTCATTCTTTTCCTGGCCGCTCAGGCATGCGCTTGATGTGGGTTGGCGTCTTCGTCCTCATTCTCGGCGTCATACGACTATTCTTGCAAGCCAATCGCAGCAAGGGGCCTCCACGGAACTTGCATAAGAAATTGGACTGGTCGCAGTACGATCTGCTGCTGCCACACTCCAACTATGGGAGCTATCATCTCGACACACTCTCTGGAGGAAGCTCAACACCGACAACTACATCGCCTCTCTCTTCCCCTACCTATACTTCCCCACCCAGTCCCACCCCCCTGTCATGGATACCCATCGTCCCCTTCTCGATCGAGATAGACGCGTCAAGCAGCGTCACCGACTTCTCCTCGTTGTTCAAACGTGTAGGTGCCTGGGCTCGCGCGCGCGTACCAGGCGATCTATCTTCGTCCTCCGCAGCTGAAACCCCTCCATCCTCCAGCCCATCTCGAACGTTCATTCGTCAAGGGGGCCTGTTCCGCAGCACGTATCATAAATTCAGTGATGATGCGGAGGGGATTACATTCTTTCTTCCAGCTATTTTTGCCTTGCCGTCTAAAAACACCACCTGTCGCAACAACACAACACATGGTCCGGGAATGCGTGGTAGGGATAGAGTTCCGCGATTAAGGATGCCTACCCCTGGCCGTCGGAATGCGGACTCGAAGGCGCGATTGGAACGGGAGCCTATGCTGAGGGATTTAGAGGCAGGTAATGTTACTTCGCCGTTGCCGCCACCGTATGGCTCTCCAGGCGCTTCTAGGCGACAACGAACGAGGTCAAACACTCTTGCCGCCAGCTCGAGGCTATGGAGTGCCGACGAGGACGCATGGGGCTGGCCTGCGTCCCCCGACAGCTCGTGAGCGTGTAGCTGTCCAGCGATATTTATATATTATGGAGGGAAACAGTCATTCTCTCTCCTTGAGATTGAGGACATGTCCTTTGCTAAAGATAGGCAAGATCAAATACTACAGTACCCAGCCTCAAATAGGACCTTCTCTGTCTTGTAATAATTGTAATGGCGTCTTTAGATTTCGAGCAGTTCAAAGATAAATGAAATTAACCGAGGAAAGCTACGAGTATATTTGCGAGCACTGAAGATACTTAAGGATATGTTTACACGCCACTAGAGAAATCTTTTGACATGACGTCACAGGAAGATCCGATGATGCCCTGCTTTGTTTCTACCCTTTCGGCTTGCTGGGGCCTTTTATATGTGAACCTTGCGGACCTGTTCACATATCGAAGGCCTCGAGCCTTGAGTGTGCAAGGCGAACATCCACACACTAGGTTGGGCTCACGCACTTGCGATCCAGAAGTACTACTGAGGAATACAGCTCATTCTCAAAAAAAAAGAAAAAAAGAAAAAGAAAAAAAAAGAGGGTGATTCAAGCAACCTGACTGGGATTAGTGTCGTTCGGTATCCTTGGATCAGCAACTGTTCACCCCGCGGCGGTATTGAAAAAGCGGGTGCACAGGGGTCTCCCTGGGCTTTGTTAAGGAGTTGGCCATGGACGTAGACCTCGAGAGCGCATTTCCAGACGAAACTCTTGCAGTGATTGAACGAGGTCTCTAAACGCGCAACGGCGCAACGTCGAGAGAATAGGGTGCTTAAATGATCAAAACAAATAAGACCAAAGGAAGGACAGGAACAGAAGGTGGATTTCTGACAAAACTTGTAGGTATCAAAGACACGAATGGAATAATACTGGAGCGACACACGGACATGCATGTTAGTCCAAACCCCGCACCGAACAACCAAAAATTAATACATAAGTGCCACGTCTTCTCCACCGCCGACGACTTCATCCAGGTCCTGGTAGCTGACCCTCGCTGCAGCAAGGCTCGCCCGCGGATCGAGCTTGGCGTTTGGTGGCGGCGTCGATTTGCGCGGGCCGCCACCACCGTTTACGTGTAGACGTCGTGGAGGTGAGATCATGCGCTTGATACTGTCTCTGTGTGCCGCGAGTCTGCTGTTGGGTGGTACATTGAACGGTGGAGGCATCTGGATCCTGTGTGGGTCCAACGCAAAGTTGTTGTACAGTCGGAACTTTCAAGGTAATCAAATTCAGTCAAGAGTAATGCTGTTGGAGACAAGAATGACTTACCTCATACATCGCTTCATTATCGCGAAGAAGTTCCGGGTGCTTGTTAGAGATGTGTTTGCATACATAACCAGCGCTTTTGAACATCTTTGCGCAGGTGAAGCACCGGAACTTTTGTTCCTCCTCCTGCTTGTAATGGTCTTTGGCGATGACTGGGAGCTCACTGTCATTCGTAAGGTATTGTGAGCCAGGAGCGTAGAGTAGACTGAGAAGCGGACCCACTCGTCGTAACTCTTGCCTCCATACTTGATGGGCTCTACAGTGTCCTTACCCGCGATGCAGGCGATCTTGTCGTCGTGGCACATTAACCAATGGTAGTCGCGCTCTGGGTGACGAGATTTAGTTTCCAGTTCAGAAAAGCATGAACAGACGCACCTTTTCGTTTCGATGACTTATTGATTTCTGACATCTCTGTGGCGGACCATACACCTCGCACATGCTTAACACACTTCCTTTGAAGTTCATCCGCACGGTCAGCCACGACAGCACAGTAGTAGCAACAGTGGAAAGCGATGCGTAGATACGCGAGATAAAGATCGACGGCCATGGCAAGCTTTCAGGACAATTAATCAATAATTGTGAAACTGTAGAGGTGGATACACCATACCCGTCTGTACTTTGCACCTTCTTCCTCCTCTGGGGGGAGGATCTTTGTCAGCCTTGCTTCCAATGCTGCAGACCCTCGATCCGCGGGCGGGAAGTTATCGACATGTCCGTTAGTGTGACCATTGGCCTCCTGTATTGGTACATCTGTGACTTCGATCTTGACATCCTGCGATTCCTCCTTTTTCTCCTCCCGTTCTTTGTCCTTGGTCGGCACATACCGCGCGAGCATGTCGGCTTCTTTCTCAAGTGTGGCAACGAGTTTGCGGATTGTGTCCAAATCTTGTTCTAGACGAGATTCTTCGCTAGCGATGACGGAGGTGACTTTGATTTTAGAGATGAGAGGGGAGTGGATTTGAGAAACATGTAGTCGGAAAGCGTCCACCTACGATGAGCCAGGATTTATGTCAGGCAACCTAGTGTCCATTAGCAGACCTACCTCCTGGGTACTAAGCCTATCCATGGCCTTGCGCGCATTCACCGCAGTGTCGAACTCAATCCACGCGGAGCGGTAGTACTGCCGCCTTGCGACAGGCTCACCAAGTGCAAGAGACTGGACACCCTCAAGAGTATTTATGAGCTGCAGGTTATCATCAATATGGCATTCAACCAAAACGTTCACAACCAAAACGCACTGGTTCCAATCGCAGCCGCCCAATATCGGGCGGGATAGTCTTGATCATAATCTGATGTCCCTTCTGAGGTATGATAATCTCATCCCCATCTTGCGGACCACGCTCCCTCTCATCACCAGACTCATCATCGCGGTCCTCTTGATCCTCCCGTTTGGGAGTTTCAGAGGGCCCACTCTTGGAAGGATTATCATTCGTTTCTCCGCTGGTAGAGGCAGCAGCGATACCATTTCCGTTTGCAGGTATGGACGACGAGCGTGCGATTGCGGGAGAAGCTGGGTCTGGTACAGGATCGTGCTTTCCCTCTTCCAGCTCTGATATCCACTTGTCAACGGCACCCTCCCAACCCGTCTTTCGCACTCGATTGCGGAGATCGAGGTAGGGGTCCCGCGGATCGTATTTCTCCAAAAACCAAGCCGTTTTCCGGTGTCGATCAAAAAGGGTGCGAACCTAGGAAAAAGGTAAACATATGGCCATGAGTAGGAAAGTACTGGGGGTCGCACCTGCTTAGCATTGAAAGCAATCTTGTACTCCTCGTATCGCGCCCTCAAACCAACCTTCCGATTGGAATCAACATCGTCCGGCCTTTGCAACTCTTCCTCCCTGAACCGATCCGGGTACACGTCTCGGAACCAGTCGGTAAACGCGCGAAAGGTGACGAGCTTATCTTGCTGCAGCGGGTCTGGGAACAACGACTCTCGAGGGCGGCGGTCAAGAGAACGCCTTCGACGATCCGGTGATCGATCCCGTTCTCTATCGAGGTAGAACCGGTCATCGGGAAGGGGCGCGCGTTCGCTGTATCCACGATCACGGCCATAGCTGTCTGGAGGGCCGATTCCTAAACATAATCTCTCAAAACCGGCAATAGAGTACTCACCATAGTAATCATAACGCGGTCGTGAATATCGGTCCCGAATGGGTGAAGGTGAGCGTCGTCTTTTCAAGGGGCGTTCTGCGTTCGGAGTGGGTCAGCATTTGCCATCCAAAGATATTGGACCGAAAGTGTGTGAAGTGACGTACCATAGCCGTAATCATATCCACCGGCCGCACTCTGCTCGAGCTCGTCGCGGCGTCGCTCCCATTCCGCTCTCTCGCGTTCGTACTTCTCCCAGGCTTCGTAGCGGTCGCGTTCTTCATCCCTATCATGCACAGAGTTCATGTGTACATCGTCTTCCCGCTCTCGGGGGAATCTGTCGCGCCTGCGGTCGTCGACGGCGGCTTGACCATGATACTCGTCCCAACCAGACATGGTTTTTGCGGACTTGGCTGGCCAAATTGTTCATGACGAGCATGAGAACGAGATGAGAGACGGACCGACCTGGAAAAGACAATACGCCTGCAACAACCAAGATGGATTCGTCAAGGTCGAATCCAAGTGGGGAATAAATAAACACATCAACAAAGCACTGAACGTTGCCCCCTCACCGCCGCGGACATGGCCACTGCACTTCCAGAACGACCCCTTCCGCCCGTCCCACCCGCTGCTAGGGCGATTGCACTTTTGTTGGCATCGACGCCGTCAGTCACAGACGCCCCTCCAAGAGTGCTGCAACAGTTGCTCGAGTTTTCCTACCGCTACACTGCCCAAATCCTTCAAGAGGCACAAGTATATGCAGACCACGCGGGGAGACCAGGAAGGCTCACTATGGATGACGTGACACTGGCGATACAAGCTCGAGTCGGATACGAGTTTGGCGGGCGTGTTCCAAAGGAAGTCAGTATCGTATCCCGTGCTGCTTCTCTACTCTACGATCCCAAACCACTAACGCCGTTTCTCCCCTTGTTGACAGTATATCCTTGGCCTAGCTGCCAAAACAAATGCAGAACAACTCCCGCCCATCCCAGAAACCTTTGGCATCCGCCTGCCACCTCCGGAGCACTGTCTAGTCCAAACGGAATGGGACCTTAACCCCAACGCACCCCCACCAGAAGACCCGTTGTACGAAGAATTCGAGGAAGAGGTGACCGATGAGGGAGCGGACGAAGAGGAAAGTGAAGAGGAAAGCCAAGGGGATGAGGAGATGGCTGATGGTGATGAACAACCTCCGACTAATGGTTTGAACGGGGATGGTCATGAAGGGGGCAGTCCACATGAGGACCTATTTGATGGGGAGGATGAGGACGAGGATGCTAGCAAGCCTGCTAAGCGCAAGCTCGAGGAAGATGACGACTATGACTAGTGGGTCTCATGCTTACCCATCACCAACCGTAGTAAAACGGAGTAGACGATACACAATGTTGCTCGCAAGTATGCATCCATATATTCATACCAAGTCAATTGACCATGCACACATCAAAATATCTGTCCAAGCACAGTTTGCAAATCTTTCCCAGCTGTGTCGCCCATTCCTCTTAAATTTAAAGGGGTATCATCTCCCTCTTTTCGCCTTCTCTTGAAGTCCTTCTTTTTCTCGGTGGGTTTAGGTGTGGAACTTGCGGCCTGCTCTGGCTCGATCCCCTGTTCTGCGGCCCTCTTGCGCTTCCTCTCGCTACGCTTCTCCAATGATTTGCCAATCTCAACTTGTTTGAGGTAGTGCTTCTGCTCCACCTTTGACTGGGAGAGCTCGACCCTCAGTCGGGCTTCGCGTGCGGCTTGTTCATGAGCTGCAAATTGCAAACATTAGGACCAACTCTCAAAGATCTCAAAATGTGAAAGCGGAGACATACCGATTTGTTCAGTAAGCATATACCATTTGAATCGGGAGAGATATTTCATGGTCCACATGTCGTCCCTCCAACGAGTGCCCTTCTTCCCTCCGACAGGCTGTGCATTCAACATGGTTGCGACGGAACGAGCGATATCTTTGTTTTTGAATTCTACCCAGCCTTCTGTGTAGTGCGGCTTCTTCGTGGTAGTAAACTTTTTTCGCAAGTAAGCACTTTTGGGATCTGGAAAGGCGGTTTTAGTGCACGACATTGTATTAGTTGACGGAATTAGAGCCATCCTTCGATACATGCCTTCTTGTTGTAGGTACACTCTACCAACCTCCCCGTATGCACTCATAAGATGTCGAACTTTGTTTGGACTCATTCCAGGAGGAATACGAGAAATATATATGACACCTGCACGATCTTGGGCTTTCCGATACTGTGCTAGCGCTTCCTCTGAGAGCGTTGAAGGCTCTGCCAGGGCGTCGTCGCGCTCCGACCCTTCGATTTCGTCATTTCCGTCGCTCTCCTGGTCTTCTATTTCATCAACACTACGCTCCTCAATCCCTTTTTCACTCTTTGTAGAGCCTTTGGACGACGAAGCGGACATGGAGGGAACAAAATTCAAAATGTTCCATAGCAAGTCTACACCAGCTTTTTCTTGATATCAGGTAGAATATATACACCTTCCCCATTTGACACTTTACTATGCATGAGCAATTCCCTCCCATGCGGTTCGCCTTCACCTGGTGGCTGCACCGTCCGCTCCAAATCGATTCCATAGCCTTCTGGCCAAATTCTCGCGTCTTCGATCTTCCCATCCTCTCCACCGTCCGGTAACGGCGCAATCCGCACCGCATTAACCATTTTGATCAGCCCTTCCAGCTGGCGGCGCAACGACTCGCGTTCTGTAGGGTTGGAGGGTGCATTCAGCGCGGACAGTGTGTGCAATTTTTCGAACACCGTGTCGGAGAGGGTAGGTGCGGGGTAGTCTCTTAAGAGTTGGCGGACGGACCAGCTGGACGATGTTGGCACGCCAAATTCGTCAACGCTGATTGGCTCCTTAGACTGAGAGGATTTGAAGGATCTAGATGTATGGAAGGTACGTAGTGGTGGTATACGACGACTGTTCCCGCGCTGAAGCTTTTGCATCCTCGGATTCCAGGGACGGAGGAGTACGGAGGAGCACAAGGTGCTCAATCAACATCCGGGCATCCGGGCAGGACTTGGACCGCGATCCGACCCCTACAACGGACATAGTACCTGGCCATGTCCCCCTCGAAGCTGTTTGATGTAAAGCACCAGGTACTGTGTCGATCTGTTGCCAACTGCCGTGCGGGCGTGGCGCACTAACACTAGAACCTCCAGCTCACATTCTATGGGGCGTACCACAACAACAAATGGAACGTACTCATTCACGTGACATTTGTGCCTCTTATTCTATGGTATTTCTTCTCGTAGCGCCTCGTTTTAACGACTCAGTGTGATTCCAGGTCGGCCCAAGTGTTTCTCTCTGCTGCACCGACGCCGAGCTGGTTCCCGAGCTATACCCACAGTTTCAATGAGTACGCGTCATTTGAGTGGACATGGGCAACAGTCATGGCTATTATTTACCAAGCGTACTACTTTGCTCTTGAGCCTGTTGCGGCGGTGCGCCTATCCTTCCTTGCGTTCTCATTTGGTGACCTGGAACTAACCGATGCACCTTGGCATTGTGTCGAATTGGATAGGCGATCTATCTGCCTCAAATGGTGGCGATAGTCTTGACCGCAACCTCATATGCACATCGCGAACATGGCCAACGAAATGCGCTGTACTTGCATATGGTTTCATGGGTCATGCAGTTCATCGGCCATGGTGTTGCTGAGGGAAGATCGCCTGCCCTGTTGGATAACATCGTGGGAGGTGCGTTTTATTGCGACCATCTGCTCCACTGTGTCCTCACGGTCTTATCCAGCTGCGTTATTGGCTCCATTTTTCGTTCATCTCGAGGTATGTTGACGTTTGTACAGGGCTCAAGGTCTTTTGATCACGTTTTACTCATCAGGTTCTGTTCTTCCTTGGCTACCGTAAAGACTTCTACAAGGAGCTCAAAAACAACATCGGGGTTGAGATTGCCAAGTTCAGGAAAGTACGGGGAGACAAAACCCGTGCTGCTAAGAAAGACCTTTGAAGGATGCTTCCAGGTGATACACTCCAATATCCTCCATATTCCCTAAGAGTTGTCTGTAAATATCTACCATGTACAACAAAAATTGAACAGAGATTGCTTATGTCCATCATACTCCTCCCCTGGGAGCAAACGGCAATCGCGGAGCAACGGCCCTCGCTTGAGATGCCTGCTGTTTCTTCTTCAATGCATTCACGCGCATCGCAAATACCTGTCTATGTAATGTATACTTTTGGTGCGTCGGTTCGGCGTTGGGACTTGTAAAAAGCTGCGCTGGAGGCTTCTTGTTCTCCATCGCTATTCCCGCTCTCGCATCTTCCTTCATCGTCTCTCCGTTCTTATTGGCAGCAGCAGCTGCTGCCTTCTTCTTCTTCTGCTGTTCTTCCCACTCCTCCTTGATCTTCTTCAATTCTTCTTCATTAAGCGCCGGCTTCGGGGCTGGAGCAGCGGGAGATGGCTCTAGGATCAATGTTGCGAACCCTGGATCTGTGAGGTGCGTGTCGCAGGTGTAGAGCCAGTCTTGAGGATTCCACAGGACCGTCCGTGTCTCCCGGTTGCACATCGCACAAGGTTTCGGGGTGCCCACCGGCTAATCAAGGTTAAATAGTGGATGAGAAGGTGATCAGGCACGTCATTAGAGATATCGCACCCGCTTATAGTAGATGTTTTGCAGCGGACCTGAGGTCGACCCAGACATGGTTTGGAGAAGGTTGGGCGTAAGAAACTGCTGACAGGTTGAAGCAACCCGTAATGTCGACAGAGGGAAAAGTGAGTTGGCTCGTCACTGATTTATTGTATATCATGATACTTTGCCTCGCAGACTATTACCTGTAAAGCCGCCGTCGCTTGGGAGGTCAATGCGCCGCTCGTAATCGAGGACGTTGAGGTAGCACCTCCCAAGGCGGGTGAGGTTCGTATCCACATTCTCTGTAAGTGGTCAGATGCAAGTATGTATGGTGTCCAAGACTAATAACGCGAACACTAGACACTGGAATTTGCCATACGTAAGTGGTGCAACACTCCAATCGGCGTTCGTTAATTGAACGGATCGGCCCCTTTCTAGCGACGAGTATACGCGTAGTGGAAAGGACCCTGAGGTCAGTGGTTGTCATTGATCTCATACCAACGACTTCTCTGACGATATTTGTTGTAAGGGTAATTTCCCGGTTATCTTGGGTCACGAGGGAGGCGGAATTGTAAAACAATCACCACTGGAATATCACAAAGTCCGCATAGTGACTTCGAATGTCTTCAGGTCGAGTCCATCGGCGAGGGAGTCACCAGCGTGCAGCCAGGTGATCATGTCATCCCTCTTTACACCGCAGGTATGTGATAAGTATCCAAAATTTATCCCAAATATTTACAACGGCTCCCTAGAATGCCGAGAATGCAAGTTTTGCACATCCGGAAAGACCAACCTCTGCGGCAAAGGGATGTCACAGCCTTTGACGAACAATTCAATATGAAACTAATGGTCCAACAGTGCGTGCAACTCAAGGAAACGGTGTTATGCTCGATGGCACTTCGAGGTTCAAAGTGAGAGGGAAGGACATCTATCACTTCGTACGATTTTCACCTTGCAGCTCGTTCTGATTCTAACAGATTCCACTCCCCTAGATGGGAACATCGACCTTCTCTCAGTATACCGTCGTCGCGGAGGTCTCCGTTGTACATGTCAATCCCACAGCTCCTCTCGAACGTATCTGCCTCCTAGGATGCGGCATAACAACTGCTTGGGGGGCGGTAACCAAGCAATCAGGCATCAGTGAGTAATTACAGTTCGCTTGTCTTGTATTACACTACTGACGACTCCCGGGGCCATTGCATTTAGAGGGCTCGTCGGTGGCAGTTTTCGGTTGTGGATGCATCGGTCTCGGCGTCATCAATACCGCTGCTCAAGTAGGCGCGTCCCGTATTATTGCAATCGATGTCAATCCTGCAAAAGAGAAGTGGGCGAAGAACTTTGGCGCAACGGATTTTGTGAATCCACTCATGCTCAAGGACCAAGAGATCCAAAACTATCTTATCAGTATCACGGATGGGGGGGTGAGTCAAACAGTTCGAGCGAAGAGTAAACCCACTGAAGCAGGGTTAAAAACCTGCAGCTTGACTACACCTTCGATTGCACCGGCAATGCATGTAGACCTCTTGAGGCGAGCAGAAGGCGAGCACTGACAATTACCTAGGTTCAAGTAATGCGTGCGGCGCTCGAGGCTTGCCACAAGGGTTGGGGTGTTTCTACCGTCATCGGTGTAGCGGCTGCCGGACAAGAGATATCAACTAGGCCGTGAGATCAAGCCTCCATAGACTCCATACTAACCGATACGAAAAACAGCTTAATGTAGATTCCAACTCGTAACCGGCCGCATATGGCGTGGTTCCGCATTTGGTGGTGTAAAGGGTAGGACAGAGATTCCAGGATTGGTCGAGGAATACCTTGCCGGTAATTTGAAAGTGGAGTGTGTCAAAGTTCTTACGCCCGCCTCGAGATCAGCCAGCTGACTTGCTTCAAGTGAATATGTAACCAATAACAGAGACCTCAAGGACATCAATGAGGGGTTCCACGACATGCATGTGAGAATATATTCCACTGCACTAGTCGCTTCCTAGAAATATGGATCTGATGTTTACCATAGAGCGGCGAATGCATTCGTTGTGTCGTGGACATGTCCAAGGTGTAAACGGCATCCTATGCCCTTGATTCTTCATAGTATTAAGATTACCTCAAAATGCAAATTAAAATGGATTTCCCGACCAGGGAAGGGTCCGCAGGTTGGAAATGTCTGTATGAAATCGGTTTTTTTGAAGATTTTCCGAGAAGGCCCTGAAATCTTGCATCAAGATAAGTTCGATCCCCATCTGGCAAATGTAGCCCGAAGGGCGGATGGAGAGATTAGGTTCGTCCCACGCTGTTGGAATTTCCGCAACTCAGATAATATGACGCAAATATTCGTGGTTGTTGGGGCCAGCTCAAACACGTAAGAATACAACCTAACATACTAGGGTCGAGAACCTCATATACCCGAGACGTTGCTATGTGATAACCGGGCCAACCCTGCATATCGGTCGCTAGCGTAACATATTTCCCTCTCCATCAGCACTACACAAATCTATATTTCAACACAACCTACAGTTCAGTGGCCTTTATCAGCCAGTGTCAGCACAAAAGTTTTCTTAGTGTCAGAATTTGGTGCTTTCGGTAAGCTTCCGTACGTCTTCATGCCCGCATGTCCCGTTCGAGAGTCTGCTGGCGAGAACAAGGCCCCCGAGACCGCCACCGATAATCACAAAGTCGTAACTGTCCTTGACATCACCAGGTGCAATGAACGATCGCCTACTGAGAGGGTGTGGATATGGATAGGAGGTTACCGCGGACGCGAGTAAAAAGGGTGGTAATATCGTTCTAGTGTTGAAGAGCTTTGGAAGGCTTCAAGCAGGGTAGAAAGCAAAGGTTGGATATTAATCCGGTCGTCATAGCGTAGGCTCATTCTCGAACGTGTATGGACTCAACCAAATTATTGACTCACCTGCCGATTGCGTATGTGGCTCGATTATCGTTCACGATATAAGTAACCTCATCGTAGAATGTGATAGACAAGAGGCTTTAAATTTCGTCACTAGGTGAAAGAGGGAAATTGATGGTAATATTGGCCAGTGACAAAAATCAAAGGCCTTCTGTTATGAATCACGCAGGAGTAGCGCGCAAACCAACATCTTTAGCCTCATCGCGAAACTTGAGGCGTCCATTATACCGAGCGGCGGATATAGAATGCGGTCAAGTGTAACGGAACGTACGGAATAGGATGGTCCGACGCGAGGAAGGTCCGCCCGACGGGGAGTTGACATTAAATGGGTGGCCCTGGACCGGGTCTGACCCCGCTTGCCGCCGATCGCGACAGCCATATTGTACGAGAGGCTAGGTAAAGCATGCAAGCTATGGTGTAGAGATTCTTCTAATTTTCACGTCAAAACGAGCGCGATTGTTGGACCAACATCAAATAGAAACTCTACAGGATACAGTGATCTACGAGCTTGCCACCTACGAATCTTTGTTTCAGCTTCCCCCTGTCAAGTTCACCGAACGGGCCCGCCGTGGCTGCGGTAGGGATTCTTGCTCCACAGACATTCCAAGAAGACTATTAGATTTTCTCCACTAATCCGCAGTTCGACTACTCTGTCGGGATAGTCCTCAGCTCGCCACGCATCCGTCGACCGCTGCTGTCCCCTTCCGAAGCCAACCCAATTATGATATGCGGTTTCCTTGCTTTCCCCGGGCTGTGTCGGGTTGTGTCAGCCCTGGTTTACCTCGCTCATTCTGAGAACGGCCCGGGGTCGGTGCTCTCCAGGCATTTCTCTCTAGACCGTTTCCCTCGTTTCCCTCTTTGCTCTGGACATGTTAGGTCCACGTCGAAGTATGGCGGAAAAGGTGGCTACTGCACAAGATACGCCTATTCAAGTGGAACAGTCTCTTCCACTTGGGGCATTGACTCCATGTGATGAAACGCATGCAAAACATGCAGAAATCGTAGAGAATAGCACCGTCAAAGTTTGTGTCACCAACACCTTAGGTATTGATGTTGAGGAAGGGAGAGTGACTACAAAAGTTCAACGGGATGAAGACAAGAGCCGCTACTTGTCCGGCTCAAAATTCATCTTCCTCTTTCTGTGCGTATATCACAAATCTACAACACAACTTATTGTTCCTACCCATCCATCAGGGGCTTGCTTCTCTCTATTTTTCTTGGTAGGCTAGGTCCCCTTTGAATCGATCCGTTCAATTGCACACTTACATACAACAGTGGCATTAGACCAGAACATCGTTGCCACAGCTTTACCAGGAATAGCAAGCTATTTCAACTCTCTGGACTCTGCAACATGGATCGTATCTGCACACTTTTTGACAGTGAGTGCCAAGCGCCACTTTAAGCGCCTCTCGGCCACTCAGGCCATTTCCTCAACTCCAGCAAGTTAGCTCGTTACTGCCGATTGGCCAAATACTTACCATCGTGCCCACAAAATGGATTTATCTCTCTGTGATTGCACTCTTCGAAATCGGGTCCCTGTTCTGTGCCGTGGCACCGAGCATGAACCGTCAGTCATCATATTACCTCTGTGACATTTGATGTCAACTATCCTTTTGTACCCAGTCCTCATCTTCGGACGCGCAGTGTGAGTGCAATCTGTGCCTGGTGGAAACTGAATTATCGAAACTTACTAGGGCGGGAGTTGGGGCATCTGGAATATTTACTTCAGTCATATTAGTCACTGCTCAAGTGACAAGGTTGGAGCAGCGACCAATTCTCTTCGGAGCCATCGAAGCGGTCTTCGCCTTCTCCAGTGTCGTTGGCTCGTTGCTTGGCACGTCTAATTATCGACAATTGCTGATTGATCGTAGGCGGAGCGTTCACAGACCACGTCAGTTGGCGGTGGTGCTTCTACGTGCGTCAATAGCCCATTGCCCGAGCGTACCTTTACTGAAATGTAGGGCTTAGGTCAACCTCCCCCTCGGTGTTGTCGTACGTATCTGAGCCTGCTGATACCATTTGTGCTTATAAATGTGCTTGTAGTCAGTCGTTGCGATCGGTCTCCTGTTAGATGCTCGTCCTCCAGCTGGAGCTGTCCCATATGAGAACAAATCCACACTCCAGAAGTGGGCAAACGTTGATTGGGTTGGCTCCGCCCTCAGCCTGGGAATGATTGTCCCACTCCTTTTGGCTCTTCAGTGGGGCGGGAACCAGTACCCCTGGGACGACAAGGCGGTTATAGCATGTTTCTACGTGGTGCGCATCTTTCCCTCTAGATCTATTTATTGTCCACGGCAATTGATGTCGAGGAATAATTGTAGTTCGCAGTGGCCTTGCCGGCGTTTATTTGTTGGGAATATCGCATCGGAGATCGTGCCCTTATGCCATTGAAAATGTTCAGGAGGACCACTGTGATTGGGTGCTCCCTCGTTAGCTTTTTTGTCATGTTCAACCTGTACGTTCAGTTCCTAGCTACCCGATCGTGCTGACGGCCACTTGCCAGTATTCTCGGAACATACTATCTTCCACTACTCTATCAAGCAGTCAAGGAAGATACCGCGACCAAATCAGGCTTGCACATTCTGCCGTTCATGATTGGTATCGTCGGCGCTGCGGCTATCACAGGGGGGATCATCAGTTTCACTGGCCACTACTGGGGCTGGCTGTTCGGTGGCGGGCTCTTGTCCGCTCTCGGTGCCGGATTGTTGTATACCGTTGGTTCGTTTTGCCCTGCCGTTCTAAATCATACACTCAACATTACTAGATGTCAATACTTCGGGTGTCAGGCTCATTGGTTATCAAATTATCTACGGAGTCGGCATAGGTTGTACCATGCAGGTATGTTTATGTGTTTAGTATTTCTTTCTTAGACCTTTACTAGTGGTCATTAGAACACCGTCATTGCTATTCAATGCGAATTTTCCAACGAAGAAGATATGATTCCTCAAGCAACGTCCGTGGTAACCTTCTTCCAGCTCTTGGGAGGGGCCCTGGGCATTTCCATCGCCGGAACAGTGTTTGCCAACACTCTCGAGTCCAATATCACCACGTACGCTCCAAGCTTGCCAAATGAACTCATCACTGGCGTTCGACAATCCATCTCCGTTATTTCTTTCTTGCCATCCAACCTCAAGGACCAAGTAATTGTTGCATATGTCCACGCATTAGACTGGGTATTCATGATTGGAGTACCAACGATGATTGCTTCATTCCTTTGCGTCTTTTTGGTTCAAAACCACCACGTCAAGGAGCGAGGGGCCGAGGGTGTGGCAACAGCGGCGATCACGAACCACTCTGTCAGCACCGAGTAATTCTTATGGGAGTTGTGATAGAACAACTTACGAGTGAGTTACCATCCCAGATTCTGCTGCAGAGAGCAAGCCGCGGACAAATAACTTGTGATCCATACCCGCTCGAGACCAGACTACTTCCTGGATTTAGAGTGACATTGTGCTGTACTCACAAAATATACCAATATACCTTGGAGTATTATATGACTTCGCCAAGCAACGGCGACTCGAAACTGAACCCTGCTGCGACATTCAAGCCTGGAGCACCGAACCTGCACTTTATAAAAGCTTTGACTAAGGAATGGGTGGAATTAGGCCAAACAAGTAGCTTGTATCCTATAATTTCACAATATTCCCGCTTTTTTCTTTTTTTCTTCCTTTCTTTTTTTTTGTTTTGAATGAATCATCCGAAGGACCACGGTCCACAAAGCAGCCCAAGCTTCGTTATCGAACAACAAGAGGGGTCACCGTGATGTAACGCGGTTGCTATACATACATACATACATATTTCAATTGGTACAGTACACCCCACCGGTACCAACCAGAAATGGTTCTTGGTAGCCTATAGGAGTTCTTCGTAGGATTTATCGTTGGGCCCAGGGAACGCGGGCTTGGGGATATTCGGGTTCTTGTGCCACAACAGGCATTTATCAAGAAGCTCTATAGACTCTCTCCTATTTCAGCCATTGGGAATAAGCAGTTGTTGCATCATCTGCAACCGCTGTAGCTCTTGCACTTTCAAAATTGCCGCCTGGGTGATCCTCCAGTATCCCCATAGCTGGAAAAGAAGGCGTATCTGGAAAAAGAAGGAAGCACACACTAGAAAAGAAGTGTAGTCAGTGTTAATAGGTTCAAGCGACTGGGTAGCCGTGCCTGACACCTTTGGTTCCGCACATGCATGGGGGAAAGCCAGGAAATACAACACTTACCCATACAGACCCTCAAAATAGGCATAAATGGTCTAATCTCTTCGCGAAATCGGACGATAAAGTCGAAGAAGAGCATCACACAATAGCCAGCTATCCCAATCTGCATCGAACCTCTCGGAAGTTGACCAAAGAGATCTACCAAGAGATGAGGGAGAGTATTTGCGTGACGTAGGTTCTCCCACTCGGACCGGGAGAGTACCACCCATCGAATATACACCAGGTAGGCAAAAGTTCGCGGTAGCGAGTCCAGAACTCGGAGCAGGAATTTAGGACGAGTAGAAGGATTCTCCTGTAATACACAATAATACATGGTATTAATTGTGGAGTCCAGGAATTTTTCCCTTGGTACTCACCTTCAAATTCCGTATCGCTTCAATTATTAACCAAGCAGGCATTGTCGCCAGTAAGTCCTGGACGAACAGTACAAACAAAATCCCATAAGATAGAATGACTATAATTTCCAATAGAGGAGCATAAATGGGTATCTTCACGCCGAACGTGCGATCCACCCAGTTCCATGCGGCCTGGAAGCTGCCTCGTGGTACACGTGTCCAAGGGAGACAAAATAGGACTTTACGTAGCGTCCCGACGTGCCCTAGTCGGTGCCAGGAACGGTCGTCTGGCACGCGTAAGGCGTGCAGCTGGAGAGCGGCCGAACAAGCTGTTATAAAAACGAAGAGAATGAGGAAGAGCATAGGCTCCTCTCGAGCACCGTTTGGCGCTGTTTCGTTTTAAGTGACGGGACAGGAGAGGGTGAAGTTGGGCAGCGTGGACAAGCCAAAGTTCATTCATTTTCAAGCGCGCGGTCATATGCACACAGAATGAGTTCGTCCGGACGTCAGTGGGCTTGTCATTTACTACTACACATTGTAATGCTAGAATGCGAGGGACAGGTCATAGAAGGGGAAGGTGAAAATGTCGATGAGATATTCAAGAACATGCGAAGTGCATCTCATCAGCATTGCAAGACCGTTACGTGTTTATTTCCCCAAATGCAAACAAAACACAGAAGCGACTGATGCTTGGTTCTGCTGCTCCGACTCTCACGCGGCGACGGCGAAGCCGATCGCATGTCGTCCAAGATCATAGACAGTGAAGTATTTGCGGAGGAAGACATCACCTGGAAGGGAGTGAAAATGTAGTTTGAGGACAGGAGAGAGCGGTACGTACCAACAATCCAGAGCTCTCCGCCGGGGAGGTTGATGTCCATACCAGTGAAAGCGCTAATGCAGGTGCCGCCGGCGTTGAGGACGTAGTCGGAACCCTGGAGGGGGTACGGCTTGCCACCAAAATAGAAGGTGAGTTCAGGCAGGGAGGGAACCTTGTCACAAGGAACGGTGTATTGGCCGTTCCAAGAGCGCTTGGCACCAATCCTGCTCAACAGGTCAGATAGAACATAGACAAGTATGGTACGAAACTCTTACTCCGAGTTGAGCATCTCAGCAATGGTAGTGGGCATGACGAGGAGGGAAGTACCAGTGTCAATGGCGGCACCAGTGTTCTCGAGCTCGAGTTCGTCATCACCAAACCCAACTTTCTCAAGCTCAACCTCCCAGTAGGCCTTGCGGCGGACGGGGACGTAGGTGATGCTGCCCTTGTAGTGACTGTGGTCGATACCACCGAAGACGGCTTCGCCACCATCATCCTCTGTACAGCCGACACGGAAAGTGAAAACCTTCTCAGCCAAGAGACCTTGATGGAGGGCGTTGTAGAAGGGCGGAGTAATGTGGTTCACCGAGATGGTGTCGTAGGCGAGACCAAGAATGCCGTCGAACCTTGCGAACGCTGGTCAATCGAAACATCCACGATAGGGTACAAATGACTCACTTGCCAAAGGCAAAGGCAAGACCGGGTTCTTTGGTGGCCTCTGCGAAGTCCTGGCCTTTGATTGTCAAGTCACCAATGGTCATGACATCCTGGGAGACGTAGCCCTCGAGCGAGCCGGAACCGTATTGGATCGCAAAAGAGGTTCCGTTTGCCTTGTAAGTGGAAGACGCCCCTGCGTCATACTTGGCGTGAAGGAAACAGGCGATGGAGGTGCAAGAAGAGCCTGGCACCCAGAGATTACTCGAGCTGCAAGGGACGTCAGGAAAACAATCAGAGTCTCATGACCCATGGCCGAATGACGAACCCAGTATCGAGCACGACTTTAAACTGAGGGATGACGCGTCAAAGACTGCGGGCAACGCTAGATAAAGCAGAGGGCTTACGGATTGTGGGGGCGTGCCAATTGTGATCTCGGCGAAGTATTGAGCATTCATGAAGTCTGTGAAAACACTTTAACGACGCCGAAAAGGAATTGCCGAGTGATACTGACTGCTGAGAGGGATGGGATGACCACCACCATCGGCAACGACATCCTGGGTCCAGTAGAGGTCCTCGTCACGGTTTGGAGGTGCTGCAAGCCTGCGACCTGAGCCACCAGCTCCGGCGAGGTAGCGCTGGCCGGTGTATTTCTGAGCAAGGAGTGCTGCCTCCTCAGCGGAATTTGGGGCCGCTGTCCTGGGCAGCTTCTTGAGGGGCATACGATGTATACCGGTGGCATCCGCAAAGGGGAGGACAAGCAGGGGCAGCAAAGTCGCCAGCGTCTTCATCGTGTCGTGGTTGGGACAAAGTGAAGGGACGTGTTTGACATGGCATGCTTCCACTTGGTTATGCCGCGGAAATTTTACAATTTACGAATTAAAATATACTCTAATCATGTCGTCCTAACCATATTATTTTCTCGTTTATTCGACCACCGCGAGGCTCTGGCGGCGTTTCCGAGACAGGACTGTACCTGGCGTCGAGACGAGAAAATGTGCCTCAAATACGCTTAGAGTGATAAGTATTGTTGGTTGTCGTGCAGATTGATGCGACGTGTTGATGCGACGCTTTGATGCGACGCGGGAAGAGTAACCGCTTCCAAGCCGTGCAGTCGTTGTAAAAGTGGCTATACGAGTCTCGTAGTAATCGTAGTAATCGTAGTAAGTAATTAGTGCGCGACATGAGTTGTCTTGGCGCCCGCGTCACTCTCCTCCCGCTCACCGTTCACCGCTTTGATTGACAGAGGCTCGGAAGGCTCGGACAGAAGGCTCGGAGGTTCCTATTGCGCCTTAGCTCTCCCCTCGACCTCCCATTTCTACTTATCAGCTCCGTGGCTCCGTGGCTCCTTGGTTCATCGTTGGCGGCACCCCTTCGTTCAATCTTCACTTTCAAAGCAACCAACGATCCCAAAAGCCGGAAGAGCTTGACTGACCGACCGACCAGCCCGCGTCTTCTGTACCCACCTTCCTCTTGCTCGTTCTATTATTCGTTTACTTGATCTATACTCACCCGGTGTGATGCCTGTTCCCGTTCGCTACCAGAATTCGCCCCTATCCCTCGGCAGGCGAGACGTGCCCAACTCGATTGACCTCGGCGGCGCCGCTTCCCGGAATTTCCTCCCTATCAGTCCCCCGGAGACGGATAGAATCGCCCCCAGTGTTGTCGCCGACCCTCGCCAGCACCATCCGCAGACGTCCATATCATTCCCCAATGGGTTGCAGATCACCCCGCCAACGGCCACAGCAGAACCGCCTAGCAGATATAGACGGTCCCCGAGTATCCCTTATGTGCAGTCAGGACTGCAGTCCCGCACCCACCCGGCTCCAAGTCGTCCATCTCGATGGCTCGTTGTCGTGATGCCCCCAAGCTCACTCAACTCGGAGCCCGCACTCGGCCACACGTTATCTACTGGACCCCCAGGCCGATTCCAAAGCGGTATTCTCATGCCACTCTTTCCAACGGTGAGTACTCTCGAGCGCTTCAAAGCTGTCACTCTCTCATACCCTCTCCAAGCTTTACGGCCAGCTCGCGGCCATCACCAAAGAGTTCAGCCTTCCTAGCACGACAGGTGTATGCATCTACCTCCATTTTAGCGATCCCGGTCTCAACCTGGCACCCCGCATTTCCGACGAGGCCTGGCAACTCCTTTGGAGCCACTACTTCATACCGGACGATGGAGCTCCTTCCTATCCACCTCACCAGCTCCCGATTTGTGGCCAAATAGAGTTCGATATCGACATTCGCAAGGCTCGGTGGTACGAATCCTGGATAAGTGGACATGCCCGCCATCCTTCTCTCGAGGCAACTATCCCGCCTGCCATCGCACAATCGCTGTCAAAATGGTACTCCGATGTTGCCAGGGACCGAGACGAGGAGCCAGAAACGCAAGACGATCCATCAGGCCGCGGGAAGCACATTCCGAGACCACTGGCGCTAGGACGCAGAGAGGGTTCAGTCCGTTCAATGCACAAGTACAAGGCCATCAATGCCTTCGATGGATATGCCGAGTCGACTCCATCACGAACGATCCCACATCGCCTCCCACCAGTTGTGCAGGCTAACCAACCGACAACCGCCAAACAGCACGACCTCAACACGCTTGTTCGCAACTGGCGGGCCACCACCCCGGCCGTCCCCACTTTGCCGCAGGAAGAGGGCACTGCGAAAGATACCTTGGACTCTCCTGATTTCGAACTCGACCTCGACGATTTCAAGTGGTCAATATCGTCTGCTGGACCTGCTTGGTATCCTGACAATGACGAGTCAACCTATGCCCGCTCTGTGAATTTGGAGGCGCGTGTTGAGGGATCAGTCGTGTTGACCCCATCTGTCGCAACTAGCTTTGGGCCTGATGATGTTACCACACCAACATTCTCCAACGTCTCAAGGTACCCGTCGCCTGACATTGCCGCTCGCTTCAGGGAGAGTGCTCCTATCTCACCTGCCACTGCCACCAGCTGGGGCGCTCCACTATCGTGGCCGACTACCCCAGCGAGCATCGAAAGAGTGTAAGGCCATCTACAGCAGGACTGGCCCGATCATCTGACGTTTTCTGTTTTGCAGGCTTTCGCCCGACCTCGCCGCACGTGCAATCTTCAGTCGCCCTGAAACACCGATGACAGCCACCAGCTGGGGAGCCCCAGAGCACTGGCCCGCCAGCCCGTTCGAGTCTTTCCGCCCTCACACGCCGGACATTGGCTTCCGCGAACAGCACTCACGCCCTGCGACACCTTCCACTGCCACTTCTTGGGGTGCCCCCGAGTGTTGGCCGCCAAGTCCCATTGAACGTACACGCCCTCAGACACCCGATTGTGCACAGCGCGTCCACGACGAAGACCACCCCGTCTTGTTCAACCACGCAAGGCCCTGGGCACACGTCTGGCCGTTCTCCGAAATCCACAATGAACAGAAACGCTCTTTGTTGGAAAGCAGACACGGAAGCTTCCGATTCGTCTGGCCGTTCTCCGAAATCCGTAAGGAACAGCGGCGCGCTCTGTTGGAAAGCGAACATGGGAGCTTCCGATTCGTCTGGCCTTTCGTGGGCAAGGACTTGCAGCCAACTATTGATTCGACGTCAAGGGGCGCCCACAACGAAGACTATTCTCCCTCGTTCAATTACGCAAAGGCCTGGCCACATGTCTGGCCACTCTCCGAAATCCGCAGGGAGCAGGAGCGCACTCCGTTAGAAAGCCGATATGGAAGCTTCCGATTCGTTTGGCCTTTCATGGGCCACGGCACGCAGCAGCTGGTCGTTCATTGGACACCAAGGGGATCACTGAACGTGAGAGGGAGCGCGATGGCGACGGCGATGGAGTTGGAAACGAGTAACAACCATGCTCCGTTGGCATTTGTATGGCCATTCTTTCAAACCGCCCGTTCCCATCCGAGTCCGCAATCTGTAATCGTCCCGACCAATTATCCCTTCCTTCAAATCTGTACGTTCTCTTCTCTTTCCCTCTTCCCATACCACCGCTCCGTCCATCTACGTAATTTGGAGTTCTTGATGCTGATGGTGGGGCTCTGTGATATCGACGCTTCTACAGACCGGCCTGTTTACCCACATGTCAACGAAGTGTATGCTTCCAAGTCAGGCGACGAACTTGAAGTGCCCAAATGTCAGAGTGTGAGATTTCATCGTGCACGCACCTATGATTGTGAGTATCCCCTTTTCTCCTTTACCGAAAGCCAAGTGCTCATGACATGGTCCCAGACCCCAAGCTGGTCATCTACCCCTCGAAGGATGGCGAAGGCGACGGTGAGGAACACTGGAGAGCGAGGACTATCGATGTCAAAGTCAAGGTCGCCTACCCGGACTTCGATCTCTACCCGGCCGTGTACCCCTTCGTTTGCCTGTACCCTGTGCATGGTGATCTAAACAGCCTGAAGATCCAGTCAGTTTTATTGGGTGATGAGCCCCCCAAATGTAAGCAGTCCGTCTTACATCTCCTACAATAAATTTTAACCAGGACTCGGGTCAATGTAGATCCTGCATTCGATATCTACAATACCGGTGTGGTCACCCGCCCTGCCCCTGCGCCACGGAGCGTTCGATTGCAGGCGGCTTACCCAGCTCTGGCTCTGTGTAAGTAGGAAGGAAACTCAATTGAAACGTAGCTGATGGTTTTATTTATTTTAGATGAGGATGTGTACCCTTCATTAACGATCTATCCTCCAGTTGTCGAGACGGTTACCCTCAAGGTCCAACCTGTTTTGATGCCAGCAAGCGTGTACAACTGCAAGTATCCGGGGCCCTACTCCTGCATTTCCACTAACACGGTGCAATAGATCCTGTTATTGGAATCTATGGACCAACTTCTACCCAAGTCATTGCTGAACGCAAGGGTGCTGCTCAAACTGGCTCCTATGGTCGCCTCAACCTCTGTGAGTGCTTTTGGCTCCAGAAGATCTTGCTTCTGACCTCTGGATAGACCCCGCAGCCTATCCGCACGTCGAACCATACCCGCCTTGTGATGGAGTTGAGCTCAAAGCCAAGGAGGTCCTCTTGCCAACGAGCGAGTACCATTGTATGCGACGATACCCCTTTCTGGTTCACGTAATTCATGGTTTGATAGATCCAGCTATCGGTATCTATGGTCCCGCCCAAATGGCGGCCCCTGAGCCATGCTCTGTATCCCTCCCGAGTTATTACGGGCGTCTCGATCTCTGTACGTATCTTTCCCAATGGTCTGTACAGCTAGCTGATAGGTTTCAGATCCCCCTTGTTACCCCAATTTTGAGGTCTACCCTGTCGTTGACCCTGTCGAGATCAAGAAGCAATCGGTTCTCCTCTCGTCTCAAGACTGCGAATGTATGTATCCGTTGGAAGTAAAGAAGACCTTTACTCATGCCGGACACAGATCCGGACTTACTGATCTACCCTGGTTGCAGGCCGGGTATTCCAACCCGACCGCAGGAGCTCCCAGTGGTGCTACCTTCTTCTTATGGACGATTGAGCCTTTGTAGGATTCTTCAGACAGTCACCATCTTGAGTCGAAAGTGACACGTTCTTGACTAGATCCAGCAACCTATCCGCCAGAGCCCTATCCGCCAATGGATCCTGTGGAACTCAAGATGCAGTCTGTCCTCAGGACAGAGTACGAATGTACGCGTTGTTTTAGTTGAGTTGTTTGATTACTTAGTTCTAGCAGATCCCGCTATTATCATCTACCCTGGCTGTGCATGTGCCGGTTCGACCAAGGGTCCAGTAGTACCACCCACGAGACTTCCAGTCGTCTATCCATTCTTCGACCTGTGTAAGTCCGCCTTTCGATGATCCCAGCGTTCCCTCATCACAAGGTATAGATGCTGCGGTCTATCCTTTCGTGGAGCCGTACCCGAATGCACATCTCGAGAAGACCGTGCCGATCACCCCGGAGTTCATTTGTGAGTCAATCTCCAGTCCAATGTATTCCTGCTTACAATCCTCAGATCCGGACATCGTCATATATGCACCGGTGTACGAGCTCAATCGTCCAACCTACATCGATATCAAGCTACCTCGCACGAAAGGTTATCCTTCTTTCGATCTTTATGAACCAGGCTATCCAGCGATCTGTCTGTATCCAGTCATTGGACGGACCAGGACTATGACTCTCGAGGAACCTAAGCTGCGCGGTGTGAAGGTGACTGTTGGTCGACATGTTGCTTGTAAGAGGCTTCGACTGTCCCTCGGCGCCATAACGCTAACCCTCATTCAAGATCCAAGGATCGAGCCCTATACACCTCTGGCGGACAGGCCGACACCACAGTCGGTCAGATTATCAGTGGCATACCCTACTTTCGACCTCTACCCTGCGTTGGACAGTATCTATCCCCCAATCGAACCGGCTGCCCAATGCATGAAGCTCTCGCCGCTACAGCATGATGGATTTGTGTACCCAAAAATCATTATCTACCAGCCGCTCGCTATCAATCCTCTTGGTTGGTTGGCCCTTCTTTCAAACTATAGGCAACATCCTGACATCCTATGACAGAACCGCGCAAGGCCATCTCCGGGGGAGTGTTATCACAGGGACAAGGCGTTTCCGTGAAGAAACCTCGCAAAGCTCACGTTCAACTCTTTAATGAGGTCTTCCAGAGTGTTGCAGGGTACAATCCACAACAGGCAGATCCAAACATAATGTCGATTCTTTCCCATACTCCACTACGGGTTAAGCAAAGGAAGACTCATCAAGAGCCGTGGCAGGAGGCCTGTCCTAATGGGCCCGAGCCTGACGTCGCACTGGCATTAGCATCTCCCCTGGCGGAATTGCCAACATTTTATCAAGCACCCCGTCTTGGTCGATCTAGATCCGCATCCATAGCTCGAACTCAACCTACAACTGGTATATTACGAACGCCATCACTACGATCATCACAACCCTTACCCCCAAACCCAGCACCCCCAGCACCCCCAGCGTCCCTTCCAGGCCGAATGAGAGCGATGAGTCGAGCAACTGTCCGCCCAACCATAGATGCCGAGCCGTCCACGAGGACAAAGCAGGTCTCACTCTCTTTCCTTTCTCGTTCAGTAGAAGACGACCCATCAGACAAGGAGAATTCGTCTGTCTCTATGCGACCCTCGCAGGTTCGCCGGCAATTTGAGCCCACCCATCCACGTTCTGGAAGCATTGTGCAACGCACAGCTCACATGCTGACCCACCCGGATGGTGAGTTTCCGATAATGTTCTGTTGGCCAAATTACTGAGCCTCGGAGCAGAAAAACATGGTCCCGAACCTGCGTCGACCGGAGCCAAACTAACTCGAACTCCTTCCAAACTAGACCGCTCAAAATTCCCCTTTGCATAATACTAATCTCTCTTCATGTCCTATATCACTTTAATACGGTCGCGTTGCTCAATTCGTGTACAGACTTTGTTCCAAATAGACCGTACGATTCAGCTAGGCGAATTTATTGACAAATAGAAGGAGCCTTTCCCAACCAATCACTCACATCTCTGCGCTGATAGACGCGATACTCGCACCCGGGCGGCACCCACGAATAAACACTGACAACAACCATTTTTTTAGCGTTTCTTGTGTTACGAATTTAGACAGACTGGAACCTTTGACTGTGAAGTTGGTGTCCAGCGCAAATGGATCGTCTGTTAAGAACCCTATCAGAGACCAGTATCACCATTGCAGGGGCCGCTACTATCAAGACTGGCGATAATACCGATACGCCCTTCGTTTCGTCCGTCTACACCATCATCGACTTAGACGAAGTCTCCACTTATGAAGAGGAGCACCCATCTGATCCACAGGCCTAGATGACGGAGTGCATACTTCATCCACCAATTATGGAGCCCACAGGGGCAATCGGATTGGGGTTCATTGGGGTTCATCTTGAGAACCACTTCATTCTCAAAGTCCCTGACCAATATGCCCTTCTATTGGTTCCTGTTCGGCCTCTCCCACTCATTCCTGTGAGGTACAGGGCTCGGGCTATAAGGTAGCCCATGACCCCCAGATCCCCAGTAAATCAATGTTCCCTCCGGTTATGGGTCATGTCTGATAAGCTTAAACGGCGTAATACTCACGTGAGGAGGACTCTTAAGATCTCTTTCGCCTATTGTTTGTTCGTGCTGCACCTCTGGATGGTCGCGCTGTGCTAGACGCTTCTAGAAGGGAGGGTCAAGTCTTTGACGAATGCTCGTGAGATATTGTGATTCGGGTGGCGTGCCATCTTT
>WNFL01069560.1_pt1 | contig 25942 bp, 39 predicted proteins | sample 5400361 | NCBI WGS metagenome assembly WNFL01 (sample SAMN13153351, study PRJNA577476) | soil metagenome | isolation source: 40 cm soil on Douglas fir-dominated hillslope | place: USA:California | collected 2013-09-17
ACTTCCAATATTCTGCTCATGACCACCTATTTACATCTCAGTAATTATTGTAAAATTGTGGGGAATTTCTGAGTGCTGCTAGAGGGCAATCTTGAGATGTGGTGGCAGGTGGGCAGGCATTCAATTGTCATTTTTATTTTTGCAAGGCCTGCTGCTCATTACAATGACGCATTATTATAAATATATTATGTCATGTACTTTGTGGTTCTTCACGAAATTATTTAAATATTTAAAATGGATTTTATGGGCGCGAAATTTATTCTTCATTTATTCAATTTATGGTCCTTTTGCAAAGCTGACTGCCCATCATACTAAAATACATGATACTATATTATCTTTTATTTTACTATTTATCTGTTTATCTACATATTTAAAATGTAATTTTACGAAGGTGAAATATTTTTCAGTGGCTCTGTGGGAAGAAAAAGTTCAGCGAGAGGCTGGAGCCAATCACCAATTATGTCACCTGAAAGATATATATAGATAGATCGTGATCCGCGGGAGATCGGATCTGGTGAAGACGCTGGCCAGTGTCATTTCTTATGTAAGTACCTCGATACGCGGAGGGAGTGCCACCAGAAGGCAAAGCGATGCAGAGGCTGAGGTAGTCCGTAGCGACGATAGTGTTGTTCCACGACATAGATATATTATAATAAATAATAATAATAATAAAATAACAACAAATAATGAACGATCAGCGAGGCATGCATTCCAGTGTCATTGTCATGGTCACGCGGCACACCCTAATCCAAATATGTATATCTATCACGTGCGCGTTATTCGCCCTCCCGCGGTGCACGGACGAAGGACGAGGAAGACGAACGATGTCGACGAACCGTGTTATCGAAGCGGGCTAGGAGGATATCCTATTCGGAGCAGCTGACTGAAGAAGAAGAAGAAGAAGAAGAAGAAGAAGACCACTGTATTGTACTGGAGGATGCCAGATTGCCAGTACTTAGTTCTCACCGTTCTCACCGTATCACCCGCGTATCGACGGGGCTGACGCGGTACATCGCGCGGGTCGTGGCGGTGATCCGGGGTCGTGGACCTTTCGATGACCGTCGCGTAACGATTGGCAATAGCAAATTTACAGAAAACCACATATAAGCACGTTAACATTAATTGTCACTGCGCGTATTTTCTACCCCTAGTTGCGTGATGCTCGGCAGCCTGTGCTCACATTCTGGTCCTTTGGTACGTCGATGATGCGTCCTTTGCCACAGAGCACAGAGTTCTTCTTATATCGGTCTTGACGTCTCGCATAGGCCGTAAATGACCCCTGTGTTCGGGCGTATTGGGCAGCCCTTACACCTTCCGCTGTCATTCTTGTGTCCTTGGCGCTACACTCACCACTACGACATACAAAGTTATTCAAGGCAATCTCAAATGTCCTCACAGACTTTTTATCACTTGAGGAGGCTGTCGCAATCGAGAACAATCTTCAGGTCACAGAACTTGTCTTACCACCAGTACCCTTATGGCGGACGTTGTCTCTGGCCATCCCCGCGCTCTTGGAAACCATCGCATGGCTTGCATTGTCCAGTTATCGTCTCGTAGTGTTCGATTTTAACAACTCACACGCAACTTACCAGCTATGGGCACCGTTCTTGGTTGCCATATCCTGGTTCTACGCGTCACTCAAACCCGTTATGCGGCCTTCACCTACTCCTCCATATGACCTATTCATTCTATATCTCGTTCATGCCTTCACGGCTCTCCTCTCCGTCGGTTCAGCCCTTTATCGCCAATACATCTCTGGGGAGATTGTGAGCAATGCATACGTTTTGGCGACTACTATCCACTTTATTACCCTTGGGGGACTTCTTGCTATCGTTTTCTCGATGCCCCTAGGCGTTCCGACCGCCCGGGTGGACAAGGAGGAAATTGGAAAGACCATATCCCCAGAAGACTACACGACTCTGTTCAAATGGGTTACCTTTTCTTGGGTCTATCCCCTTATCAAGACGGTAAAGTCCTTCGATTCCCGAGGCTGTGTAGCTTATTTCTTATTCTCCCTAAGGGAACAACCACTCCCCTGAGCGAGAAAGATGTTTGGGTTTTGTCCCCATCCCTTTCCTCTCGTCCCTTATTCATCAAGTTCTCTGCATTCGCCGACCGCGTCCGCCCTTTGCATTCCAAGCAACCGCTTGCCTGGATCTTGCTCAAGGCGCACTCGCTCGACGTAATTCTCGATTTCAGTCTCACAATCCTCTCAATCTTCTTCGACTATGCCAGTCCCTTCTTCCTCAAGCGTATCCTCGATGCAGTCTCAATTCCTGCTGCCGAACATAAGAGCGAGGGCTTATTCTTCCAGGTCCTCATCTACACTCGCATTACAGATGCTACCGCACCTGACCCAACGCGTCCGTTGACACCACGCGAACTGCGTGCCCAAGCACTCGTTTTTGCCATCCTTGCGCTTGTGTGCACATGTTTAAAGGGTCAAGCCAACATGCAGCATTTGTGGTACGGACGTCGTGCTGCGACCAGGGCTCGCTCCGAGCTCATGGCTGCCATTTACGATAAGGCCTTGAAGCGCCGCGACGCATCTGGTTTGGCCATGAAGAACAAGGAGCCTGAAGAGGGTGAGGAAAAAGAAGAGAAGAAAAGTGCTGACACTGGGAAGACTGTCAATCTAATGAGTGGAGATGCAAATCGCGTCGCTATGATGGCTTCAGCCGCATTCATGATCTATGTAAGTCGATACAAGAGTCCAGTCGCGTCAGCCACTTATCCAACTCCTATTAGGGAGCTCCATTCGAAGTGATTATTGGGGCGATATTCCTATATCAGCTCATGGGCATGCCGGCCTTTGCCGGGTTCCTCGTCCTGGTCGCAGCTACCCCTCTCAACTCCATTCTCACAAAACGCGGTATCAAGATCAGTCGTGGGACTCTCGGGGCTCGTGACGCACGAATGGCAGTACTCAACGAGCTCATTTCCGAGGTAAAGTTTATCAAGTTCTTCGCCTGGGAGGACAGATGGATCGCCCGCGCCCTCAAGGCTCGCGCAAAGGAACTCGACTGGCTCATTAAGGAACGGCTTAACTCGATCGTATTCTACCTGTTGTGGACGCTCAGCCCGGTGTGCGTTTCAATCGTATCATTCACGGTGTTCGTCACTACTGGAGGAAAGTTGACGGTCAGTGTGGCATTTACGGCTATCCAACTATTCAATATGATCAAGTTGTGCGTCGGTCCACTGTCCAACTGTATCCGGTCAACGCTGATAAGATTGGAATAGGCCGCTCAATATTATACCTGCATTCATCGTCCAACTCCTGCAGACTGGAGTCGCCATCGAACGCATCAATGCATTCCTCGCTGAAGAGGAAGTACCAGACTTTGTGTCCAGTCTTAAGGGAGACCAGGCCCCACCTCCCGACAATGAGGAATCGTACCGGCTGGGTGTTCGCAATGGCTGGTTCCGCTGGAACGAGGCTCCACAGGCGGGGCGAACGAAGAAAGAGGACAAGAAGGTTCCTTACTGGAAAGTCTGGAAGCACCTCGGCAGCCTACGACGCAGACCTCAGCCTACCAGTGACGAGATTGCGTCCACCGTGACCATTGTATCCGAGTCTTCGGAACCTGGCAGGAGGTTCGAACTGCGGGACATCAACATCGATTTTCCTGTTGGCGAATTGACAGTCATCACTGGGCCTACCGCCTCAGGCAAGACGGCTTTGTTGATGGCGCTGATGGGCGAAATGACCGCAGTCTCCGATGGTCAACCAACAGTAGCGAATATTCAGGGTGAAGATGGACCGAAAATCTTCCTCCCCAAGCACCCATCGCAGTACGACGTGACAACTGGGCTGAAGAACTGCATCTCCTATGCTGCGCAGGCCCCTTGGCTGGAACATCTGACCATCAAGGCCAACATTCTCTTTGGATCACCGTATGAGGAGGAGAGATACAACGAGGTAATTCGGTGCTGTGCTCTTCAGCCTGATCTTGATGTGCTCGAAGATGGCGATCAGACGGAGATTGGTGCGCGTGGTGTTAGTTTGAGCGGAGGACAGAAGGCGAGAGTTGCCCTTGGGAGGGCGGTCTATGCCAGAACGAAGCATGTGTTGTTGGATGATCCGCTGAGCGCTGTGGTATGCCTACTCGATCGCAAATCCCGTCGACTCAGGAACGCTAAAAATTCTTACAGGATAGCCATACTGCGAGATTCTTGTTTGAGGAGCTGTTCCAAGGACCGCTGATGAAGGACCGTACAGTGGTGGGTTCCGTTTTCTCCTTGTATTTTCTCGAATTGCTCAGCGCATTCGCACATAGCTCCTGGTCACGCACCACGTAGAGCTTGTCCTCCCCGGCACATACTACCTTGTCCGGATGCTTGATGGTCGTATTGACACTCACGGGACTGTCAAAGCACTCAAGTCGCAAGGGGTTCTTGAAGAAATTGCCCATGATGAGCAAGCGCAGGCGGCGGATGAACCGAAGGTTATATTAGCTGAGGACCTGGCTGTCGCCGCTGAGGAACCAAAAGGTAATGACAGGGGGGCTGCCGCCGCAGGTCAGGAAGAGGACAAGAGACCCGCAAAGGCGCCAAAGAAACTCGTCGAGGAAGAGGCTCGCGCCACTGGGAGCGTCAAGTGGCCGATCTACAAAGTCTATCTCAAAGCTTCGTAAGTCCTTTCTTCTGTGAGTCTTGGGACTATCATTAAGTGTCAACATCAATATCCAGATCCTACATGGCTTGGGTTGCCGTCGCACTTATCACGTTGCTTCAACAGCTCGCAGGAATTGGGGAAAAGGTAAAAGGTATCGAAAGTATGGATAATTCGAATGACTCAAGCATATTCTGAATAGATCTGGATCCAGCTCTGGGGTGAGGCTGGTCAAGCCGAGCCATCATCAGCCCTGAACTTGCATCCGTCATATCTCTACACCGGTTCAGGTTCAGAGTATGCGTCGTATAATATTCACCTCGGGAGTCACTTTATTCATCCCAGCAACTGGACTATACCGGGGTCGAACTTGGGTTCTATCAACACCTCCGCAATGAGTCCAATCCGTGATCTTCCATCTGCCGATGATCACCCTCTCTTCTATGTGTCGGTATATGCAGCACTTGGCATTGGCATTTGCGTCATTGGAATTCTGGGTGTCGTTGTGCAAATGATCGGATCCTATCGTGCATCGAAGCTCCTTTTCTCTCAATTACTCAATACGGTCGTACGGGCCACTATGCGGTGGCACGACACCACTCCAACGGGTTTGTGATTTGGTGAATCTAGGTACACTAGTTGACCCCGCCCTTAGGACGTATCATGAACCGCTTTGCAAAGGACTTCGAGGTCCTCGATTCTTCTCTCTCGAGCTCTATTCGCCAGGTTGGAGTGCAGGCGGTCGTGTTCGTGGCAGCGGTGTTCACGGTGGCCGCCGCCTGGCCTGGGTTCTTCGTTCTGGGACCCGTAATTGGGTACTTGGTAACGTGTCCCTTAAATATTTTTCAGCGAATAAGGCTAATTTCCTGATCTTTAGTACGTAAAGTTGAGTATTGGGTATCTCCGCACGGGCCGAGATCTTCGGCGAATGGAAAGTACGACACGCTCACCAATATTCGCATCCTTTGGCGAGACTCTCGAAGGCATCGTAACCGTCCGCGCCTTCTCTGCAGAACGTCGCTTCCTCGACAACTTGCACGTCAAAATTGACGAGACCACTTCAATGTGGTACAATTTTTGGATGCTCAACCGGTGGTTGCTTCTCAACTTCGATATTATTGGCGGACTGAGCGTCTTTTTGGTCACCCTGCTTGTACTCGGGGGATGGATTTCAGATTGGCTGGCCGGCCTGACGATCACGAGTGCTATGACTTTCACCACTAGGTGAGTTGCTGAATGTATGGGGCCAAAGTAAACTGACTCCTTCATTCTTGCTGCCAGCGTCTATTGGACATGCAGAATGGGTAAGCCCACGGACTCCTCGCTTGCAACAACAGCAACTTAACGCCTCGGGTTTTAGTCACACAACTGGAACTCGATCTCAAGTAAGCTTCTTAAACTGACCTGACCTTGATAAGTCGCCCATGTCTTTCCAGTTCCATTGAGCGAGTCGTCGAATATCTTGAGCTACCCCAAGAACCCCCTTCAGTCGTCGAGAGTAATCGCCCGCCCGCATATTGGCCCTCTATGAGCTCCCATTCGGACAGCCTCATCAGGGTGGAGGATCTCGTCATCAAATATGCACCAAGTTCGCCTTCTGTCTTGCATGGGGTGTCCTTTTCCATCAAACCTCGCGAAAAGGTTGGGTTGCTCGGACGAACTGGAAGTGGTGAGTATTGATTTGATATTTTTTGCACACCACTCAGCTATGACCCTGGTCTATAGGAAAATCTACTCTGGCAATGGCACTTTTGCGTTTCGTGGACCCGACCGAAGGTAAAATCGTCATAGACGGAATTGACATTCGGACCATTGGCTTGCAGGACCTGCGTTCGCGAATCGTACGTCGTTTATCTATCCTTTGGCTTCGCCAACTGGACGTATTTGCAGACTATCATACCCCAAGATAGTGTCCTCTTCTCTGGGACGATCCGGTGCGCGGTTTTAACAATGTGGGGGACGGATGCTCATAGTATTCACAGCGAGAATCTCGACCCATTCGAGGAGCATAGTGACAGTGCCTGCTTGGACGCCCTCTACCGTGTGCAGCTCATTTCCCAATCTGAATATCAGTCGCGAAGAGGCTCTCGAGCCCCATCACCTAGCGGTGCGGCGTCAGAAGACACCGTACACACGCATCAAGAGGAAATATCCATATCCATTCGACTCGACACAGAGGTCTCAGCGGGTGGTTCCAACTTTAGCAGTGGTCAAAGGCAGTTGATCTCGATGGCTCGTGCACTTCTCAGACAGAGTAGCATCGTTATTTTCGATGAAGCGACCTCTAGGTAGGTATTGGTCGCTCCCAAAATTTTTGGCTTACATGAGACCCGTAGCATCGATTTCAAGACGGACTCCAAGATTCAAGCCGCCATTCGAGCGGAATTTGCTAACTCTTGTCTTCTGACAATCGCACACCGTATACGTACTGTTATAGACTATGACCGGTTGGTGAGTAAACAGATTACCTGGCGTTATGATAGCAGCTAACTGCGTCCACCAGATCATCCTTGACAAGGGCGTGATCGCAGAATTTGATACGCCCCTGAATCTGATTCGCAAGGAAGGCGGTATCTTCCGCGGGATGTGTCTGAAGAGCGGTCAGTTCAAAGAGTTGGAGGAGATGGCAGAGGCCAAGGCCGCCGCTTAGCGCAGGTCCATCCATTGGTCATAGTCGGAGTTTGAAACGAGGTACAGCCAAAGAAGGCCATAGCCCAAAACATTGGGCATAGAATGCAAGGTGGGGTATCTAGATCTCAATGTTAGGTTGTATTATATACTCTCCTTCTTTTCTCGTCGACTCGAATGACTCCGAAAGTTTGAAGGCGCGGTTGCTATCTGAGGCTCCAGCTGTGGCTGCTGAGAATTATCAATCCCGCCAATCGTTGCATAAAAAAAGTCCAGATCCTCGGTGGTGGGCGAATGGAACTGCGACCAAGTATAGCATGAGAGCGGCCAAGCTGCACGATACTCTCAGGGAGAACATCCCAATACTAGTCCAGTGCTGTCAATGACATATGCTCCTCCGGTGCAACTGGACGTTCGAGGTGAATAATTTTCTACCATCTTTCAGAAAATGAATATTTATGGATCGAGGATTAATAAGTCGATTATAAAGAAATGGAGGACAACCGGACAAATCATACATCATATTTCCAGCGTACCTTCTAGTGCCTGAGAGCTCCCGTCGCTCTCGCTTTTGATCGCATCTATGATTTCTTCTACCCACCCAGCCATGCTGTAGTCTGATCCCACCACATCATTGAGCAACGTCAAGATACCTGAAAAGGCTCTTTTTCCCTTCTTGAGACCCTCAAACTCATCATAACCGAGGTCTTCCACAGCCACCTCCCCGCGCGGATCATCTCCATCCCCTCCTTGCTCGACTCCAGGGAACCCAAAGTGATCTTCATCAGCCTTGAGAACGACTTCTCCCCCAGTGAATGCCGTGCGGAATAGCACACGAAGGACAAGAACTGCAGCATACGAGGTTGAAGGAGGGTCTTCACGAGGTTTGCGCCAAAGGATATCGAACGGACGTGCAGGAGGAGGGGATCGAACAATGGGATCCGTAATTCTAGAAGCACCCAACGGTAGGTCTTTTTGACCTGGCGGACGCTTTGGTCGCCTTGCAAGAGGCATATGTGTGGCAACGTGAGCACGAAGGCCGCCAGTTGGTGCATTGTATTTGCAAGCTCCCCAAGAGCAGATACTGTCTCCCAGTTCTTGAATATGCTCGAGTACGTGGACGAAGAGACCCTGAGGTGTCTCGAATGGTGTCTCTGCGCAACCCCAGTTGTTCCACTGGCACTTAAATCCTACCCCTTCCTCCGCGCTCTCTCGACGTCTAATGCCCCGCAAGACGAATCTTTGTGGACGGCCTGCTTCAGGATCAGCCATTGTGGCACTGGCAAGAGGGAAAACGGAGGTGACTAGTTTGATCACCTCGGTTGCCATCAGGAGAGGTTGTTTGTCCTTGTATGGCTCCCATGAAAATTTGTAGAAAGTCCAAAATTCGACCTGAGTCATTTCGTGGTCAGGATCGGGCACAAACATGCGCCGCATCCTGGCGTATTCTCAATAGTGATCCGAGAAGAAAAGGACGCTCGGCGTACCACTCAGATGCTCTACCTGGCTCTAGTACCAAGGCGAGTGATTCCATTTCTTCCTTGGGCAGTTCGAAGGAGCTGAATAGACTCGGATCATTCCCGGTCGAGTGTACCGGAAGGAACACATTCTCGGCGATGAGCTTCTGGTCGTACAGAATTTGAAGAATGAGGAGGCGCAGGACACCAGGGAGATCAGGGTGGTGAAGGAAAGCTTTGGCTAAAGTAGGATTGGCGAGATGGGCAAGCAAATACTCCAGAGAAGCGAGAACCAATTCTCGATCTTCCATGATACCAAGGAGATAGATGGCGGTTTTCAATGAACCAGACGTCGGTGTTACATGACGAACGTTAGGGAAGGCATCGAGAATATTCTGCAGGCCATACAAGCCTGAAATTATCGTTGCCTTGTCTTGGCTATTCGCGACGATTGAGATGAGAGGGCTCATGCGATCAAGCCCGGGAGGAGGATTGTGTTTGTAGACAGCGAGACGGAAAATCTCCAACACCCCAAGAAGGAATTCATGTTTGCTGTCACTTTGTATTCGAAATTTGTTTAGGGTCATGAAAACGAGGAACCGAACTCGACGTGACCCAGATAAAGTTGCTGAGTTTTCGTCCAGGTGGGCGGAGTTTTTCAGAATCAAGAGTGATGTAAGAGCAAAACACCTCTTCAAAGAATAGTCCGGTGAAGGTGAGAAGATACTTCCATCCTCTCCCTCGTCTTCGGCGTGCGCAACGAACCAGTCTGGCCAGTCGCAGAGCGCGTCTACAAGTCCCGGCCACACAGAGAGTACAAAACGGTCTGATAAGGAGAACCGTAGTAGACGGGCTAAAGCCCAACTGACTTCCGAGAGCACACCGCTGCGCAAAGCTAGCAACATCCGATTATTTGGGCCAGGCTCATCGTACCAAGCTACATGGCGTCAAAAATGTGTACAACTATATGTAATACGGAACTCACGCTCCACGTCATCGACAAGTGGCGTTTTCGACTGTGCTTGTGCTGTTTGGTTTGGGTAGTAGTTCTTGTAGGTTGCAGTCTGCAACGGGCGTGACGTATAAGGCGTGCTCATATTGATTGGGGTGAGGATTCGATCGTCTTACAGCAATTGCGTCGCCACCATAAAATAGTGGATAGTGGGCGCCTCCAAATCTCGAAACAGGCTTCCAAAACAGCCACCTTTCTTCCAGTGCGTACAAAGGATAACAAATGGAGTGTCTAGTCCAACAAAGAGATAATCCAAGACAGAGAAAGTCCAGCAAAGATTCCAGTTTCGGGAAACTACAAAGTGAGGCGTGGTTGGCTGGCAAATACCCATACAAACCGGGAACCCGTCATTCATTTGACGATTTGGTCACCCTTCCGGAACACTCAGATTTGGACCTGAGTGTTAAATAACCCTAGCGCGGAATGTTGGGCCTTTGTGAACTGTGGATAGGTTCAAAAAATTTCCTGATAGCGCATTGGGTACTAACCTCCTCCAGCGCCCTTTCAACAGTCTTTATTGATATTCGTTTGGGCGGGTGGCCAATGTCAAGGAAAATAAGGTCTTTCTTTCCGACACCCAAGTCCTGTGAGAGCGTAAGTCACGCAAGCCAGCGGAAAGGAGCACAATCACACCTTCTCCTCAGCGATTGCCTGGATACTCGAATATGTAGGGGGCGACTCTTCCATCCATGGGCAGCATTGAGGTGCCATAGATTTAAGAACAGGTGACGTGTCTGGTAGAGATGGGAGAGACGAATCTATGGATGTCGGTGTGGAAGTCAAGGAGGTGACATTGATACCCGATGTCTTGAACCAGGACTTGTGGAAGGTCTTGCGGAAAAAGGACTTTCCGGATATCGCAGAGGAATACCCTGTGTCGCTAACAAAACCGTCCTCGTCGGCTGGACCGTCCTCGTGCTGCGACTCCTCCGCGTCCGACGAATTGTCAGCTAGTTCACCAAGATCCCACGAGCTCCGACCCCAATCATCCGCTACGTTGGGGTCCGCATCGTAATCCAGCAACATCCGTGCACAATCCCCGTGTCGGAAGATGCACGCAAAGTGCAGTGGTGTCAAACCATTGATGTCGGTCGCGTTCACATCCATGTCCCAATCCAGCAATGCAGATGTGAGGCATTTGAAGCCCAAAGAGGCCGCCAAATGGAGCATTGTCTGTCCGTGGGCGTTCTCTGTCGCGATCCAGTCCCGCCACTGCGCTTCCTCTGCATCCTCATAACTGTGAGAAGGGAAGAATTCACGTCACATAGTCATCCAGATGTAGATATCAAGACGCACCAGTCCTGAAGTAGGATCAAAAGTCTATTTTCTAAATTTATCTTCCAGTCCTCGTATCCATCCAAGAGGAGTTGCTGGAATCCTACAGAGGGGTATATGTTCTCAATACCCGTGGCATAGGTGCCATCTAGCCCTCCGACTTGACCGATAGAGAGAATACTACGAGCAACGTCCATCGGATCAAGCTTCATTCCGGAGCGCTGCATCCCCAAGACTTGCAGTGCCATTCCCATCCTGGATAACATTGTGAGTGGTGGCAAGGAGGTGATCAATGGCTTACAGGTCCTGCTCGCGCGTGTCTGTATAAGTGAAAATGAGAGGCGCCGTTGGCGGTAAGGGGACGTCAGAAGTGAGCAGCACTCTAACAGCCCCAGGGACAGGCGAAGGTGGCAACTTGCAGATGATGAGGTCGGCACTTCTGCACGTAACCTCGGAAGATGAATTAAAGCCGAACATGACACCTAGGTTGTATTCTCGACTGAAATCTGAGCCTACCACAGCAATTTTAGGTCCTCCGAGAAGCGGGCCAGATGCAGGCAATAGATCGGTAATGGAAGGTGGACGATACACAGGCTGGGACGGCTGCAGGGGGAACGGTGACTCATTCAGTGTTCCCATGGATAATCCAGGGAGAGTGTAACGGTGGTGATCGTTGAGGTGAGATGTATCAGGTAAAATTCCGGCAATGCGATCAGCGTAGGTTGAATATGGTTCTGCTGAGGTTCTCCGCCGCTTGTGGGGTGCTCGTGGTCCACGAAGCCGTGGTTCAGGGACTGGAGGGACTGAAACCGTCGGAGAAGAAACGGAGGCTACAGAGATGATCGGGCGTCGGTCGTCGGTGATGAGGATAGGTGTTGTCCTTGTCGACCCTACGACACACCCATGACTGTCTTTTACGGTGAAGTCGATGCTGTAGGTGAGTGGATAATTAGTCATTGTCAGAAGAGGTCCAGCGCGGAACAACTCACAAAAATCCCCGCTTCTCACCGTGATGACGGCAGTAGCAAATCATCCCTATGGGATACAGTTACCATTTAGGATTACTTGTGTAGGGGAATGCACGCACTGAACGACAGATGAACACTTCCACTTGACAGGTCGAATACGGGCTCGCAAGTGAAATCAATAACGCTGGTAGGTGAATCGGGGTCTGCGTAGTACTTAGGCCGGCGTTTGGCTTCCCGCGCGTAACAGATCGAGCAACAAGTGGCCGGCAGGTGTGGCTCACTAGCACAAATCGCAGAAGCGTGCAAATGCAACATTGATTCGGACTCGATGGTATCTGCGAGGGGGGAAATCAGATACAAAGAACGAGCATTGATAGTAGTGTACATGCCGTGGTCAAAGTATCGTGGTTGTTTAACTGAAGCGGTGAACGGCAAGCGTAGCCACTGCCAGCGAGCGGAACCGCCAGCAGGGAGAGCGACTGGGATGTTGGCAAACTCGAGCCTGATCTTCACCTGAGTCTCCACACGGCTCTTGGGAGGGAGATCGTGCGCAATAAGCTGAAGGCTATGGTGGTTGTAAGCCCCAAAGCTACAAGTGACAGGACTAGTGTACCTGCTTGGGCAGGGGAGACCGATATCACTTGTGGTGACATCCGTCGTAGTGCTTTCGACTGTAATGATCGAATGATATCCCAAAGAAGAACGATTATCGTTGGATGGTTCAATGGGTATCGCCTCGGAGCCACCTGAAATCTCGGCACTGGACCCAATCAGTTGGTAGAACTTGTAGTGTGGGCTAATTTCTACCTGGTGTATGGGCCAAATGCCCCTGGAATGTCCAGCTCGCTCGAGGTCGCCGGATATGCGAGTCCAGGCCAATCCTCGGTCCATAAGTTGGGAGATGTAACAATCGAATCCTTTCGAACGAGCTCCGGCATATGACAGTCTAGATATTACAGCAGGAACCGCAGGTCAGTCTCGGCGTCTGCACCAATGAGACCTAGACCAGCCACGGCCATCCGTTCCCTATCCCATTGACTAAACTTACTCGCTTTGATGGTGACTGAAGAGCCATCACTCTTGTTATCGACCTCACCGAGCGGACTAGCGAACGAAGAGACGCTGCGATTGGCGCCGTTGACCCCAAGACCCTGCGCTCGCCGCTCTAGGGAGCCACGAGGTGTGTGATATTGATAGGCCATATCCAGAACGGTCTGGACCCGCGGTACGAACGAGAGTGGGGAAGGGAAGGGAAAAGACGCGGGGTGATGATGGGCAGCCGGAGGAGGGGTGGCTTTCGTTGCCCGAAGAGGTGAATGAAAGGCGTCCTGCCTACGTCCAACACGGCGGAAGTCCAGCGTCCGTGAGATACCCCAACCGGAATTGGTGCAGGCGCGGATCGATTGAATGGCCGAGGCAGTCTCTCTTCATCGGCCGATGCACGGGAAGTCGACGAAGAGCGAAGGAGATGGACAGTCCCCCGACGTCAAAGAGAGAGGCCGAGTCAGCTGAGAATGGGACGTTGAACTGCTAGCAGGCTCGGAAGGACCATTCGACGTGCGAACCTACTGTACAATCTGACATATACGCATACAGTGAAAAGTTTGCACATGCTTTCCATTCCAGATGTGCTCCACTGTGGGCCAGTGGTTTGCCATGCACAGAATCGCCGATTAAGTCGGCGACGACGAGTACCCTATCACGGATTTCGCTCGGTGGCACCTCTCGCGCTATCCACAGCGGCTTTGAACTGGGCGAAAATAAACGGTTGCAACGTAAAAGCTTCGTGAACTGCTCAGCCCATTGCCCCACTAAATCTGGTGCGATAAAGCGTCGGAAATTGCGCAGCGGTAGCAAACTCACAGTGTTGTGATCTTAAATAATGACTTACGAAGTTTGGGACCAATGATCATGTATCAGCCGTGGATCTCGCTGGTCGATCGCTACTTCATGGAGAAAAACTGGTACTAAATATGGTGCTTCTATCATCCTCGTTCAAAAGGGAAAAGCCAGTTAGACGTGCGTAAATTTTGGTTTCCGCTTCTCAGCAAATGCGGCCATACCTGGAACACAAGTCTCAGTCGAAGGCTCTAATCGAGCAAGAAAAATCATTCTTACCCTCTTTCTGGTCAGAAGTTGCAAATAACCCATGGAATAACCGACGTTCAAAACGAAGCCCTTCCTCGAGCGGCAAGCAAAATGCTTTGTAAAACATTGGGGTGTAGTGAATAATAGAAAGTGACATGGAGACTCTACGTACCAGCGTTGACAGCCTCTTTACCTGCCTGGGCACTCAACCTTCCAAAACTTGCGATTTTCACGGCCATGTCCAATGCTTCCTTTACCACAGGCAGATATTCATCATCTTCGTTTTTCTCTTCCCGTACTACACGGCTGATCACACCCCACCGTTCGGCCTCGTCTGCGTCGAACGTCCGACCGGTGAGAACGAGCTCCATAGTACGACTCTTGCCGATGACTTTGGCCAACCTCTGTGTGCCCCCGCCGCCTGGTATCACTCCCAAGGTAATCTCAGGCTGACCAAATTTTGCGGTCGACGATGCGAGAATAATGTCGCACCTGTGAGAGCGTTAGAACACATGAGAGAGGAAGTTTGAGGTCAAGATATACATAAGAGCGAGTTCACAGCCTCCGCCGAGAGCGTAACCGCTTACAGCAGCAATAATAGGTTTGCGAATAGACGACAGCTTGGCCCAGTCAACTAGATAGTCCTTTGAGTACACTTCCGCATACGTCTTATCCTTCATCTCTTTGATATCCGCACCAGCTATTTAGAGGACTTAGTTGAGGTCGATAACTGGTCACATGAAACCTACCCGCAAAAGCCTTCTCGCTTCCAGTCAGAACAACTGCTCCAATTTCTGTATCTTCGTCTGCTTGTTCGAGTGCTTGATTCAACTCTGCAAACAGTGGAGAAGATAAAGCATTCAAAGCCTTGGGACGATTCAAAGTGATGAGGGACACTGTAGGGTGCGGCTTGGAGACAACTATATTCTCATGATGTCCATGAAAGACTTGAGAGAGCCATCTTCGAGTAAGCCATCGGGTTGGCGTTGTTAACGAGGAGTGAGCAACAATCCTGGGGAAGAACATGGTCGGGTCAAAACTGGAGCTGCGCGTTTTTCACGTGCTGGTACGCCTGAGAATCCGGGCGCTCGTTCATGTCGCTCGTGACGTCTGTGGCTCTGCTTGGTAGCCTCACCGTAGGTGCATCCATCATTTGTATCGCGGGACCTAGCCAGGGGAGCCTGAAATCCTATTCAATAAACGTATGGAATCTCTTCCGTCGTTTTGTTTCTAGCCAATGAGTCATTGACTTATTGTAATGCATGTAGAGTAGTATACATGGCTACCGGTACGAAGTCCATGACTCCGTGTAAGGGGCCGCCATTTGTCAAGAAAAAGGCAACACCCCGCTTTCCATCACACATCCGTTCAGAGGATTCACACCCAGGATGCTAATTGTAGCATCCTGTTTTGGGGAGTCCACACCAGGCTCCCGCACGAGCTCGAGTCCTTGAAGCATCTCAAAGTACGACCTGCTAGCATGTATTGATGCTAAAATACTGGGAAGGATGATAACAACATACAAGCGAGAGCTGTTCGCTGTTCAAGGGCGGGGAGATTAACTCAATATCATCCAGCAAGTAGCGAAATGTAACGAAAGAAGTTTTATACAAGAAGGAAGAAACAGCGAGATGTATTTAGGCGGTCTGGCAGCTAAAAAGGATTGAATGAGAAGCCCACTATGAAGAAGAGTCTATCTCGGTAGCCCATCAAGGACCTCAATGCCTGTGTCCAGCAAGCACCGTCTGAACACACCACCAATCTCAGCAAGTATTATTGTGTCCGACTCGTCCGGGTACTCGATCCGAAATCTGACCTCTCTCAACGCCAACAGGCCCCCTTCCTCCCTTACACGAGTCACCCAATCAAGCACAAATGTCCTCCAAACGGTCCTGATAATAGCCCAAGCCTCGTGATCGTAAGGTAGTCCGGGCTCACGGATCCAATCCAGCCCAAACTCCAGCGTCTCCAGCGCAGTCACAGACCCAAATAATGAACCAAAGTCCACCAATCCACCTGAAACGATAAAATGCCTCAGGCAAGGCATAGTAAACCGGCCAGGTGTCCAGTCGTACACCGCATTGTCGGTGAAGACTGTTGCGTCCACTATGACCAGGGTGGACTGAAAATTGTGCATCATTGCACAGAGAGTGTAACTCATTACGTTCCCGAGTTGCAGGACTGAGAGCGAGGGAAGGTTCCATTTGCGGATATATTCATATAATTGGTAATGGGGGTCATCGAACTCAAGGATCAGGGTCTTGAGGCGTGGGAGGGATATTCGGTCACGCAGTGTTCTGCGCCAGTGGAGGGAGCAGGGAAATTCACGAGTGAGGTGAAGGGTCTGCAACTTGGTGAACAGATTGAGTTGCAACTGGGCAGAGGCATCCGCGTGCTCGTTAAATATGTCTCGAATGCTCAATGTTTCACGAATGCTCATGTAAAGCACGTATTTTTGCTGGGCGATCGGTAACAGGGCGATACGTGCCGAACAAAAGACGAGGAGATGCGAGCATGCGTTTAATACAGTTCGTAGATCGGGATCATTGTATAACCGTGTATTCTCCGAGAGGACGCTGAACGCCTGGACGAAAGCGGCCAGGCGTTGGGAACGGAGAAGCGAGCATTTGAGGCTCAATAAGCCAATTGGATCGCGGAGGATGACAGAGGAGTATAGAAACTCTAGGCCTATAGTATACCATCGCTTGCACACGCGGACGATCCTACGGCGTTCGCAAGGAATCTCGAAGACAGAGGATAAACGCGACCGCCGCTGGTGGTAGGCCACTATGGCATCCTTTTCATGGTATTTTTCGAATCCCGTTGCATACGATAGAATAGTGTAGATTAGTTCGTCTGGAAGCGTGTTCATTGGGATAGCGCCGAACGTGTTGGAACCAACTCGCGACCCTCCTAAACCGAGGCAGGTTTGGATTTCTCGGAACGTTGCCTGTGAAGCGGCCGACGGACGAGCTCGGATAGCCCTCCAGGCAGCATCAGCCGACGTCGACAGTCAACGGGGTGTTCAAATCTTGAACCAAACTCCCTCAGCTGTTGCCTTCTCTTTTAAATTTCCCTTAAATTCTCAAAAATGTTGGTGTTGACGACCCGAGCCACTAGATTGCGTCTTTTGGCTACCGTCCGCACCGCCTCGGTTTGGGCCAAAATTCCGGCTGGTCCACCAGACCCAATCCTTGGGATCACCGAAGCCTTCAAGGCCGACACTTCGCCAAAGAAAGTAAATCTCGGCGTTGGGGCTTACCGCGATGAGAATGGCAAACCCTATGTACTGCCCAGCGTCCGCAAGGCAGAGGAAATCCTTCACGAATACAAGAAGGATCGCGAATATCTTCCCATCACTGGTCTGTCCCAGTTTACAAGCCTTGCCGCTAAGCTTGCCTATGGCCATGATAGCTCGGTTATTGGCGAGGGTCGGGTACGTCGGTTCATTTTGTCGTGATAAACATCGGGTCTGCGATGGCAGGGAGCGCGTTATCTTACGTGACTCTTCCAAATCACCCTCACCCTACCTCGAACGATACATTTCTGCAATATCTTCGTGTGTTTGCCTGAGGGTGGGTGAGAGAAGGCGTAAACCAGCCTTCGACGTCTTCGGCCCACGCGGGATCTGCTCGGCAACATAATGTTACACTCTTTGTAAAGAGTCTCAGCGAAGATATGTGCATCTATCGAGAGGCGAACTCTCCCATGCTACCCAACACTTTTCGTGTCATCGCACAGGTTTCTATCCGTCTATGTTACCCGTTCTGACACATATCGCAGGTTGCGGTGGCTCAATGCATCTCTGGGACTGGTGCTCTCCGTGTCGGTGGTACCTTCTTGGCACGGCACTTTCCCGGTCCAAAAGCGATCTATCTTCCTAATCCAACCTGGGGCAACCACATTCCCCTCTTCCGTGACGCCGGTCTCGATGTACGTCGATATCGCTACTTCGGTGGGACTGGTGGGGTTGAACTCGACTGGGCTGGCTTGACCGAAGATCTGAAGGTCAGTGTATTTGGGGTATGCCATCCTTAATTCATTTTCTGACACCCCTTTTGTCCATTACAAGAACGCCGAACCAGGTAGCATTGTCCTTCTCCATGCTTGCGCGCACAACCCCACCGGCATCGACCCTACACAGGAGCAATGGAGAGAAATTTCCACGATTGTCAAGGAGAAGGGCCTCTTCCCCTTCTTCGATATGGCATACCAAGGCTTTGCCTCTGGTGATACCACTCGCGACGCCTTTGCCGTCCGCCACTTCGTCGAGCAGGGCCACCAAATCGCCCTCGCGCAAAGCTTTGCCAAAAATATGGGTCTCTACGGCGAGCGTATTGGCGCATTTTCCTTGACCACTTCCTCTCTTGAAGAGACCAAACGTGTCGATTCCCAGGTGAAGATTGTCATCCGCCCCATGTACTCGAACCCGCCTTTGCACGGTGCTTGGATTGTCGCTACCATCCTCGGTAACACTACCTTGTGCAGACAGTGGTATGTCGCGAGTTTCGGCGCCCCTTCGTGAAGTGCTCAATGGAGTATCTTTGCAGGGAGGGTGAAGTCAAGCACATGGCCAACCGAATCATCAGCATGCGCGATGCGCTGTACAGTAAGCTGACGCACGACCTCAAGACTCCAGGTGACTGGAGCCACATTGTTAAGCAAATCGGCATGTTCAGCTTTACCGGCTTGAACCCGCAGCAAACCAAAACCCTCGCTGAGAAGGCGCACGTTTACATGACTGCCGATGGACGTATCAGTATGGCTGGCCTCAATCAGGATAACATCGGCTACTTCGCGGAGAGTGTCGACAAGGCTGTTCGTGGCACCCTCTAAGGTCAATGTGAAGGAGGATGGACGTATCACATACCTTGGGAACACGTGTGACGTACAGTAGATCCCATCTCTAGAAATACAACCTCTTTAACGCCGCTCCATTATTCATATATATGCGCAATGCAGAGTTAAAGCTGTGGGTAAATATACAGTGCAGGAAGGGACGATTGTGATTGTAAGGAGGGGACTTCGTCCGATAATGCCTGGGGGTCGTTTGGAGGATCGCCTGAAGGAGGGGCTGGTGTCGTAGGTTTAGTCATTGGGTAGGTAGCAAGACTCGTTAGAGGGTGTGAGGGTGATGGTTCGGAGTCCGGATTCTCCGACACGGCTCGAGAGGGCTGGGCGGGTTTGTGAATGGCAGAGAGCAAAAAGGCAGGGATAGTGTAATGCATAATACTGGATAGTTCGGGGTACTTGGGAATCAAGTTTGGCGATGTCTAAAGGGTATCTTCCAGCGAAACCATCACTTGACTCGAGTGTCTCCCGTCAACCGACACTCACAAAAAGCACATTTCTATGCAAACAAATGTCCAGACTCGTAGCAATATCATTCGACATAAGCTGAGACGAACAGGCAATAAAGTAAAGAAAAGGGCGAACAAACGACATTGCACAGACAGGGTAACAAGCACTAGCTAGTACGTCAACAGGATGAACATTATGCGGAGCCGAAAACTGGACGGCGAATCTACGTATACCGCCGTCGAGATCGGAAACTGCTGCCACACGGAGCACCTCAGCAACAAGGGTGAGCTCCAATGCATAGACGGGACTGGTAATAGTTGAGGTGTTAGTGCATTCTCCCACTACGCTGCTCTCCACACCGAAGGCTCCTCCGCATTCCCCCACCACGACCCGTCACCCAGCAGCTCGCTCCAAAGGCGCAAGCAGCGGTATACCCATTCCGCGAGATCTAGTCAGTCGTGTTTCTGATACGATACGATATACGCCGCGATTCCAACTAGGAGAATGCTTGCACTGGCGATCGCCGAGAAATATGGTACAGGCTGGGGCAAAAGGAAGGAAAGTGAAAAGAGAATGATCAGCCAATGTGTCGACGGATGGAGTGCAGGGTGACTGGGAGAGGTAAAGGAGGGCGGGAGATGAGACGAAGCATGAATGTTATCATCGTCGGTGTTTTCACGCTCGAGCTCACGCCGCTGCTGCCTCTGCGTCCAACTCGGAAAATACGACTGAAGTAATGGCGCTTCCGACGTCGAGTGGTGCGTTTCAGGAGTTATGGGGTGTGGTACAGGTGCGGTGCATAGAGGGGTATGGGGAGAACGAGGAAGGAATCGAAGGCTCACTGGATCGGATTTTCGTGATAAAGGTGACGAGTTCGAGGACGATACCAATGTCGCAACATCCACGTCTTCGGTCGACGATTTCGGTCGCACTTGCAATCGTGGACCGTTTTTGGGTGAGAGTGGTGAGCGGCCGTCTGCCGATCCACCTAATGCTCCAGGAATGAATTTAGAGGCAGTAGGAAACGATGTGATCAGGCCGCCTTCGGATTCGATGTGCACATGGCCATTGGCAAGAGGTTTCGGCTCTGATGATCGAGACGTTGAACGACTGCGAGTCGGACTAGAGGGTCGTTTCCGTCTTGCACGAGTGCTGTCAGAGGATAGACTCCTCGGGCTAGGTGGGGCCTGGAATTCGAGGTCGGATGGTTGAGTTTTGTGCGCGACCCCATTGGCCGGAGGTGTCGATAGCTGAGTAGAGAGAACCGCGATTGACTTTTCAGCCGCACTCGCGACAGACGAAGCTTCGACCGCCGCGGTGTTCGCTGCAATCGCGAGCTCCTTCAAGCCATTGACATCTTCCTCAACCTTTCGTACCCGCTGTTCCCACTCTAATCTCGCCTCGTTCAAGCGCGCCCTCTCCTCCTCCCACTCCTCCCTCTGTCGCTCCCACTTGCCCTCAAAGGACTTGTTGAGATCAAATAACGCCACCGTGACGCCGGCCTCTTTCGTTTCCTGCTTCTCCTCACTTTGCGCGGAGGAAGTGGCCCACTGCTCCTTTGCACCCTCGAGCTCGTCAACCTTTGCCTGCAGGAACGCGATCTGCTCCTGTGCGACCTGCTGTTGCGTCTGCAACGACTTGCTGAGTTCGATAGCGGAGACAAACTGGATCGCAAGCTGCTCCAACCGCTCGGTGAGCTTGTCCACGCTTTCGCGACTAGCAAGCGCAAATTCGGGTTTATGCTGCGAACCTCCAGCAGAGCCACTGGCGTCCCCGTTCCATGAGCCGCGGATCGTTCCACCACGGTTACGAATGTTGATTGTCCGTACGCCAATATCGCCTTCACCATCAGAATCGCCATCCCCCAGTGAAGGCTCCGGCGTTCGGGGCCGGCCAAGCTCTTCTCTTCTTTGTCTCCGCTCGTCATCGTTTTCCTCGTCCTCGTCCTCGTGGAATTGCTCGCCAGCTATGACAGTCGCGACGCTCTTAGCGTCATCGTCATCGTCCTCGATGGCCTTTTGCAACTGGAGTTGCCGCTTGAGTTCCAGTTCACGTTGTCGTTGATCGATGAGGTCTCTTAGCATGCCAATCTCCCGCTTCATGCCATCGTGCTCGCCAACAACCGTTTCCAAATCCAGATTGTGCATCTTCTCAACATGGGTAGAGAGTAATGACTGGGTTTGCTGCAGCTGCTCTTGTAAAGAGTTGATGGCTTGAGGTTCAGCAGTAGCCGAAGGGGATTGTTCGGCGGTTGGGGCGGCTGCCGTTGCAAACGCCGGGTCGGAGCCCTGGCGCACCGAAGGAAGAACACGCGGGAAGGGGGGCGGTGGAGGAGGCTATGAGGCCGTGAGTAGTACGATTGACGTACAGCAACGCCACTGAGGGATTCATGGATATCGGTGATCGTCGAATTGAGAGTTTGTAAATCGTTTGCGGTTTCTTTGCTTCGGTTCAGTTCGTTTTGCAGGCGGTTCAGGATTACATCAAAGGATAGGCCAGTTTTGTTGGGTCGCAATACTGGGGCAATTTGACCGAGGTTGGTCGGGTGATTTGGAACATGCATTGCTGGTCTTCGTCCTGGCGGGCCACCTTGCATATGCTGCTGTGGGTGCTGTTGCATATGCGCATCTCGCATTTGCTGATTGTAGACCGTCTGTTGGGCAGCCTGAGCATCCTCGGGTGTAAGAATGCATTGAACCTTGGCAGCAACTTTGTGGTGGATGATGGTTTGATTGTCTTCACCAACGATATCAATGCCGAATTCCTTGGTGGATGGTCAGTCTCAGGAGGAGTAGAGGCGAAATCACGAAGGTGAGAGCGAGCTGAGTATGACAAGGTGCGACGGCTTGCTGCGGTCTTCCCTGCAGCGCCTCTATGTCGGATGGACGCGATCACAGATATAGAAAGATAAGGTATTCGACTCCCAACCGCGAACCTATAGCCAACCGGCATGGTCCAGCAGATACTTAGTGGGTGAGTCACCCGATCAAAAGCGCCACCGGTGCAAAATAGGCTGAAAAGAGATTACCAGCCGACAACTCTTCAGAGGCAGGTGATAAACACACAGTAGCGCCGCGACACAGGGATAACCACAAAACCCTAAGCGGTTGAGGGGCTTCGGGAAGGCATGGGACGACGAAATACGGCTAACAGAGGATGCAAGAAGGGTCGCAACGATGCCCACTGTTGCCAACCTAAGCCTGTTGGAGACAAGAATGCTACTTACAGCGACATCTTCCGTGTTGAGTTCAAATGGCTGCGACTCGACGCCCTCTGGGCTGAGGCGAGTTCCGTTGATGAAAGTACCATTAGAGGACTTTACATCCTTGATATATATCTGTTCCGGCGGCGAAGAACGCGCGCCAAAGGGTCAGCGGAGAACTCGCTCAGTAGCTCGGTGTTGAGCGCACCTTCCCGCCCTCTTCCCAGACCTCCGCATGCTGTCTCGAGAGGACCTTCGAGTCGAAGTAGCCATTTTTCTCTCCCGGGACAGTCCTTGCATTCGTCTGGCGGCCTATTTTGACGCGGATTCCGCCCGCGAGGAGGATGTGTTTTGGGACAAACGAGTCGTTGAGAGGGTAGTTGAGAGGGTAGAGGTTGAGTGCGGGATACTGTTGTTCGCCAGCCATCGTCGTCGTCGTCGTCACCGAGCCAGTCGACTGAGCGAGAGAGAGAGTAGGTGAGGGAGAGTCTGGGGGCAAAGTTGGCAGTGGTTGAACCTGGGAGACCCGGGACACTCGGCCAGCCTCCAAAGTTGATCACCATCCTCATTATTAAATCTATTTTAGTAGTACACTTGAAAGATGCTCACCATCACTATTTATGACCCGCTGCACTCGTCCAGCAAAAATTAAAATTAAAATCCCAAATGCCCAAATGAAATCCACCAGAAAGGCATAGGCCCATACTACACACCCGAGTATACTCGTATACGTATACCTTAGCCCGACTCGCACTCCTCGAGGCCTCCGCAGAGTCCCTGGGTTGTTGCGGTCACCACGCCCCCTCAGGCCCGATCACTGCAAGCTCAATCCCAACGCTACTCCAGCTGCTGCAGCATCGCATCTGAACCTTCGTTGTGCCTCAGTTCGTGTTCCGGAATGGTTCGCCTGCTCTAGGGTATCGTTAAGCAACCTTGGATTTCGATTTCAAAGTCCTCAACCTGAACAATTGAAAATATTTGCACACGATTGCTCGAATCAGACTATAAATGCTAGAGATACAGTACTTCCCAGTCAATATCGTATAGAGCGTAGCTCTCAACCTGCGCCCACGAACGCTCCAAGCCCCTAAACTTTCTCAATGGAAGGGTCGACATGTGCTGGTGGATATCGGCACCACTTATCAGCGATGAACGTAACAGTCCAAGTGCCTGACAAGTGTCAACCATTTAGGGTAAACTGATAAACTGATAGATTTGCTCTTACCTTCGGCAGACGAAAAAATTGAGTACTCCGAAGTTGTAATGCCTGAGACAGTGTGTGTCTCAAGAACCTTCGGTTTCTTCCCCCGCGGTACATACTTATCGAGTTCGACTCGCTGATACGTAAACGTGAATGGTGGCTCTCCAACCAAGGTGAAGACAATCTCTGCCTGCTCTCCCTCTTTGATGTTCTCCTCGAATCGATCACCATGGTGCACCTTTGCCGAAGGTATCTCGTGCACCGTCAAACGCATATCCGAGACTGTCGTTTGGCATTGCGCTTGTTGATGTGCAATCGACACCACTTGGAAGATACCCGCTGCATCCGCGACTGTCGTGTACTTTGCGAATTTCTGCATAGTCGTACGCAGCGTATCATCGAACTTGTAGCTGGAAGAGGAAGACAAAATTAGTAGGCATATATTAGTTTGATTTGATACTCACGTGATTTGCCACGGCGGCGTTCCCTCGAGCTGAAATTGCAAGAGTTCTCCTACGCACACATCTTGGCGCCTCTCGTACGGTACAATCATCGCCGTTTCCGCCACGTCCACCCATAGCGTCCTCTTCAGCGGGTCTAGAATCTGTTCATCACAACTTGAGGCATCATGGACGGAATCTATAGTCACTTGATGAGGCCCAACCGTTTTGAAGGTGTAACTTGGGAAGTCAAGGTTCCATTCGTTCGTATGGAGTTCCCGAAGTTCTTTGTGAACCTCACTCGATGCCATATTTTTGATTGAGAACCGTACAACAAATGGTGACCGCCCATGCAACACCAATAGCCCATCATTACTGAGATAGGACTCTGAACGAGGCCGGAAGTCGTCGTTGAGGCAGTAAGAAAGGCGATTTGAGTTCTTGAACCAGGCCACAGGTCTTGCCAGAATTTGTTGCTCGAACTGCAGAGGCTTTGTCCCAGGCTGGACGTCCTGATGCTCGTTGTCGAGAGGATAGGAGAGGTCTCCAACAGCAGCAATCCGATAATAATATCGCCCTGGCTGAGACGTCCGTAAACCAAGGCGATAAACGCTCTGAAGACTGTTGAATGATTGCTTGTCTACTTTATTCTCGTCATTTCGTCCAATCAGGTACTTCACTTGGAACGGAGGTCGTCCTTTGAGTTCGATATCAATTGAATCTTCGGTTCCTTCACAGACGGGAGGGCGGATATAAGAGCCATTGGTAGCTTGCGGGGCCCGCGATGTTGAAGAGAGTCTGGCGGCAGGGCGGGGAATCCAGTCAACTTGATAGGTGTGTTCAGGAACAAGGACGGTTCCTGGGCATTGGGAATCTTCGACCTGCATAAAATTGAGCGGGATATCACACAATAGAAAACATCCATACCTCTATGAGTGTATAAAGTCCCCTGTCCTTGACAAAAACAACATCATTCGGGGAGTTAACCTTGATTCTATGGGTGCGCTCTGGGTGGTCTTCGTGACGATACTTGAGTGTCCACGGCTAGTAGCAGTAATAACCAGATGAGATGACCTTGACTACAGGAGTAATGATTTGCTTACAGCATTCCCCGTGAGCCGTAGCGGAAGCTTCGCGTTGTCTCCTTCAAGGATAGTCACACTACGTTGACCGTTCCTGGAATAGAAGCGAGCGGTGGGCTGCACGGATGGGTTAGGTATGGTCGCGGTTACTATTGCCAATATCGAAAGGACGAACCTTGACTCGCTGAACGTTCACGGATACGCCAGCATTTGATAAAGTCCTCTTACAGCCAGTAGTATCCTGAACGCTCACCAAAAATCCCACTCAGAAACCGTTCGATACCAGGGACTTGAACTTATAATAACTTACCGAGGTCGACTTGAAATGTACCTCCATCGGCATTAATCTCTTTCGGAATCTTGACCTTCAACACGTCCCTGTCACTCTTGATACCGGAAATAAGCACAGTCTCCGAACCCTGCGGACTGACGACCTGATACTCCAGATTCCAAGGTGGATTACCAGCGAGTTGAATAGGAATCTCCACTGTATCGCCTGAGCAACTCTTGACTGCACGTTTCTGTCCCGATGGCCAGACAAGGGAGGCCGTGGCTAAGGGGTGAACGGTCTGCTTAATGACTGGGCCGTTGAGTGGAACGCCTTTGTAGTTCGCGTCGTCCAGAGACGTGAACGCGTAGACGAAGGACCCAGAAAATTCGGGTTGCAGCGTGA
>WNFL01107177.1_pt2 | contig 25930 bp, 26 predicted proteins | sample 5400361 | NCBI WGS metagenome assembly WNFL01 (sample SAMN13153351, study PRJNA577476) | soil metagenome | isolation source: 40 cm soil on Douglas fir-dominated hillslope | place: USA:California | collected 2013-09-17
GAGCCGCCAAAAGGCATGGCGGAAGTCGTGATGATCCCGGTCGTGCCAGCCATCCTGAATGCCATCTTTGACGCTACCGGCCGCCGCTTCCAGTCCCTGCCAGTCACTCAAATCTTGCTCAAGGGAGCAATCGCGTGACGACCCTCGCCATCACCATCAACGGCCGCGTCCTCAATCCGACCGAGGTGCGCGACGATCTGACGATGAACGATTTTCTGCGAGAACATCTCGGGATGACCGGCACCAAGTTCGGCTGCGGCGCCGCGCAGTGCCTGAGCTGCGCGGTGATCGTCGATAATCCTGACGGGACCAGCTACACCAGCCCGACCTGTATCGTGTCGGCGGTGAGTTTCGACGGCAAGGCGGTCCGAACCGTCGAAGGCCACGCCAAGAACGGGGAACTGTCCGCGCTTCAGAAAGCCTTTATCAGCCACTTCGCATTCCAGTGCGGCTACTGTACCGCCGGCTTCCTGAACGAGGCCCAGGTTTTGCTGGAACGTCTGGCGAAAAAGCCGGTGGCACGTGTTGAGCTTGAGAAGACCATCGCCGAGGCGCTCGATGGGCACATCTGCCGCTGTACCGGTTACATCAAATACCACCAGGCCGTGCGTGACGTCGTTCTCGCCGATCCGAAACGCTATCTGGTTTAGCCCCAATGAAATCGGACATGCGGCTTCAGATTCTCATTCCGGTCGCAGCGCTTGCTATGAGTATGCTGACCGGTTACGCGGCTTCGCAAACCGCTTCGAACACGCTGGCTTCGCCGGAAAGCTTTGCGTCGATCGCAGAAGCCGACGCACGGTCGGCGGCAATCTTCACCGAGCTCGGCAAGGTGCTGACGCATCCGCGCTGTGTCAATTGCCATCCGGCCGGCGACCGCCCGCACCAGGGTGACGAGAGCCGGCTACACCAGCCGCCGGTCGCGCGCGGCGTCGACGGTCATGGTTCAGAGACGATGCGTTGTTCGATCTGTCACCAGAACGCCAACTTCGATCCCGGCCGCGTGCCGGGCCATCCGGAATGGCACCTCGCGCCGCGCGAGATGGCGTGGGAAGGCAAGACACCCGCCGAGATCTGCGCTCAGATCAAGGATCCCGCCCGTAACGGCGGCCGGAAGGTCGAAGACCTTATCCATCACATCGGTACCGACACTCTGGTCGGTTGGGCATGGCAACCTGGTGTCGGCCGCGCGCCTGCTCCCGGTACGCAGAAGGAAGCCGGCGCACTTGTCGAGGCCTGGGTAAAGACCGGGGCGGTTTGTCCCGTGAGATAAAGGCGTTATGGGGAATTTCGCTGATTGAACAGTAATCTTTGAATCAAGCTTCACCGGCGTGCGAAGATATCATGTGCGCGTCGCGATATCGACGGCATGACTGTCAGCGCGCGGCTTGATGTTCTGGTTTAGGGAGAAGAAGTTGGTCGGATCGTATTTGGACTTCAACTCGACCAGCCGCGCGTAATTGCCGCCGAACCCCGCCCGCAGTGTTTCTTCGCCAACATCGCTGGTCAGCGTTAGCACTTGGCCGCCGCTCGAATAGGGTTTCAACGCGTCCCATAGCTCACGTGCCCAACCGGTGTGCCGGTCGTTTTCAGCCGCCAGGGCCCACTGTGCCGCAATGATAATGTTGTACTCGGCTTGCCGCTGGGCAAACGCGGTGTCGCCGATCCCCACCCGGGTCGCCGCACCGCCATAAAATTCGACCACGATTCCGGACAGTCGAGACTGCGCCTGGTTGCCGTGCGCGACGATCACGTCTATTGCCTCGTCGCTCAGCGCTTTCAGAAATGTCGACTTCCAGTAGTTGTAGGTCCTATCCGGGAACGCTCCTTCGAGAAGCTTCTGCATGACCGGAAACGGCATCGGCTGAATCGCGTCGAGGACCGGCGAGCCGAATGCGCGCAGCGAGCGCAGCACTCGCTCGCCTTCGGCAAGATCGCCACAATAGCAAACTGCGATGCCAACCACCGGCGTGCCCTCCGGCGTCCAGATCAGGGCGCAATAGGCCGTCAATTCTTCGGGGGCTGTCATCATGAAAGCCCGGTAGTGACACAACACGGCGCGGGCCTGATCTCGCGGATAAAGGATGAGGCCGCTCAGCACGGTCGAGACCGGGTGAGTCCTGAACAAGAACGAGGTTACGATTCCGAAATTGCCACCGCCGCCGCGTAGTCCCCAGAACAGATCAGGATTCGTCGTTTCGCTGGCGGTAACCAGCTCGCCCTCTGCGGTGACGACTTCGCAAGACAGCAAATTATCACAGGTCAGCCCATATTTGCGCACCAGCCACCCGACACCGCCGCCGAGCGTGAGGCCCGCGATACCGGTCTGGGAGACTGTGCCGGTTGGTACCGCCAGGCCATATGCGTGCGTCTCGCGATCGATATCGGCCAACGTCGCTCCACCTTGGACGCGCACCGTCCGCGACTGCGGATCGACAACGACGCCCTTCATCGCCGACAGATCAATGACGATGCCGTCGTCGCACACGGCGCGGCCGGCGACATTGTGACCCCCGCCGCGAATCGACGCCATCAGGTTGTTCGCCCGCGCAAACTTCACGCTGCTCACAACGTCGGCCACTCCCGAGCAACGTGCGATCACACCGGGATGCTTGTCGATGCTTGCATTCCAGATCCGTCGCGCCGAATCGTACCCGGCATCGCCTGGCACAATCAGCTCTCCAGCGAAATCATCCTTTAATGTATCAACTGTTTCGATTACCGGAGTCTTCCACGACTTCATCTTTGGATTGGCCATGCTATTCCTCGCTCGAGGCGTGATCCCTGGGCAAGCGAGTTAGATGGAGGGCCGTTACGCATTGATTACAGTTCCGCGCAGTCGCGCTACAGACGTAGCTTGGAGACGGTGGTATCCTAGACCGCGATTTTCGATGCGGGCCGGTGCGTCTTGGATAATCTAGCGCTCCGCAAATGCCTTCTCGACCACGAACTGACCCGGCTCGCCGTGATTGCCTTCGCCAAAACCCTTGCCTGATAACAGCGCTCGCGTGTCATGAACCAGCGCGGGACTGCCACAGATCATGACGCGATCATGTTCGGACGCAAGCGGAGCAAGACCTGCATCGCCAAACAGCTTGCCTGAAGTGATCAGGTCTGTGATCCGGCCACGGTTGCGGAACGGGTCGCGCGTCACGGTCGGATAGTAGATCAACTGGTTGCGTACCAGTCTTCTCGGTGATCATCTCGCCATAGGCCAATTCGGCGACCCGGCGGCAGCCGTGCAGCAAGACCACCTTTTCGAAGCGCTCGTAAGTCTCCGGATCCTTGATCACGCTGAGGAACGGCGCGAGCCCGGTGCCGGTGCCGATCAGATACAGATTGCGGCCGTCCTTGAGATTATCGATCACCAATGTGCCGGTCGCCTTGCGGCTGACGATGACCTCGTCACCTTGCTTCAGATGCTGGAGACGCGAGGTCAGCGGCCCGTCCGGCACCTTGATCGAAAAGAATTCGAGCCGATCTTCGTAATTGGCGCTGGCGACGCTGTAGGCGCGCAACAGCGGCCGTTCGCCGACCTTCAGGCCAATCATCGTGAATTCGCCATTCCGAAAACGGAACGACGGGTCGCGGGTGGTCGTAAAGCTGAACAAATTATCGGTCCAGTGATGGACGCTCAGAACGCTTTCCTGATTGAAGCTGCTCATTCTGCTTGATCCGAGTAAGGCCGGGCGGTCGAAATCCGGGGGTTGCGAAGCCGTCTATCGCATTCACCAATTCATTTGTATACGAATGAATAATCCAGCTTGATCCCGGCGTCAAGCCGCGCGCAAGATGCCGTCCAGCGTCGCGAAAGCATTGAACAAAAAGGGAAAACTCATGGCCCACGATGAACCCCAGGCAGCCGGCCCGACCAAGCTGGTGATCCGCAATATCGGCCTGCTGCTGTCGGGCGCCATGGAGAAGCCGATCCTCGACGCCGACACGATTCTGGCGGAGAACGGCAAGATCACCGCCATCGGCCGCGCCAAGGACATCGATGCCGAAGGCGCCACCACCATCATCGATGCCAACGGCACGACGGTTGCTCCCGGCCTGATCGACAGTCACGTTCATCCCGTCGCCGGCGACTGGACGCCGCGGCAAAACCAGATCGGCTGGATCGACAGCTTTCTGAACGGCGGCGTCACCACCATGATCTCCGCTGGAGAGGTCCATATGCCGGGCCGCCCCCGCGACGTCGTCGGCGTGAAAGCCATGGCCATTTTTGCGCAGCGCTCGTTCTGGACGCTGCGCCCGGGCGGCGTGAAGGTTCACGCCGGCGCGCCCGTGATCGAAAACGAAATGGTCGAGGAAGACTTCAAGGAGCTGGCCGCGGCCGGCGTCAAGCTGCTCGGCGAAGTCGGACTCGGCGGCGTCAAGGATGGTCCGACCGCCCGCAAGATGGTGGGGTGGGCGCGCAAGTATGGAATCCAAAGCACGATCCACACCGGCGGACCGTCGATTCCCGGCTCTGGACTGATCGACAAGGACGTGGTGCTGGAAGCCGACACCGACGTAATCGGCCATATCAACGGCGGTCACACCGCCCTGCCCGACGATCAGATCCGTTGCATCTGCGAAGGCTGCAAGCGCGGCCTCGAACTCGTTCACAACGGCAATGAGCGCTCGGCGCTCTACACCTTGCGGATCGCGCGCGAAATGGGCGATCTCAGCCGCGTCATCCTCGGCACCGATTCACCGGCAGGCTCCGGCGTGCAGCCGCTGGGCATCCTGCGCATGGTGTCGCTGTTGTCATCGCTCGGTGAGGTGCCTGCGGAAATCGCGTTCTGCTTCGCGACCGGCAACACCGCACGAATGCGCGCGCTGGACTGCGGCATTATCGAAGTCGGCCGCTCGGCCGACTTCGTCATCATGGATAAGGCGCAGCATTCGCCCGGCAAGAACATTCTCGACAGCGTGCAACTCGGCGACCTGCCCGGCATCGGCATGACCATCATCGACGGCATTGTCCGCACACAGCGCAGCCGCAACACGCCACCGGCGACCAGGATACCGATAATAGTCGGGCATTGACCCGTCCGAGATTTGATTCGAAAACATATTCAGAGGAAAACATATTCAGAGTCCGGGGGCCCCGCATGATCGCACCGCTCGATCCGGTCATCGCCAAAATCATTCCGCTTCTGCCGCTGCGCGATCCCGCTACGATGACTCCGCAAAGCGCGCGCGATGCGCTCCGCGCGCTCGCCGCGGCCCGCGCGGCCGTTCCGCCACCCCAGGTCGCGAGCACGGACGATATCACAGTGAAGGGCGCGGCCGGGCCGCTCGCGGCGCGCGTCTATCGCGTCTCACGTGAAAAATCTCCGACCGTGGTGTTTTTCCACGGCGGCGGCTGGGTCGCGGGCGATCTCGAAACGCACGACCGGCAGGCGCGACTGCTCGCCATCGAAACCGGCGCGGTCGTCATCTCCGTCGACTACCGGCGTCCGCCGGAAACGCGTTTTCCCGGCGCGTTCGAGGACGGTTTTGCTGCCATCCGCGACGTTTTCGCACGCATCGGCGAGTTCGGCGGAGACAGCGCACGCGTGGGGGTGGCCGGCGACAGCGCGGGCGGCAATCTGGCGGCGACTGTGGCGATCGCCTGTCGCGACGCAGGCGTCGAACTCGCCGCTCAACTGCTGGTCTATCCCGTGACCGATGTCGCGGGCAGCTTCGCGGACACGAAGGAGAACGCGCGCTTTCCCTCACGCGCGGAAAACGCCGAAGGCTATTTCCTGTCGCGAGCGGTGATGCAGTGGTTCGCCGGCCATTATCTCGGCGACGCCAGCCACGGCCTGGACTGGCGCGTTTCGCCGTTGCGCGCAAAAACCCTTGCGGGGCTGGCGCCTGCAATCGTCTGCACGGCGTGGTTCGATCCTTTGCGCGACGAGGGCAAGGCCTATGCCGACGCACTGCAGGCCGCTGAGGTCGCGACCAAATATTATCAAGGCGCTGGCCTGATCCACGGCTATTTTGGCCTGGGCGAAGCGTCGGAAACCGCGCGGATCGAAGCGCAACGCGCGCGCGCCGATTTTAGAGCGCTGCTCGAGCGGGGTGTGCAGACGCGGAGCTGTGGCTTTCGCCGGTCTCGGATTACTTCGCCGAGGCCGATTGATCCGATGGTTTGCCGAAAACGCTGCGACACCCTTCGCTCAGACTGGCCCGTTGCTTGCGCATGCAGGCCGTAATACGCTCTACATTTGGAATTTCCGACGCACAGAGTCGTAGAACGTCGCCGATGCAAAGCCGGCGTTGATCGTCCTGTGTAAATGCATGAGTCGCTGCCGGCAGCATTGCCAAACAGAAAGCCAAACCCGACACGGTCTTGAAATTACGAACTGTGAACAGATCAATTGCCATAGTCGCCCCCTGGATTGACCGACGTTGCGATCGACCGCCAGACGGTTGACCGCCGTCGAATCAATCAGCATCGTATTGACTCGAATGCCGATGCTTCAAGACTCTCAACCACCCTTGCACCGGAATTTTGTATCTGCGATCACAGGGCACCAAGCTTATGGGTCGCGAACACGGCAGTAAATGAAACCACTATTCGCCATTTTGCTCTCCTTGGCTCTGCTTTTTAGCGGTTTGGCCGCCGCAGAATCGTCACCCGCCGAGATGATTTCCGATTTTCGCCTGAAGCACGGCGAAGGACGTGTCACCACGGATGCAACGCTCAACCGGATTGCGTTGGCACAGGCCAAGGCAATGGCCGCGAAAGATACGCTCGACCACGAAGTGCTGGGATCTTTCAGTTCGCGGGTCGCACCATCGAAATCGGGGCGGGCTGCTGAGAATATTGCGTATGGCTACGACAGTTTCGAAAAAACGCTCGATCAATGGATTGCCTCAGCGGGACATCGAAAGAATCTCCTGCTCCCCAAGGCGTCCCGCGTCGGCGTCGCCAGCGCAAAAAGCGCGACCACTCATCGCACGTATTGGGCAATGGTGATCGCCGGCGAATATGAGCCGCCGCCAATAGCCGGAGGCAAGAGGACCCCGCTTGCAACCAAAAGAAAACTGCCGGTTCAATCTTGCCGAGTCAAAATCCTCAGTATCTGCTTTTGATCCGCCACAACGGAGGAAGTCGACCGAGAGCCACGACCGCCTACGGTTGGCGGAATGTCTGCTCATGTTCCGATGAGAGGACACTTCATAAGCGATCATCAGCTGGTTCACGTCAGCGCGCGAGCGATACGGTTGACGACAGCGCTTGAAGCTTGTTGTCGTTTGTCGCTCCGTCACTCAAGCTGGACGGAATTCATAAGAGGGCGCAGGCCTCATGGATGGCCTCGGAGATAATCAGACCAAGGCTGACCAAGTAAGCAAGGCGTCGCATGATGGACCGGCGGTCGTTGATGAGAATACTTGCCGGTGCTGCGCTCCTGAGCGTCGAGCGTCGAGCTACTGCGCAAAAAGCCAAATCATTCACCATCGCCTATCTCGCCCTTCTTCCGGGCGAAGATCGTATGAATTTCGCGGCGATGTTTCTGCACCGCCTCAATGAGCTTGGTTACGTTGAGGGACAGAACTTGCGCTTCGCCTATCGCTCCGCGGAAGGTCGGCCGGAGCTCTTGCCGGGCCTCGCATCCGACCTCGTTCGGATGAAGCCCGATGTGCTTGTCACCGGATTCGGCACGGTTGCCGCCAAGGCAGGCAAGGCAGCCGGGGGCGGCATCCCCGTTGTCTTTATGGCTGTTGGTGATCCCGTCGGCGCAAGGATCGTTGAAAGCCTCGCCCGACCGGGCGGAAACGTCACCGGACTGTCGGACCTTGCAGCTCACTTGCAGGCAACCGGCTCCAGCTCTTGCGCGAAATCACCCCGGCCGCTTCTCTCTTTGCGGTGGTCTTGAATCCGGGCACGCCGTACGCGGCCCTCGCCTACAAGGAACTCGAGGCAGCGGCGAACGTCGCAAAGGTCAGCTCAGCGCCTTCGAGGTGCGCTCACCCGAGGAGACCGCGCCGCAGCTGGAGGCCAGCAAGGCAGCAGGGGCCGGCGGCCTCGTGATCCTCGAGGATCCTCTTACATTCAGTCAGCGGAGTGAGATTGCGACGCTTGCGTCCCGCTTGCGGTTACCAGCGGTCTATGGTTACCGCGAGTTCGCGGAGTCAGGTGGCCTCATATCCTACGGGACCGACCATGGCGCGCAATGGGGCGCGGAGATTGTCGACCTAATCCTCAAGATGCAAAGCCGGCTGACATCCCAGTCGAACAGCCGACCAGGTTCGAGCTTGTCGTCAATCTCAAGACGGCCAAGGCCTTGGACCTCACCATCCCGTCGACGATCATGATACGCGCCGACAACGTCATTGAATAATGTCAACACGTTTCTGTACATCTCACGATGTCCGTCGCCACATCAAAGGACGCGCCCTCACGGGGTCCAGCAGCGACCAGTCGCCCTGTTCCAGCGCATATCCTTGTGGAAACGGCGGCCGTAGCTCCAGTCCCAGCGAGCGCAGAACACGATCGTCGCGGTAATAGCATTGCAGCACGACGCGGGTAAGTGTCGCCGCGGCAGCTCCGCCGGAAGCACGGAATTGCCGGGCTACCGCTTCGCGCGCGGTCTCGTCAAGATTTGCAAGCGGCATCCCGGCGAGGCGCGCGAGATGATCGAGCGCTTCGTGGACCAATTCGGTATCGCGGCCGAGCGTGGCGAGAATGTCGGCCTGAATCGTCGCGTCGTCTGCGCCGGGTACGCCATATTGCTCGCTGGCGGGAACGATCATGGCGGCAATGCTACGCAGATCGTTCAGCTGGGCGGATGTAATAAGAAGGGTCTGCGCGGACATCACTGCCTCAATCGAATAAATTAGCAAGGCGCTGCTTCATCTGATCGGCGATGTAGAGCGCGATGGCCTGAATGGTCGATGTCGGATTGACGCCGCCCGAGGTCACGAACACGCTGCCATCGACAATGAACAGATTTTTCACATCGTGCGATCGGCCCCATTCGTTCACGACCGAGCGTTCGGGATCCACGCCCATGCGCGCCGTCCCGAGCAGATGCCAGCCGCCATACAGGATCGGGCAATTGATGCAGATGTCGGTAGCACCAGCAGCGGCAAGAATCTCTTTGCCACGCGCGATACCATGTTCAAGCATTCGCGCGGTGTTCTCGCCGATCGTGTAGTCGACACGCGGCGCCGGGATGCCATGGCTATCTCTCAGCACGGGATCGAGCGTCACGCGGTTATGCTCCTCCGGCAGGTCCTCGCAGATCGCCGACAGGCCGAGCCGGTGACCGTTGAGCCGGCGAAACGCGGCGTGGTGGCCTTCGCCCCAAGGCAACAAGCCCTTGGCCTCGCTGGAGACGGCCTCGGTCACCGGGCCAATGCCGCGGCCGAATTGAAACGCGTAACCACGCACGAAGCCGCGCGAGGTATCGGTTTCGTAGAACTCCTTGCTCCACAGACATGTGGGTGGAGCGCGATTGCTATCGGTCGGCTCATCGACATAGCCGTAGAGCTGAGCGTAGGGGTGGAACATCAGGTTCTTGCCGACTAGCCCGCTGGAATTGGCAAGCCCTTTTGGAAAACGACCGGACGCCGAATTCAACAGCAGCCTTGGCGTGCCGATGCCGTTGCAGGCGATCACAACGACTTCGGCGGGCTGAAATTGCTCGACGCCATCCTTGTCGTAGTACACGACGCCGCTTGCCATGCCGTGCCCGTTGGTCGTGATCTCGCGCACCCGGCAATGCGTGCGCAGCTCGACACCGGCGCGCAACGCGACCGGCCAGTAGGTGATGTCGGTGCTCGCCTTCGCGCCTTGCGCGCATCCCGGCGTGCAGTGGCCGAGATTGATGCATCGCGCGCGCCCCTCGTAATCGACGGTTGCCACCGTCGTATCGGAGGGCCACCAGTGCCAGCCGAGTTTGTTCATGGCCTTCGCCAAACGGGCGCCGGAGCGGCCAAGCGGCAGCGGCGGCATCGGAGGTCGCGTGGGCGGAAACGCGGGATCGCCTGACAGCCCGGAGACCCCCATCATCCTGTCGTTCTCGGCAAAGAACGGGGCCAGCGTGTCATAATCGATCGGCCAGTCCGCGGCCACGCCATCCAGCGTGCGCACACGAAAGTCCGAAGGGTGAAGCCGCGGAAAATGCGCCGTATACATGATGGTCGAGCCGCCGACGCCGTTGAAGTTCACCACCTTGATCGGCGAATTGTCGTCGTTGATGGGATAATCCTCGGGCCGGGCGCGAATGTTGGGACTGGGCGAATAATCGCCATAGGCCCGCGCCTCCCAGTCTCGCCCAGCGCTCGGATATTGGGCGGGATTCATCCAGTCGCCTTGTTCGAGGCACAGGATGTGCATTTTGGTCTCGGCAAGGGACCACGCCACAGCGGCGCCCGACGCGCCGGCGCCAATGATCAAGACGTCAACAGGATCGTTCATTCCAGCCCTCAGAGAAGATTCGCAGCGGCAAAGAGCATATGACGGGGATGAAATTCGAACAGGGCCGCTTGTTGCGCGCCGATGATCTTGTATCGAAGCTGCGTCAGCACGTGTTGCGGCGCTTCTGCCTGGGCCATCGTTTCGCTCCCGTCCCTACCCCGTCGCCTCTTATCGGGCGATACAGCATAGGACGGGATCAAGCGTTGGCAAAGGGGAGCCGGGTTCGCCGATGGCCAGTCCGGTTTGCGGCGCCAGCTGCTGGCTCATCGCACCGATGATTTTGCTGAACCTTACCCGCGAAATAATTTGCGGCGCGCCACCCGCTTGAGCGCTTGTCGGTTGAGCCCGGCAAAGGCTTTGCCTTTTCCAATTTCAAGCAAACACCTGCCAGCGCTCGCACGGGGCGAACGAGCGCCACGTTGCCAGGCGGCCAAGATAGATTTGCGATCGGCGCGATCTATCGTTCGGAAATCACAGTATCCGGGTGCGATACGATGGTCATGAACCAAACAAGGCTGCCCATCAGCGACCAAAATGTATCCCAGTAAAACCATGTCATTGGCGCCACCATGCTCGGCGTGCATTCGGTTTCTAACTGCGGGTGCGGCCGATGCTATTGCCGACGAAATCTGCCAAATAGTCCGGTACCCGGTCCCCTTCGATATCACAGCGGCACTGAATTTCCCGTGCGACATCTTGCGACACGTCGTCGGTCCAATGTTCGAGTGTATTAAAGGCTAAGATACCGATCGGATTATCGAATCGCCCCGACATCAGGTCGGTGATGACGGTTTCGAGGTCCGTCCGCTCAGCGGCTGTCTGAAGCCCCAAACCCTCCGGCCCGAAGGCTTCCACCACAAGAAAGAGGGTCTGATCGGCGCCATAAGGCACGATCGACGGGATTCCAAGCATGGCCTCAACCCTCCACGGAATCCGGATTCAAGTGCAAGGTAGCAAAGATGTTCCGTCCGCGCGAGACGACGGACGGTCATTTCTTGTTGAGGTCGGGCGCGCTTCCGCGTTCGCGTCCACGGTCAACTGCGCAGGCCGGGAGCCTCGTGGCCGCTGCGCGCCACATACTCGGTATAGCCGCCCCCGAACTGGTGGATGCCCTCGGGCGTCAGTTCCAGCACCCGATTGGACAGCGCGGCCAGAAAATGCCGGTCATGCGAGACGAACAACATGGTGCCCTCGAACTCGGACAGCGCCTTGATGAGCATCTCCTTGTCGCCATGTCCAGATGGTTGGTGGGCTCGTCCAGCACCAGGAAGTTCGGCGGATCATAAAGCATCTTCGCCATCACCAGCCGGGCCTTTTCGCCGCCCGACAGTACCCGGCATTTTTTCTCGACGTCGTCGCCGGAAAACCCGAAGCAGCCGGCCAGCGCGCGCAGCGAGCCTTGTCCCGCTTGCGGGAACGAGTCCTCCAGCGACTGGAACACGGTGCGGTCGCCGTCCAGGAGATCCATGGCGTGCTGGGCGAAATAGCCCATCTTCACGCTGCCACCGAGCGCCACCGTGCCATCGTCCGGCGACGTGGAGCCCGCCACCAGTTTCAGCAGCGTGGATTTGCCCGCGCCGTTGATGCCCATGACGCACCAGCGCTCCCTGCGCCGCACCTGGAAGTCGAGCCCGTCGTAGATGGTTCGGTTGCCATAGCCCTTCTGCACATTCTTCAGGCTCACCACATCTTCGCCCGAGCGCGGCGCCGGCATGAACTCGAACTCCACGGTCTGGCGGCGCCTGGGCGGCTCCACGCGGTCGATCTTCTCCAGCTTCTTCACCCGGCTCTGCACCTGAGCGGCGTGCGAGGCGCGCGCCTTGAAGCGCTCGATGAACTTGATTTCCTTTGATAGCATCGCCTGCTGACGCTCGAACTGGGCCTGCTGCTGCTTCTCGTTCAGCGCGCGTTGCTGCTCGTAGAACTCGTAATTGCCCGAATAAGTCGTAAGCTGACCGCCATCTATCTCCACGACTTTGGTAATGATGCGGTTCATGAACTCGCGGTCGTGCGAGGTCATCAGCAGCGCGCCCTCGTATCCCCTGAGAAACTGCTCCAGCCAGATCAGGCTCTCCAGGTCGAGGTGGTTGCTAGGCTCGTCCAGCAACATGGCGTCGGGGCGCATCAGAAGGATGCGGGCCAGCGCCACGCGCATCTTCCAGCCGCCCGACAGCGTGCCCACATCGCCGTCCATCATTTCCTGGCTGAAACTCAGGCCCGTCGAGGGCGTAGCCATCCAGTTCCTCGAAGCGCGCCTGCACCTCACCGTAACGCGCGATGATATCATCCATGTCATCCGCCCGATCCGTATCTCCCATGGCGGCCTCCAGCTCGTTCAGTTCGGTCGCCACGGCGCTGACGGGACCGGCGCCGTCCATCACCTCGGACACAGCACTTCGGCCGGACATCTCGCCGACGTCCTGGCTGAAATAGCCAATGGTGACGCCGCGATCGACCGCGACCTGGCCCTCGTCGGGTTGCTCCTGGCCCGTGATCATCCGGAACAGCGTGGTCTTGCCGGCCCCGTTAGGCCCGACAAGGCCAACCTTCTCGCCCTTCTGGAGCGCCGCGGAGGCTTCGATGAAGAGAATCTGGTGGCCAATCTGCTTGCTGACGTTGTCGAGACGAATCATGTGCACCACGAGCCTTAAAGAGAGTTGCGGCCGCTCTTATGCCATGTGGCGGGCCTGCGGAAGAGCGTTCCGGGGGTTGGTCGCTTGCGCAGCGGGCTGCGTGCTATTGGATGCCCTAAGCCTGCCGCGCGCGAACATCTGAATCCCGCTCTCGGCCGTGGATTGACGGCGTGGAGGTGCTACAATCGGATCTTCTAATAACGAAGCGCTGAGCGAGGTCATGTGAAACGGCGGACGTTCATCGCGGCGCTTGGCGTCGGCGCATTTTGGCCGCCGGCCGGGCGTGCGCAACAGCCAAAGACGGCCACGATCGGAATCCTCGTCCCCGGAAATCTCGATCCCACGCCCTTCGTCAGTATTTTCAAGGAAGAGCTGCGCCGTCTCGGATATCTGGAAGGACAGAACCTTCAGTTCGAGTTTCGAACCGCGGAGGGTAAAATGGACGCCCTCCCGGCACTCGCTGCCGAGCTCGTTCGCGCGAGGGTAGATATCATCGTCACCTGGCTAACGCCGGCGGTTCGCGCGGCCAAGCAAGCGACAAGCCAAATTCCAGTCGTCATGGCCGGCGCGGGAGATCCGGTTGCGACCGGCGTGGTTGCCAGTCTCGCTCGGCCGGGTGGAAACATCACCGGCATGGCAGGGGTGACGGCGGAACTGGCCGGCAAAAACGTTGAGCTTATCCGTGAAATGCTGCCGTCGGCAAAGCGGCTCGCCGTCCTGTGCAACGCTCTCGATTCGTTTACGAGGCCGTTTCTTGCCCAAATCGAGGGCGTGGCACCCGGGGCGGGATTCGAGTTGAACCCGATCATGGTCAGCGGTAACGACGAGTTCGAAATGTCCTTTGCGCGCTTGAGCAAGGACGGCGCCGATGCCGTGATTGTTCAGCCTAGTCTTCCGACCAAGCGCGCCGCTGAACTGGCCCTGTTGGCGCATCTTCCCATCGCCTCGCCGATCGAAAGTTTTGCCAGGGAAGGCGGCCTGATTTGCTATGCGGGCCGTTCTTCGGATCAGTATCGGTTGGCTGCTGTTTATGTCGACAAGATTCTGAAAGGAAGCAAGCCAGCGGATCTACCCGTTCAGCTGCCGACCCAGTTCGACTTGAGGATCAATTTAAAGACCGCCAAGGCACTCGGACTCGTTGTGCCGCCGGCAATGCTCGCGCGCGCCGACGAGGTGATCGAATAGAGTTGCTGATTTGCGTCGGAAAATTCCCAACGCCTGCAGAATGCGTTAAGGAGATTATTCCACGCGAGAAAATACAGACCAACAAAATACGCCGGAGACCGCAACGGTGGACCTGAAACGATGAAACCGGCCTCGCCTCTCCGCTCCACGCCGCCGAACAATTCCGACAAACCGCCCTGCACCAAAGACGATGCAGCGATCGCGGAAAGCCGCATGCGGCGGCGGGTGGTGCTCGCATCCGTTCTGGGCAATGGACTCGAATGGTTCGATTTCGTCTCTTACGGCTATTTCGCCAGCATCATCGCGAAAGTGTTCTTCCCGGCTGACAATAATCTCTCGCTGATGCTGACGTATGCGACCTTTGCGGTGGGATTCGTGGTGCGGCCGATCGGCGGCATCATGCTCGGCGCCTATGCGGATCGCCACGGGCGGCGGCGAGCCCTCTCGCTGCTGATCGTGATGATGGCGTTCGGCACGCTGACGCTGGGGCTCACGCCCTCCTTCGCCACGATCGGTATAGCGGCTCCCATCATCGTCGTGCTCGGACGCGTGGTGCAGGGTATTTCGATCGGCGGCGAGTTCGCCAGCGCCACCGCGCTGTTGGTGGAGCACGCGCCGGCGAACCGAAAGATGACCTTCGGCAGTTTTCAGATGTCCTCCCAGGCTTTGGGACGCGTGCTGGCGACGAGCATTGGGCTTTCCGTGTTGCTGACGTTCCCGCCCACCACAGTGCAGGACGGCGCCTGGCGCATCCCGTTCCTGATCGGCTCGCTGATCGGACCCTTCGGCTTCTATGTGCGATATCGCCTCGGGGAATCGCCGGAATATCAGAAGCTCAAGAAGCTTGCGCCGGAGGTGACGCGCGCGCCGGTGCGCGAAGTGCTGCGACGCCACTGGCTGCAGCTGATCTGCGCCATCGGGCTCACCATCATCGGTACGTCGCTGACCTATATCTGGAACACCTATCTGCCGACCTATGTCGTCGAGCAACTGCATCTGCCGCTATGGCAAGGCTTGCTCGGCGTCGCGGTCACGTCCGCGATCGGCGTCGGCACCTGTGTGCTTGGCGGCTGGCTCGCGGACATTTATGGGCCTTACCGGATGTTCTTCCTGTTCACCGGGATCTCCGCGCTGATCTCCTATCCGTTTTTCGCCTACGTGCTGGCCGCGCCCGGCTTCGGACGATTGTTCCTGGCGCAGTTCGTGGTGCTGACCGTGTTCGGGCTGCTGCAGGGCCCGAGCCCAGGGTTGCTTGCAGGCCTGTTTCCGGTTGAGGTGCGCTCCACCGGCATGGCGATCGCCTACAATGTCGGCGTGACCGTATTTGGCGGATTTGCACCGCTGACCGTGACCTGGCTGATCGGGGCGACGGGAAGCAAGCTGGTGCCGGCCTACTACATCATCGCCGCAGCCGTGCTCTCGATCGTTGTGGTTGGCAGCACGCTAAGTGGCGTGCGGCACGCCGCGCGCGTCTCGTCTGCTAGTCCCGCTTGAACCGATAATTGAACCGATCCCCGTCCGCCGTGACTAAACCTGCCGTCGGCGTCGGGAAATGGATCGGCAGAATAAGCGTGTCGGTATCCGCGACGGAAGATAAAAACTTGCGGCGCGACACCGCCGCCTGTTTTCCATCCCAGTCGACCCTCGGGGACCAATCAGGCTCCCGGCACTGGATCACGTGGTGCATCATGTCGCCGGTCACGACCGCGCGCTGCCCGAGGGAGAAAATGTTGACGCAGCAATGGCATGGCGAGTGCCCCGGCGTCGGCGTCAACGTAATGGTATCATCGAGCGCGTAATCGTCATCGACCAGAAGCGCCTGGCCTGCTTCCACGATCGGCAGGCAATTATCGCGAAAGACCGTGCCGGGCGGATCGGCGCCTCGCGCGTGCTCCGCTTCCCAGACCGCATATTCTTTTTTGTGAAATATGTATTTCGCATTCGGGAACGTCGGCACCCAGCGGCCATCTCGTAATGTGGTGTTCCAGCCGGTATGGTCGATGTGGAGATGGGTGCAGAACACATAGTCCACTTTGTCGTAAGCGATGCCGAGCGCGAACAGCTCGTTCCGCCAGCGCTCCTTGCCGGGAAAATCGAACGGCGGCGGATGACCCTTGTCCTCGCCGGTGCAGGTGTCCACCAGGATCGTGTAGCGACCATCATGCCCAGCGCAGCGTCGAATACTTCCGGCTCCATCGTGGGCAGATGACGTTTGAAGGTGGCCTCGTCATAGGCGGGGAAGAAGGCCTGGGGCCGCCGCCACGGGCCGTCGCGTTCAATCACCGCATCGATGGTGATGTCGCCGATCCTGACCTGCCTCAATTTTCTTCCCCCGAATTACCGGGTAAGCGTAACCGGCGCCACCCGGCCGTTCAAGCTGAAGAAATTCGGAAAGTCTAGATTTTTATAAGAGAGCTCGAACTTCTGGAAGTGGCTTGGCCGCTGCCTGAAGGGGCCAAGCCTTGATCACGATCTAGCACCTACTTCTTGACGGCGAACACCCAGACGACGCCGCCTTGAGGCACGTTATTCTCAACACCGATATTATTACTGGTCGCCAATGCGTCCTGGATGCGCTGGGCGTCGACGCCCCAACCCGACTGGACGGCGATATATTCCGTGCCATCCACCTCGTACGCGATCGGCATGCCCATGATGCCGGAGTTGGTCTTTTGCTCCCAAAGCAATTCGCCTGTCTTGGCATGAAAGGCACGGAACATCCGGTCATTCGTACCTCCGACCAGGACGAGATCGCCGCCGGTCGCCGTCACCGAACCGAACAGTTGCGATTTGGGGAAATTATATGACCAGACCTTCTTTCCTGTGGCCGGATCCCACGCCTGCAACTCGCCGTAATGATCAGCGCCGGGACGAACCTTCAGACCGATATCTTCGGGCTTGGTCCCGAGCCAAAGCTTACCGGGATCCAGGGGCACCTTCTCGCCGGTAAAGCCGCCGCAGAAATTCTCGTTAGCCGGAACGTAGACGAAGCGGGTCTTCTGACTATACGCCGCCGACGGCCAATCCTTGCCGCCCCATAACGAAGGACAGAATTCAACCCGCGTGCCAATGACCGGCTTGTGAGCCGGGTCGACAATCGGCTTGCCACTCTCGGGCTCAATGCCTTTCCGTCCAGCCAGCCACGTAGTTGATTTTGTCCGGCTTGCGCTCGAGTACCCAGAAGATCGCGTCGCGTCCCGGATGGATGAGGCTCTTGAAAGAGCGGCCATCCCTTTGCAGGTCGACCAGCATCGGTGCGTCCACCTCGTCCCAATCCCAGGAATCGTTTTGATGGTACTGGTAGAATGTCTTTATCTTGCCGTTATCAGGATCGAGCCCGAGCACTGAGGCTGTGTAGAGATTGTCGCCGGGGTGAGTTGCGCCTGGCCAAGGTGCGGCATTGCCAACGCCCCAATAGATTGTCCTGGTGTCTGTATCGTAGTTGCCTGTCATCCAGGCAGATCCGCCACCCGTTTTCCAGTCGTCGCCACTCCATGTCTCATGGCCCGGCTCGCCCTCGCCGGGGATGGTAAAGGTTCGCCACAGTTCCTTGCCCGTGTCGGCATCGTAGGCAACGACGTAACCACGCACGCCGAACTCACCACCAGAACCGCCGACGATCACCTTGCCGTCGACGACCAGTGGCATCAGAGTCAGGTACTGGCCCTTCTTGTAGTCCTGAACTTTCGTATCCCAGACCACTTTACCTGTCTTGGCATCGAGCGCGACCACATGGTCGTCCGTTGTGGCCAGATATAATTTGTCTTGCCACAGTCCCACCCCGCGGCTGGTCGGATGCAATTGAAAGAGGTCGTCAGGGAGCTGGCGTTTGTATCGCCAGTACTCGTCGCCGGTTTTGGCGTTGAGGGCGATCACCTGCCCCATCGGGGTCGCGACGAACATCACGCCATTGTTGATAATCGGCGGAGCCTCGTGCCCCTCAACCACACCGGTCGAGAAGGTCCACACCGGCGTCAGATTTTTCACATTCGAGGTGTTGATCTGATCGAGCGGGCTGTATCCTTGGCCGTCATAGGTTCGGCGATAATGCATCCAGTTGCCGGGTTCGGGATTCTTGAGCCGATCGGCGGTCACCGGGCTGTAATTCTCGATCGGGCCGGCGCCGGCAGCGATCGGAACAAGACATGTCTCGATAATAGCCATTGTTTCATGGTCATAGCGCTTCCCTCCGTTTGTTTTCTCTCACCTATTTTGTTTTTAGTTGTATGTAATCCGATGCGAATGCGGGCTGCTGTCACCCTGCTTGCTGACCTACCTTTCCAACAAATGTTGCAGCTACCGTGAGTGAACCGTCGGCTGTCGTCAGCGGAAGCGCCGCAAGACGCCGGAGCGCTGGTCCAAACACGACTTCTGCGCTGTGCCGAGGATCAAATTCGGAGTTATGGCAAAAGCACTTAAACACGTCGTTGTCGCCCGCTGCCCCTTTCAACCAGCCAGTAACGGGGCACCCCGCGTGCGAGCAAATTGCCGAATAGGCAACGATGCCGTCGGCAGCGCGCGAGCGCGTCTCATCATCCAGTTCGGCTGGGTCAAGTCTTACGACCAGTACCTCGTTCAACCGCGAGCCCTTGCGGACCACCGAGGTTTTTGAATCCCTCGGCCAGGCCTGCACCGGCGGTCCGCCGAGTTTTAGATCCTGCGGTTTGATGACTTCGCCCGCATGCTCCCCTTCCGAGAAGACGAGAACATCCGCCTTTTGGGGTCGCTCATCGCTGCCCGGCTGATCCTCATCAGCCGCAGCAGGTTTCGACGCCGCCAAGCACGCTCCCGTGGCGAGAGCCGTCAAGATGAGCGTGCGTCGCGTCGGATCTGAACCCGACGGCATCGGCGTCGCGAGTTCCGCGCTGATGCATTCGACCGATGTTGTAGCGCTGCGATCGGATTCAGGCATGGCGTAAAGTGGACGTTCGAACTCGGCCAAAAAAGAAGGCCGCGGACAATCTTGTTCTGAGTTTTTTTGAGTAGTGCGCCTTCCACTCGTGTTCGTGAGTGAGAGCTCGCGTCTTCGAGAGAGATAGTCGCGCTTTATCTGATTACAACTACAGAAGACGACATCATGCCCATTTCGCAGAACAGCTCAAGCATCTTTAAATTTGTGCGGCGCGTTATAGCGAAGTGCGACCAGATTAGCTGCGCGTTGCCAAAGCTTCGGAATAGTCGGCATCGCGCGTCTCCGCGTTGCGCAATTAGTGGAGCTCAGAGCTATGTCGGAGGAAGGAACTTCAAATCCTCTTGCGCGTTGATCCGTCAACCGCACTCTAGCTCTACGAAAATTTCGTCTCGTTCGGACCATGTGTAAGGGTCGCTGACCAAAAGCAAGCCTCCGAGCAGGGCCCAGCTTTCGCCAAATACAAATGCAAGACAACGCGTTGTGAAGTCGATCCACCCCCGCTGTCTGGTAGCGTCCTCGAGCGTCCGTTCCGTAGCGGGATCTAGTGAACAAAGCAAAAATCAAAACAGGAGGATGGGCCCGCGGCACAGAAAATTCAGCCAAGTCCTAGGGTGTAGTCCGCGGTTTCTCAGCGAGGTCCGCCTCGCATGATGCAAGAAACCTCACAGCGACTGGCGTTGAGCGGTTAGGAAATATGTTCTCGTTCACGTCGCACAGACATCAACAGCTTATGAAGAGCGAGGAAACGATCATGATCAAGGTGAAGATTAACGGCCAGGAACGAAGCTGGGATGGTGACCCGGATCTCCCGCTACTCTGGTTTATCCGGGATGAAATTGGATTGACGGGCACGAAATTCGGCTGCGGCCAAGCTCTCTGCGGTGCATGCACCGTTATTGTCAACAAGCAGGCGGTACGCGCCTGCATCACCTCGGTCTCCGACGTGGTCGACCGGGAAGTCACGACCATCGAAGGGCTCCATCCCACGGGCGATCACGCGGTTCAAAAGGCCTGGCGCGAGATGAATGTCCCGCAGTGCGGTTATTGCCAGGCCGGTCAGATCATGCAGGCCGCTGCACTCCTGATGGAAAACCCAAAACCCACACATGATCAGATACGCGAGGCGATGTCGGGCAATATCTGCCGCTGCGGCACTTACCAACGCATCGAAAACGCGGTCAATCTCGCTTCGACGGGGGTCTGATCATGAACATCATCACAAATCCCAACAAGCTTCGCGGCATCGAGAGCCGCATCAGGGTCGAAAACGTCTCGCGTCGCAGCATTCTCAAGGGCCTCGGCATCGCGGGCGGGCTAGTGCTGGCGGCGCCGCTGATGTCACGCCAGGCGTTTGCGGCCTATCAGACCGGTGCCGGAAAGATGCCGCATGGCACCGTGGTCGACCCGCGCGTCTTCGTCGCCATCGCCTCCGATGGAACAGTTACGATCGTGGCGCACCGTTCCGAAATGGGAACGGGTGTCCGGACCAGCCTGCCGTTGATTGTGGCCGAGGAAATGGAGGCCGATTGGTCGCGTGTGAAGGTAGAGCAAGCGCACGGCGACGAGGTCAAATACGGAAATCAGGATACCGATGGATCGCGCAGCACGCGGCACTATCTGATCCCGATGCGCGAGATCGGCGCGTCCGCGCGCACCATGCTTGAGGCCGCGGCCGCCAAACGATGGGGCGTGCCGGTAGCCGAGGTCAAGGCGGTGAACCATGAGGTGGTTCATTCCGCAACCGGCCGCCATCTCGGGTTCGGCGACTTGGCTGCCGATGCGGCGAAGGAACAGGTGCCAAGCGTCGACGGTCTGAAGTTAAAAGACCCGAAGGACTTCCGCTATCTCGGCAAAGGTCAAGTCGGCATTGTCGACCTTCGTGATATTACCGTCGGCACCGCGCAATACGGCAGCGATACCCGCCTTCCCGGCATGAAGTATGCCGTGATCGCGCGCCCGCCGGTGACAGGCGGCAAGCTGGTGTCGTTCGACTCAAACGCCGCGATGAAAGTCTCTGGCGTCGAGAAGGTCATGGAGGTGCAGGGTTGGCCGTGGCCATCCAAGTTCCAGCCACTCGGCGGCGTCGCAGTGATCGCGCGCAACACCGGCGCGGCGATCAAGGGACGTGACGCGCTGAAGATCGTCTGGGACGACGGGCCCAACGGCAAGTACGAGTCGACCGCTTATCGAAAGGAACTCGAGGAAGCCGCGCGTAAGCCGGGTCTGGTCGTTCGTAAGGAGGGCGACGTGGACGCCGCCCTGAAAGGCGCCGACAAGGTGATTGTCGGCGAATACTACCTGCCTCACCTGGCGCATGTGACCATGGAGCCACCCGCCGCGATCGCGAATGTCAACAACGGCAAGGCCGAGATCTGGGCACCGTTGCAGAGTCCCGGCGGGACGCGGGAAGACGTCGCAAAAACCCTCGGAATCCCGGAGGAGAATGTGACCGTCAACGTCACGCTGCTCGGCGGCGGATTCGGGCGCAAATCGAAGTGTGACTTTGCGCTTGAGGCGGCGTTGCTTTCGAAGGCGATCGGTTCGCCGGTGAAGGTGCAATGGACGCGGGAAGATGACGTTCGCCATGGCTTCCTCCACACCGTCTCGGCGGAGCGTATCGAAGCTGGTCTCGATAAGAGCGGCAAGGTGATTGCCTGGCGACACCGTAGCGTCGCACCAACCATCGCCTCGACATTTGCGGCCAAGGCGGTGCATGCGGCACCCTTCGAACTCGGCATGGGGCTTGTCGACATGCCGTTCGAGATTGCCAATGTTCAATGCGAAAATCCGGAAGCGGCCGCTCACACCCGCATCGGTTGGTTCCGCTCGGTGTCGAATATCCCGCGTGCCTTTGCGGTGCAGTCGATGGTGGGCGAACTCGCACATGCCACTAACCGCGATCAAAAGGATATGCTGCTGGAGCTCATCGGCTCTCCGCGGATCGTCAATCTCGATTCCGTCAAAGACCTGTGGAACTATGGTGAGCCGTACGACAGCTATCCGATCGATACCGCACGTCTCCGCCGTGTGGTCGAGGTAGTCGCGGACAAGGGCGGCTGGGGACGGACCGTGCCCAAAGGACATGGGCTTGGCATTGCCGTGCATCGCAGCTTCGTCAGCTATATCGCGACCATGGTCGAGGTATCGGTTGGCGATAAAGGCAAACTCACCGTTCACCAGGTCGACACCGCCATCGACTGCGGCACGTTCGTCAATCCGGAGCGGATTCGGTCGCAAATCGAGGGTGCCGCGATCATGGGCCTGAGCCTCGCCAAATATGGCGAGATCACCTTCAAGGACGGCAAGGTGCAACAGGGCAATTTTGACGACTTCCCTGTGGTCCGAATCGACGAGGCACCCCTCGTGCGAGGCACCCCTCGTGACCAACGTGTACATCGTACCAGTTGATCCCGATACGCCACCAAGCGGCGTCGGGGAGCCGGGCGTGCCTCCCTTTGCCCCAGCCTTGATCAACGCCATCTTCGCAGCGACCGGGAAACGCATCCGGGCATTGCCGATTGGCAAGCAACTTGAAACCTAGAACGAGTCGGGCGTTTTAGGCTCTAGGAGAGGAGCCCAAAATGCACACAAAAATCACGACGCTCGCGGCGTTAGTCGCGAGCGTCCTTCTTTCGAACGTTCAGGAGGCGGCCGCTCAGGCAAATCCGCCACCCAGCGCCACAGCAACGCGTCCGGAGAAGACGCCGTCGGCGCAAACGTCCATTCCCAACGCCAGCCCGCCAGCGACAACAACTCAGACCACTGGCGAGTCTAACCGGGATCCGACGGTCAAAAAAATGAACGAAGACGAAAAGCAGAAAGTCGACACGAAAGGCAAATAGGCTGAATGTTGATCAGCCGAAGGAATTCCACTTTTCGACCGTCGTCACCTTCCCAACAGGACGGCATAAAAGAAGCCCCGCATTTCGCGGGGCTTCTTATTATTTATCTGCCCATGCCGGAGCCCGGACCCGTGGGAGCTAACGTTGATCCGCTTGGTGAAGCATTGGGACCGAGCGCGTTTCCTGAGGGACTTTGGGTGCTATTTGGGCTGGCTGGGCCAAGGGTCGTCGAACCAGCCGTGCCCGTAGTGGTTCCAATGCTGGACGACCCAGCCGTACCGGTTCCCGTGACAGAGCTTCCGCCAGCCGAGCCAGTGCCGCTTTGCGCAAATGCAAACGTGCTGGAAAGCGCGAACGCCGCAGCCAGTGCGATTGTTGCAAGTTTCATGATCATTTCCCTGGCGTTATTGACCAAGGACAACTCGCCGGCAACGTCATATGTTCCGTCGATCTTCGGCGCGGTGAAAGTCGCTCGCGCAAGCGTGTTACGCGGCGGAAGTTGTCTCCCATCGCGCGTCATTCGTGCCGGAAGTTTCGCCTGGTGTCACGAGGTTGCTTGAGCTGGTGGTGTTGCATTCTCTGAAGTGGGACGCGATTTCAGCGTGGGCGAGATGGTCCCACCGCTCGGCGTCACCCAAATGTTTCCAGCTATTCTCCGGGTCGAACACCGCGCGTTGACGGCAGATGGAACTCATGGCGCGGTAGGTTTGCACGCTTTTCATTGCCACCTCCCTAGACTTCAGATGCACGACCTTATTCCCTCTCTTCGCGTCAGAGTCATTACGATTATATGTCAGAACTATTTTTGAGATTGGTCAGGGAACTTGACGAATGGACGCAAACATTTTGCGCCTTATTCAAAGTACATTTGCTCGCGTGATTTCTGCTTGGCGGTAGGCTGTATAGGTACAAGGTAATTAACAAAGGACTTATTCGAAAAGAATTGAGGTCAGGTGCGAATGCGAGGGAACAGGTTCGTTGCAGTAGCCGATGAGGGATGCAGGTGTCGCGCAGCTATGGCGACCATGCACCACCCAGCCTTTAAAGAAGCTCCAAGCGTCTGAAAAGTCCAGGCTCTGTTAGCTGGGTCACATCAGTTCATCCAAATCGGATTTATCTTGGCGTGGTATGGCCGCAAACAAGGTAACGGCGGTACACGTACTTGGCTCCTCCCGCCAAGGACTACTTAGAGCCGTCAGAGTGGAACTCGGCGGCTCTTCCTTTTTTGACCGCCGTGCGGCGGGCGCTGGCAGATGCATTGCTGAGCCAGCCGCGACTGTATCGCGAGAGTGCTACGCCGTGAAGTTGAACAATTTTGCCGCGGTGCGGCCGAGGATGTCGGCCTTGTCGTCATCGCTGAGCGATCCAGAGGCGAAAATATGGTCCACCGGCTGGAGCTGCCACGGATAAGGATAGTCGCTGCCCAGCACGATCTGACCGGCGCCGACCTGGGCCACCAGATGGCGGATGGCCTCGGGTGAGAAAATCAGGGAATCGAAATAGATCTGCTTGAGATATTCCGTCGGCGCCTTGCTGAGTTTCACATCCGCGTTGCAGCCCTTGGGGCCGACCATGCAGGCATGGTCCGAACGATCGGCGTAGGACGGCAGGAAGCCGCCGCCGTGGGCGGCGATCACTTTCAGCCCGGGAAAACGATCAAGCGTGCCCTCGAAGATAAGGTGCGAGAGCGCGATCGTCGTCTCCAGCGGATTGCCGATGGTGTTGCCGAGCCAGCCATTGCCGGAGAACCGCTTGCTGAGTTCAGGCACGCCTTGTGGATGGATGAACAAAGGCACGCCGAGCTGCTCCGCCTTGGCCCACACCGGATGGAATTTCGGGTCGGAGAACTCAACGCCGTTCACCACGCCGCCAATGGCGGCCCCCTTCAACCCCTGCTTCTTCACCGCGGTCTCGAGTTCCTGCACGGCGAGATCGGGCGCCTGCAAAGTAAGCGAGGCGAAGGCCGCGAACCGGTCGGGCTTCGAGGCGCAGAGCTCCGCCAGCTTTTCGTTCTGGATCTTCACGATCTGGCCGGCAAGATCGCGCTCGCGGTTGTACCAGAAGGGATTGATCGACAGCACCTCGAGATCGATGCCCTGCGCATCCATGACGGCGAGCCTTTTATCGATCTCGATGAAGGCTTCGGCCGCGCCGTTGACCGGCGGAAGCTGGGCCGCGGCGGCATCGGCGCCGAGCAGCGCGCCGGCTTCGTGGAAGTGGCAATGGGCGTGCACGTCGATGGTTTTGATGCGTTTGCCGCCGACCATGACGGGCAGTTTTTGGCGTGGCGACTGCTGGGCGTGCGCACTTTGCAGGAGACCGCAGCTGCAGAAGACAATGCCGGCGGCGGCGCCGCCCTTCAGAAAATTACGGCGGGTAGTCATGAACGATTTCTCCCTGGTTCTTTTTTGCTGGCATGGCTTGCCGCCAGGCCAGATTAGAATTGTAGCCTAAGGCATGCCGCAGGAAACGACCAGCCTACGTCCGAGGGTGGCAGAGATCGCGAAGCACAATGGCTCTTTCAGGCAACTGGTCCGGTCTATCCCGTCATGCCCAGCCTTGTGCCGGGCATCCACGTCTTCTCAACCATCTCAAACAGCCGCGTGGATGGTGAGACGAGCCCGGCCATGGCAAGTGGGTTTGATCAGCGCAACTTGCTCAACAGCGCGATCAGCGTTTCGCGCTCCTTGGGATCGAGCGGCGCGAGGGTCTCCCTCGTGATCGCGAGCGCGTTGGGCGCCGCCTTCTCGGCCAGCTGCTGACCCGCTCGCGTCAGGCTGACCAACAGGCGGCGGCCATCTTCGGGGTCGGCGCTGGTCTCGGTCAGGCCGCGGGCGGTGAGCCGATCGATCACGCCTTTGATGGTGGCGACATCCATCGCCGTCAGCCGTCCGAGCTGATTCTGCGAGCACGGTCCGGTTTCGGTGAGCTTGGCGAGCGCGGCCCATTGCGTCGC
>WNFL01439960.1_pt1 | contig 25881 bp, 17 predicted proteins | sample 5400361 | NCBI WGS metagenome assembly WNFL01 (sample SAMN13153351, study PRJNA577476) | soil metagenome | isolation source: 40 cm soil on Douglas fir-dominated hillslope | place: USA:California | collected 2013-09-17
TGATATCAATGTGATCTGGGATCTTGCTCCGCATGACATATCGATCTTGCTCTATGTTCTGGGGAAAAAGCCGGAGCGGATCAAAGTGCAGGCGCACGCTCACCTGCAGCCCCATATACATGATATCGCACACCTTGATCTCAGTTTTGCTGATAGAATGGCTGCGCATATTCACATCAGCTGGCTTCATCCCTGCAAAATTCGTCGCGTGACCGTCATAGGCGACGAGAAGATGGCGGTCTATGACGATACCAATCCAGCGGAAATGATTAAAGTGTACAACAAGGGAGCCGACATCCATGCTGATCCCGTCATCTCCTATCGTCATGGAGCGATCGCTATCCCCCATATTGACTGGATAGAGCCGCTCCGTCTGGAATGCGAGGATTTTGCCCATGCTATTCGTACGGGTGAGCAACCTCGCGCCCATGCCGGTGTTGGAGTAGAAGTGGTGCGATTGTTGGCTGCGGCTCAGGAAGCGCTCGAGATGGAAGAGAGGAAAATGCTGAACGCAGTAGTGCAATAGCTTCAGAAGGAATTTATTAATAGATTGACGTTTAGACTAATTTCCTACGAAGCAAGGTGGGAAGCCGCATGAGCCGTTTTTGACGAGAATTGCGTAATCCCAGTCTACAAGCCGCTTGACGCGAAATTAGTCTAAACACCAAAATAGAAGGAATCGCTTTTTGTCTGACCGCCACTATTATTCTGGAGGGATTTACAATTAATCATGGTAGTTTAATTCCATAACTCTGTTCGAAGAAACATAACCTTTTCTTAACCTCATCTCAATTGCCTGGTTACTGAACAATGATACGCTTTATTCTAAGGTTGATATGATCAATGAAGAATTACTGCAGGTTTGTAAGTTGCTGAAAGGTGATAGGTGATCATAGAGGAGTAATACTATACAGATATCTCCCATTTTTCGGCACTCGAAGTTTTCAGCTTCCTGAGGTTATCTTCAACACCCTTGAGATGATGTTCACGTTATGGTACTTCCCCCTTAATATGTTCATTGAACAGCAAGATATTCTTCAAAATCGTGCAAAGGGAGAAATAGAAAATGACATTTGAGCAATATTGGTCAATATTGCGAAAGCACTGGAAATTCATCCTTGTCTGCTTTGTACTGATGGGGATTGGAACATATATCGGAAATAAATTTGTTAAACCTAGCTATCAATCAACTGTACTGGTGCAGGTAACCGTCGGTTCAAGCACCAGTGATATCAACAATCTACTGGCAAGCGATCAGCTTGTCCAAACCGAGGCAATAGTTGCTACTAGTGATCCTGTACTACGTGAAGTTGCTTCACACTACAAAGGCATAACGGTCGACCAACTTATGAAAGAAGTCACAACGACCGTACGAATGAACACACAAATTTTCGAGATCGATGTGGTAGATGCCGATCCAAGGTTGGCGGCAGCTATCGCGAATGATACTGCGGCGACACTTATCGAGCAGCAGCAACAAGGAGTTCATCAGGAGACAGCACAAGCAGGGTTTCTCGTTGTAGTACAGAGTGCAGTACCTAGCGAGAATCCTATTCAATCGAACAAGATGATCATTATAGCTGCTGGTCTCTTGGCTGGCCTTTTCCTGGGTATGTTGCTGGCGATTCTGTTCGAGCAAATTGACCCGAAGATTCGTACAGCAGAAGATCTAGCGAAGCTACTCTCCTGGCCAATATTGACAACTATTTGGCAATCTAAATCTGAGGAAGTGGTAAGTTCCGTAAGTCAAAACCCCAATGCTGAATCCTATCGGCTGTTACGCACCAATATCGGGCTTTCCGTCATGAAACAGCCCCTGCGTTCCCTGTTAGTAACCAGTGCAACGCCACGTGAGGGCAAGAGTGTTGTTGCAGCCAACCTCGCTATTTTCATAGCTAATACCGGCAAAAAAACTCTTCTTGTTGATGCTAACCTGCACGATCCCGTACAACATACACAATTTAGTCTCTCAGGGGCGCAGGCTGGTTTGATTAATGCTATCGTCGAATGTAATAAGTTCGCAACGGAAAACTTATCCTCTCAACAGCGACTTTCTTTGACACCTTCCTCATCGCATAATTCAAATACTCCAATTCCGCCAAACTTCTCTCTGGACCCCTTTATGCATTCGGTGGGTATTCCGAACCTGCAGATAATGCCTGCTGGATCTCCATCACCTAATGCTTCAGAATGGCTTGCTTCACAAGCCATGCCGTTCCTTATGAGTTCGATTGAGAATTGCGGGGCTGATATAGTGATTATTGATGCGCCTCCTCTCCTTGGCTTATCTGATACCAGCATTTTGGCTGCCATGGTTGACGCTACCTTGTTTGTTGTTGATATTACTCACGCCTATAAAAAGAGCCTCAAGCAAGCGAAAGCGCTCATCACTCAGACAGGTGCTCAGGTTCTTGGTTGTGCCGTGAACAAGCAACTTCATCGACGTGGCGCTACTCCTTATTCCTATTACTTACATGTTCCCTATGCCTACAGCAATCATACAAAAGGGCAAAGTAATAAGATAAATCAAGGGATGCAAAATGGACATGCATCAAACATTCCCTCATCCCTTTTCGAGGGGGAGTCTTTAAATGAGCAGAAAGCATAGCCAAATTAAAGAGGGTTAACAAATGTTGATAGATAACAATGGAGCCAAAAAGTTTGCAAAAGAGATGCGCTCATGATAACGATGTCTGAAAAAATAAGCAGCATCAAGCATTATATACTTTCCTCACCGCTCTTTTTTCCTCTACTAGGATTTTTGACTGTATTCTTGATAGGAGCGACTGTTGGCACCCTTGGCATCTTTGTCTCCGCTCTGATTATCGCAATGGTTATCCTGACATTCGTCATTGTCCAACGCCAGGATGAGATAATGGTCATGCTTATAATTGCGGTTCATTTATACGTTGATTGGTACCTGGTTTATCATCTTGTAGCATTTGTCCTGGTTATTCTTTTGCTTGGCCTATTTTATCTTACACGTTCCCCGGAACGTCCTTGGGTTCTTCCTCCTGCTTTAAAGCTCTGGTTAGTATTTCTCATACTAGCGGCTTTCCCGGCTGCCAGAGGTGCGCTCACCCTTCATGATTTGCTGCTCTATTATCCGGCTATTGTCTTCGGTGCTTTATTGATGTTTTGGTTGGGAACGCTTCTTGCGCGTAACGCACTCAGTATTCGGCGGCTTTTCCAGGCTCTCTCCTTCTTTGGGGCACTCATTGCTATCCATACCATCATTCAGAATACGACCGGTAAGACGTTATTTGGATCAGCCCGAGCCGATGCTTATCTGTTGACTGTGTTAAACCATACACTGGCACCTGGTCTAGATGTCACTCGTTCTGGCTCCTTCTTTAACGAGCCAAACTGGAATGGGGCATTCTTAGCCATGATGTTCTTCCTTCCACTGGGTCTTTTTGTCGAGAGCTCATCCATCAGGGCAAAGTTGCTCTACCTTGCCGAAGCTCTCGTCATGCTTCCTGCCTTACTATTCACATACAGTACCGCCTCGTGGTCGAGTCTTTTTGTGGGTATGATCTTTCTTATCATCTTTATTGGACGCGCATCTCATCGTATCCAATTTGTAATCAGTATTGCAATTGCTGGACTTATTATGTTTATCTTCTTCAATTCACAGATAATACTTCAGTTCCAACATTCAACTAATGCTCAGGATCTGGCCTCGCGTGTCGCGCTATTACAAACAGCCTGGAGAGTAATCCAGGCTTATCCCTTGACAGGCATCGGACTGGGCCATGCGGCTTATCTGCTGTGGACGGCGCCGTATCATGTTCCCATGGACTACATTCCTTTAGACCACCCACACAATTCGTATGTGGAATGGGCTGCTATGGCGGGCTTGCCAGTTCTGTTTGTATTTCTCGCCCTTTTAGTAGCGGGGATAAGGTTGGCTCTTTATAACTGGATTAAGGCAGATGCACAAACGCGCGCTCTCCTTGGAAGTGGACTGGCTTTGATTATTGCACTGAGTTTTAACAGTTGGAGTAACGACTGCTGGACACTTCCTCCGTTAGCAGCGATAGGTTGGCTAATTCTTGGGGCAATTTCATCTCCCATACTCAGGGAAAGCCTCATTCGGAAAATGAAGCAAGAGAAAATATATAATCTGAGAGCTATTGATTGATGAAATGCAGCAATCGATAGCTCGATTATGGAGATGAGTTGAGAAATTATAGAGATATGTATAACGAAAAAACAAATCAGCATATTTCCTATTTGCAAGTAGCAGAGGAAGTTCAATCTCAGTCAGATGTAGACATAATTGAGGAGAGCTTCCAATTGAAAGATTTACTTCACCTTACCCTACCAACAAAACGTATTGATGAGTGGCCGACATTTCAAGAACTTCCTGCTATCGGCCCATTTTCGTCTTATAACATGAATGGTTTAGCTATTGATCAGCGACCTACTATGCTCACACCCGCTATTCATCTGGCAGATGGCCCATCGATTACCGAGGCGAAAAGCTCATCCGATAATTATGTAGAATTGATACGTAAACTCGCTAAAAGCTCTGGGGTGTATGCCATAGCTTCGTTTGTATCACCTCTCATTGCTCTCGTGCTTGCGCCTTTTTTAACCCGCAATCTTTCTCACAATGACTATGGTGCTCTTATTATCTTGAACACCGCAGTTGCCTTAACGGTTGGAATAACACAATTTGGTCTTGCTTCGGCTTTCTTTCGAGCATACAATTGTGATTACGAGTCTGAACGCGATCACCTGGATATTCTTGCGACGGTTGTTGCCTTGCTCTCACTGAGTACCATACCAGTGGCGCTTGTAGTGATCGCTTCATCATCATTTCTCTCAAGTATGTTATTCGGCACGGCCATTTACAGTGGTCCTGTGGCAGTCGCTGCAGTCATTATCCTGGTGCAAAACATGACAATACCAGGATTCTCCTGGTGCCGCGCAGAAAGCAGACCTGGTTTTTTCTCATCGTTATCAATTGTTAATCTTCTCATCAGCCTTGGAGCTAATATTTTCCTCGTCGGCATTCTGCACATGGGCATAACAGGTTCTCTTCTAGCGACTGCCGGAGGTTATACGGGTGTCGTCCTCTTTACGCTTCCTTTTATTCTTATACGCGCAGGTGTGCGAGTGCGTGTTGACATTGCTCAAAATCTCCTTTCCTTTGGCTTACCGCTTGTCTTTAACTTTGTTTCTATATGGGTGCTGCAGCTGTCTGACCGTTACTTGCTCGGCCGTTTGGCGTCCCTATCCGAAGCAGCAAGCTATGGAGTGGCCTATACACTTGGTGGAGTGTTAAGCATTCTCATCATCACCCCGTTTATGCTGGCCTGGCCTGCGGCTATGTTTACCATTGCGAAAAGAAAGGATGCCGCACAGGCTTTTCAACTTGTTTTCCGCTGGTTTAGCGCTTTACTGCTGTTTGCCGCCTACGGCCTTTCACTCTTAAGCACAGCACTACTCAATCTCTTGTTCCCACCAGCTTATCATTCAGCCGCACCTGTTATCCCAATTGTGGCCATGTCAACGATGTTCTACGGACTCTCGACCGTTTGCAACGTTGGTACCTCTATACAACGGAAAAATTGGTACCAGTTTCTTTTTGCTGCCTCTGCTGCTCTCATAAACATTGTTGCCAATCTCGTTTTAATTCCTTTGTACGGATCGATGGGAGCTGCTGCATCAACGCTTATTGCCTATGCATTACTTGTCCTGTTCAGCTATATCATAAACCAGCGTCTTTACCCCATCCCTTTTGAGGTCGGAAAATTTATATTTGCTCTGGTAATTGGTATCACCCTTTATATCGGAGCTCAAATACTGGCACAACCATATGGAGCAGTTGTTGCCTGGAGCATTTTACTCGGTGCTTTTTTCCTGTATAGTGGCTACTTATTGCTCTCGACAAAGTTCTTTCCAATGAAGAATTGAAAAATGGATCTTAGAAAAGGGGGTTGATCTTATGGATACACTAGTCAATGTGACTATGAAGAATGCAGGGAAGACTTCTATCTCTTCCCCACCTCTTAAGGTGTGCATGCATGTGCTTACGACAGGACGCACTGATAATCGTGTACTGCGAGAGGCGGCAGCTCTTGTGGAAGCAGGGTATGATGTTTCAATAGTTGATGTGGAACCTGAACATAACCGGCCGACCATAGAAGATTTTCAAGGCATACAACTGAAACATATCGTCAACCCGGCCTGGTTTACTCGCTCGCGCTTCAAGCCCTTGTTTTTCGTCAAGATGGGATGGATGATTTTTCGTGCTGCCTTACTGATGCTGCGGACGCCTGCCGATATTTATCATGCACATGATGAAAATGCATTACCCGCTTGTTATTTCGTGGCTCGGCTACGTCGCAAACCGCTCATTTTCGATGCCCACGAACTGCCGCTCGAAAACAACCCCAACTTTACACGCTGGCGTCGATTAACTGCACTGGCTAAGCGGCTACTGGCTGCCGCGCTCCCCTATTGCGCAGGGATCATTACAACTTCATCTCCTTATGCTCAAGCGATTCAAGAACAATATCACAGATCTGATATCACTCTCGTTCGTAATTTTCCCGTCTACCAGGCAGTGAAAAAAAGTGATCGCCTGCGAAAACATCTTGGTATCCATCACCAGGTACGTATTGCTCTTTATCAGGGCTACCTACAGCCCAGCCGGGGATTGGATAGATTGGTTCAAGCCGCTTCCTTCCTGAAGCCAGATATTGTCATCATCATGATGGGCCCGGACCAGGATAATACGAAAGGGCAACTCGAAGCCCTTAGCATCGAAAAAGGCGTTGCTGATCGTATCAAAATTATTCCAGCAGTTCCTTATGAGGAACTGCTGGATTGGACAGCCTCTGCGGATGTAGGCTTAAATATCCTTGCCACCGAATACTCACTCAGCATTCAGAAGTCTCTTCCAAATAAGCTTTTTGAATATCTGATGGCTGGGCTCCCCGTTCTTACTTCACAGCTTGATGCCGTTACAGAGTTGATCAAGCCACTTGATGTCGGGCGGATTGTGCCTTCGTTTGAACCGGAAACTATCAGTTCAACCATCAACGAGATACTAGCAGATAATGATGCGCTTATGCGTATGCATCGCAATGCTCTGGAAGCGGCCAGGAAAGAATTGAATTGGGAAAAAGAAAAAGAGCAATTGATAACGCTCTATAGCCGGGTTTTTGGAAGACAGAACCAGGAGCAGGTGAAGAGGCTTTTATGACTACGATCACACGTGAACAATTTCTATTTAAGGAAAATCGCGATGCAGTTCTAGCGGAGATGAAGGTCTGCATGCATGTTCTTAAATCCGCCCATGCTGATGTACGAGGTATGCGTACTGCTAGCACACTGGCAGAAGCAGGTTGTACAGTTTCTTTCGTCGATATAGTAGGTGATATTGTACAAGCCCCCGAAGAGCAAATTGGGGGCGTGTATTTGAAACATGTCAGAGTGCCTGATACTTTTTTTGCCACACATTTCAAAAAACGAGCTTTCTTCTGGTCTGCTTTTATGTTTCTACGAGGCACCGGCTGATGTTTATCATGCGCTCGATCTGCCAGCTTTACCGGCATGTTACATCGCAGCGAAACTACATCGAAAACCTCTTATTTATGATGCCTATGAACTCCCTCTGGCTACTCATGCAGTGGCTAAGTTGAGTAAGAACCGCTACTTCCTTAGAGCGCTATTATCACCCTTGCTCAAGGTAATAGTACCTGACTGCGCTGGAATCATCACTGTCTCGCCACCAATTGTTGAAGAGTTCCGCAATTACTATCATTGCCGGAATGTAACACTCATTCGTAATATACCTCCATATCAAGAGGTATCAAAAAGTGATCGGTTACGGCAATATCTAGGCCTGGATTCTCACATACGCATCGCTCTCTACCAGGGGTATTTACAACCTGATCGAAGTCTCGATACATTGATTAGGGCAGCACCATTCTTGGAACAAGATATTGTTATCGTAATGATGGGTGAAGATAGAGTAGGAACGCAGGCACAACTTGAAGCCCTTATTGCAAGTGAAGGAGTAAGCGATCGCGTCAAAATTATTCCTCCTGTTCCCTATTCAGAATTGCTGGACTGGACGGCTTCTGCAGATATCGGCTTGACCGTCTATGCTCCCGATTACTCAAAAAATGTGCAGATGATGCTGCCGAACAAGCTTTTTGAATATCTCATGGCAGGACTTCCTGTACTTACATCTTCGCTTGAATCTATCGCTGAAATAGTGAAAGATTATCAGGTAGGGCAGGTTGTCTTTTCATTAGAACCCCAGGACCTGGCAGCAGCCATCAATACAATGGTAGCAGATCGTGAAACTCTTGCGTGCATGAGCTGTAATGCGCTAAAAGCTGCACAAGGTGAGTTTTGCTGGGAGCAAGAATCATCTAAGCTTATTCACTTCTATCGAGATATCCAGCAAAGAACAGGCAAAAAGAGGCACGTGAATGCAGGTAAAAAACAAGCCCCCACAAACGCCTCACTTGAAAAAGGAGAGGGATATGAAAACTGAGCGTTCACATCAGTCAAAAATTGCTTATGTACTGAGCGCCTTTCCCAGTCTCTCGGAGACATTTATTCTTCAGGAGATTTTGGAATTGGAACGCCAGGGATTGCTATTGCGCCTTTTTTCTCTGGAAAAGCCGTCTGCTGAAGTTGATGCTGCTCGTGACGTGCAAGCTCCAATCACCTATTTTAATCAGATTTCGCTCCCGATTTTACTTGGAGCGACAGTACGATGTTTTTTCAAAGCGCCTTTGCGTTTTCTCTCTATTTTGGTGGTTCTTTTAATGCATTATCGTCAATTTTCTGTACTTAGACATATACTCTATGCTGCTTACCTCGCTAAACAGTTAAAGCTCGAAGGGATAACATATGTACATGCGCATTTTGCGACTGCTCCAACCTCTATCGCGCAGTTAACATACTTATTGGCAAAAATCCCCTATAGCTTCACGGCTCATGCATTTGACATCTATCTCTCGCCTAAACCTGTCCTCGCATATAAAATGCAAATGGCACGTTTTGTAGTTACCTGCACAAAGTACAACCAGCACTATTTGAAAGAGCTGGTTAATCAAGCCGAGGGTGAGCATATTCATTGTATCTACCATGGTTTGAATGTATCTGCCTTTCCATCCAATGTTCCTGTTACATCCAGGGAGTGGGCTTCGCCTCTGATACTCGCTGTAGGTCGACTGCTTGAAAAAAAAGGCCTATCTTATCTCTTGCAGGCGTGCAAAATGCTCAAGGATAAGGGCTATGACTTTACCTGTTGTATCGTGGGAGAGGGACCGCTGCGCCAGTCGCTTGACCAAGAGATCCTCGAACTCATGATCGGTGATAGAGTGAAACTGTATGGGGCCGCGACACATGAACAAGTGGTTGAGATGTATCAACAAGTTACTATCTCGACTCTACCATGTATTATCGATAAAAGCGGCGATCGCGATGGTATTCCGAACGTTCTGGTTGAGGCTCTCTGCATGGGTGTACCTGTCGTCTCCACATCAGTTTCCGGTATCCCCGAACTCATTACTTCGGAAGTGAATGGTCTGCTTGTTCCACCCAATGACAGTGAAGCCCTGGCATCTGCTTTAGCACGTTTGCTAGATGATACTTCATTACGTTGTCGTTTAGCTGTTGCTGGTCGACAGACTGTTATAGCGAATTTTGATATGCGTCGTAACGCCAAGTATTTGCTGAGTTTGTTTCAAACAATCGAGGTGTAAATAGAGTATGAAGGAGATACGATCATGTGTGGAATAGCTGGTTTTATCGATATGCAGCGCAGTCACACTAGCGCGAAGCAGCTCATAGATCATATGTGCGAGATAATTCGCCATCGCGGGCCAGACGATCAGGGAGTCTGGATCGAAAATGGAATTGCACTGGGCATGCGTCGCCTGGCGATCATTGATGTAGCCAGCGGTCAGCAGCCTATCTTCAACGAGGATCAAAGCATCTTGATTGTCTTCAATGGTGAGATCTATAACTATCAAGAGCTACAAAAAGAACTCCTGGAACGCGGGCATCACTTCCGTACAAATAGTGATACGGAAGTGATTGTTCATGCTTACGAAGAGTATGGAGATGATTGCGTAAAGCACTTGCGGGGTATGTTTGCCTTCGCTATTTGGGATAGGAAACGACAACGCCTTCTAGCTGCGCGTGATCGTTTTGGCAAAAAACCTTTCAACTACTATTGGGATGGGCAGAGATTGATTTTCGGTTCTGAAATCAAATCTCTTCTTGTGGCTGGTATACCCCGTGAAATAAATTACAGCGCCCTTGACGAATACCTGGTATTTGGCTATGTTCCTGCACCCGAAACACTTTTTAAAAACATTTTGAAGCTTCCTGCAGCTCATAGCTTGATCTATGAAAATGGGCACTTGAGGACGCACCGCTACTGGGACCTTTCGTTCCAGCCAACTTGCCGAGATGATGAAGCAACAGCCGTCGATCACACTCTCTCGTTGCTTAAGGACGCTGTTCAAGTTCGTTTAATGAGTGAAGTCCCCCTCGGGGCGTTTCTAAGTGGTGGTATCGACTCCGGTATTGTGGTGGGTTTGATGAGTCAGACAATGTCACAACCAGTCAAAACCTTTTCAATCGGATTCGAGGAGGACGATTACAGCGAGCTTGCTTATGCTCAGCAGGTTGCAAAGCACTTCGGAACCGATCATTACGAATTCCTCGTGCGCCCAGAACTGATATCGGTATTAACCGAGTTGGTCTGGGATTACGATGAACCTTTCAGTGACATATCCATGCTACCAACCTACTATGTCTCTAAGTTGGCACGCGAACATGTCACCGTTGCTCTTACAGGTGATGGGGGAGATGAAATTTTTGGAGGCTATACTCGCTATGAGCAGGAGTTGGCGATTCGTCGGATTCCAGCCCCTTTTCGCTCCCTGCTGGGATTCTGCAGTTCGCTTCTGCCCAGTGGAGTTCGAGGGAAACAGTACCTCCGCAACCTATCCTATGATCTTGCTATGCGCGACGCGCAAAAAATCGGGCGTTTCTCTGTTGATTCGCGACCACTCCTCTATAGCGACGAGTACTTGGCCCATGTACGTGATTACAACCCCTATGAAGGATATATCGGTCAATACCAGGCTGTATCGTCATTGGATGTAATAACACGGATGCAATGTGTTGATGTACATACCTATCTTGTAGACGACATTCTGGTTAAGGTCGATAAGTCAAGCATGTTCAACTCACTCGAAGTACGAGCACCCCTACTCGATCAATACCTGGCTGAATATGTAGCCTCGCTTCCCTCACACATTCGAACACGTAATGGAACATTAAAGCATCTGCTGAAAAAAGTAGCTGCAGATATACTACCTGCTGAAATTTTAGTGCGGCGCAAACAGGGCTTTTCTGCTCCCCTTAAGCATTGGTTTCGTGGTGAACTGATGGGCTTTGCTTATGAACTCCTGGATTCTCCACTGGCCCGACAACGTGGTATATTTCAACCCGAGTTCATTCGAAATTTGCTACAACTACAAGCTGGTACAAAACGTGTAAACTTTGGTCCAGCTATCTGGGCCTTATTGTGCCTGGAACTCTGGTTTCAAACCTACATCGATGAACCATCTTCCCGGATTGATCGGACGATTCCGGTAGAGATATCGAGTCACAGTAGCTACTTATGATGAGAAATGATGGGTTGCCAGAGCCACCATCACATTCGCCATCATTTTTTGCATGCCAGGTACAACAAGCTTGTTACTGGAACACAAATTATCTTGAAATAAGCGGTAATTATCAAGGGCTGCGGTCCAGTAGATAGAGCCTGTGGCAAAAACAAGCGCTCCAGACTTTGCAATGTAATAAGTAGTGTCGCTTATATCAGACTGACCCTGGCTATTTTTCGTGGTTGATGCGCCAATGACTTGAAGTCCAGCAGGTGTAGCACCGTTATTATAAATACGATCCCATTCATAGCCTACTAGCCTGCATCCATACGCGTGTCCTGCTTGTAATCCAGTTCCATTCAGGAGAGGAGATGCTCCCTGAGAACTCACTTGCCAGGGAAAGCTCGATTGATTATTAAGTCCAGAGAACATGACGCCAATCAAAGCATTTTCTGGACGATTGATTACTGGATCACGCCATTGAGATGTCACTTGGGAGTTATCCTTCCCGTAGAGAGGATCTCGCGCCAGATCGTTGTGATCTGTCTGCACCTTGTAACATACTATTGTGCGGTCTGGAACTCCTTTACTATCTGTTTTGAAGCGCATCTGCCAATAAGCAATATTCGCTCCGAGGAATCCCAGGCTGACACCATGATCCCGGGCATACTCTACACCATCACGCATTTCTTTCGTCCAATACTCATCATGGCCGATAGAGAGGTAAGCAGCATGTTGCAATAATTGCCGGGGTCGTTCGTGAAGATCTACACTGCTTATATAAGATAAATCATAGCCCTGACGTTCCATCCAAAAGATTGCGTCAGCATCAAAAACTAAAACATGCCCCGAACCGAACTCCTCAGAGTAAGGCCGGTCAAATGATACTGCAATGCCTCTTGGCAAATGATTGTTCTCTGCGAACGTTCCGTTATCAACTTCATAAAGGCTAATACCTCCCCAAGAATTATATGCCTCGTATGTTGTATCTGCTGTGACAACAACATACGTAGAATGATCATTACCCAGAACATCGAACGGTACATAGGTTTGTAATCCGCTTGCATCAACAAACTTCGCCAGGTAAACACCTGTAACCCAGTCAGAAGGCACTTTGAGGGTATAAGAGGGTTGCCAGTTCGCTTCTATGAGCCCCATATTCAGATTAACAAGACAGGATTTGCATTTTACCAGGCGATGAGCTTGCGCATTGTAGTATCCCTGCGCATGTCCAACCTGATTCGAAATTAAAAATTTCAGTCGTCCACGCATTCCCCCATACCAGCCAAGACGGTAGATACCGAGCGAATAAAGAGTGCCATCTTTCTGTGTACTCACATAAAAGGTTAGTTTTTGTCCAGGTGATACTGATGTTGCGCTAGCGTATGCCTGGATTTGTGTAGTAGCTGCGCTTCCAGGCGGAATTTTCCAGCCTATTGTTCCCTGTAAGGCATTTTCACGTTCTATAACATTAGTTGAAACACGAACTGTTGGCGATAGCAGCAACTGAGCGCCATTACTCTCCCTTGAAAGAAAAAAATTCGAGCCGAACAATAGCCCTGCTACTGAAATTCCGAGCACTGCAAAGAACATAATAGTGTTATTCAATCGTGATCGCATCTACGTCCTCCCGGCATCTTTTGATGCTAATCTCAAGTACCAACAACCTTGTCGAATTCATGCAACCTTCTGGAGATACCTTTCACTGTACATATTGCCCCATACTGTAAGTACATCATTACTATTTTTGTGTCGCCAGTCACCAGTCATCGAATTGTCTTCGTCCGTGTACCAATTATAAGCAACAACTCCATCTCCCTGATTTGTATTTACCCAATTTACGAGGTAATCAAGAAACCTCAGGTTCCATTTAGGATGATAGGTGCCCCTACCATCATAGATACCCACTTCATCTACGATGACAGGAAACGTCGAAGCGAAGTCTGCCCAATGTTGATCGGAAAGTATCTGCTCTTGATGCGTAAAGATTACGCTCTCATTGGCATAACGATGTATCCCATACACAATGTTATTATCGTTAAGTACATACGTACCTATTTGTCGCAAATCTGAAGAGTGATTAATAGTATTGACTACTATTGGAGCTGTATTGCCTGCTTCCCGAATAGCGCGTATGTACTCAAGGTGCTGAAATTGCCAGAACTTCCAATCGGAACACTTCGTATGATCTCCACTCTCACAATTTGGTTCATTCATTGGCTCTATCCACACATAGGGATTGCCTTTGTAACGAGCTGCTATAGAGCCAAGAAACTGTAGAGAGGTAGAAAAATCATCAGTTAAAGAGTTCGCAAGTTCGATAACCATACCTCGCTTTGTTGTCCAATTCACGACATTATCCAACTCTTGCATGTAATCAGGAAGATAGTGGGGATCGGTAGATGGAAGATCAGCAAAATAAGCTGAAACAAATAATCGAATAAAATTTACTCCCAAACGTTTGATATTATCTAAATCTCGCTGCGCATTTTTGTAATTGATCATACCAACACCGTATGCTGATCCATTGAACCGCCCCCATACCGCTGTTACGCCCTTTACTATAAAAACATGCCCAGTTGGATCATAGATTTTATTTCCCATCACCTTGAAACCACTAATTTGCCCTGCATCCAATAAATTCTGTCTCATGAAAAAAGGGAAGGAAAGTATAATAGCTAACAAAAGACTTACAGCAAGTTTTTTGAGTGTTATCTGTAACATGCACTTAGCTCACAAAGATTCTCGGATAAACTCTTGTTGTTTACTTAATGTACAAAACGAAGTTAAGCATGCAAAAGGGTGGGGCATGACGGAGAAGTACTAATCCAGGGCACGCATTTTTAGTTTAAGGGACGTTCGAATTTAAAAAAACATAGACTCAGGTTCACAAACTCTCAATAGTAAGCCTTTGTGATGGAAAGAAATGATCGCATCTCAACCAAATCTTAACTATAAATTAACCCGCCTGAATCGTGTTTAGAATCCTTAACCTTTATTTGTATTCTTTAACCATTTTGAAACTTATCATCAATTCAAACATGACATGGGAAGAGGTAATATGTATGCTGAAGAAGCACAGCAATATGCTTGCCTACAGCAAAGCATGTTTCTCAACTAAAAGACATAGTTAAAAACATGTGCACTGAAAAGAGGCTCTTTAAGATAGCACAGTAGACATTGTTCAGGCAGAATGAGGGCTTATAGGGTAGGAAGGTAAAATAATATGGATCATCCATTAAAGAGAAAGATTGCTATACGCAGCTTACGTGTCGCTGTAATTGGTCTCGGTTATGTAGGATTACCTCTAGCAACTGCCTTTGCGGCAGAAGGTTTTCATGTCACCGGTATCGATATAGATCAGCAAAAAGTTGAACAGGCTGCGCGTGGTGAGAGCTATATCTCTGATATTTCGAATAAGACACTACACGAACTCATCGAGGCGAAACTGCTGCATTTTACGACCCTTTTTGCAGCCCTGGATGATGTTGATGCCATTTGTATCTGCGTACCGACTCCCCTGCTTAAGACGCGCAGTCCAGATATCTCTTATATCATCTCGGCGGCACAGCAGGTGCGAGCCTACCTCCATCCTGGGCAGCTTGTGGTGCTGGAGAGCACGACCTATCCTGGAACTACGGACGAAGTCGTACTACCAGAACTCGAAGCCTCCGGCTTGAAGGTCGGTGTTGACTTCTTCCTCGCCTTTTCACCTGAACGTGTTGATCCAGGCAACTCCCAGTTTCACACGCGGAATACCCCAAAAGTGGTTGGCGGAGTTACACCCGACTGTACAGAGCTGGCACTCGCCCTTTACCAGGCGGTGATTGAGCATGTCGTGCCGGTCTCATCCGCACGTGTCGCGGAGATGAGCAAGCTGCTCGAGAACACGTTCCGCGCTGTCAACATTGGCCTGGTGAATGAGATCGCCATTATGTGCGAGAAATTACACATTAATGTCTGGGAGGTCATTGATGCCGCCGCCACAAAGCCTTTCGGCTTTATGCCTTTCTTACCTGGACCTGGTCTAGGTGGGCATTGTATTCCAATCGATCCACATTACCTTTCATGGAAGCTCCGAACGTTAGATTACACGGCCCGCTTTATTGAACTGGCCGCCGAGATTAATACCAGCATGCCGCACTATGTCGTCAATACGATTAGCAAGGCCCTGAATGAACAAAGACGCTCTTTCAATGGCGCAACGGTTCTGGTGCTGGGTGTCGCCTACAAACGAAACATCAACGATATTCGTGAATCACCCGCACTAGACATCATCGCGGAGCTTCAAGCGCGTAAAGCAGTGGTAATCTACAACGATGAGTTTGTGCCTACCCTGACATTGCGCGGTCAGAACCTGCATTCACAGCCAATCAGTAGCGGCCTGTTGCAGGCGGCAGATTGCGTAGTGATTGTGACCGACCATAATTATTATGATATAGCCTGGATTGTGAGTGAAGCACGCTGCATTGTGGATACCCGGAATAAGACGCGAGGTTACGAGGATACCAAAATATTCCGGCTTTGAAAACGAGGGTCTTCAATAGGAAAGTGGATCTTTTTTGCGAGAATTTCTAGACAGTAACTTCTCTCTAAAAAAAAGATAAACGGTTAGTCCAATAATACCCAGAAGAAGAGCCGGAAAAATAGCAAATAGTAGAGGGTTAAACCTCTTGTTATCTGTTATCTGGATAGTTGTTGCAGTAACTGTTCCTCCACCGGTAAACGATCCTGCTTTAGGTGATGGTATCGGCTTCCCTCTTGTCGATGGAATTAGCGAGGGTGTTTGAGTTAGAATTGGTGTTGGTGTAAATGTATGCGTAGGTGTTATCGATGGTCTTGGTAAAGGTGTTGGTGTGCTACCGGCACTCGGGTTATATGCGTCATGACGCCTTAAATAATCAAAATAAAGAATGTTAGATCCTGAAGTTGCGCCTGGCCTATAGATATCCTGTTGCATGTACACTCCCCCGCTCGTATCAAGTGTACGCATATTGGTGAATGGAAAAACGTTTACTCCGTTCATCCATATTTGTACGAAACCAACTGCTGGATCTGCAGACCATTTCACATGCACAGTAAAGTCAGTCCACTGATCATACACTACCGGGCCTAAATCCCAATCTTGACTGGGACCTAAGGATGCGCATCCATGTTGGTTATCAAAAAGTCGAGAGTTTAATGTATAACGTAGTCCATTCTTCAAAGGCATGATATCTATCTGTAAAGGTGGTGAGCATTGATAGAATAAGTCCATCCATTGCGTTACGAGATTCCAGTCCGCCCATCCAGTCCGTGTGTTGGGTTTTGAAGGAGCGTACATAGACCAGGAATAATACCAATTTTGTCCTTCATAACCACCTGTTTGTGCCTGCGTTGCCTCGGTTTCAGCACGCACAGGAGCACCATTCCCCCCTGTAAGAGTAAACTTTGCTGCATATTTGCCTTGCCGCACAGGATTTGTAACGACTCGTATAGAACTATTACCCCAGGACCCTCCTGTATTAATTGCGTTCCATTGGCTCAAATTTCCTGTCTCATAATCCACTGTCCAATAAACATTGCCATAAACTGGATCACTATTTCCTTCTGCCCTGCTTCTGACCAATCGACCTTCTAATGAGGTATTAACAAAGCTAACAATTGAGAATCCCAAAAGAAACGTTACCGCTCCAACTCTAAATAGTCGCCAATAACCCTTTTTTCTATTATGTCTCATTGTGTTGACTCTTTGTTCAAAATGAAAGTTTCTTATGCTTTTATGAGATTATAACAGAACTTCGGCCTCAAAGATAGAGAAGAATAGTTATGATCCGGTGTAGATCTAGTTAAGCTTTCATGCAGCTAGCGTGAAACATGAAAAAATTCATAAAATTTTGTGCTTTTAGCACCTCCCATGCGTACCCAACTTATCCCTGCCAAAGGGCTGAAATTCCGAAACGACTCGCGCTTTGAAAGCGGCTGTCTACTGTTTTCTTAACATGCTTGAGTATACCTTATTTCAGCTTCTTTCTGTGTCTAGATTCCTTGGGCCATAAAGATTGAATCATTGATACGTTTTGACACATAAAAAATATTTCATGAAACAATCATTTCGATTCCTAAACTCTTACCTTTAATTCTTAACCACTTCTTAACCGTTTCTCAATCCTCTGTCTACAAGCAAAAACTTACAATTTAAAAGTAAGATGAGACGCATAATAGGCTCATTTACAGTTAAGGTTTTGTATGTAATTTAGAGTAAGAGTGTAACAATGTCAAATATACTTTTTATCTCTCCTTATTACCCGCCGGAGAGTGGTGCTGCTCCAGCATGTGTTGGTGAAACTGCTACTCGACTGGTAAAGCAGGGTCACCAGGTAACGGTGTTAACAACATTTCCAAATTATCCTACGGGTATGTTCCCGAAAGAATATCGCGGACGCGTTCTCCAACAAGAGATGCGCGATGGTGTGCACGTGGTAAGGGTATGGAGTTGGGTGACCCCCAACAAAAGCTTTCTGCATCGGATTAAGTGGTACCTTTCCTTTGCGTTTCTAGCTCCCCTGATTGGAGGGAAAGCAATCGGACATCCTGAAGTCATCATCGTCCAGTCGCCTCCACTATTCGACGCCATCGCAGTGCGTATGCTCGCCAGGTGGAAGCGCTGTCCTTACATTTTTATGGTATCTGATCTCTGGCCCGAACAGGCAATTCAGCTGGGAGTATTGCGTAATCGCCTGTTAATCTGGCTTTCTGAACGGTTGGAATGGTCGACTTACAGAAAAGCTGCTCTGGTTTGGGCCGTTACGGAGTGGATTCGCGATAGGCTGATTCAGCGAGGGCTTGCCCCTGAGCAAATTCTCTTATTAACTAACGGGGTTGATACAACCAAGTTTCATCCACTACCACAAGCGCAGGCACGCATTGAGCTTGGATGGGATGATCGCTTTACTATTCTTTATGTAGGGACGCATGGGGTAACCCATGGGCTGATGACTATCATTGATGCGGCGGAACAATTACGGGATCACAACCGCATACACTTCATTCTAGTTGGCGAAGGTTCAGACAAGGACGAGATGGTCGAACATGCTCAAAAACTTGGGCTTACGAATATCACATTCATGGATGTAGTGCCACATAGTCTTGTACCAACCATTTTGGCCGCTGGTGATGTTTGCCTGGCTCATGTCCGTAAAGCTTCAATTACAGAGGGAATATTACCCATCAAGATGTTTGAAGCGATGGCTTGTGGCCGCCCTATCGTGTTAGCGGTGGATGGTGAGGCACGTCGAATAGCAGAGCAAGAGGCAGGTGCAGCAATATTTGTAGAACCTGAAAATGCTGCTGCATTAGCATCTGCAATTCTCGACCTCTATAAGCATCCTGAATTAGCTGCGGCTTTGGGGTCAAGGGGTCGCGCATATGTGGAGACACGATATGATTATGACCATCTCACAGAAGTACTTGATGCTCGAATTGCCCAGCTACTTGATGAGCATAAAAGCAGGAATAGCCATAGCAGACAAAAATATGCCTATCGTTCGCCTACATTAGATATCTTGAAGCAGATGCACTCCTCGGAGAGAAGCGTAGTAGAAGATGAGTCTGGGGCTAAGTGTTGACCTTTGTTGTTCCGTGCGAGCTATCTTGGAATAGACATAACTTGTTAAGAAAAAAGGGGGAGTTGTGAATACTATTGCCACGCTTAAAAGAGGAGAAGAAGACGCGGAAAGATGTGATTTTAGTGGTCAAACTATATATACCGATACGGCTCGCAATCCTTCCCTGTTCTATAGGACATCAAAACGTCTTCTTGATGTTGTACTTGCTACTGTTGGGATAGTAGCGCTACTGCCGGTGTTTTTCGTTGTCGCTGTATGTATTAAATTCGAAGATGGGGGTGACATATTCTATTTTAGAGAAATGGTTGGGTTACATGGACGGCGATTCACCATGTTCAAGTTCAGAACCATGATACCTCATGCAGACAGCTATCTAGAGCAGCATCCAGAACTGAAGTTAGCCTTCCAGGAAAACATGAAGTTGCAGCATGATCCCCGTATCACTCGAACAGGTAGATTTCTACGTAAGATCTATCTAGATGAATTACCTCAGTTATTCAATGTTCTAATTGGGAATATGTCGATAGTGGGTCCACGCGCTATTCATCAACGTGAGCTGATCCTTTATGGTGAGTACGCAGAGAAGAGACATACAGTAAAACCTGGGATGACTGGTTTGTGGCAAATCAGTCCAGATAGACACAAGTGTTATGAGGATCGAATTCCTCTTGACATGCAATATATCGATGGCGGTTCATTGTTTCTTGACCTTGTCATTCTGTTTAAGACACTGAAGGTTTGTGTCGTTTCAACAGGAGTCTAATTAATCATCATTTGCACCCTACAAGTTTCTTAATCAGGTCCCGCAAATATTGCGATATAGAAGGAAAATTTGAAGGGGAGCCTAAAGTATAAGGAGGACATTCATGGAATTCTTCGAAGAAAATCTCAGCACTGAGGTTCCCGATAATCTCAAAATCAACCCAAAGCGCAGATATAGACGTAAGAGCATGATTCAAATGGTGGCGCTAATCACTTGCCTACTCGCGGTAACTTTCGGAAGTATCGGCTTGCACCAGGCATTTCCAGCTTCTGCGCATTCACCTTCTGGGCGTCACAACATCATCTACCTGGAAAACCAAAAGCCGGGTTCAACCAAATGGCAATCACGAGATCTCCTTGCATCTATACGAAAGGCTCGTAAAAGCCCACCCCCAAATGATGATGCTCCTAGCGACAGGGGTTCAATAAGAACGGCAGACAATGTATGGACTGATACCCCCATTCGTGGATATGCTGGAGCGGCAAGCATTAATCATGGGGATTCCATCAATTTTTATGTGGGCACAACACTGCCAGGCTATAGCATACAAATATTTCGCATGGGCTGGTACGGCGGTACAGGATCGACGTTAGTACAAACGATAAGTAATCTTACGGGACAAAACCAGCCGATTCCCGCTGCTGATCCGAACACGGGCCTCTTGCAACTAAATTGGAATGTTTCTTATACTCTGCAAACCACTTCATCATGGGTGACTGGAGTGTATCTAGCAGAACTTATTGGAAGTGACGGATCAACGCAGTACATTCCATTTGTCATTCGAGATGATTCCTCTACTGCGGATATTCTCTACGTATTACCTGTTAATACCTACCAGGCCTATAACAACTGGGGTGGAAAAAGCCTGTACGAATTTAATTCGAGTAATTCGATACGCGCGTATCAAGTCTCGTTTGATAGACCGTATGCAGAGGACGATGGCACTGGCAATTTCTTCACAGGCGATTACAATATGATCCGCTTCCTGGAAAAAAATAGCTCCAATCTCGCCTATGCCACCAGCGTTGATCTCCAAACAAATCCGAACCTCCTTTCTAGTCACAAAGTGTTTTTATCCAACTACCACGATGAATATTGGTCAATGGGCATGCGTACGAATCTGCAAAATGCCCTCGGTCAAGGGAAAAGTGCGGCATTTTTTGATGCAGATAGCATTTACTGGCAAATGCGGTTTGATAATTCTTCCTCGGGTGTCGCCAATCGAGTGATTACATGTTACAAAAGTGTGTCACTTGACCCCATGAGTCAGATAAATCCACCGCTTACAACGACCCTCTGGCGAAATCCTCCTGTCAATATGCCTGAGAATGCCGTGCTTGGAGAAATGTATGGATCCATGTTTAATTGGGGAGTGACTTTTCCGTGGGTGGTCACTAATGCCAGTCAATGGATTTATAACGGCACTGGCCTCAATAATGGCGATTCGATACCCGGTGTAGTTGGGTATGAATTTGAACAAATTGTGAACAATGGACAAACCCCAAGTAGCCTTGTGACACTTTCTAGTTCTCCCGTCACTGATTTCCAGGGTACCAACATGACGGCAAATGGTACCATCTATACGACTGGCGCAGGTGGCCTTGTTTTTGATGCCGGAACAGTATATTGGGAATGGAAATTAGACGATAACGATATTAATCACTATGGAGCCGATTCTCGCATTCAACAAATGACGGTCAATGTTTTGAATGCAATGATTAACGGTGTGCCAAACCCAACGCCAACACCAACACCAACTCTAACCCAGACACCAACGCCAACGCCTTCACCAACTCCACCTCCAACGGCTACTTATCAGAGCACTATACTAAGTGATACTCCGCTTGCGTACTGGCGACTTGGAGAATCTGCAGGAGCTACTCAAGCAGTCGATTCGAGTGGAAACGGGTATACAGCAACCTATAGTGGCGGGATCACTTTTGGAGCAACTGGTGCAATTGCAAATGATACCAACACGGCAATAAGCTCTGCTGGAACTGGAAAAGTAGCTTCGCCTGCATTTTCCACAGTCACAAATTTTACGATTGAGGGCTGGACCTACCTTGCCGATCCAACCTGGAATTCTGGAGCGAATTATAATAATGCGCTTTACGGAAAATATGGAAATCTTCGTATTTTGATCCGGCCTGGCGCTTCTAACTCGGGTGCATATGCATTGGGATACTTTAGTATCTGGCTGAATGGTACAGAGTACTCAATACAACCAGTGAATAAAAGTCTCACTAATACCAATCAATGGGTCTATTGGGCAATAGTAAGGAATGGCAATACTTTGACTGTTTACAGGGATGGTGTCCAGGTAGGCCAAAGAACGGATTTACCGGCAACTGCTACTGCTAATATTACTGGATCAGTATTAGTACAAGACAGTTCATATTACCTGAAAGGAAGTGTCGACGAAGTCGGACTGTATAACTACGCATTATCAGCTACCCGCATCCAGGCGCACTACAATTGTGGCCTTGGTAGCTGTTGAAAGTGAATAAGTAGAGTTATAGGCGAAATCAAATTTGATGCTCAATTTCTAACTGTCAACCAGAAGAAATTGAGCATCAAATTTGATTTCGCCTATGTTTATTTCTAAACCTTAGGCAAATCGTAAGGGGTGCACTCCATCAATTTGCTGAAGCTGCTGAACTGTATAAGCAGGTATATGACTCATATCCGGGTAGTTTTGTGATAAGCTATTAGGGGGAGTTCTCACCTGGCGATTCACTTTGAGGAGGAAATACGTGAGCACCTTTTCTGGAAAAGCGGTTCTCGTCACTGGGGCTGGAACAGGGATTGGCTACGCGCTCTGCCAGGCCTTCGCCGGCGCAGGAGCCACGGTGGCGTTGAACGATATCGATCCCATGCTCTGCCAAAGAGCGGCCCAGCAGATCAATGGGGCCTTGGGAGTTGAACGGGTCCATCCCTATGCGTGTGACATCGCCGATGTGGAAGCAATCCGGATCATGTTTCAACGCTTCGTTGACACAGCGGGACGACTGGATATCGCGATCGCTAATGCTGGCATCACGAATTACGGCGCGTTCCTGACCTATACGCCAGAAGCGTTTGATCGCTTGACGAGCGTGAATCTGCGAGGAAGTTTCTTTACTGCCCAAACCGCAGCCAGGATCATGATCGATGCGCACATCCCTGGACGCATCATTTTGATGTCTTCCGTGACTGGCATCCAGGCACACCTGAATCTGGGTGGTTATGGGATCACCAAGGCGGGTATTCGGATGATGGCGAAAATCATCGCGCTGGAAGTAGGCAACTATGGCATAACGGCCAACGCCATCAGCCCAGGGGCTACCCTGACCGAACGCACGCTGCAGGATGATGCGGGGTATGAAAAGAATTGGGCGAGCGTGACGCCAACCGGGCGCGTCGGGTATGTGCAGGATATTGTGGCTGCGGCTTTGTATATCGCCTCACCGGAAGCGCGCCATGTGACCGGACAAACCCTCGTGGTTGATGGTGGATGGACCTTGCAGAGTCCTCTGCCAGCGGGTCAACCAGACCTGCCGGACTATTCTTCACAATTGAGGTGAGCGCTGTGCTACAAAACTGGGCCTTTAGATACATTTGCGATCAAGTCAAGTCCATTTATGCGCATATAGAGCACGCTACCCAGTGAGATGAGTCCCAACGCAACTGAGAAGCCCATCAACCCGTAGAAACCGCCCAGGTCCACACACAGCCCGCCCAACGAAGCTCCTATCAATTGTCCTACCCCCATGACGACTGAGTACAGGCCCATCACGGCACCTCGTTTGCCCGGCAGCAGTTCCGAAATGGCTGCCATCTGGGTCAAGGAAGCCGGGGTAAAGCCACTCAACAGAAGGACTCCGAGTAGCACCAGAGGGATAAGAAGCAAGAGCAGCGGTTGTGAGCTGACAGGCAAATGTGCCGCATTCTTACCCAGACCGTTGATCAGGGTCAAGGCGACGATAGTCATACTCAGACCACCTGATCCAATGAACATCACCGTTGTGCGACGCAAATGTGGCAAGACGAGCAGCCACAGTCCCATTCCTGCCAGGAAGAGCAGGCCAAACCCACCGAGTAGTAATGTCGCAAATTCTTTGCTGAAGCCCCCATAGAGTAGCTGCCCCGGATGGCGTATTGAGGCTGCTGGCTCCGGGTAGGTCAACATAATGGTGCTTAAGGTGAGCCAGGCACCTACCAATGCGTTGATTGATAGCCAGGCTGGAAGAAAGGTAAAGATGCGTTTGTATTCAATGAGCGAATGATGCGCATTGACCTGTACTGCGCGTCGTGTTCTTTCCTTCAAGAAGGAAGCGATCAGTATGCCGTTGATGATGTGGAGTGCGATCACCACGAAAAAGCCGCCGGTCCCCAACAGGCTATTGACTTTCCCAGCAAAGGGAATCGCCAGAGCCAGTCTTCCCACGGTAACGACTTCAAAGGCGGTCAATACCCGTACCCGCAAAGTATTCGAAGTACTGGTGACCTCGGTGATATAGCCCAGACTCGCCGGTGTATTGAGCGCAGTTGCCACTCCCTCAAGTAAGCGCCCTACCAGTACTGCTAACAGTAGAGCTACTAACTGAGCGTCAAATGATGCGGTATGTGGATGGGGAAAGAGCAGCGTGACACCGACAAAGCAAAAGGCTGCCACACTTCCCACGAGCGGGGCAAAGAGCAGAAAAGGCTTGTGGCCCAGACGATCCGAGAGGCTGCCCACCATGGGAGCGAGTACGAGTTCGCTAAGATAGAATGCTTCGAGTACAACTGCAACGATGGTCGCCGAGGTGAAGTGCTCGCCCAGGTAGAAGCCGAGTAGCACAAAACTGATGCGGCTGGCAATGCGCAGCAACAGCGTTGAAAGGATGGCGGCAAAGAGGGAGCTACTACTCACCAGTATGCTTGTTCCAGACAACTGCTGTGTTCGCTTACCTGCCCGACGCTCCTGGTCGTGAATGCGGCCGGACGTTGGGTTGATTACTTGTGATACACCAGTATCGAGAATAAGGGTCTGACTCATCTTTATTTTCCAGTTCAAAGCATCCTGTACGCCTTACATGTACCTCTGGGCCTATCTCTATCATACGAGTGAGCCGTCCCGAAATCGTTACGACGACCGTTACGAACGGGTGGATTTCGGTGGTCAATCACCTGGTATCAGTATAGTGAAAGTTGCGTTTCTACAACGTTTCACAGATCGTTTCTTGCTATAAGGTGAACTGAAGGCATGACGAATGTGCAACTGAAATGAGGCTGGTCTATCCCCTTGATTTATGCTCATCTTCATGGTATACTTTTTCAAATCCATGAAACTGTTGCAAGAAATTGCACGGCTCGCTTGCTTTTCATTTCTTCATTAAGAATCTGCTGCAAGGCTATTTGAAAAGGGAGGGAATCCCATGAGCGGAGGACGCATTGCCGGGAAACGCGCAATTATCACAGGCGCTGGTAACGGAATAGGCAGGGCGGCAGCCATACGCTTTGCTCGCGAAGGGGCCAGGGTTGGTCTCGTCGATATCAATTCAACGGCCCTTGACCAGGTGCTGTCACTGATTACGGCCGCCGGCGGCGAGGCCTTACCGCTGGTAGCCGATGTATCCAACGAGGACCAGGTGAGCCTTGCCGTAGACCAGGCTGTTGAACGCTGGGGTGGGTTGGATATTGTTGTGGCAAATGCGGGTATTGAACTGGTTGGCGAAGATGCGCGTGCGCATGAATTAACGAAAGAGGTATGGGATCGCACGCTCTCCGTAAATCTCACCGGGATTTTCCTCGCATGTAAATATGGCATTCGCGCACTTCTCGCCTCCGGCGGTGGCAGTGTGGTCTGTACCGCATCGCCCACAGGACT